>Ga0247839_1000380_pt1 | contig 77917 bp, 68 predicted proteins | sample LaCruzMarch2015__6_FD_192405 | JGI IMG/M metagenome (GOLD analysis project Ga0247839, IMG submission 192405) | Freshwater microbial communities from meromictic Lake La Cruz, Castile-La Mancha, Spain - LaCruzMarch2015_16m | ecosystem: Environmental > Aquatic > Freshwater > Lake | place: Spain...
TGGCCGTGGGGGCGCTGTGGGATGACAACTCGAAGAATACCAAGCAGACGTTTCGCTTGGCGGTAGCACGCAAGCGACGACCGTGGTTTGAGGGCTTGTGGGCGAATGCGGGGGAGCCGGTGAGGCTCACGCCAAAGCCTTCAAATTCCTAATGGACAATCTCGGTTAATGCCCAGTGCAGCTGATTTAACTTTGCCGGTTGCGCCATTGGCCGGGTTCCTGAAATGACTGACACCATCGAACGGACACCTTTGTATCAGGTTTTCTGGCCGGGTTTACCCTGATTTGCGCGGCGCATCGCGCAGATTTTTATGCATCATTTAGGCCTCTAGCCCCCGTGCGCTATGCGCAAGCAGCTATCATATTAATAGCAAATTAATTGGCCGCGCGACGCGTAAGAATTTCGAATGCGGGCAAGGTCTTGCCCTCCAGCACCTCCAAAAAGGCACCGCCGCCGGTCGAGATGTAGCTGATCTGCTTTTCAATGCCGTACTTGGCAATCGCCGCCAGCGTGTCGCCGCCGCCCGCGATAGAGAAGGCGCTGGATTCGGCGATGGCGTGGGCAATGGTTTTGGTGCCGTTCTCGAATGCGGCAAATTCGAACACGCCGACCGGGCCGTTCCAGACGATGCTGCCTGCCAGCTTGAGCTGGGCCGCCAAGGCCTGCGCGGTCTGCGGGCCAATATCCAGAATCAGGTCGTCGTCTTCCACCTCGGTTGCGAGCTTGACGGTGGCCGGTGCGTCAGCGGCAAACGCCTTGGCGGTGACCACATCGGTGGGGATCGGCACCGCAGCGCCGCGGGCCTTCATGGCTTCAATGACTGCGGTGGCCTCGCCCAGCAAATCGGGCTCCGCCAGGCTCTTGCCAATCTTTAAGCCCGCCGCCAGCATGAAGGTGTTGGCAATGCCGCCGCCCACAATCAACTGGTCCACATTGTTGGCCAGGCTCTTCAAAATGGTCAGCTTGGTCGACACCTTGGAGCCCGCCACAATGGCCACCAGCGGGCGCTTGGGGGCCAAAAAGGCCTTGGAAATAGCGTCCATCTCGGCCGCCAGCAGTGGGCCAGCGCAGGCAACGGGGGCGTATTCCGCAATACCGTAGGTGCTGGCTTCGGCCCGGTGAGCCGTGCCAAAGGCGTCGTGGACAAAGATGTCGCACAGGGCGGCCATTTTGCGGGACAGCGCCTCGTCGTTCTTCTTTTCACCCTTGTTGACGCGGCAGTTTTCCAGCAAGACCAGTTGGCCGGGCTGCACCTCCACGCCATCGACCCAGTCGGCAATCACCGGCACGTCGCGGCCCAGCAGCTCACCCATGCGCAGTGCCACCGGGGCCAGCGAGTCGGCGGGTTTGAACGCGCCCTCCGTGGGGCGCCCCAAATGGGAGGTCACCATGACGGCGGCTCCGGCGTCCAGCGCCATTTGAATGCAAGGCATGCTGGCGCGGATGCGCGTGTCTTCGGTAATAGTGCCACTGGCGTCTTGCGGCACATTGAGGTCGGCACGGATAAAAACACGTTTGCCGGCCACTTGGCCTTGGGCGCACAGATCGGAGAAGCGAATAACGTTCATGGTGGGGCAACTTTCAGTAGTAGAGATAGTGGGGTGTGCGCGCATGGGGCACGCCAAGCGGCGGTAACTGTCTGCATTGTAAAAGTGCCGCACGCACCGGAGTTGCGTTGCGACAACGAACCTACCAGCCCAGCCCGATATGCAAGGGCAGGTACACCGCCATGCCCGACACAATGGTACCCAGCACCGCTTGCCCGGCACCCCGACGGGCAAAGAAATAGGCCACCCCCGCCAGCACGGCGTACAGGCGGGCATCTTGCAGGGTGTGGATCAAGATGCCCTGGGTCATCACGATCTCCGGCACGATCACCGCCGAGAGCGCGGCAATCGGCGCGTATTGCAAACCCCGCTGTGCCCATTGGGGTAGGACCCAGTCCTTTTCTGACAGGAAGAAGAAAGAGCGCGCCAGCACCGTCACACCGGCCATGCCGACAATGGTGAGCAGCGTCCAGCCATCGGTCTCGCCAGTGAAAAAGCTGCCCATGACTAACCGCCCGCTTTCGCTGGCGCTGCAGGGGACGTTGTGGTTTTTTCCAACAGCAGGCACAAGGCTACGGCAGCAGCGATGGCCACCAGAATATTGAGCTTCAAGGGCAACGCAAACGCGGCCACCCCGGCGGCCCCCGCCACGCCCGCCGAGACCCAGCGCAAGCGGCTGCTGGCCAGTGAGCAGAGCATGCCCACCAGCGCCAAGATACCCGCAAACCCCAGCCCCCATGCGGTGGGGATGAAGTTGGCCAATACCACGCCCAGCACGCTTGCGCTGGTCCAGCTAAACCAGTTGATGCTGCCATTGCCCGCCAGATACGCCATCTGCGTGGCACGACTGGCCTCGTCGGTGGCAGGCTTTGGGAATCGCTTGACGAACAGCACATAGGTCAAATCGGCGGTGAAATAACCTATGACCATGCGCTGCCAACGCGGCAGGTGCATCACGTACGGTCGCAAATGCGCGCTGAACACCACAAAGCGCAGGTTGACGCAAAACGCGGTGGCCAAAATGATCCACATCGGCGCCCCCGCCAGCAGCAGGGGAATGGCCGCCAGCTGAGAGCTGCCGGCAAAGACGATCAAGCCCATCAACAAGGCTTCAAAGGTGCTCATGCCCGACTTGACCATGGCCACGCCGGTCATCAGCCCCCAGGCGGCAATGCCGGGCGCCACACCCGCCATGTCGGCAAAGCCTTTGCGGAATTCAGGGTGGCGGTAGTTGGAGGCGAGAAAGAACACGGAGTGGCGCGGGTGGTTACGAGGCTGGTCTTGCGACTTCAGGTGCCCACAACGGCGGAAACTGGGGGAGGCAGCACGTCAAAGCACAACCCCGGCTGCACCTCGAAGCCCCGCAAGAAGTCCGCCACCGCCAGGCGCTTGCCGCCGGGGCGTTGCAGCTCCGTCAATACCACTATCGAATTCATAGCTGCCACCGCAATACCGGCGGGGGCTACAGCCATAATTGACCCAAATATTGCTGCGTTTGGCAGAACTTCGGCGGGCATGAATTCGTGCGCTTCACTCACTCGGGCACCCCACACCTTGAGCACCTCGCCATTCAAGGTTGCGCTCGCCCCGGGGAACGGATTGAACGCCCGCACCCGCCGCACAATGGCAAGCGCCGGCAGACGCCAATCGATGGCGGCCTCGTGTTTCTCAATTTTGTGGGCGTAAGTCACGCCCTGCGTGGGCTGTTGCACCGGTGTCAACTGGCCTGCGGCGGCCAAGCTCAGTGCCCTTACCACCAAGTCGGCCCCCAAATCTGCCAACTGGTCATGCAACTGGGCGGTGGTGTCCTGCTCGCCAATGGGGATGCGCTGCTCCAGCAGCATGTCGCCGGTGTCCAGCCCCACGTCCATTTGCATGATGGTGACACCGGTTTCGGTGTCACCTGCCTCAATCGCACGGTGAATCGGCGCCGCACCACGCCAGCGCGGCAGCAAGGAGCCGTGGATATTCAAGCACCCCAAGCGCGGTTGGCCACTGGCATGCGGCACTGCCATCGCGTCCAGCACCCATTGCGGCAAGATCAGTCCGTAGGCAGCCACCACCATCACGTCGGCATGGGCCTGTGCGATGGCCAGTTGCGCAGCCTCGGCATCTTGTGGGTATTTGCCGTCCAGCCGCAGGCTGCGGGGCTGCGCCACCGCAATGCCATGGTCCAGCGCGAATTGTTTGACGGCCGAGGCATGCAGCTTCAGGCCACGCCCGGCCGGGCGGTCAGGCTGCGTCAATACCAGCGCGATGGTGTGGCCCGCCGTATGCAGGCGCTCCAGCGCCACCCGCGCGAATTCAGGGGTTCCGGCAAAAATGACCCGCAGCGGCGACGGCGTTGGGGCGTCGCTCAACGTGCATCCTCGCGCATCGCCTTGAGCATTTTGGTTTTGATGCGATTGCGCTTGAGCGGCGAGAGGTACTCGACGAAGACCTTACCCATGAGGTGGTCCATCTCGTGCTGAATGCAGACCGCCAGCAAACCATCGGTTTCGACCAAGCGCGACTGGCCTTTTTCGTCCAGTGCGGTGACGTGTACCGCGTCAAAGCGCTCGACGCCATCATAGATACCCGGCACGGACAGGCACCCTTCTTCGTTGAGGTGGCTGGTGGGGCTGGTCCAGACCAACATCGGGTTGATCAGCACTAGCGGCTGGTCGCGCTCTTCGGACACGTCAATCACGATCAGCCGTTCATGCACGTCGATCTGTGTGGCCGCCAAGCCAATGCCTTTTGCGTCATACATGGTTTGCAACATGTCGTCGACCAAGGTCTGAATACGCGTGTCGACCTGCGCCACGGGCTTGGCCACCCGGTGGAGTTTGGGGTCTGGATAACAAAGAATAGGAAGTAGCGCCATATCGAGCAGGTTCGCAACAGAGACGTGGGCCGCAACACGCGGCAACAGGCTGTTACGCAAAGTTTCAGGATGTCGCTATTTTCGCCACTTTTGCGCGGTCTGGCACGACTTCCGCGCCAAATACGTTGCTGAATCAAGGGCTTGAGCGCAAAATCGCGCGTAAATTATCAAGTTATTCTTCTCGATTGCGGCACGATATGACGACACACCTGACGGCTAGATCCAAAGTAGCAATGGCCACCCTGGCTGTTATTGCGGGCATATTGGGGGGTACCCCTGTGTGGGCACAAAGCTACCCGGTGACAGCCACACAAAAAGAACGGGCCACCCAGGTGGCGCAAAAGGGCGTGCCCTTGGGCGATCTGGCCGCCAACGCGCCTGAGCGTTACACCATCAAAAGCGGCGACACCTTGTGGGCCATTTCCAGCCTGTTCCTGAAGAGCCCATGGCGCTGGCCCGACCTGTGGGGCATGAACCTTGCCGACATCAAGAATCCGCACCTGATTTACCCCGGCCAGGTTTTGGTGCTGGAGCGCAAGAACGGCATGGCAACCTTGCGGGTCGAAGGGGCTGAGTCGCCCGATGGCGCACCCATGGACACGGTCCGGGTAAGCCCGCGTACCCGTTATGAATCCCTCGCCGGAGCGGCACTGCCCACGCTGCGCTCCAGCGTGATCGAGCCGTTTCTGGCTGAACCCATCATCCTGAGTGAAGCCGAGTTCAATAGTGCGCCACGCATTGTCTCGGCCCAAGAGAGCCGCGTCTTGCTGACCCGTGGCGACCGCGCCTACGCCCGCGGTGCCAACGGCTCGCCCTTGCTGGACGACCAGACCCTCGAAAAGCAGTTCCGGGTGTTTCGCTCGGCAACGCCACTGAAAGACCCCACGACCGGTGAAGTGCTGGGCTTTGAAGCGATCTACGTGGGCAAGGCCGTGCTGGTGCGCGGTGAGACGACCGCCGAAGTTACGGAGAAGAACGGCAAGACCAGCACCGCCATCGTTCCCGCCACGATTGACATTGTGGGTGCCAAAGGCGAGATGCGGGTCGGCGACCGCATGTTCCCCGAGCCACCGCGGCAATTGTTGGCGTACAACCCGCGCGCACCGGAAGGCAAGGTCGAAGGACGTATCGTGTCGGTCTACGGAAGCGCAGTGGTGAACGCTTCGCAAAACCAGGTGGTCACCATCAACCGCGGCACCCAGGACGGCATGCAGGTGGGCCATGTGCTGGGTATTTTGACGGACGGCCCAAGGGTTATCGACAAAGGCGACCAAGCCCGTCCCTTGATGAAGTTACCGGATGAGAGCAATGGTCTGCTGATGGTGTTTCGCACCTTTGATCGCCTTTCGTATGCGCTGATCCTGCAAATCACAGACGGTGTGCGCGTGGGCGACCGCCTGACCAACCCACCTTGAGCGCAAACGCGCCGCACGGCATGGAGCGCGAAGAGCTCGCCGGATGGCTTCGGCTGAGTCTGACCGCCGGGGTGGGGAACACCACGGCGCGTACGCTGCTGACCTCGTTTGGTCTGCCCGACAGCATTTACCGCCAAACACAGTCCACCCTGAGTGACGTGGTCAGCGCCCGCCAGGCGGGCGCCTTGCAAGAGCTGCCGCCCGAGTTACCGGCGCTGCTTGAACTAACCTGGGCTTGGCTGCAGCACGATCCGGAGCGCCGTCGGGTGCTCACTTTGGGCGACCCGGCCTACCCCCAATCCTTGTTGAACATGGAAGACCCCCCTTTGCTGCTGTATGGCATGGGTGCGCCACACGCTTGGCAAGCGAAAGTCTTGGCTTCTGGCGCGAACCATTGCCTGGCCGTGGTCGGAAGCCGAAACCCGACCCCACAAGGCTTGGCCAACGCACGGCAGTTTTCTCAAGCCTTGTCCCAAGCCGGGCTGACCATCGTGTCCGGGCTCGCGTTGGGTGTCGATGGTGCAGCCCACGAGGGTGCCCTGTCGGGAGCCACAGCGGATCACATTGCCACGATTGCGGTGGTCGGCACCGGGCTGGACCGGGTGTACCCCAGACAGCATCTGGATTTGGCCCACCGCATTGCCGAGCGCGGCGTGCTGCTCAGCGAGTACCCATTGGGCACGCCGCCGCTGTCCAACAATTTCCCCAAACGCAACCGCATCATTTCCGGCTTGGCGCGGGCCACGCTGGTGGTGGAAGCCGCACTCAAATCCGGGTCGCTGATCACGGCTCGGCTGGCGTCAGAGCAGGGCAAGGATGTGTTTGCCATTCCCGGCTCGATCCATTCTCCGCAGGCGCGCGGCTGCCACGCCCTTATCAAACAAGGTGCCAAGCTGGTGGAGTGCGCGCAGGACATTTTGGAAGAGTACCAACCGACAGCGGCAAATTCATTCGCGGCAAATGCGGCAGACCCCGATGCAGATACGGCTGCGGACGAAGGGCTTTCGGCAGCAGACCGACAGCTGCTGGACGCTCTTGGCTTTGACCCTACGGGGCTGGACGGCTTGCAAGCCCGCACGGGGCTGGACACCGCCTCGCTGCAGTCCAAGCTCATGGAGCTGGAGCTTTTGGGTCTGGTGGCCCGCCTCCCCGGGGCGCGCTTTCAGCGCATGGGGCGCGGCTGAATTTCTCCAAATCGCCAAACCGAAGCCGGTAAACCCGAATAAACGGGACAAGTCCGTCGCTCGCGGCAAACCCGATTTTTCTGCGCTATATTGGCGACATGTTTGAAGTTCTTGTCTTCGTTTACGAAAACTATTACACCGGTGAATCGTGTCCTGAACCTGCGCATTTAGAGCGTAAGTTGAGCGCGGTTGGCTTTGAGTCTGACGAAATTGACGACGCCATGGCGTGGCTTAAGGGTCTGGACACTGCCGCGCACCCACCCTTACCCGAACCCTGGCTGCTACAGCCCAGCCCGACCAGCGTACGCGTTTATCCGAACACAGAGCAAGACCATTTGGGCCGACAGTGCATCGGGTTCATCAGTTTCCTGGAATCTGCAGGTGTACTCCCCGCGCATATGCGGGAGGTAGTGATTGACCGTGCCATGGCAGCCCCAGGCGCGCCGGTTTCCCTGGAGGATCTGAAAATCATCATCCTGATGGTTTACTGGAGCTTTGGGCAGGAACCGGATGCCCTGATACTTGACGAGCTGTGTGAAGATACCTCGGACCGCGTCGCACACTAAGAAATGCCCGCAGCGGGCGCTGCGCTTCAGGCTAGCAATCGCTCTGGGTTCGCTTCCAGTTTGGTCAGTGCATCGCGGGTTGCACGCACGGTGAGGGATTCCTCCTCCTGCGGCAGCAACAGACCAGCCTGCAGGTAAGCCGCCAAACGTCCGGCCTGAATCAAAAAGCTCTTGCCCGATGTAGCGGCAAACAGATTCAGATGCTTTCGGTCACTGCGCCAGACAAACTGCAACTGGGTCACTTGCTTGTTGTGGTCCAGTGTGTACCAGCTGCCTAGCTGCAATTCCTGCGCCCAGGCCAACATGGCTGCGGTGGGTTTGGAGCCCCCATTGGCCACCACCTCAATCGCTGACGCGTCAATGCCCAACATCATCTCAATGCTTTCGGCGTCCAGCGGCAAATCGCCGACCCCATCTTCACTGATGAAGTCCTCGAGATTTTTCAGTCGCTCGGCCATGGCGTCAATATTGGCTTGGGGAATCGCCTGGGTCTTGGACAGGAATGCGTCTGCCAAGGTATCGCTTACCGTCTTGATATGCGCCTCTTGCTCGGACGGCGGCATCCCCAGCAAGGTCATCCCGGAACGCAGGCGCAAGAGCAGGTTGGGCAAATCCTGGATCACGCGCGCACGGTCAGCCCGACTGGGCTTTGCGCTAGCGGCCCATACCAGGTCGGTGGCCGACTTTTTCAGCAGCAGCGTGTCGGCGTGCTGTGGCCCTTTGCGCACCGCCGCCACGGCCAGAACTTCCGCCCAGACCTTGAACAAAAACGCCCGGATCTCGTCGCGCACCGGCATATCCTTAAGCATGTTGCGCATCTCGATCGTGTGCTGGATGACCAAGGTTTCCTTGTGCTCCACCTGCTGCGCCACACTCACCACTTTTTGGGACGAGCCTTTTTCGGTCAGAAACTTCGACAGAAATTTCTGGAATTCCTCAAAGACCACCTGGTAGACCTTTTTCCCGGTTTCCGGGTACTGCTCGATCACCTGCACGATGCGTTTGATCTCTGCCTCCATGGCAGCGCCCTGGACACCGGCTGCATCAAAGCCCATCACACAGGACCCCATGCGATCAATCAAGAGGCGCGCTGGGTGGGTAGTGGTACCCAGAAAATCGGAATCTTCCAGTGCCACACGGAGCACTGGCATTTGCAGCCGTGCAAACCAGACCCGAATTCCCGGTGGAATTCGCTCCTCGGCCAAAATAGCCTGAAACATCAGCGCCACGATTTCAATCGTGGCCTTTTCACCTTTGGTTTCGGCCTTCTTCTTCAGATCGCTCGTTTTCTCGCGCAAATCTTGGGCCACACGGACCACGCCTGCCGGGCTGAAGTCCTGGTACAGGGTTCCACCAACCGCATAACTACCAGGTGATCCCGGCACCTGAGGTGCCAGCGCAGCCACCAGGGCTTGGGAAGGCGCGTGGTGCCCACCTCCGACGAAATCGCCCCCGCCATGGCTCACAAACATGCGTCGAATCTGGCCAATAACGCCTTGCGCGCGGCTACGCGCCCGGGCCAGTGGCGTGTTACTGGTCATCATTCGCGTTTCGTCGGATGCGCCGTAGCCCTGCCCGGGAACACTGCTAGAACCCGAGGATTGCTTCCAAAAAGGAGTGGATGCCGATGGGGCCACAGCGCGCCCGGTTGAATGTTCGGCATCTGCATCGCCGCCCGACCCCGCCTGCCCCCATCCCAGACGGCCACCAAATAGACCGCCGCCAGCGCGCGGGGCATTGGACGGCCCTGCAGCATCCGCGTAGGCGCCTTGGCCCGCGGGAGCGGCCGGCGACTGCTGAAACGCGCCACCACCCGGTATAGAAGCTTGTCCGCGCTGAGCCGGATAACCACCCTGCGCATAATGGCCTTGCCCGCCTTGGGGCTGAACCCCACCGCCACCAACATCGCCATACGCGCTGGGCGCGGGCTCATTGGGCGGTGCAGCGGGCGCAGGAGCCGGCGGCGGGGTTGCCCGCCGATCGCCTCCACGCACCGGGGCTTTCACCCGGTCTTTGAGTTCAATGGTGGGCATTACACCCTGCTTGATCAGCAAGTCGTTGGCATTCTTATAGGCTTCTTTCAGGCGCTCTATCAGTTGGCGCTGCACCACCTCGTTGACCATAGGCCACGACTCTCCGGGCATGCCCGAGATCGCCCACTGCTCCACCATCATCAATACCAACACATCCGGGCGCAGCAAGTCCATGCTGTCGAGTTCTTCCAGACCTTCCAGGCGCTGCATGCGCAGGCGCAGGTCATCAAACTGCGCGTTGACCTTGTCCATGACCGCCATCACCATGCGGGAGGCCAGAATTTTGTTCTCCACCACCTCGGCACCGACCAGCTCCAAACCACCCACGTCGGGGTCCGCCGCCTTCTTTTGCTTGGTGGGCTCCAGGCATTCTCTCCAAACCTTCATGGTGCCATCGAGCCACATGGGTCGACAGTTTTTATAGGCCATCCAGATCTCACGGCGCGTCTGACTGTCCCGCGCGTTGCTCGGCTCATCCATCAATACGGTGAGACGCTCCTGCACGGCACCACTGATTTCCTGCATGCCTTTTCCAGCCTCGGCCAGAAAGCGCTCACGCACCGCACGGGCAAGCTGCAGTCGGGGAGAAAGATTGGTAGGGGTCGCCATAAATCAGGAGGGAATCAAACCGTTGCACCTGCGTTGGGATCGTTCGGGTCTTCGTCTTTCTTGACTGTAGCCTTAATCAGATCTTCGCGCTGAATACCCAACCACATGGCAATGGCCGCTGCCACAAACACGGAAGAATAAATACCAAACAGAATTCCGATGGTCAGGGCGAGTGCAAAATAATGCAGAGTAGCACCCCCAAAAAGCAACATGGAAAGCACCATCAACTGGGTTGATCCGTGGGTAATGATGGTGCGGCTAATGGTCGACGTGATCGCGTTGTCAATGATCTGCGTGGTGTTCATTTTGCGGTAGCGACGGAAATTCTCTCGAATCCGATCAAAGATCACCACCGATTCATTCACTGAGTAGCCCAGCACCGCCAGCACGGCTGCCAGCACGGGCAGCGAAAACTCCCACTGGAAGAACGCAAAAAAGCCCAGAATAATGATCACATCATGCATGTTGGCGATGATGGCGGCGACCGCAAACTTCCACTCAAAGCGGATAGCCAAATACAGCATGATGCCAACCACCACAAAGGCCAGTGCCTTGAGACCATCGGTGGCCAACTCGTCGCCCACCTGCGGTCCTACGAACTCGGTACGCCGCAAAGTGGCGGAGGCATCCCCCGCCTTGAGTGCGGTCAGTACACGTTCGCTTTGCTGGCTGGAATTGCTGCCTTTTTGTACCGGCATACGAATTAGCACGTCTTGCGCCGTGCCAAAGTTTTGCACTTGTACATCGTTGATGCCCAGATTCGCCACTGCGCTGCGAATGGCGTTCAGGTCGGCGGGCTGCGAGTAACTCACTTCCATCAAGGTGCCGCCGGTGAACTCCACCGACAAGTGAAGGCCGCGCGAGAACAAAAAGAACAACGCAGCCAAAAACGTGACGAGAGAGACCAAGTTGAACACCAACGCATGCCGCATGAACGGAATGTCGCGGCGGATTTTGAAAAATTCCATGTCTAGTCCCCTGAGTTGCTCGTTACCTGATTGCCGGAATCAGGCCGCCACACCGTACCAATCGACACGCTTTTGAGCTTTTTTTGTCGTCCGTACCATAAATTTACCACGCCCCGGGAGAAAAATACCCCGGAGAACATGCTGGTCAAAATGCCCAGGCAATGAACCACTGCAAAACCCCGCACCGGGCCAGAGCCGAACGCCAGCAAGGCCAGACCGGCGATCAAGGTGGTTACGTTCGAGTCAATGATGGTTGCCCACGCACGGTCATAGCCGGCGTGAATGGCGGCTTGGGGCGAAGCGCCGTTACGCAACTCTTCGCGCACGCGCTCATTGATCAGCACGTTGGCGTCAATGGCCATTCCCAGCACCAAGGCCATGGCCGCCATACCGGGCAGCGTCAAGGTGGCTTGCAACATGGACAGCACTGCCACCAACAACAGCAAATTGAAGGCCAGTGAAATGCTGGAAATCGCACCAAACAACATGTAATAGGCGCACATGAAAATGGACACCGCCACAAAACCCCAGGTCACGCTGTTAAAGCCTTTGGCAATATTCTCCGCACCCAGGCTTGGGCCAATGGTGCGCTCTTCGATGATTTCCATGGGCGCTGCAAGCGAGCCCGCGCGCAACAAGAGCGCAGTGTCCGCCGCTTCCATGGTGGTCATGCGACCCGAGATTTGCACCCGTCCACCCCCAATTTCAGAACGAATCACCGGCGCGGTCACCACTTCGCCCTTGCCTTTTTCGAACAACAGGATCGCCATGCGCTTGCCAATGCTTTCACGGGTCACGTCGCGGAAGATGCGTGCGCCCTTGGCGTCCAGGGTCAGGTGCACTGCGGCTTCTTGCGTCTGGCTGTCGAAGCCGGGCTGGGCATCGGTCAGGTTTTCACCGGTCAGAATCACCTGTTTTTTTACGATGACAGCCTGGCCATTGCGCTCCAGAAAGCGCTCGGAACCAAACGGCACTGGCCCGCTGCCGGTCTCAGCGGAACGGGCTTCGGCCCCTTCGTCCACCATGCGAATTTCCAGTGTGGCGGTACGCCCCAGAATATCTTTGGCTTTGGCGGTATCTTGCACACCGGGCAGTTGCACCACGATGCGGTCCAGGCCCTGCTGCTGAATCACTGGCTCTGCCACACCCAGCTCGTTGATACGGTTGTGCAGCGTAGTGATGTTTTGCTTCAGCGCTTGGTCTTGCACCATGCGCGCCGACACAGGTTTAATGGACGCAACCATCTTGAATTCTGTGCCATCTGCCGACTCAACGGTGACTAAGTCAGGAAACTGGTCCTGAATCACGCGCTTGGCAGCTTCAACCGTCTGCGCATCACGGAAACGGATTTCAATAGTTTGGCCGTTGCGCGTAATGCCGCCATGGCGCACATTTTTCTCCCGGAATCCGGAGCGGATGTCCCCCGCCAGCGATTCGGCTTTCTTGGTCAATGCGGCCTGCATGTCCACCTGCAGCATGAAGTGCACGCCGCCGCGCAAATCCAAGCCCAGGTACATGGGGGAAGCGTGCAGGGCGGTTAGCCACGCGGGTGAGCGGGACAATAGATTGAGCGCCACCACAAATGAGGGGTCAGCCGCATCGGGGTTCAGCGCTTTCTGAATCGCATCCTTGGCCTTGAGCTGCGCGTCGGTATCGGCAAAGCGTGCCTTGATGGACACCCCCTCCAGGGTGATGGCATCGACCGTGAGACCTGCGGTTTTGAGGGCTTCTTCGACCCGGGTCAGCACTGCGGCATCCAATTTGATGGAGGACTTGATCACCGACACCTGCACGGCAGGCGCTTCACCAAAGACATTGGGCAGGGCATACAGCCCACCCACTATGAGCGCGATCAGGAGGATCGCGTATTTCCACACCGGATAACGGTTCATGATCGCGCTTGATAGTAGTGAAAACGGGCGAGGTTACTTGATGGAACCTTTTGGCAACACCTGCACCACGGCGCTGCGCTGGACCTGGACTTCAACGCCGCTGGCAACTTCCAGACCAACATAGCTCTCACCCATCGTTGTGACTTTGCCCAGCACGCCACCGACGGTCACGACCTCGTCACCCTTGGCCAGTGCATCAATCATGGCCTTGTGTTCTTTTTGCTTGCGCATTTGGGGGCGAATCATCACAAAGTACAACACCACAAACATCAAGACCAGCGGCAACATGCTCGTCAAGGTGGACTGCAGGTCACCACCAGCGGCAGCAGCGGGAGCGGTTTGGGCAAAGGCAGAAGAAATGAACACAGGCAAACTCCACAAAAACGGATAAAACAAAGAATGGAACACCCTCTTGGCAAGACGAGCATGGGCTCGCCTCCAAAGCAGGCAACCTTGCATTCTAAGCGGGGCGACAGGCGACCTGTCCTACGACCCCAGTGTTTGCCCCTATGCCTTTTGCGTTTTCTCAGCGTGGAACTGCGATAACGACAAGTCCCACTGCTTACGAGCCACCGCCATATGGCGGGCCTTGACGTGGCCAAAGCCGCGGATTTGCTCGGGTACCCGTGCGAAGGCCAGGGCAGCAGCCAAGTTGCTGGCACTCAGTCCCGGCAGCATACCGGCCACCGCAGCCCGGTATTCCTGCGCCAAAGCACGCTCCGCGCGCCGCTCCTGGGTGTAGCCAAATGCATCCAATGGCCCCCCACGCAACACCTTCAGTGGCGCCAGACATTGGAATGCGATGCGCATCCAAGGACCAAACTTGGCCTTTTGCAACTCGCCCTTTTCGTTCTTGCGCGCCAGCAACGGCGGGGCCAAGTGGTAATGCAGCTTGAAGTCGCCCTCGAACAGCCCGTTCACTTTGGCATGAAAAGCGGTATCGGTGTGCAGGCGGGCGACCTCGTACTCATCTTTGTAGGCCATGAGTTTGAACAGGTAGCGGGCAACCGCTTCGGTCAGGGGCCGTTTCTGCGCGGCATCCCCACCGAGAGATTCCTCCACGCGACGAACCTGCGCTACGAATGCCGCGTAGGCCGCCGCGTAGGCGGCGTTTTGGTAACCAGTCAAGAACTCCACACGTCGGCGCACCATATCGTCCACAGTCACCATTTCTTTGGGGGTGAATGAAATCACCTGCCCTGGATTCAGTGCTGCTTGCACACCGGCCCAGTTGTGTGCGGCACGACGCCCCCACTCAAAGGCGGCCTTGTTCTGCTCCACGGCCACCGCGTTCAGCTCCATGGCGCGCAGCAGGGCATCTCGTCCCAACGGAATCCAGCCTTTTTGCCAGGCAAAGCCCAGCATGATGGGGTTGGTATAAATGCTGTCGCCCATAAACTGGGTGGCCATGGCGTCGGCGTCGATAACGCCCACATTCGCCTCACCCACCGTCTTGGCAATGTCAACCACACACTGGTCGCCTGGATTGACCCAGTCGGCGTTTTTAACAAAGGCCGCCGTCGGCGCGCTGTTGGAATTGAGCGCCACATGGGTGCGCCCCGGACGCATGCGCAGCAGGGTTTCCTTGCCCGCCACCACGATCGGATCGCAACCCAACACCAAATCAGCCGAGGCCATGCCGACGCGGGTGGTGCGAATGGCATCTTGAGACGCACCAATCAGCACATGGCTCCAAGTGGCCCCGCCTTTTTGCGCCAGCCCACCGGCGTCTTGGGTGACGACACCCTTGCCTTCCAGGTGCGCGGCCACACCCAGCAACTGGCCAATGGTGATGACCCCGGTGCCGCCGACCCCGGCAATCACGATGCCCCACACTCCGCCCGGTGCGTCTTGCAGCACGGCCGACACCGGATCTGGCAGGGTGGCCCAGGCCGCGGTCCCGTTCGTGCCACCGTCTTTGGCCACCGCACCTTTGCGCTTGCGCAGCTTGCCGCCCTCGACCGTCACAAAACTGGGGCAAAAGCCCTTGACGCAAGAGACGTCCTTGTTGCAGGTGCTTTGGTTGATCTGGCGTTTGCGCCCGAACTCGGTCTCCAGCGGCTCCACGCTCATGCAGTTGCTTTGCACCCCGCAGTCGCCACAGCCTTCGCACACCAGTTCGTTGATGACCACACGCACCGCCGGATCCACCAGCGTGCCCCGCTTGCGGCGGCGGCGTTTTTCTGTCGCGCAGGTCTGGTCGTAGATGATGACCGTGGTGCCCTTAATTTCGCGGAACTCGCGTTGCACCCGGTCCAATTCATCGCGGTGTTCAATGGCAATGCCGTCGGGCAGGCCGTCGGTGTGGGCGTATTTTTCCGGTTCGTCGGTGACGATGGTGATCTTGACGGCGCCTTCGGCCCGCATCGATTGGGCGATCTGCACCACCGAATGGCCTTCAGGGCGTTCACCGACCTGCTGGCCGCCGGTCATGGCCACGGCATCGTTGTACAAAATTTTGTAGGTGATGTTGACACCCGCCGCAATGCTCTGGCGCACCGCCAGCAGGCCGCTGTGGAAGTAGGTGCCATCACCCAGATTGGCAAACATGTGCTGGTCGTGGCTGAAGGGCTGCTGCCCGACCCACGGCACACCTTCGCCGCCCATCTGGGTGAAGCCCACGGTCGCACGGTCCATCCAGATCGTCATGAAATGGCAGCCAATACCCGCCATCGCGCGCGAACCCTCAGGCACCTTGGTGGAGGTGTTGTGCGGGCAGCCTGAGCAGAACCAGGGTTGGCGGTCAACACCAGCGGCCCCGCCGACTTCGATCACCTGCATGGAGCGTTCTTTGGCCTGCAAAATCGCCAGCTGCGCATCAATGCGCGCAGCCGTGTCGGCGTCCACCCCCAGTTTCTTGATGCGCTGGGCAATGGCGCGCGCGATGATGGCGGGCGACAAATCGGCGTTGGCGCGCAACAGGGTGTTGGCGCTCGGGTTGGGCATGGACCATTCGCCACCGCTGCCATAGCGGTCAGCGGCACCGCCGGTTTCCACCTCGTTGAACTTGCCCAGCACCGTGGGGCGCACGTCGGGGCGCCAGTTGTACAGCTCTTCCTTCAGCTGGTATTCGATGACTTGGCGTTTTTCTTCCACCACCAAAATCTCTTGCAGCCCGGTGGCGAATTCGCGCGTCAGCTGCGCCTCCAGCGGCCACACCACACCGACCTTGTGCAGCCGGATTCCCAGGCGCTGGCAGGTCGTATCGTCCAGCCCTAAATCGAGCAAGGCCTGGCGCGTGTCGTTGAACGCCTTGCCACTGGCGATGATGCCGAAGCGGTCATTCTGGCCTTCAATGACGTTGTAGTTCAGCCGGTTGGCGCGGATGTAGGCCAGCGCGGCGTACCACTTGTAGTCGAACAGCCGGGCTTCCTGCTCCAGCGCGGCATCAGGCCAGCGGATGTGCAGGCCGCCTGGCGGGATACAGAAGTCGGTCGGGATCTTGATCTGCACCCGGTCCGGGTCGATCATGACCGTGGCGCTGGACTCCACGATCTCCTGGATCGTCTTCATGCCGGCCCAAACGCCCGAGAAACGGCTCATGGCAAAGGCGTGGATGCCCAAATCCAGAATTTCCTGCACATTGGCCGGGAAGAACACCGGCGTGCCACAGGCTTTGAAAATATGGTCGCTCTGGTGCGCGGCGGTGGAGCTTTTGGAAATATGGTCATCCCCGGCCACCGCAATGACTCCGCCCCACGGCGTGGTGCCGGCCATGTTGGCGTGTTTGAACACATCCGAGCAGCGGTCCACGCCAGGGCCTTTGCCGTACCAGATGCCGAACACGCCGTCGTATTTGTTAGAGCCCGGTGGTGCAAAGCCCAGTTGCTGGGTACCCCACAGCGCGGTGGCCGCCAGTTCCTCGTTAACACCGGGCTGAAACACCACATGGTGTGCCTTGAGGTATTTCTCGGCTTTGACCAGCGACTGGTCGTAGGTACCCAGGGGGGAACCGCGGTAGCCGCTGATGAATCCGGCGGTGTTTTTACCTACGCGTTGGTCGCGCACGCGCTGCAGCATGGGCAGCTTGACCAAAGCCTGTACGCCGCTCATGAAAGCGCGGCCGTAATCCAGGGAATATTTATCGTCGAGGGTGACAGTTTCCAGCGATTTGCGGATGTGTGCGGGCAAATCGCGTGAGAGCGGGGCGTTCATCGTTTGAAGTCTCCTGTGGGTAATAAGCCACCTTGTGGGCGGCACATAAATCAGGCCGTCTTCCGGGTAGGAAGAGTCTGACCAGTTGCAAAGTGTAGTGGTTCTGCCGCCCCTTGGGTGCCTCACCGCGTCACAATGGCATATCGCTTTCCCCCATACCGACTCAACCCCAACCCTGCCCGCCATGCACCACCGCGCTCTTGTTTCGGCTATTTTTTATATGTGTTTTATGCTGCTATGCCCCGTGGCTATTGCGCAGGCAGCTCCTGATTTAATAGCAAAACCCAACCCACTGCCCTTGCGCAACCTGCAAATTGAAGTGCGTCAGGTGCAGCACGACGACAGCCAGAGCGCGGGGCTGGAAAGCCACGGCGGCGTGCGGGTCAATCCGGACGGATCGGTGGCATTGACGGGCCAGGTACGGGCGCAGGAAACACAAGCCCGCCAATCCGGCACGGCCGTGCAGCAGGTGCTGGTGTTCAACGGGCGCAGCGCACACATTGCTTTGCGCACCGACACCCCCGTGCGTTTGATGCAGACCTTAGTGCGCAATGGCGTGCTGGTGTTCACCCAAGGCACCGTGCTGCTGCAAAGGGGAACAGGCTTCAGCGCCACCCCACGCTGGGATGGCTCGGACCGGGTGGAGTTGGAAATCGCGGCACAGCAAGCACTGAACGCGTCAAACACCGGTGCTAGCCAGCCTTCAAGCAGCGCCGCCAGCGTCTTGGTGCTGCCACTGGGCGAATGGACGACCGTGGCACAGTCCGAGCAGCAGATCAGTGACGCCCGCTCCGGCCAAGGTGGAGCGATCGTCCAGTCCAGCCAGACCAGCACCGATGTGCAGGTACGGCTGACGGTGCGCTAAAGCCGCACCGACGCGACCTCATTTTGCTTTCTTTTCGAGCACTTCACGAATCGTGATCGCCAACTCATCGGCCTGGAACTTGGCAATATAGGCATCGGCCCCCACGGTCTTGACGTGGCCTTCATTGGTGGTGCCGGTGAGGGATGAATGAATGATCACCGGCAGGGCCTTGAAGCGTGGGTCTTGCTTGATGTTGCGGGTCAGGGTGAAGCCGTCCATCACAGGCATCTCCAGATCGGTCAGCACCAATGCGATCTTGTCCTTGGCCGTCTTGCCTTCCGAGACAGCCTGGTCGGAGATGGCTTGCAGCCGATCCCACGCCTCTTGCCCTGTTTTGGTCATGATGTAGGGAACGCCCATGGCCTTGAGGCCCTCTTCAATCATCATGCGGGCCACGGCGGAGTCGTCGGCGGCCAGCACCACGGTGCCGGGCGGCAGCTTCAGCTTGGGCACCACCACGCCTTCTTGCATCACCTTGTGTTGCTCGGGGAACACGTCCCGCAAAATTTGCTCCACGTCCAGCACCTGCGCCAGCCGGGTGTTTTCAGCATCACCGTCCAACCGGGCAATGCTGGTCACAAGTCCGCCGCCATTGCCTTCGGCCGACAGCACATGCTTCCAGCCCAAACGCACAATCTCATTCACCTCTTCCACCGCAAACGCCTGCGTGGTGCGGGCAAACTCAGTGACCAGCAAAATACCCAGGCCCTTGGTGGGGTTGCACCCGGTAATGGCAGCCAGGTTGATAACCGGAATCATCTGCCCACGGATGTTGGCAATGCCCATGACGCTGGGCGGTGCATTGACCATGACCGTGACTTCGGGCATGACCAGGATTTCACGCACCTTGAACACGTTGATACCGAACAATTCACGCCGTGTGGTACCAGGCGCCTCACCCAAACGAAACAGCAACAACTCAAACATGCTGTTGCCAGCCAGATTGGTGCGTTCATCGATTTCCCGCATTTCTTTGTTCATGGGTTCTTCCTAATGTGACGACGTGAGAATTCTCAAGCCGCATGGTAACGCGATCGGACCTACTTTGGCCACAGAACCCACAACTGAAGTGACTGTTTGAGGCGCCCAGCCAACTCACCGGCCTGCGGGCCCCAGCCGGCAAAATAGTCGGCCCGCACCGCACCGGTGATGGCGCTGCCGGTGTCTTGCGCCAGCACCAGTTTTTGCAGGTTGACCTGTGCGCCGCTGGAGACCAACCAGACCGGTGTGCCGTACGGAATGCTGCCAGGGTCCACCGCAATGGATCGCCCCGGCGTCAGCGCGACACCCTGCGCACCGCGCGGGCCAAAGGCGGCGTCCAGATCGGACAGCGGCTCTTCCTTGAAAAATACCATGCGCGGATTGACCCATGTCAACTCTTGCAGGCGCTGCGGGTTCTGTGCCAGCCAGGCCTTGACACCCGGCCACGAGGCGTCGCGCACCAGGCCCTGGCCCAGCAACCAGCGCGGTGCGCTCTTGAAAGGTTGGTCATTGGTGCCGGCGTAGGCCAGCCGCAGCCAGCGCGGGCTGCCATCGGGCTGCGTGATGAAGATCCGCCCGGAACCCTGAACATGCAACATCATGGCGTCCACGGGGTCTGCCAGGTAAACTATTTCACGTCCCGCCATGGCGGCCTGAACCTCGGGCAGGGTGTCGATTTCCTGCCGGGTGAACCAGGGTTTTCGCTGCGCCAGCCCGGCAGGCGCGCGGTACAAGGGCACGGCAAACCCGGCACCAGGGGTGCGGCTGGCCTCCAGTATCGGCTCGAAATAACCGGTCAACACGCCGGCCGGCTCGCCCTGCACGCTCTCCACCCGGTAGGGTTGAAGGCGCTGCTGCATCCATCCCAACTGCTCCTGCGGGCTGCCGATGCTTAAGCGGCGCACGTCCGCGCACAGGGCCACAAACGGAGCCACCGGTTTTTCACAGCTCTTAAGCCAGGCGTTCCAGGCCTCAAACAGGGGGTCTTCGCCCAAACCCGGCAGTTCGGCCCAAGTCACAGGCACCCAGCGGCTTCTGGCCTGCTGGATGATGCCCGAGACATCGGCGGGCGCGCTGGCGCAGGCGCTCAGTGCGCCCGCTGCCAGCAAAGTTCCTACAATCAGCACCCGATACCCAAAGGCCAGGAGCCACCCCATGCTGTTGTTATTACTGGAGTCCCTAGGGGCTGGATTGATCTTCATTGGCATCATTTGGTGGACCATGTTTTCGGGTCGCAAGCATGGCGAGCTGCCAAACGACCCCGAGGCACTGCCGGACACGCCAAGCGCAATGCAGGATACAGGCCCAGACGAGCCTGAAAATTTAAGCAAATAGTAGCCAGAGCCCCCGCAGAACGTGCGCAAGCAGCTTCTAAATTAATAGCAAAAAGCCCCGCCATCAGAGTACCCCGTGCTGCAACGCCGGCAGTTGGGCCCGGCGCTGCGCCAGGGTCTGCCAGTCCAGGTCAGCCAGCACCACGCCTTCGCCCTGCGCCTGCTCGGCCAGCACGACGCCCCAGGGGTCAATCGCCATGGACTGGCCCCAGGTGCGCCGTCCATTCGGGTGTACGCCCCCTTGCGCGGCAGCGGCCACAAACGCCAGGTTTTCAATCGCCCGGGCGCGCAGCAGCACCTCCCAGTGCGCCTGACCGGTGGTGTGGGTGAAGGCGCTGGGCACCAACAGCAAATCGACGCCCGCTTTGGCATAGGCCCGGTACAGCTCGGGAAAGCGCAGGTCATAGCACACGCTCAAGCCAATGCTCCATTGGTGGCCGTCGCGCGATGGCAACTCAAACCGGGTCGGCGTCTGCCCGCGCTGCAACACCCGGGACTCGTCGTAACTCTCCAGCCCATTGTCAAAGCGAAACAAGTGGATCTTGTCGTAGCGGGCAACGCACACGCCCTGGGGGTTGTAGACCAGGGTGCTGTTGGTCACCCGGTCTGGCTGGGCTGCCGAGAGCGGCACGGTGCCGGCGACCAGCCACAGGCCGAGATCGCGGGCGGTGTCCGCCAGGAACTGCTGCATCGGGCCGCTGCCAAACGCCTCTTGGATGGCCAGCTTGTCCGAATCGTGCTGCCCGATCAGGCAAAAATATTCGGGCAACACAGCCAACTCGGCCCCGCCCTGCGCCGCCTGCGCCAGCAACGCAGCTGCCCGCTCCAGGTTGTGGGCCAGTTTGTCGGTGGACACCATTTGGATGGCGGCAATTTTCATTTGGATGCCTCAGGTTTGGCGGGGGCGGGCATGGCGGGGGCGCTGTTGTGCGGGACCTTAGTAACACGGGGCTCCACCCAGGTGCCGTCGATAAAGAACTCTTGTGTGGCGGCCTCAATCAAGGGGCGGCGCAAAATCACCTGCGCCAAAAAGGTGGTCAAACCCACGAGCGGGTTGATGGCGGTTGCCAGCAGCGAGGCGCTGCCCGCGTTGATCTCGGGGATAACCACCACCTTGATGGCCTGGGTTTCCCGTTCGATGTCGGCCTGCCCCTCCATCAGCACGGCGGCATTCACGCCTTTCATCTGCAGGTTGTTGGTGCGCGCAATGCCCTGCTCAATCAGCACGTCGCCCCGCACGAAGTCAAACGCAAAGCCTTCACTAAAGACATCCCGAAAGTCCAGCGCCAGCCGACGCGGCAAGGACTGCAGACTCAGAACGCCCAACAGCTTGGCCAAGCCGGGGTCGGCCTTCAGAAACTGGCCGGTCTCAATGTTGACGTTGAAGTTGCCGCTCAGGCTGGGGTAGTCCAGCGTAATGGGGGAGCCCAGCCAGGCGATTTGGCCCTCCATCCTGCCACTGCCCCGGCGTACGACGCCGCTCATGCCAAAACGGTTAAGCACATCCCCCGCGTTGGCGATGTCCAGCTTGAAGTTCATCACCGTGCGACGACGGTCTTTGATGCTGCGGCTGGCATTGGGTGCCGTCAGCACGTTGATATTGGTCCAGTTTCCGCTGGCAGTCAAAACGGCCTCAGGGGTAATGATGTTGAACCGGTTCAGCCGCCATTCCTTGGCCGATTCACGGGCTGCCCCTGCGCCCAGATTCACGGCGTCGATTTCGACACGCCCCAATTTCTTGCCGCGCAACTCCAGCTCTTCCACCACCACATCCAGCGCCGGAATGCTGGCGGGCTGCGCATCCAGCAGATTTTCCACATCCTGGGCCGTGCTTTGCCCAATCACCAGCCGGGCCAGCCGGGCGTACAAGCGCCCGGCATTGGTGCCGGAGGGCTGGCGGTATTCCACATAGCCACTGAGCTCGGAGGCATCCAGATTGGCCCGCCACAGCAAGCCTTCGCGCCCACCCCCCACCACCACGCGGTTCAGCTTGCGCCCCTCAAAAACCAGATCATTCGCCCGGATCGCCATGCTGGTGGGCAAATAACCCATCCCTGCGGTGGCGCTCGCGCTGGTCTGGTTGGTGGCCGCCAGGTCGGTGCCCGACGCGTCGGACAAGACCTTGATCCACGCATCCAGGTCCACACGGTCCAGGTTGATATTGGCGACGACCCCCTCCGCGGGCAACGGTGCCGACTCATCCGCCGCCAGACCCACGCCAATGGCACCACGCAGTACCCGCGGTTCAGCGCCCGTCACATCCCGCACGTAGGTGAAGTTGGCCAAGCGGCCCACGTCCAGCTGGAACTGGTCTTGTGTGTAGTCGACACCCACTGCCGCGGGGGCTTGCGGGGTGCGGATGGCCGCAGTGGCCAAGCGCAGGGGCAGGGACGCCTCGGCAGTCTTGGCAAACGGCGCTGGCAGTGTCAGCGCCAAGCCCACCAAGTTGCTGTTGACCTGCAATTCAGTAACCCCACCACGCAGCCCCAGCACCGCCGTGTAGGCCGCAGCGCCACTGGCATAGTCCGCCAGTCGCGCAACAAACCCAAGCTCTTTGGCCTGGCGCAGGCCCTCGGCACTGGCCGTTCCCTGCATGCGCAGCACCAGCGGCGCGGCCCGTGCGGGTGCAGCAACATTCAGCCCCCCTTCAATCCGCATCTCCCCGCCCAGTGCGCGCGCCTGCCCCCCCGTGACAGTGAAGCCGGTCTCCGAAAACGCAATCACGCCACGGGCGCGGCTCAAACGGGGTGTCTCCGGCGAGATTTGAAAGTCGTTGCCGGCCAAGGTGACCGAGCCCTGCACGGCGATGCGATCCACCGCCGCCAAGGGAAGCGCCAACTTCACCCGGTACTCGGCGGCCCCAGTGGCGCTGGCGCGCGCCAAGGCTTTGCCTGTGATCTCATTCAGCGGTGAACCGAGCACCAGCACCAGCCCCTCCGCCAGTGGGCCCTGTGCCTGCGCCGTCACGACCAGGGCGGCTTCGTCGTAGAGGTTACTGATGATCGCGTCGGCTTTGCTGATTTTCAAACCCGGTGAACCGGCCAGACTGCCACGCGCGCCCTTGATCTGTAGCACGCCCCGGTCGAGCAAAAGCTCACCCGAAACCTGGTTCAGCACGGGCCAAGGCAGTCTGCCTTTGGGCAAAATACTGGCGGGCGCGTAGGCGTAGCTCGCATTTTGAAAATTCAGCGACACCCGGAACTCACCGAGCTTGGGGTCAACGAACGGGAAGTCGTTCAAATTGCCCTTTACCCTGAACTTCACCGCCGACGCGCTGCCATCCAGCAAGGCATCATGCAAATAGTCGCGCACCTCTTTGTCCATCACGCTGGGGAGGTAGCGCGACACACGGTTGGCGTTGGCCCGGCTCAACGTACCTTGCAAATCCATCACCCCAGGGAAACGATTCGCGCCCGCCAAGGCCTTCGACTGGACGGCCGGTGCCGTTTGCCATTTGAGTTGGAATTCGCCTTGTGCATCGGCATTGCTAAAACGCAGTTTGGGGACCGAAACGTTGATCGCACTGCCCTGTGTTTTCCAAAGCACCTCAGCGCCCAGTTGCGCAAAATGCAGCACCGGATCGTCAAACACCCCCGGCGCATCAATGGTGCCATCGCGCATGGCAAGGGTGGCCTTGCCGCCGGCGGGATTGGCTTCGAAATCAATGTCCACCCCTGCGAAGCCAGGCGTCTGCGCGCCGTCGTGCGCCGCCGCAGCCACTGCCAGGTTCACCACCCGGCCCTTGACCGAGAACTGGGTCGGCTGCGCCAAAGGCCCGGTCCAACTCCCCTGTACCTGCTCAACCAGGCCGCTGGGCGTCAGGCGCTTCAAAGCGGCATGGGTTTCAGCACCCAGGGGCAGTCGGCTGGCGATTTGTTCGATGGCGGACAGGTCCAACCGGTCTGCCACCAGCTCACCGCGTGCGGGCTTGCGTGTGTCTGCGTCGAACAAAGCCATGCGGGCATTGCCACCAGGCCAGTGCAGGCCGTCCTGGGTGTCAAACTGCAATCCTTGCGTTTGGAGCTCGAAGCCATCCGCCATCCACTTGACGCCAAGGCGCCCTGCGATCTGGTCAAACGCCAACGGCTCCAGTTTGGGGTCCACTCGGGCATTGACCCCCTTCAGCGCCAAGTCGGCCGTCACACCGGTCAACACGCCACGGTCCACATCGACCCAGGCACTCAAGGCACCAGCACCATGCGCCACCTCGACACCCACATCCGCGTAGCGGCGCAGCTGCGCCAAATCCACCTGCGCAAAGTGGGTATAGATCTGGCCTTGCCAGCTCTTCCAATCGCCCGCCCGACGCGACAGCAGCGCCTGCTTGAAGACCCCCTGCACGCTCAGACGTTCGCCCCAATCGGCAGGCGGCGTCGCGTCAAGCCGCAATGCGTGGGTCAAAAATCGGTTGCGCAAAACCAGGTCGACCGCGCTCAAACTCAAGGGTGGTGCCCCACGCAGCTCGTCGGTCCAATTCACGGTGCCGTGAACAATCGCCACCTCGCTTTGGGAAAAGATCCAGTCGATTCCCGCGGTGTCCGCACTGCTGGCCTCAGGCAAGGCGAAGCCGGCAACCCATATCCGGCCATCGGCGGTGCGCCGCACATCCAGCACCGGGCTCTCGATGTACAGCTGCTCAAACCCCATGCTGATCGCTGAGCGCGGCGACAAGGCCACCAGGATCTTGTGAAGCCGCAAGGCCTCGCGATTGGCCCCATCGAGCACCACCACATCGCGCAACTCCATCGACGGGATCAGCCCGTTGGACCTGGCCACAATATCCCCGATGCGCACGGTGGCCCCAAGCACCTGGCTTGCCTGTCGCTCCAGCAACGGACGGAAATCTGCAATTCGCGGCACAATCAGAAAGTGCAATCCACCCCAGACTATGGCTAACACGATCCACGCCAAAGCCACCACACCCAAGGCCCATCGGGCGGCAACAGCGCCGACCTTGAGCAGGAGCGAGGGGGTGGGAGTCGGTTCAATCATCATGCATTCGGAGCTATGTCAGGAATTATGACCCGCAATACGACCGCCACCCTGTCAGCCGGCTCCAGATTTGCCCAGCGCGTGCGCCGCCGCTATGAGCAACAACTGCAACTGTTGCCGCCGGGGGTGCCGCAGGGAAGCACGCTGCGCCAGCTCTTTGATGCCTTGCAAGCGCAAGGCGCTGACCTATCCGCCGCGCTGCGCACCACCCGCCAGCTCGTGCTGGAACGCCTGGTGAGCCTGGATTGCGACGGGCAGGCCGACCTCCAAACCGTGACCGGCGTCATGACCGATCTGGCCGAGTTTGCCCTGGACATTGCCTGTGACGCCAGCGCACAGGCCCTCAACCAAATCCACGGAGCGCCCTTGTCACAACAGGGCACCCCGGCACAGCTGTGTATTGTCGGCATGGGCAAGCTGGGGGCCCGGGAGCTCAATGTGTCGAGCGACATCGACCTGATTTATGTGTTTGACCACGACGGCGACACGGCGGGTGACGTCAATGGGCGTGGCCGAATATCTAACCAGGAGTACTTCGGCAAACAAGTGCGTGCCATGTACGCCCTGGTAGGCGACACCACCGAACATGGTTTTGTGTTTCGGGTCGATCTGGCGCTGCGCCCCAACGGCAACTCAGGCCCACCAGCCGTCTCACTGGGCGGGCTTGAGGAGTACTTCCATGTGCAGGGCCGCGAGTGGGAGCGTTTTGCCTGGCTCAAAAGCCGGGTGGTCGCACCGGCCCAGGCCATCACATCCCCCTGTGCGCAAAACCTGCGCGGCATGATTATTCCCTTTGTGTTCCGACGCTACCTGGACTACAACGTATTTGATTCCCTGCGCGTCCTGCACCGCCAAATCCGCGAACATGCGGCCAAGCGCAGCGCAGGGCGACCGGAGCGCAACAACGACGTCAAGCTGTCGCGCGGCGGCATTCGCGAGATTGAATTCACGGTGCAACTGTTGCAGGTGGTACGTGGCGGCCAGTTCCCCGAGCTGCGCACGCGCCCCACCCTCAGCGCCTTGCAACGGCTGGCCACAGCCGGGCTGATGCCACAGGTCACGGCCGACGCGCTGGCACTGGCCTACAACTTCCTGCGCCAGGTGGAACACCGCATCCAGTACCTGGATGACCAGCAAACCCATGTCTTGCCCACCGACGATACCGATCTGGGCTGGATTGCCCAAACCCTGGGATTTGCCGACAGCGGTGCCTTTCTGGGCGAACTCAACCGCCACCGCGAGCTCGTGGCGCAAGAATTTGACGCATTGCTGGGGGGTGCGCAGCCCGAGTGCAAAGGCTGCGGCAATAAGGCCAGTAACCCAGGCATGGGCGATTTTGATGGCTTGCTGGAAGAGTTAAGCGGACGCTTCCGCGAACGGGTGGCCAGCTGGCGCGAGCACCCCCGGGTGCTCGCGCTGCGCGAGGAATCCCGCCTGCGCTTGAGCCGCTTGATTTTGCGCACCGCGCAATGGCTGGCTGAAGGCAAGGTCACGGAAGAGGCTGCGGTGCGGCTGGCCGACTGGATTGAACCACTGCTGCGCCGCGAGAGCTACCTGGCCTTGCTGTTGGAGCGCCCCAACGTGCATGAGCGCTTGCTGCGTATGCTGGGCGCGGCCCGCTGGCCGGCGCGCTACCTGCTCAAGCATCCCGGCGTGATTGACGAGCTGGCCAGCAATGCAATGCTGGATGAGCGCTTTGATGCGCCCGACTTCGAGCAAGAACTTGAGCGCCGCCTGTCGGCACTGCAACGCAGCGCCGAAGACGATGACGAAACGCTGCTCAACCTGCTGCGCCGCGCCCACCATGCAGAGGTCTTTCGCACGCTGGCGCGCGACGTGGAGGGGCGACTCACCGTAGAACAGGTGGCCGATGATTTGAGCGCCTTGGCCGAAAGCCTGCTGCGCATCACCACCCGCTGGTGCTGGAGCCGCCTGAAGAACCGGCACCGCCCGGACCACGACCACTTTGCCATCATTGCCTACGGCAAGCTAGGCGGCAAGGAGTTGAGCTATGGCAGCGACCTGGACCTGGTTTTTGTCTACGACGATGAGGATGAGCGCGCCTCTGAGGTCTACGCTGCACTGGTGCGCAAACTTATCAACTGGCTGACCGTCAAGACGGGCGAAGGCGACCTGTACGAGATCGACACCGCCCTGCGCCCCAATGGCAGCTCAGGGCTGTTGGTGACCAGCTTTGAGTCCTACTCCCGGTACCAACAACAGCGCGGCAGCAATACCGCATGGACCTGGGAACACCAGGCCATGACCCGTGCCCGCTTTGTGCTGGGGGATGCCGCTTTGCAATCCCGCTTTGACGCCGTGCGGGAAGCCGTTATTGGCACGGTGCGCGACAGTGCCGGTCTGCGCGAAGAAATTGATGCCATGCGCAGCAAGGTCAGGGTAGCGCACCCGGTCAGGGGCGCGCAGTTCGACGTTAAGCACAGCCCAGGTGGCATGGTCGACATTGAGTTTGCCGTGCAATTCTTGGTGCTGTCGCAAGGCTGCAATCACCCTGAATTGCGGGCCAACGTCGGCAACATAGCGTTGCTGGTGCGGGCGCAGCATTGCGGACTGTTGCCGATGCCAGTGGGCGAGGATGCGGCGCAGGCTTACCGTTCGTTACGCCAGATTCAGCACCGGGCGCGTCTGAATGAGGAAGCAACCCAGGTCAATGAGTCGGTCGTGCAGTCCGAGAGCGCGGCTGGGCTCGCCCTGTGGAACACCGTATTCCACCACCCATCGTGAGAGCGCGGCACAGGAATTTCTGAGGTTTCCTGTGGCGTGAGATTTGTCAATAGCTGGGAAAGCCACCTCGGTAAAGTGCGACACATGGCGTGTGTTGCACGCCCTCACTTCTACCTTGAGAGGGAATATCCGATGAAAACCATATTTATTGCGGCCACGGTCGCGACCGTCTTGTGTGCTCCACTCGCGCAGGCGCAAAACCGGGGTTTTGAGGGGTTCAGCCTTGGCCTGAATGTCAACTCCGCCACGGTATCCAACGAATTCACCGCCGGCGGCACCCAGGTGAAATTCGGTGAAACATCACCGAACTCCAGCTTTCAGGCCGCTTTTGGTTTGCCCGCCATCGGCATCTTCAATCTTGGCTTTGGGCTGACCTACGCGCTGAGTGAGCTTAAGGCGGGCACTTCTACCGTGGGCGGCATCAACTACGAGCTGAAGGAAAAAGATGCCTACTCCATTTACATTGAACCCGGATTCTCGATCGCCGACTCCACGATTGTGTACGGCAAACTGGCCCATTTGGGCATGCGGGGAGAAACCCGGCTGCCCGCTGGATCCATCCTGGGGGAGGACTACTTTGGACTGGGTTACGGCATTGGCGTGCGCGCGCTGGCAGGAAAAAACTGGTTCTTGCAGGGTGAAGTCCTGCAAAACAACTACAACGAAAGATCGTCAAACGGTTTGATCATCAAGCCCTCGTCCACCGTGGGCACCATCGGTGTTGGCTACAAGTTTTAGGCTTTGGCGGCCCGGATACGTTCCAGCAGCCGGGTGGTGGAGTAGCCAGGCACAAACGGCAGCGCCAGGGCGCGTCCGCCCCAGGATTTCACGAGCGCGGTTTCCGGCAGTTTCTCCATATCGTAGTCGCCCCCCTTCACCAGAATGTCGGGGCGTATCTCGCCGATCAGCTGCACCGGGGTGTCCTCGTCAAACCAGGTGACCAGGTCGACGGACTGCTGGCTGGCCATGACGACGGCGCGGTCGGAGTCGTTATTCAGGGGCCGGTCGTCACCCTTACCCAGCCGGCGCACAGAGGCATCTGTGTTGAGTGCCACGATCAGGCTGCCACCGAGCTCGCGCGCCTGCGCCAGGTACATCACATGGCCGCGGTGCAAAACGTCGAACACCCCGTTGGTGAACACCCAGGGGCGCGGCAGGCCCGCCAGATGGCGAGCCAAATCGGCTCGATCACTGATTTTTGCAAGAAAGGACGGGGCAATGTCGTGTGCGCTCATGGTGACAATGCTAGCAGGGCCTCAAGCCACAGCGCGTTTTGACCGATGACTGAATGCATAATTGCCACAATTTTATGCACCTCATCCCCATCAGCGTAGAGTCCATCCGCATTGGACATCCCTTGCCTTTTCCGCTCATGGACAAAGTGGGTGTGTTGTTGGCCCAAAAAGCCTTTGTAATCGACTCCAAGCAGGACTTGGAGGCCATGCTGCTGCGGGGTGGTGGGCTGTTCATTGACGTCGCGGATTCCGAGACCCACCACCGCGCTTATGTGGAGCGGCTGCATGGCTTGGTCCGCGAGGGCAAGTCGCTGGGCGTCATCGCGGGCACCAAAGTCACGCGCGGCGATTCCGCAGAACGTGCAGCGGCGGAGAACGAGCGCCCCGACTGGCCGGACTTGCAGACCCAAGGCAACTCACTGCTGCGCGACAACAACCCGAGCCAGTTCGTGGAACGCCTGGAACGGCTTCAGGGCCAATTGGCCCGACACTCCCAGCGCAATCCGGACGGCACATTGTTTGCCCTGATCTACCTGTCTGCAACCCACCGCGGCATGTACAGCGCCACCCACTCCATGCTGGTCAGTGTGATGTGTGGCCTGGCGGCGCGCGAGGTGCTGAATTGGCCACCGGCGGTCGAGACCCTGCTGTGCAAGGCGGCATTGACCATGAACCTTGGGATGACTGAGCTGCAGGACCGGTTGGCAGTTCAGATTGATGCGCCTTCCGCGGCACAGCGCCTAGTGATCAACGACCACAGTGCCAAGTCCGAGCAGATGCTGGCGTCTTTTGGCATTACCGATGCCACTTGGCTGCAAGCGGTGCGCGAGCACCATACCCAGGCACCGGGCACATTGAAGGCAAAAACCCCTGCCCAACGGCTGGCACGGCTCATACAGCGTGCCGACATGTTTGCAGCCCAACTGGCACCACGGGCTTCACGTTTGCCGGTTGCGCCCGCTGCCGCCATGCAGGCCTGCTACTTTGATGAGAACAAACAGGTAGACGAGGCCGGTGCCGCCTTGATCAAGGCCGTTGGCATTTACCAACCCGGTGCCTTTGTGCGCCTTGCCACCGACGAGGTCGCGGTCGTCATCAAACGGGGGGCAAATACGACCACCCCGCGTGTCGCAGTGCTGATCAACCGCAGCGGCATGCCCACGGTAGAGCCGATGATCCGGGAGACCAGTCTGCGCGACCACCGTATCGTGGCCAGCGTGGCCCACCGGGATGTCAAGGTCACCATCAACCTGGAAAAGCTGCTGCCGCTGACCGCGTCACCCTCATCCGAGCGGCCCTGGTAGCCGGGTCGCCGCTTTTGGCGATATCAGCCAAACGTGCTGTTGGATTGCAAGTCGGGCAAGCGCCTGGGCTCCCACCATGAGCGAATGGTGGCAAACACATTTCGGCATCCGGTACAGCGGTACTGCCCCGTGGGTTGCAGCACGCCATTTTTCGCGCGGTCAATAACCTGCTGGTAGCTGGTGGCACCGCATTCGCGGCATTTGTAGATTGTCTTGTAGGTTGCCATGGTAGGCAAACTTTACGCAAAATCGCCCGGTTTGGCGAGCGCAAATGTGTAAACCGATGTAAGCGGCTTGCCGCCCAATCAGACCGGAACAGTGTCTGCGAAGCTGGGGCGTTGCATCAACTTGTCATGCAAACGAACCAGGTTGGGGTACTCGGTGCGCCAGTCAATCTGGGGAAAACGGAAGTCCAGGTAGCCCAGGGCACAACCCACGGCGATATCGGCCAGGGTCAAATGAATACCGGCGCAAAAAGGTTTCTCGCCCAGCCCCTTGCTCATCACCTTTAAAGACGCATTGACCTTGTCCAACTGGCGGTTGATCCACGTCTGGCTGCGCTGGGCCTTGGTCCGGCCGGCCCAAGTGGCCTCCAGACGCGCCAAGATGGAAGCATCCAGCAAACCATCGGCCAATGCTTCCCATGTTTTGATTTCGGAGCGCTCACGGCCCACCGCGGGAATCAACTTGCCCACCGGGGACAAGGTGTCGAGGTATTCCACGATCACACGGGAGTCAAACAGGGCTTCCGCGCCCTCCATCACCAAACAAGGCACCTTGCCCAGGGGATTAGAGTCGGAAATTGCTGTTTCCGCCGACCACACGTCCTCAATGACAAATTCGTAGTCAAGCTTCTTCTCGGCCATCACGACGCGTACTTTGCGTACGTAGGGGCTGGAGGTGGATCCGAGTAGTTTCATGGGTGCTCTGCAATTTCAGGAAGGGCCATTCTATCCATTAGGGTTTGCCCCGGCCGCGTCCCGCAATCCGTGTGGTGTGCAATCTACAATCCGCACATGACTTTTTCTGCCATTTCTGCCCTTTCCCCGCTGGACGGCCGTTACGCCGCCAAATTAGCGGCCCTTCGCCCCCTGATGAGCGAGCAGGGCTATATGCACCGCCGCGTTCAGGTGGAGGTGGCCTGGTTCATTTCCCTGAGTGATTGCGGCTTTGCTGAATTCCAGCCACTCACACCCGGAGCACGCACTTACTTGCTGGCGCTGGTGAAGAATTTTTCCGAGGTCGATGGCGAGGCCATCAAGGTGATCGAAAAGACCACCAACCATGATGTCAAGGCGGTGGAATACTGGCTCAAGTCCAAGTTTGAAGCACGCCCTGAACTGCTGGCGGCCGGTGAATTTGTGCACTTTGCATGCACCAGTGAAGACATCAACAACACCAGCCATGCCCTGCAGCTCAAGGCTTCGCGCGAACACGTCGTGCTGCCCGCGCTAGACGCCGTCATTGCCAAGCTGCGCACCATGGCGCACGCGTTTGCCGATGTACCCATGCTCAGCCGCACCCACGGCCAAACCGCCAGCCCCACCACCGTGGGCAAGGAAATTGCCAACGTAGTCGTCCGTTTGGTCGCTGCGCGCGACAAGATCGCCTGCATCAAGATCATGGCCAAAATGAACGGCGCAGTGGGCAATTACAACGCCCACCTGTCCGCCTGGCCTGACTTTGACTGGGAGGCCTTCAGCCGAAAAGTCATCGAAACCCCCGAGCCCTTGGGCCTGGGGCTCACGTTTCAGCCCTACAGCATCCAGATTGAGCCGCATGACTACATGGCCGAGATCTTTGATGCTGTGGCGCGCACCAACACCATCCTGATCGACTGGTCACGCGATGTGTGGGGCTATGTGTCTTTGGGCTATTTCAAGCAAAAGCTGAAAGACGGCGAAGTGGGCTCCAGCACCATGCCGCACAAGGTCAACCCGATTGATTTTGAGAATGCCGAAGGCAACCTGGGCCTGGCCAACGCCTTGCTCAAGCACCTGAGCGAAAAGCTGCCCATTAGCCGCTGGCAGCGCGACCTGACCGACAGCACGGTGCTGCGCAACATGGGCGTGGCGCTGGGCTACGCCGTGCTGGCTTACCAGTCCTTGCTGAACGGGCTGAACAAGCTAGAGATCAACGAAGCCGCGATTGCACAAGATCTGAATGCGTCCTGGGAAGTGCTGGCCGAGCCGATTCAAACCGTGATGCGCCGCTTTGGCCTGCCACAGCCCTACGAGCAACTCAAGAAATTCACCCGCGGTGAGCCAATGACCCGTGCTTTGATGCAGGGCTTTATTGCCGACCTGGCGATTCCTGACGCTGAGAAAGAGCGCCTGCTGGCCATGACGCCGGGCAGCTACACCGGCCTGGCTGCCGAGTTGGCGCGGCGCGTTTAACGCATTCACCCAAGCTACCGGGGCCACACTCTCATACAATCTGCAGATTATTTCTTCAGATTGTATGAATTCATTCCCCCGCGACTTATCTCCGACACTGCAACGCTTGGCGCTGCAGTTTCCGGTGGTAGCCGTCACCGGACCGCGGCAGGCTGGCAAAACAACGCTTGTCCGCAAAGTTTTTGCCGACAAGCCCTACGTATCTCTTGAAGACCCGGTGGAGCTGGGCTTTGCGCAGACCGACCCGCGTGGGTTTTTGCAACGCTTCAGCCATGGCGCACTATTTGATGAGGCGCAGCGCTGGCCAGATTTGTTTTCTCACCTGCAAGGCATGGTGGATAACGATCGGACCCCTGGTCGATTCGTTCTAACGGGCTCGCAGCAGTTTGGCCTAATGGCGGGTGTGACACAGTCCTTGGCCGGACGCGTCGGGCTCAGCCGTTTGACGCCATTGGCTTTGTCGGAGATTCGGCCTCACGTTGATCTATACGTCCACCTGTGGCGGGGCGGATACCCCGCACTGTGGCAGATCGAGCGCACCGCCCTGGAATCCAATGACTGGTTTGGGGCCTATATCGCCACCTATGTGGAGCGCGACGTGCGCCAACTGCTGCAGGTGCAAAACCTCTCCACCTTTCAGCGCTTCGTGCGCCTTTGCGCCGCCCGCACTGGGACGCTGCTCAATCTGGTGTCCCTGGCGACCGATGCGGGCATCAGCCACACCACGGCCCGGCAGTGGCTGTCGGTTCTTGAATCCAGTGAGCTGGTGTTTTTGCTACAGCCTTACCATCGCAACTTTGGCAAACGCTTGGTCAAAACGCCCAAGCTGTATTTCACCGATACCGGGCTGGCCGCCTGGTTGGTAGGCATTCGCGAGCCTGAGTTGCTGGCCTTGCACCCTATGCGCGGCGCACTGTTTGAGACCTGGGTGGTGAGCGAATTTCGCAAATTTCGGCTCAACCGAGGGCTCCCCGCTGACTTGTATTTTTGGCGCGACAACAACGGGCTGGAGGCCGACTTGGTATTTGAAACCACCGAAGGCCTGCAATGCGTTGAAATCAAATCCAGCCAAACCATCACGCCGGACTTGGTGCGCGCCGGGCAACGGGCATCACGTTTTGTCACGGAGCCAGCCCCCCCGCCATGGTTGATCCACGGTGCGCCCGACAACTACACCCGCGAAGGCGTGAGGTGTATTAGCTGGCAGAGCTTTGCTGATCCACTGCGGGCTAGCTAAGCGATGTACCATCCCCCCGCGCAACCCTGCGCACTCACACAAGAATAACCAATGGCCATCAAATCCACCATTTTCAAGGCCAGCCTGCAGATTGCAGACATTGACCACAGCTACTACGCCGACCACGCCCTGACCCTGGCGCGCCACCCTAGCGAAACCGACGAGCGCATGATGATTCGGTTGGCCGCGCTGGCGTTCAACGCCTACAAGCTTCAAAGCGAATGCAACGGCGACGGCGTCCTTGCCTTTGGCGCAGGCTTGTCCGATGTGGAAGACCCGGATGTGTCGTTGACGGACTTCACCGGGCACAAGCGCCTGTGGATTGAGGTGGGCCAGCCCGAGGACAAACCTATAAGCAAGGCCTGCAACAAGGCCGATGCGGTGCTGCTGTACTGCTTTGCACACTCAGCCGAGATCTGGTGGAAGGGTATGGAGAGCAAGCTGACCCGGCTGGACCGGCTGCAAGTCTGGCGGGTGCCCACCGAGGCGTCACAAGCGCTCGCCAAATTGGCCCAGCGCAGCATGCAGTTGCAGGCCACGATTCAGGAAGGGTTGCTGATGCTGGGTGACGGCAAGAACAATGTTGACATTGAGCCTGTGCGCTGGAAGTAATCGAAAATAATGGTCAAATCGGCCTCCAGGCCATATGGGATATGCGCAAGCAGCTATTAATTTAATAGCGCACGCACATCATTGCCACAACGTTTAGATTGCACTTGCAGCGCCCTCAGCCGCCCGTTCGGCATAGCGGTTGAACCGCCAAGAGGTACCTTCCAGCGTGATGCGCCGCCAGGTGGCGCGCTTCTCGGCCGGACCCATTTCGGTCCAATGCTGCACTTCCGCGAACGAGCGGCCGCACCCCTTGCACTGCGCATCACCTTGGCTGGTGGAGCAAATCGCAATGCAGGGCGTGTCCGGCGTGGCGGCGTACCACTCCAACCAGGCGGCCAGCGCTTTGGGCGGCATGGATACCTCGTCCGCCTCAAGCTCGTGGTGGTAGACCATCAAGGCATAGACTTCCGCCAGCGCACGCGTAGGCGCAGGCAGCGAGATGCCGTCGGGAGATGGCTCGCGCGCACGCCAGTAGTTGATGGCCGACTCGATGTCGGTAATGTGAATGCCTGCCAATTGCTTCCGGCCCGCCTACGCGCCCGGTCCGTCATGAGGGGAGCGCATCATAGCCCGATGCGCCAAGCCCGCGCCGGCACAAGGACAGCTCGTCCCCGGATGGGCCGGTAAAATCAGCCGCATGACTGACCTTGCCGACGACCCCGACACCAAACTCCAGCAACCCCGCTTGTGGCGTGGCGACGGCTGGACCGCCAGCGTGATCAAGAACGAAGACGATGATGGTTGGGCGGTAGCAATGACCAAGGAGGGCGAGCCTGAGCCCGCACTGGTAGGGCCCTGGACCATGGGCCGGGACAAGAAAAACCCCAAACCGTTGGATGGCCCGGCGTTCAGCACGCTGGTGAAGACGGCATCGGAGTTTGTGCGGCGCAACGAGCAGCATCTGCACGCCACGCTGCACCAGAGCATTAATGTCACGTGTGGGGACGCCCGCATCACGGTGCTGCTCGACATCGTGCCCGATGACGACAACCCGTATGCCACCTTGTCGGCTCAGGATGAGGCGGGAGAGCCGTTGGCACAGGTCAGGGTTTCGCCCAGCTTCAAGCTGAACCGGGCCAGTGCCAGTGCCTGGGCCGATGGTGGTTACCTAAAACCACGTTGAGCCACACGAAGTCACGTCCAACATCCTTCAGCCACAGCCGAACACCCACGGGTGCTATTCTTGTCCCATGAAAACATTTGCAAAATGGCTGCTCTGCGCAGCGGCTCTGTTGGCGGTGGCCAACCTGTACAGCGGCGTTGAGGTGAAAAGCTTCTCGGCGGCGTTGATTGCCGCGCTGGTGATTGGGCTGTTCAACGCCTTGCTGCGCCCGGTGCTGGTGGTGCTGACGCTGCCAGTGACGGTGGTCACACTGGGGTTGTTTCTGTTCGTCATCAATGCGCTGATGTTCTGGTCCGCCGCGGGCATTTTGGACGGCTTTCATGTGCAGGGCTTCACCGGCGCGCTGATTGGCTCGCTGATTTACTCCTTGCTGTGCGTCGTGATTGACTCAGCGCTCAACCGCATTTTCTCGAAGTAACTGCTCGATCTGGCGGGCACGGGTATCCACGATGGATGCCTCAATGTGGTCGGCTGCGGCCCCGCCCTTGCGAATGAAATCTTGCGCCGCCTTGAGCCGGGTGTGCGCAGCCGCGTAATCCAGCTGCGCCACATTGACCTCCGCCTCGGCCCGAATCGCCCCCAAGGTACGGCCCTGCGCGGCATAGACGCTGGAGAGCAGTTGCCATGCCTGCGCATCACGGGGGTGGTCTGCCAGCCAGGTTTGCAATTGCTGGGCGGTCTGCGCCATCTGGCGGCTTTGGGGGCGGAGCTGCAACTGCGCCTGCACCCGCAAAAACATCTCGGCGCGACTGATCCCCGGCCCGGCATCTGTTCCCTTTACCGCCATCAATGCAAGCGCCCGCACGCCATCGCCCTGCGCCAGCGCCAGCTCGGCCCCCAATAGCCGCGCCACGCGTGCGGCGGCAGCATCACCCGCCACCAGATTGGTCAACCGGGTCCAAAGGCTTGTGGCCGGCGCATAGTCCCGTAGCTTGAGCGCCGCCAGGCAGGCGCCGTACAGGCTTGCGGCCTGCTGCGTGGGGGTCAGGCGCACTAATTGATCCGCCTCGGATTGCAGCGACCATACCCGCAGGGCGTCCACCGACGCGTTGGACAGCACGCGGGCGCGCGCCGAAATCATGGATTGGTCCAGTTCGGGTGCGTTGGCGAGCATGCCGGGCGGTGTAGCGCCGTCGCGCGGAATGCGGTCTTGCATATCGGCCATGCGCTCGGTGGAGAGCGGGTGGCTGCGCAGGTAGGGGAAGCCGCCGCTGTCGTTCAGCCGGTTGGCCTGCTGCAGCTTCTCGAACATGGTGACAAAGCCCTGCGGCGCAAACCCCGCCTGGCTCATGACGCCAAAGCCGACGCGGTCGGCCTCGCGCTCCATATCCCGGGAAAAATTCAGTTGGCCCTGCGCTGCTGCTGCCTGTCCGCCGATGATCATCGCGTTGGCAGCGCCCGGGCTCTTGCTGGCCGCCAGCACCCCCAGAATCATGGCACCCATCATCCACGGGGCCATGCCGCTTTGGCGGGAAATCATCCTTGAGATGTGGCGCTGCGTGACATGGCTAAGCTCGTGGGCCATGACCGACGCCAATTCGTCGCGGCTGGTCACCACGCCCACCAGCCCCAAGTGCAAGCCCATGTACGCGCCGGGCAGGGCGAAGGCATTGACCGTGCGGTCGCGCCCCAACAATATCTCCCACGCGTAGGCCTCGTCCAGCTCCGCCGGCAGCTCGCCGCGCAAACGCGCCGCGGCCAGCAGGGGCGTCCAGATGGCCTGCACGTATTCCATGATGATGGGGTCGTCCACATAGTCTGGGTCACGGTAGAGCTCACGCGCAATCCGGTCGCCCAAGCGCCGCTCGGCACCGGGCGTCATGTCGCCACCGTCGCCCAGGTTCGGCAGGGCGGTGCTGGTGCTGCGCCCCACGCCCGGTTCACTCTGCGCGATGGCATGGCAACCGGCGCACAGCGCTATGCAAATGATAGCTGCTTGCGCAATTGCGGCGGGGGCTAGTGGCCTATTTGATCTAGAAAATGAGGTCAAAATGAATGGGGTTGGATGATGACTACCGGGGGTCCGTTGACACGGGTTGGACTGTGCGTGTGTTCTTATGATGCGCGGAGCGTGTGTAGGTTCTGTAAATCTGGCGTTTACCCGCAATGTTTCAACTGTACCGAAATTCTCCATGGGTTCTTGTAGTTGCGGTAGTACAACCTGCATCAGGGGAGTTATGTGACCAGCGCCTATCGGCTTGGCAAAGCATTACCATCTTCTATTATTTTGGTACAGTTGTTCTATTGCATCAACGCAGGAAGACAAGAATGGCTACAACCGCAGACACTATCGACCGTACTACTCTGGAGCATTTGGTGGAGGCTGGCGCAATTCGCGGGGCCAGCATTGTGGGCCAACCAGGCGGCTGGGGTGTTGTCTTTCAGTATGGCTTAACCGAGCGCGCATTGGCCGCGCGGCGCGGCGCGATTCGCAGCTATCGAAAGTTTGAAACGCTGGTGGAGTACCTCAAAAGCATAGGCATTTCAAAATATCAGGTGGACGCTACTGGCTACGAACCGGGGGTCCCGGCGTCAGACCGTAAACGCACGGATGCAGCCGAACGCATGAAAGAAGCGCACGCCGCCGTGGCCTACCGCAACTGGCTCGAAGGCAAGGTGAACGCTGCAAGGGCCGGGATTGCGGACGGCAGTAATGCGCCCATCCCAGATGCAGAATGGGCCGCTGAACGCGCCGAATGGGAGCGCGAGGCGCGCGGAGCGTGAAAAAAATTATCCGCGTGCAGTCGTATCGCCAAAGCTTGCGTGATCTTGCCGCAATCGTGGCAAAAGACAATCCCAGAGCCGCCGCCACACTCCGACTCAACATCGATGACCAGGTGACGCAGCTTGCAGACCCTAATTTTCCGCGCAAGATTGGGCGTGTCAAAGGCACGTTCGAGTTGGTTGCGCACGCGAACTACATTGTGATTCTGGAAGAGAGTGCAAAGACTGTGACAGCGTTGCTCGTCGTGCACGCTCGTCAAAAATACCCGTAATCCAAGCCACTGACCAAGAGCATAAAACAGTGGAAGTAGAGGCCAACCGCTGTGCCAGACCCGCCAAGCCTGGGCATATCAGTGTGCCCGACCTGCCTGGCTGCTTTAGCGTCGGCGACACGCTGGATGAAGCCATCACGCTGCACCAGGCAGACCCCGACTTTGCGGACTGGGTGTGGGCTGTGGTGGATGTGTTGTTGAGTTACCGCATTATTTGTCTACAGGGTGATTCCCAAAACTCTAACATTTGGGTAAAGTCGCTTATCAATTTCATGATGAAGGTGGACAAATGACAACTTTTACAACAATCGACCATGCGACTCTTGCACATTTGTCTGAAGCAGGGGCGGTGCGCGGTGCGTGTGTCGTCGGCCAGCCAGGCGGATGGGGTGTCGTTATTCAGTACGGAACAACTGAGCGCACATTAGCAGCGAAGCGAGGTGCAGCCCGCATTTTTAAGAAGTTCGAGACGCTGGCCAGCTACCTAAAAACGGTCGGGATCGAAGAGTTCAAGACGGATACACGACGGTTTGATCCGGCGACGACGTTAAAGCCCACTCCCCAACGCACGGATGCAGCCGAAAGAATGCGCCAAACCCACGCGGCCGCAGCTCACGACAAGTGGTTTCGCGCTCAAGTAGAGCAAGGGCTAAAAGAAGCCGACGACCCCAACACCCAATGGGTTTCAAATGAAGCGGTGATGGCCGAGAGCGCGAAGCGCCGGGAGATTTGGAGCAAGCAAGCGCAGGTGGTTGCTTGAGCATTGCGTGGCTCCCAGCGGCCAGTGACAATCGATTTGAGCAACTAGACTACATCGCCCAGGACAACCCCTTGGCCGCGATCAGTCAGGACGAACAAATTGAACGCCAGGTCAATATGCTTTTACAACACCCGCAAATGGGCCGTCTAGGACGCAAGAAAGGGACCCGCGAGCTGGTCATTAGCCGCACGCCGTTTGTGGTGGTGTGCCGCATCAATGGAACACGCATCGAGATCATCCGACTTTTGCATGGTGCCCCAAAATACCCATAACTCAAGGCGTCTTTGCTTTGAGAACAAAACAGAGGGGCATCCGTTTGTTGACCAAAATTGCTATGCAATTAGTAGCTGCTTGCGCAATAGCAGCGGGGGCTAGAGCCCTATTTGATCTAAAAAACTATTCTGAGGGGAAATTAGTCAAAACGAGTCTAGCGGCATAGTCGCCACCACCTGCGCGGTGACCGGGTCCAGAATAACCGTCCAAAACGACTTGCGCCCAGCCAAGGGCACATACACCGTTGTTTCAGCCGTGCGCCCGGCATCCGCCAACACACGATCAATCTCGGCCGCCTGCTCCGCGAAACGGGCCTTCAGTTGCGCCACCGGCTTGGCCGCAAGAAGAATCTCAGGCACCGATTTGGCGTATGACTGCCACAAGTCGGGCCGGGCAGACAACGACACACCCTGCAAGGCAACCAGCGTGGCCTCCATTTTTTCCTTGTCGTTGTGAAACGGACGCAGCCCCAAGAGCGTTGGGCCGGTCAGCGGCAGGGCGTTCACGTCGGGCGGGGTTTGTGGCAGCAACTCCGGCGGAATATCAATCGCGTGCACCACGCGAAAACTTCCGTATTCAAAAACCATATGCACCGGGCGCGCCACAAACACCGTCCACAGCCCGTAGCCCAGCGCGCCGAGCTGAATGAGCACGACGATGGCCAGGTCGCGCCGCAACTCTGCCAATGGCTTCTTGCGGTTAAAAACAGCCAGCGTAATGAGTGGCCCCAAAATAACGTCCACGGCAACCACCAGCAAAAACAGCTCACGCCCGCCCGATATCTCCCGGTAGGGGTAGGGGTACCAAAGGCCAAACACCAGCAGCGCCGCCAGCAACGCAATGGTCAAACTCAGGCCCAAATGGATGCCACTGGCCTTGAAGCGATCTTTCCAGAATGAGGCGGTAGGGGTCGGCATGATCGTATGATGCTTTATGAATATGAACGTTTGGTAGACCATTAACTGTACCCAATTTCCCCATGAGCACACTCACCCATTTTGACGCGCAGGGCCTGGCCCACATGGTGGACGTATCTGCCAAATCCAACGCCCACAGGGTTGGGGTAGCAGGCGGCCGTATTGAAATGCTGCCCGCCACTCTGGCGCTGATCGAGTCGGGCACCGCCAAAAAAGGCGACGTGCTGGGCATTGCCCGCATCGCCGGCATCATGGCCGCCAAGAAAACCAGCGACCTGATCCCCCTGTGCCACCCACTGGCACTGACCCGTGTTGCTATTGATTTTGTAGCTGCTTGCGCAACAACCACGGGGGCTAGCAGCATATATTGCACTGCAACGGTTGAAACCGTTGGCCCCACGGGCGTGGAGATGGAAGCGCTAACAGCCCTGCAGGTGGCGCTGCTGACGATTTACGACATGTGCAAAGCGGTGGACCGGGGTATGACGATTACCGACTGCAAGCTGCTGGAAAAGCACGGGGGGAAGTCGGGGAGTTTTGTTGCGAACTAGCGTTAAGGCAGTTCCACTTTGCCAAGTTCTGGGTACTGCTCTTTTTGCAGGCGAAGCCAACTTTCCTTTGCTTCTTCATAAATGTCTGCGGCAAACAAACTTTTTATTACGCGCAATTGTTGAGTTGCCTCTGCCGGACGGTTGTTCAAACCTAGAGATAGAGCAGTGCGAAATTGGAGCTTCGCCCATGAATACCGTTTTGAACTATTTACAAGTGTTTCTAGCTCCTCGGTGGTCATTCCGGGCCTCGCACGTAATCTCATTGCATTCAACATATCACCAAGCTGGGTCAGGAGCACCAGCTTGGGTGGACTGTACTCAGGCGGCGTCTCGCCCAATCTTATGTTCTCAAACCTGTTGACTCGGAAATCTTCCTCTGCCTGCAGATACTCGTATCCCGTTGCCGCCAGCAAGGTTACCCACAACACAATGAACACAGTGAATGCCCACTTGGGAACGACCAGCACTTTAGGATTTTCCCCTTCGGTCCACGCATCGATACCACCCAAAAGCAGACCCGCAACAACCAAGAAATAAGCGTAGGCATGGGGAAACTCCAACAAACAGTGCACCAAGAACGGCACCAACAAAAGAAACGCAGGCGCGGCATCTTTTGAAGCCAAAACGCGCGGCGCACGGTGCCAGCACCACACGCCAGCCACCCCCAAAACAACGCTAGCTGCCGGGATACCCAGGTATATAAAGAGATCCAACACCGCGTTGTGTGCATAGTTGGTTTGCTCTGAACCAGCAAAGACCAGGGCCCCGGCTTGCTGCGCAGCAGGAACTTGTAGCCACCCCCAACCCACCCAGGGGCTCTCAAACAGGCCAATCATTAGCTGCTTCCATATCAATGGGCGAGTTCCAATAGAAGCCATTTGATCAATGCCCACTGTGCCATCACCGGTTGCTTCCCATTTCAAACTCGGAAACCAGGCCGCAGCACAAAGAAGAAGACAAAGCCACAGCACAACCGAAATTCGCTTCAAAGGATCATCTTTGGTTGGCTTGGCAAACCAGAAGAACGCTGCGCTTAGTGTTACAGCCGCCAATAGTGCGGTACGGGATTGCGTCAAGATAATGGCGCCACCTAAAAAGAGAGTGATGAACCACAACACCGATTCGCCGATGCGCATCCGATGTCGCAGAACAGCGGCACCCACGGAACCCATAAGCAGAATTGTCGCGGCTTGATTCGGCTGACCTACATTGGCGCGTGGCCGACCATTGCGAAGACCTTCCAACACCCAACCATTAAAAGCGACCTCAACCTGCAGCCACTGCGCAAATACTTGAAACGCAGTCAGCATAGCAGCCACAACCAATAAAACACTGATTGACCGAATCAAATCGCTCCTCTGACCTGTTGCTACCCATTGGTAACCCCATAGCCACGCGGATACCAAGGTAACGATGTAAATACTGGTGACCAACGCATCACCACGATACTTAAGCGAACCGAGCCCGAACTGAACAACAACTAGAAAGGTGAACGCCGCCGGCAGCAGACATGCTGCTGGCAGCTTGATTTTCAATAGACTCCATCGCCAACATGTGACCAACGCAAGCGTCGCAGCAACAAATGCGGGTGCTTCAGTATGAAAGGCAGTCCAAGGGGGAAAGTGATCGAAAACTATCCAGCACAGCGCTAAAACAAAAAAAGTGGCAATTTTCATTTCGCATTCGAAAAAAAAGGGCTCCAAGAGCCCTTTCATGACCGGCTACCAGTTTGTTAAGGCAGAAAACCAGTTAGACCACCGACTGCAGTTGATCTGCAAGAACCCGGTAGATACTTCGGATTCACACCACCTGTTGTCAAGGGTCCACAATTCCAACCAGCGATAGTTCCACCAACGGCAATCGTGTTTGTGGGAGCCAGTACGACTATTCCGGTCGCGCCTGTCACACCACTTGTAACAGCGATAGCACCACCGGCGTTAGTTTGAATCCGCGAAACATTTGTGGTAGTTGATACCGAGGATTCACAACCCCAGCCACCTGCGATAAAGGCCGACGCTGCAGACGCAGTTTGAACAGTTTCTGTAATACCAGTCCTGCACTGTGACGCCGCCAATACAACCTCCGACATTTTCGCACGCAGAGTGTAATCTTGGTAGGCGGGCAATGCCACTGCAGCCAAAATACCAATAATCGCAACCACGATCATCAACTCAATCAGGGTAAAACCCTTTTGCAACTTATGTTTCATTTGAAACTCCTAGGTTAAAAAAAAAAACTGACCCGTACTTTTCAGCAGCTTTCGTGCCAAAGCGTTTGGTTTGGTTAAACGCACAAAAGACGGTGATTTCTGACACCCCAAGGTCATTGAAGCGTCAATTTTTGACAAAAGACAAGATAGATGACATTTTTGTCACCCTCATTCGTCACTTGATGCAAACCGATCTCACCATCTTGATGTCCGTCAACCCCATCATGATCTTCTCCATGCCGTCCATCTTCAGGGTGCGCATGCCGCCTTCTACGGAGGCTGCAAAAATCTCGGCGACGCGGGCGCGTTCCTGGATTAGCTTCTTGATGCCGTCATCCGCAATCAGCAGTTCGTGTAAGCCAATACGGCCCTTGTAGCCGGTCTTGTTGCACTTATCGCAGCCGACATGGCGGTAAAACTTGAGTTGTCCGTCCTGGGCGTAGGCCTTGTGCCAGCTCTCTATGAGCTTTTCCGTTTCTCCGGCGTAGTCGGCCTTCCAGGCCGCGGAGTGCTTTAGCTCTTCGGCATACTCAGCGGTAAACAGGCGCATTTCCTCCGCGTCTGGCACATAGCTTTCTTTGCAGTCGCACAGCTTTTTTGCCAAGCGCTGCGCCAAGATACCCAAAAGTGCATCGGCAAAGTTGAATGGGTCCATACCCATGTCCAGCAGGCGGGTGATGGATTCCGGTGCCGAATTGGTGTGCAGGGTGGAGAACACCAAGTGACCCGTGAGCGAAGCCTCCACGCCCATCGCTACGGTTTCCTTGTCGCGTGACTCGCCAACCATGATGATGTCGGGGTCGGCACGCAAGAAGGCTCGCATGATGAGCGCAAAGTCAATGCCTGCCTTGCGGTTGATCTGCACCTGGCGCAAGCCTTTTTGGGTAATTTCTACCGGATCTTCAGCGGTCCAGATTTTGGTGTCGGGCGTGTTGAGGTGTTTGAGGATCGAATGCAGCGTGGTGGTTTTGCCGGAGCCTGTGGGGCCGCACACGTAAAACAAACCATAGGGCTTCTCGATGGTCCGGATTACCCGTTCTTTGTTGTGCGGAGTAAGGCCCAGTTTGTCCAGCGGAATGGGTTCGCCTGCTGCCAAAATACGCATAACGACGTCTTCCACACCACCTGCGGACGGAATAGTCGCCACCCGCAGTTCAATATCCAAGGGGCCGTATTTTTTGAATTTGATCTTGCCGTCTTGTGGCTTGCGCCGTTCGGAAATATCTAGGTCGCACATGATCTTCAAGCGCGTGACCATGGCTTGACGGAAATGTGCGGGCACTTCAACGTAGGGGACCAAGGTGCCGTCAATGCGAAACCGGATGCCGGTTTTGAACTTACCCGGCATGGGCTCTATGTGAATGTCCGACACCTTTTGGTTATAGGCGTCGATGATGACTTTGTTGACGAACTTGACCAACTCGTTGTCGGCTGCGGCGGACTCCAGGGAGTCGTCATTGGTGCCATCGTCGATGGGGCCGCCGTCCATATCGGCCAACAGCTGGTCAATGGTGCTGTTGTCTACCACCCCAAACAGTTGGGCCAGAGTTTCCTGAAACTCGGTTTGGGTGGTCACGCGGTAGGCAAATTTGCTGATCCGCGGGAACACCTGTGGCACCACTCGGGAACCCCGCACGGCTTCGGGGTCGATGCACATGATGACCAAGCCTTCGGGCGATTCCTCCAACGGAATCCAACCTTGCTCTTCAATGAATTCGCGCTTCAAGGGGCCGTGCAGCATTTCGGAGCGAATGCGCCCCGCATTGAATGCCTCGTAGGGCACGCCAAAGAACTTTGCCAGTGACGGACCAATTTGCGCCGGCCGGATCTTGTAGTTGGCCATGAGCAGGTGCTCAACCGGCTTGCCTTCGGTGCGGGCGTCAGAAATACATTGGTTCAACTCCGCTTCGGTCAACACGCCATCGGCAACCAGCCCATCAAACTTGGTGGCCTTCTTACGCGCACCCTCGTCTGCCTTCTTGACCCGCTGGCGAATGGCCGTGGCCAGGGTGCGGCACAGTTCAGCAACTCCATCAACCTCCAACTCACCAAATGGCTCGTCACTTTTGCTGTTGATGACTTGAAGCACACCATGCAATGTGCTGCCATCCAAAATGGGGGCGACCAGCATTTGCCGGGTGCGATAGCCCGAACGCTTGTCAACCTGCTGCAAAAACGTGAGCGAAGGATGAATTTGGCGCAAGGCCTCTTCGTCATACACATCAGGCAAGTTGAGCGATGTTTTGCTGAATGCAGCGTAGCCAGCAACACTTTGCGGAGAAATCGGCAGCTTTAGATCACTGGTGCTGTTTAAGCCGGTCTTGATCTTGGAAACAATCGCCGAGTGGTCTTCGTTGACTGCATACAGCGTCAAGCGGTCTGCATTCAACAGCTTGCAGATGTCCTGGCTGGCCTCCAGCATGATCTGCTCAAGATTCTCGGTGTCATGAATGCGGGCGGTAACCTGCTGCAATTGCCGGTAGAACAGCGCCTCAAACGTCACGCCACGTTTTTTGGAAGGTAGCTTTTGGGATTCAAAAAACGCGTTTTCCGACGCATTTTCTGGAGCAGCCGAAGGCACTGCTGCGTTCATATTTCAAACTCCTGCCCTGCGCGAAGCCAACGGATATCGTGGGTCACATTGGGGCCAAACGGCTGGGTTTGGTCAAAACGCTGCACCTCATCCATGATTTGTTCGGTCTCGGCGGGCTTGGTGTGGGTAATGTAGATCGGGTAGTTCTTGCCCTTGGCGATGCAATCCAACTCGTTGGCAAGCACGGTGGGCGACAGGTGCAGACTGCGACGTGCCAGATCTTTTTCACGGTTGCTGAACGCAGTTTCAATCACCAGCATCGCGACATTGAGCTGATTTACGCGCGTCCAGAAGGCGGGGTTGCGTTCGGTATCGCCCGTGAAAACCCAGCAACCATGGCCTGCCGTGACTGCGTAGCCAGCGGCTGGCACCGTATGGACCGCTGGCAGCACTTCTACCAACTTGTCGCCAAACCGCAGGGTCTGCCCGACCCGGATTTCATGAAAAGTGATAAACGGCGCCTCAGCGCTGGGGATACGGGTGAAATCAGGCCAAATAATGTTGTTGAATATGTGCGTTTTTAAGGCCGCGATGGTTCCGGCAAGCGCATGGATTTTCAGCGGCTCTTTGCGCTGCGCGGCGCTAGAGTCCACCATCAAAGGCAAAGCTGCAATGTGATCCAGGTGCGAATGCGTCAGCAAAACGTGGTCTATGCGGCGCATCTCATCCAGGGTCAAATCACCTACGCCCGTGCCAGCATCCACCAGAAGGTCCCCATCGATGAGGAAGGAGGTGGTTCTGCAATCCTTGGCAATGGCGCCGGAGCATCCAAGTACACGTACTTTCACGTAAGGCCCCTCATTTCGTATCGAAATTGGTTGCGCCGTCCCACTCGGGATCGAATGGCAACAGACGCATAGAGGCTACCCGTTCCCCGTAGAGTTGGTACAGGTATTTTTTGGCATTCATGCGCATTAAATTAAGTAACAGCACATCGGTCTGTTCCCAGTTTTGCGCCCGGTATGCCCGCATAAATGCAGCCCAGGTCTTGAGTTCATTGGTTGCATCCTCATTCATTCGCGCCGCAGGTGCCATGGGCCAAAATATGGCGACCGCCTGGTCCTTGCCCTTTACGCGCACGCGGTCCAGCTCCTGCCAAGCGAAATCAGGTGCCAATTTGCGAGTGGTCTCGCTGACCACGATATCAACCCCGTAGGTCTTGGACAGGCCCTCCAGCCTGGAACCCAAATTCACCGCGTCACCAATGACGGTGTAGCTGCGCCGAATATTGGAGCCCATGTCACCCACACACATGACGCCGGTGTTCACCCCAATGCCGATACCAATCTCGGGTAGTCCCTTGGCGCTGTGGTCCAAATTAATGTCGCGCACGGCGTTGGCCATTTCCATGGCGGCTTTTACTGCTCGTCTGGCATGCTCTGATGTTTCCACGGGAGCCCCCCAAAATGCCATCACGCAGTCACCCATGTACTTGTCGATCGTGCCCTGGTTGGATCGGATCAGGCTGGTCAGCTTGCTAAATACTCCGTTCAACAACTCCTGAAGCTGCACAGGCTCCATGCGCTCTGACATCTTGGTGAAACCACGCATGTCGCAAAACATGACCGTCAACTCACGGCTGGTGGCCTTCATGCTGTAGCTATCGGGGTCTTTGACCATTTCATCCACCAGCTCTGGGGGTACATAGGTACCAAAAAGATTGGCCAACTCACGCTTGGACTTGCTTTCAACAAAATAGCCATAGCTCATGTTCAGTGCGAAGGCGGTCAACGCCATGGTTAGGGCAGAGGCCAATGGCAACACCAAGCCATAGGATAAATACAACCAGGAGTTGACGACTGTGAGTGCCGCGACCACCCCCAAACTGAGCAATACCGCGCGTGTGGCGGACAGCAAGGGCAAGCCCACAGCCAGGATAAGTCCGGCAAGCACGAGCAAAAATACCTCGTAGCCAACGGCGTAGTCCGGCTTGACCAACACCTTGCCATCTAAAAAGCCCGAGATCAGATTGGCGTGGGTTTCGACGCCCGGATAGGTTTCGCCCACCGGAGTGACGCGCAAGTCCAAAAGGCCTGGCGCAGTAGTCCCGACCAGAACAATTTTGTCTTTCAAACTGCCGGGTGCTAAGCGCTTGGCAAGAATGTCGACCGCCGACACATACTGGAAGGAGCCGCCGTCAACGCCACCCGGACCGCGGTAGGGAACCAAAGTGGCAATTCGGTCGTCGACGGGAATCGCCAGGGACTTGTCCCCCTGGCGAAGCAGTATCCGGTCGACCCCTTGGTAGCTGCGTGACAAAAAGCGTTCGTTGGAAAACCCGGCTGCCACCGTGGGCATGCCCGCTAACGCACGAAACATGGCGAGCGCGATGGATTCGTAGTACAGCCCCTTGTATTCGGCAAGCAGGGGCAGGGATCGCACTACCCCATCACCGTCGGTAATCGAGTTGAAGTAGCCGGCCATCGGGGCCGCCTTGGCAAGCACTCCGATGTTGGAGCCATACCCGCTCCAAGTGGTGGTCCGAATGTGGCGGCCCTGCAGGGCATCTTTGGATAATATGGGGGCAGGTAGCGCGCCGGACGTACGGCCCTGCCGGTCACTGGTGAAGTAGTAGCCCAACACCACGGGCCGTTTCTCAATCGCCTTGGCAAAGAGCCCGTCAAAATCAAGATCTGACTGCATTTGCCGCAGCTTCTCGGCAAACCCAGCCTGGTCTTTAAGTTCATTGCGCGCCAGCTCATTCAGGCGACCCAGCCCGGAACTTTCATCGGCCTCGGCAAACACGACGTCAAAACCCAACAAGGCAATATTTTGCTTATCAAAAAGCTCATCCACGAGTTGACCAAGCTTGTTGCGGCCCCAGGGCCATCGCCCTACTTCCGCCAGGCTCTTTTCATCAATATCAACGATAACAATGCGTGGATCTATGGTCTTCGGGCTGGTGGCCCGCAAACGCGCATCGTAGATGAGGTCGTCGAGTCGTTGCAACATGCCGATTCGCACCACGCCAACCGAATGCATCAGGGCGAAGAGTACCGGCAACAAGGTCACAAGAATCCGTGGCCAATGTTTGGCGATCGATTTCATGTCATCTCAATTCAGAAATCGACACGCAAACAGCTGTGCAAGTGCCCAATCACTCAGGTCTGCACAAACTGCATCTGGGTGCCAGCAAGCTCTATCAGATCACCATTTTTTAAGGAAACAGGAGTGGCCCCAATGGGGACTCCATTTAGCGTGGGGTTTCCAGCACCTTCCACATGGTGAACCACGAACCCTTGCTGGCGGCGGGTGATGGCAGCGACCGCAACACCTGGTTTTCCGATAGTGGTCACAACCTTGGTCAACGGCACTTCCCGACCCGAGGCGGCACCGGACAGCACCTTGATGGCAGCATGAAAAGCCCCCAAACCCGTGGAATCTGCCGCCACAGATGGTGGGCCAGACGCAAACGCGGCCATGCTTGGCGGCTGCGCAGCGGGCGTCGGGCGCGCCTTGACCACCATAGTCTTGTCATAATCGTTGCCGGCGTTGTCACCTACAAACTTGATCTTGTATTTGCCGATTTCGATGCTGTCGCCATTTTGCAGCTGTTGCTTCTTGATGGCTTTGCCATTCAAGTACGTTCCATTGGTGCTGTTCAAATCCTCCAGAAGTACTTCGCCTGCTGTCATCTGCAAAACGGCGTGCTCACCACTAACTGCGAGGTTATCAATCACGATATCGTTGTAAGGCCTGCGGCCCAAGGTGGTTCTGTCCTTGGTGAGTTGCACTTCCTTGATCACGACCTCATCGATCGAAACGATCATTTTTGGCATGACCGGCTCCTTCTTGTGTAATTGATATCTGTGAAACGCATTTTTTTCTACTTCCCTAATAACCTTGCGATTAAACCCCGTTTTTCGGTCGATTCTTTTAGCGCCACCATCACCACGGAAATGTTGTCCCGGCCGCCGTTGGCATTGGCCACATCGATTAACTGGGCTGCTTTTAGCTCCAAGTCAGCGTCCGAAGTGACGATTTTAGCGATTACCCCATCGGCAACCATATCCGAGAGGCCATCGGAACACAGCAAGTACAGGTCTCCCGGCTCAATAGGGTACTCGTTGATATCGAATAGCACCGCTTCATCAACGCCAACAGCCCTGGTTACCAGGTTTTTGATAGATGAGGTCGCGGCTTGCTCCGGGGAAATCAGGCCCGCATCAATCTGTTCTTGCAGCAGGGAGTGATCTTTGGTGATCTGCTCCATAGCGCCAGCCCGCGACCGGTAACAGCGAGAATCCCCAATATGGCCAACCAGCAGTCTGTCGCCCCAAAAAACTGCGACGACCAAGGTAGTGCCCATGCCGGAGTAGCTGGCGTTGGAATTGGCAGCGTTATAAATGGACAAATTGGCGTTATCCACGCAAATTTCCATGGCGCGACGAACCTCCTTAAGGGATGCGCTGGGCCCGGCTTCTGACAACCAACGATTGAGTTCCGACTTGATGAACGCTGTGGCCATTCCACTGGCGACCTCTCCGGCGTTGTAACCCCCCATGCCGTCGGCCAACACCGCTAAGTGCGTCGTTTCATCAAACACAACAGAGTCTTCGTTGTTGTCACGGGCGCGTCCCGGATCTGTCTTTGCATAGAAGTGATAGTTCATTTTTTTTGTAAGTTTATTTCGGTACGACACTAATTCGGTGTTTGATCCGACGCGCGGGTGTCTTGCGCCACGGTATTTTCAAAATCCCGTTGCGAGGCTGAAACAGAAGCTGAAAAGGCCACCGTTTTGTCGCTGTCATGGCCTTCGCTTGCATGCAGTGGCTTCGCAGGCGCGCCAACTTCTCCCGTCACGGTGGCCAAGGCATCCCGCAAATCGGCAGCGAATTGCCCGCCATCCTGGTAGCGCACTTCTGGACGCTTGATGAGCGCGCGCGCGACGATACGTGCCAACGATTCCGGCAACTCTGGGCGAATGATTCGCACATCCGGTGCCTCTTCGTTCGCAATCTTGTACATGAGTTCGGCCATGGAGTCGCCGCGAAAGGGAAGCACACCCGCCAGCATCTGAAATAGCATGACACCCAGCGAATAGAGATCTGACCGCCCATCCACCTTCTTGCCGGCTAACTGTTCGGGTGACATGAAGCTGGGCGTCCCCAAAACCAGACCGGTCTTGGTCTTGCTCGAATCCGTGATGCGGGCAATGCCGAAGTCGGTGACCTTAACCGTGTCGCTCTCCAACTCGTACATGATGTTGGCCGGCTTGATGTCACGGTGCACCACATTTTGCTTGTGGGCGTAGGCCAAGGCCTCGGCGACACGGATCACAATGCTGACCACGGTCGGCACGGGAAGCAGGTGATCGCCTTTGCAAAATTCCGCCAGATCGCGCCCTTTGAGAAACTCCATGGCAATGTAGGCCAAGTCGTGCTCTTCACCGGCATCAAAAATGGTCACAATATTCTGGTGTTGCAGACGTCCTGCCGTTTCTGCCTCGCGGAAAAATCGCTCACGCGCGTCGGTCAGTTCTTCGCCGGCAAACTCCTGGCTCAGCGCCATGGTTTTGATGGCCACGACGCGGCCAATCTTGGGGTCTTTGCCCAAATACACCACGCCCATGGCACCTTTGCCCAGCTCTTTGTCCACCTGGTACCGGCCCAGCATTGGCTTTTCAACCGCTCCGCCATCCAGCAGCATGGTGCCACCGGGATGGCTGCCGCCACCACCCAACATGACCGTTTCGGATAGGTTTTTTGCACGGCTCAGTTTTGTCTGGATGTCCTTGTAATTCTTGTCAAACGCAGCCATATGCTGGTAGACAGCTTCTGCTTTGTTGAATTGCCGCTTACGCTCAAAGTCAAGTGCAAGGCTGTACAAATTGCCCATAACGGCGTCGGCCATGGGCACCCGGCGAAAGCGGTCAAATGCCATGTCCAGCTGCCCTTGCCCCTGCAAGGCCAAGCCCATCATGCGGTTGGTTTCTGCTGACTCCTCATCTGACTTGACCTTGCCGGCCTCGGTCATCAGGAATCGCTTGGTGGTCAGCGCTAGATGGCCCAGAACCAGCACCGTTGCCGGGAACACCAACTTGAGCCAAGTAGCCGCTGCGGACAGCAGGCCAAACTCCACCACCAACAAAGTGACAAAAAGCGCCAACGTTGCGCTTGCCGCCATACCGGCCGACAACCGTGGTAAGGCGGCGATCACATAGGCCGCGACCAACAGGAAAACCACTAAGGTCACCCACAGCCCCCAGCCCGGTTGCACAATGAAATGTTCATTGAGGATGCTGGATGTGATGTGGGCGATCGTCTCTGCAGGCGACAGGGCCGCGTGACCTGGCACCGGGAACTGCACTCCGACGCCTGCAGCGGTAGCGCCAATGATCACAATTTTGTCGGCGTATTTGCTTGCCGGTATCTTTCCCGTGAGCACATCGTAGAACGAGTCCACCGCAAATGCGGGTTTGCCGTCGCGCCCTTTGTAGAACTGGGGCAACATCAACGCCGCCTCGTCCGTTCTGACCCGTAGCTTTCCTATTTGTACTGATTCGCCAAGATTGAGCCGCACATCCGAAGAGCTAAGGTTGAGGCTTTTGACCGCCGCGAGCAGGGCCATGGACGGCACCGCTTTACCGTAGTAGTTGACCAAGAGCGGCTCTTGGCGGACCGCACCATCCACATCCTGAAACTGATTCAAATGCCCAATTCCGGCTGCAGCGGTGCCAATGGATTCAATGGGTTGTTGCCCGCGGGTCGCGGAGATCGAAAACCCGCTGTTTTCATCCATCGCACTTTTCAGCGCGTAGGGTGGCAGTGGATTGTCAGGATTACCTTGCTGCTCACCCAATGAAAATACCGAAGGAACCAATACGTTACCGGCGCTTTTCATACTGGCGGCCAGCACCGCATCGGTATCCAGCGCACCTTCTGCCTCAGTGATTAATTTTCCAAGCTGCAAGTTGGCGGCATTTGCGTCTGGCGACGCGGCCAGCGCCTCTTTCATCTTCCGGATGAAGACGAGACCAGGGTCCACCTGTGGCTCGAAGAAAAATGCGGTTTGGACTATTGTCTTCGCCTTGGCCGATGCCAATTTATCAATGAGCTTTGCGTGCACGTCCCGCGGCCAAGGCCAGCGACCAATGTTTGAGATGCTCTGGTCGTCGATAGCAATCACCGCAATTCGTTCTGAGGGCTGGCGTGACGTGCTGGTACTTGAGAAGTCGTAAAAGCGACGCTCCAAGGTGCCGATGAAGTCAGTTGACAGATGTAGCACGATGGCGGCTAGCACGATGGCCACGCCTGCGAACCAATCTGCCCGCCAGAATGGCCCGTTCTTAGATGAAGATTTCGCCACTGGTACCCTTTATCTTCTTGGTAGGTCCAAACACTGCCTATATAGGTAGCCCGTAAAAAATCCCGATCATTTAATCGCGGAAGTGGGCTACGTTAGCAGACGTCACCTGTGGCGGCAAGGTACTTCTCCACTGATTTTTTCGCTTTGTAGACAAAAGGTGACAGACAAGCGACGAAGGGCATTGCCACGCGGCTGGCGTTTAATGGTGCGCCGGCGTCCCGAAATGGCGATCAGACCTAAGGCTAGCGAAGCGCGCACGTAAAAGGTGCCCAACAAAAAAGCCGGATATCCATCAAGACGATCCGGCTTCGTTTCGACGGGCTGCGTAGCGCAGCCCATCACTGCGCATGTCTGCGGGCTACTTCAGCAAGGCCTTCAGCAACTTCGCCATTTCAGATGGGTTGCGGGTGATGGTGAAACCACACTCTTCCATCACTGCCAGCTTGGCATCCGCGGTGTCGGCGCCGCCAGAGATCAAAGCACCGGCGTGGCCCATGCGTTTGCCTGCAGGTGCGGTCACACCAGCGATGAAACCAACGATAGGCTTCTTCATGTTGAGCTTGCACCAACGAGCGGCTTCGGCTTCGTCCGGGCCACCAATTTCGCCAATCATGATGACGGCGTCGGTGTCTGGATCATCATTGAAGGCTTGCATGATGTCGATGTGCTTCAGGCCATTGATGGGGTCGCCACCAATACCGACGGCGCTGGACTGACCCAGACCGATTTCGGTCAATTGCGCTACGGCTTCGTAGGTCAGCGTGCCAGAGCGGCTCACCACACCAATGCGACCGGCACGGTGGATGTGACCGGGCATGATGCCGATCTTGATTTCGTCAGGCGTGATCAAACCAGGGCAGTTAGGGCCGAGCAACAAGGTTTTCTTGCCACCAGCCGCTTCTTTGGCGCGCATTTTGTTGCGCAGTTCCAGCATGTCACGGACTGGGATGCCTTCTGTAATACAGATGGCCAAGTCCAGATCGGCCTCAACGGCTTCCCAGATAGCGGCAGCTGCGCCTGCTGGTGGCACGTAAATGACCGATACGGTGGCGCCGGTATCTTTGGCCGCTTCTGTGACCGAGGCAAAAATTGGAATACCAAAAATGGATTCGCCAGCTTTCTTGGGGTTCACACCCGCAACGAAACAGTTTTTGCCGTTGGCGTATTCCTGGCACTTTTCAGTGTGGAACTGACCGGTCTTGCCGGTGATGCCTTGGGTGATGACCTTGGTGTCTTTATTAATGAGAATGGACATGGTGATTCCTTATGCGGCGGCTTTGACGGCGGCAACCACTTTTTCGGCCGCATCGGCCATGGTGTCAGCACTGATGATCGGCAGACCACTTTCGGCCAGCATCTTTTTGCCCAACTCTTCGTTGGTGCCCTTCATGCGCACGACCAGCGGCACACTCAGGTTGGTGGCTTTGCAAGCCGTAATCACGCCGGTGGCGATGGTGTCGCACTTCATGATGCCGCCGAAGATGTTGACCAAAATGGCCTTGACCTTGGGGTTTTTCAACATGATCTTGAAGGCTTCCGTGACCTTCTCGGGGGTGGCACCGCCGCCCACGTCCAGGAAGTTGGCTGGCTCGGCGCCAAACAACTTGATGGTGTCCATGGTGGCCATGGCCAGACCGGCACCGTTGACCAGGCAACCGATGTCGCCGTCCAGGCTGATGTAAGCCAGGTCAAACTTGCTGGCTTCCACTTCGGCCGGATCTTCTTCGTCCAGATCGCGGAAGGCCACGATTTCTGGGTGGCGGAACAGGGCGTTAGCGTCAAAGTTGAACTTGGCGTCAATGGCTTTGATGCCGCCGTTGCCTTCGAGAATCAGGGGGTTGATTTCAACCAACGAAGCGTCGGTATCCATGTAAACCTTGTACAGCTTTTGCAGCACGTCCATGCACTGGGCAACCGAGCCTTCAGGCACGCCGATGCTCTCAGCAAGCATTTTGGCTTGTGCATCGGTCAATCCAGTCGCTGGATCAACGAACTCGGTGATGATTTTCTCGGGAGTGGAATGTGCCACTTCCTCGATGTCCATGCCGCCTTCGGAGGAGACGATGAACGCCACGCGCTGGGTAGCGCGGTCGGTCACAGCCGACACGTAGTATTCATTTTTGATGTCCGCGCCGTCTTCAATCAACAGGCGGCGGACTTTTTGGCCTTCGGGGCCAGTTTGGTGGGTAATGAGCTGCATGCCCAGAATTTCACCGGCGATTTTTCGCACATCGTCAATTGAGCGAGCCAGCTTGACGCCGCCGCCCTTGCCACGGCCACCGGCGTGGATTTGCGCCTTGACAACCCACACGGGGCCGCCCAATTTTTGAGCGGCTTCTACCGCTTCTTGAACGGTAAATGCAGGGATGCCGCGAGGCACCGGCACACCGGCTTGGCGCAAGATTTCCTTGCCTTGGTATTCGTGAATCTTCATGAGGACTCTCTCAGGACGGGTGATTTTTTATCCGGCCACTGAGCTTTTTTCACTCGGCGGCGGGCACTGGACAACGCAACTTGGAAATGTATCATGCGGCAACGCACCAATATCCGGTATGCGCGCTGCTTGCATAATTCATAATTATCAGGCAACCATCTGAATTGAAACTGACGAGAAGGACACCAGACATGGCTAAAGTTTTCATTGACGGCGAAGCAGGAACCACCGGGCTTCAAATCAGGGAGCGCCTGCAGGCCATGCCCGACATTGAGCTGGTGAGCATTGCGCCCGAATTGCGTAAGAATGCCGACGCCAAGCGCGCGCTGATGGCGCAAGTGGATGTGGTCATCCTGTGTTTGCACGACGATGCAGCCCTGGAATCCGTCGCGATGATCGATGAAACAGCGCGAACTACCGGCAACATTGGCCCCAAGATTATTGATGCCTCCACGGCCCACCGCACAACCGCCGGTTGGGTATATGGCTTCCCTGAGCTGTGCGCCACGCAACGAGCGGCTGTCGTGCAGGCAGCCCGTGTGGCCAATCCTGGCTGCTACGCCACCGGAGCCATTGCGCTGATGCGCCCGCTGGTGGATGCCGGTCTGTTGCCCACGGATTTCCCCGTTTGCCTGCCCTCGATCAGCGGCTACTCAGGCGGCGGGCGGCCCATGATTGAGGCTTATGAGCAGGGCAAGGCGCCACCCATGGAGCTGTACGGCCTGGGTTTGAAGCACAAGCACATTCCTGAAATCATGCATTACACCGGGCTCACCCGTCGCCCGCTGTTTGTTCCCTCGGTTGGCAACTTCATTCAGGGCATGCTGGTGCAACTGCCACTGCATTTGGACACTCTGCCGGGCAAGCCCCGCGCGCAAGACCTGCACGACGCACTGCAACGCCACTATGAAGGGAGCGAGTGGGTCACTGTGGAGCCTGCTACCGCCGATCAGAAGCTGGATGCGGTTGCGCTGGCTGACACCAACAAAATGGAACTCCGGGTGTTTGCCAACGACGCCCAGCAAGACGGTTTTGCCCACGCCGTGCTGGTCGCCCGACTGGACAACCTGGGCAAGGGTGCCAGTGGCGCTGCGGTGCAGAACTTGAAACTGATGTTGGGTCTTTAGGATTGCCATTGTTTTGCTATTTATTTGATAGCTGCTTGCGCAATACACACGGGGGCTAGAGTCCTAAAACACTGTTTTTTTTACCGGGTACTGATGGATGAACGTTTTTGGAATCGCCGGGCACTCCGGTATGGGCAAGACCACCCTGCTGGAGCGGCTGATTCCGGCGCTGTCGGCGCGCGGCTTGGTAGTGTCACTCATCAAGCACAGCCACAAGAATGTTGACATTGACCGCCCCGGCAAGGACTCCTACCGGCTGCGGGAGTCCGGCTGCAAGGAAGTGCTGCTGCTGGGCAATGACCGCTGGGCGCTGATGCACGAACTGCGGGCCGCGCCGGAGCCGTCGCTGGACTACTTGCTGGACCGGATGGCGCATTGCGACCTGGTGCTGGTTGAGGGGTTCAAGAACGGCCACTTTCCCAAGCTCGAAGTCTGGCGCCAAGCCGTGGGTAAGCCGCCCTTGTCACCAGAGTGGCCGGGCATTGTCGCCATCGCCAGCGACACCCCGGTGCCCGGCGCGGGTGTGCCGGTGCTGGACTTGGGAAACCTGGACGCACTGGTCGAATGCGTGCTGCAGCATGCGGTGCCGCGTGTGCCATTCAGTCCTCAAAATCCCCACTAATCACCCTGCGAATGGCGTCACCGCCAAAGCCGCGGGTTGCCAAGAACCGCATGTGTTTGGCGCGCTCTGTGGCGTCCGTAGCGGGTGAACCGAACTTTTTCAGCCAGACTTCGCGCGCCCGCTCCGCCTCGCTAGCGCGCAAGCGCCCGACCGCCTGCGCCACCGCGTCGGGTGACAGCCCTTTGGCTTGCAGCTCCTGACGGATACGCAGGGTGCCGAGCTTGGCCGCACGCCGGTGAATGACCGACTCCAGCACCCGCTGCTCATTGATGAAGTCCTTGGCCTGGAGTTCGTCCAGTACCTTGGCCAGCGCATCCGCCTCTTCTTCGAAGGGCTTTAGGCGCTGCTGCAGCTCAGCGCGGGAGTATTCGCGGCCGCTGAGCAGGCGCAGCGCCCGCCCCTTGAGTGACAGTGTTTGCCTAGCCACGGCCATATTCCAACCGCAACTGCTGGCAAATTGCTCTGTTTTTCATAGCTGGTTGCGCAGTATCCACGGGCTTATTCGGCCTTTTCTGCCTTGTCTTCTTTATCTGCCTTCTCGGCTTTCTTGGCTGCGGACTTCCCTTTGGCGACCGGCTCCACCGCGACCAATGGAATTCCGAGCGATTCACGGACCTTGTTTTCGATCTCGATCGACAGCTCCGGGTTTTCGCGCAGAAATTCACGGGAGTTGTCGCGCCCTTGACCAATTTTTTCACCCTTGTAGGCATACCAGGCACCGGATTTTTCGATGATGTGGGCATTGACCCCCATATCGATGATTTCGCCGTGGCGGCTAATGCCCTCGCCAAACAGGATGTCGAATTCCGCCGTCTTGAACGGGGGCGCCACCTTGTTCTTCACCACCTTGACCTTGGTCTCGTTGCCGATCGCTTCGTCACCCTTCTTGATGGTGCCGGTGCGGCGAATGTCCAGCCGCACCGAGGCGTAGAACTTGAGCGCATTGCCGCCCGTGGTGGTCTCAGGCGACCCGAACATCACGCCAATCTTCATGCGAATCTGGTTGATGAAGATGACCATGCAGTTGGTCTTCTTGATGTGGGCGGTGAGCTTGCGCAGGGCCTGGCTCATCAAACGCGCTTGCAGGCCGGGCAAGGAGTCGCCCATTTCGCCTTCCAACTCAGCCTTGGGCGTCAGCGCCGCCACGGAGTCGACCACGATCAAATCCACCGCGCCGGAGCGCACCAGGCTGTCCACAATTTCCAGCGCCTGCTCGCCGGTGTCGGGCTGGCTGATCAGCAGGTCCTGCAGGTTGACGCCCAGGTTTTGGGCGTACTGGATGTCGAGCGCGTGTTCAGCATCGATAAAGGCGCACTGGCCGCCGGTTTTTTGCATTTCGGCAATCACCTGCAGGGTCAGCGTGGTCTTGCCGGATGACTCCGGGCCGTAGATTTCGACCACCCGGCCGCGCGGCAATCCGCCAACACCCAGAGCAATGTCCAAGCCCAGCGAACCGGTCGAGACCACCTGGATGTCTTCAATCACCTCGCCCTCGCCCAGCCGCATGATGGTGCCCTTGCCGAACTGTTTTTCGATCTGCGCCAGTGCCACTTGCAGGGCTTTGGCTTTCTCGCTGTTGACGGCGAGGTTGGGGGCTTTGACGGGTGCGTCCATGGAAATCTCCTAATTTGGGCAATGGTTGAGGGCGATACAGCATTTGGCTTTAACTACAGGCTGGATACTTGAACAGTAGTGTAGATCAAGTGATTGAAATTGGTGAACCTATTTTTTAGTCAGTTTGCATTACCATAATGGACATGCCAGAAACACCCGTGCCAAGCCCACCCCATTGGAATCACAGCCATCTCGGGCATTGGCTCCGGCTGGCATTGCAGCGCTTTGACGCGCGCGTGATGGAGCTGATGGCCTACCACCCGGGCGTGCCGCTGGGCCTGGCCAATCTGGCTGCACGCGGCCAGGTGGGTGCCGCCCATATCCACATCACGCGGCATCTGTGCGAGCAGGGCCTGCGCCTGACCGATCTGGCCCAGCGAGCCGGCATGAGCAAGCAGGCCATGGGCACGCTGGTGGACCAATGTGAGGCCTGGGGCATGGTCACCCGGGAGCCGGACCCATTGGATGCGCGCGCACGCAAAGTGCGGTTCACGGCCAGCGGAATGGCGTGGCTGGGCGCTTACCAGGACGCCGCAGCCCAGGCGCAGGCCGAGGTGCAGGCGGCGGTGGGGCCCGAGGTGGCCGCCGTCATCGCGATCGGACTGGAAATCTACAGCGGCCAGTGAGCCGAAATGCGCGCCTAGAATGCAGCCATAACGAGGAGACAACCATGCGTATTTTGATTGCCGAGGACGACCAGGTTTTGGCTGACGGCTTGCTGCGGGCCCTGCGCGCTGCGGGCGCTGCGGTGGACCATGTGGCCAGCGGCAGCGAGGCGGATGCTGCGCTGATGACCAACACCGAGTTTGACCTGCTCATTCTCGACCTGGGTCTGCCCAAGATGCATGGCCTGGAAGTGCTGAAAAAGTTGCGTGGACGGGGCTCATCCCTTCCGGTACTGATTCTCACCGCGGCAGACAGCGTGGAAGAACGCGTCAAGGGGTTGGACTACGGTGCCGACGATTACATGGCCAAGCCTTTTAGTTTGCAGGAGTTGGAGGCCCGGGTCCGCGCCCTGATACGCCGCGGCATGGGAGCGGCCAGCAGCACCATCAAGCATGGCCCGCTGATTTATGACCAGTCCGGACGGGTCGCCACCATCGACGGCAAGATGGTGGAACTCTCCGCCCGCGAGTTGGGTTTGCTCGAAGTCTTGCTGCAACGTGCCGGGCGCTTGGTGAGCAAAGACCAACTGGTGGAGCGCCTGTGCGAATGGGGCGAGGAGGTCAGCAACAACGCCATTGAGGTGTATATCCACCGCCTGCGCAAAAAAATTGAAAAAGGTCCGATCCGCATCGCTACCGTGCGCGGTTTGGGATACTGCCTGGAAAAAATCCCAGGCTAGCCTGTGAAAATATTCCAGCGCGAGCAACGCTCCCTGTTTGGGGAGATTCTGGACTGGATGCTCACCCCGCTGCTGCTGCTGTGGCCGGTGAGCCTGGTGCTGACCTGGCTGGTGGCGCAGGGCATTGCCGGCAAACCGTTTGACCGGGCGCTGGAATACAACGTCGGGGCACTGGCCCAGCTCATTACCGTCCAACGCAACCGCGCACAGTTTGTGCTGCCGCTGCCGGCCCGCGAACTGTTGCGCGCCGACGATTCGGATACCGTTTTCTACCAGGTGCTAGGCCCCGCCGGGGAGCACCTGGGCGGCGAGAAAGAGCTGCCACGCCCCCCGGAAGATGACAAAATAACGCCCGGTGAAGTCCGCATGCGCGACGCCGAGTTTCGGGGTACCGACATCAAGGTCGCCTACACCTGGGTCAAACTGGACATTCCCAACTCCCGCCCAGCCTTGGTGCAAGTGGCGGAAACCATGGACAAGCGCTCGGTGCTGGCCACCGAAATTGTCAAGGGCGTGATGCTGCCGCAGTTTGTGATTCTGCCGCTGGCCGTGCTGTTGGTGTGGTTGGCGCTGGTGCAAGCCATCAAACCCCTGAACCGGCTGGAAGAGCGCATCCGCGCCCGAAATCCGGACGACTTGAGTCCATTGGATGTGGAAGCAGTGCCGCTGGAGGTGGCCCCACTGGTGTCGTCAGTCAACGACCTGTTGATGCGCCTGAAAGACTCCATTTCGACTCAGAAACGCTTTCTGGCCGATGCCGCCCACCAGCTCAAGACCCCACTGGCGGGGCTGCGCATGCAGGCTGACCTGGCGCAGCGCGAAGGCGCCAATGCGGAAGACCTGAAGCAATCCTTGCGCCAAATCGGTCGCTCCAGCATTCGCGCCACCCATACAGTCAACCAGTTGCTGGCCCTGGCGCGGGCCGAAAGCAGCGGTGCCGTCATTAGCCACCAGCCCTGCGACCTCGCCCGACTGACCATGGATGTCACGCGGGACTGCGCGCCGCGCGCGATGGACAAACACATTGATGTGGGCTACGAGGGTACTCAGCCCGGTGTGGACGGCGTCGCAATCGCGGGCAACCTCACGCTACTCAAGGAAATGGTGCGCAACCTGGTCGATAACGCCATCAACTACACGCCGTCCAACGCCGACAAGCCTGGGGTAATCACCACACGGGTGCTAATCGACCCGTTCAGCAAGGTGCTGGTGTTGCAGGTGGAAGATTCAGGCAACGGCATACCGGCCAGCGAACGCGAACTCGTGTTTCAGCCGTTTTACCGGGTACTGGGGAGCGAGGCGGACGGCTCGGGCTTGGGCTTGCCCATCGTGCTTGAGATCGCGCGCCAGCACAATGCGACCGTCACCGTGGAAGACAGTCGGCCCGGCCAAACCCCACCCGGGGCCTGCTTCACCGTACGTTTTTCACGCGCGCCGGATGCCGCCTAGGCACGCCGGAGCCTAATTGCATTTCTTGAACGCTTTCCCCGCCATGGCCGCGCGGAGGCGATCCAGCTTGGTTTTGATGTCTTGCGTCACTGCAGGCAGCTTGAGTTGCGAGACCTGGGCTGCCTCATGCTCCAGCACCACGCGGGCCGTGCGAATGCCACGCTGATTCAATCGCACCAGCTCGGCATTCGCAGCGGCCTGGCTATCAAACCCACCCAGGGAAATGCCGATCTCCAGCGCCGGATTGGTCAGCGCCTCGAGTTTGAGATTCAGATTGGCCAACTCGGCCCGCTTTTTCAGCAGGGCCTCAGGACTGGGGTACTTTCCCATGTACACGATCCACCGGGCCGGCTGGGAAACCACCTCCAGTTGCCATGACCCCGGTGGCAAGGCCGCCGCCAGTGCCACCCTTAGATCGCTAGTCCCGGCATCGTCAAAGGGGCCTGCTTGCAGACATTCCTTGGATGGAACCTCGGTTTGCGGCGGGGCTTCGGCCACTTTCACGTCATCCTCGGACAGCACGCGCAACAATTCCGGGCGGATCTGCTGGGCCACGCGCTGTGGCTCACTTTGCTGCACCGGCGCAAAGCTATAGGCCCGAAAAAACCCACTGGTCCACGCGAAGTAGACCCCGTTTGCCAAAATAAGCGTTAATACAAGCAATCGCAACATAGGGGTACTTTTATATAGCGGGGCCTTGCGTGACCAAGGGGCGCACGCTGACCTCGGCACTGGATATTTTCTTCAGGCCCTGCTCGGTATGCACCAGCAAAGCCCCCCCGGCGTCCACACCGCGGGCCATGCCGGTTACGCCGTCGCTGCAGGTCACCTCGCAGCCATACAACAGGTCGCGCGCATGAAACGCTTGGCGCAGCGGCGCAAAGCCTTCGGCCTCAAACCGTTGAATGGCGTGCACCAGCGGCAGCAGCACACGCGCCAGGGCAGCAGGTGCCTCCACCCCCGCCAGCACCTCATTCAGCGCGGCGGGTGGCATGCGCAGTCCAGTGGCATGGCGCGCCGTCAGGTTGATGCCAATGCCGACCACGGCGTAGCGCGCGGCGCCCACGCTGGCGGTCTCAATCAAAATACCTGCCAGCTTGCGCCCTTGGTACCACACGTCGTTGGGCCACTTCAGTTGCAAATCGGCATGCAGGCTCTGCACCACGGACAAGCCCACGGCCAGTGACAAGCCCGACCAATCTACAGGGGACAGCGGCAGACCCAGCGAAAACATCAGGGACGGCAGGGGTACGGCGGTCTGACCGATCCCGGAAAGACTTGGATCGGCATCTCCGCTAACCCACTCGCGCCCGAGCCGACCGCGCCCCGCCGTTTGCCATTCAGCCACCAGCAGCACCGGCTCCAGCTGACCGGCGCGCGCGCGGCGCATGAGCTCGGTGTTGGTGGAGTCAATCTCGGGCAACACCTCGACCGTGAAGCCTGGCAACAAGGGCTGAACGGACTCCCAGAGTGCCTCGGCCTGCCATTGCACGGGAGACGACATTGCCATGCCCGGCTTTCAGCGCGCGCGCCGCTTGGGTGCCAGCAGGGTGCCGCGGCAGTTCTGGGCGCCACACCAGCAGGGGTACTCGGCTTTGAGCTTGGCGGTGTAGCGCTCGTCCAGCAGCAAACCGTAGTCGTAGTTGAGCTCTTCCCCGGCGTGTATATTGCGCAGCGCCTTAATGTAGACCCGGCCCTCTACCTCGTCGGCCTCGCAATTGCCATCACACGAGTGGTTGATCCAGCGGGACGAGTTGCCGCCATGCAGGGCGTCAATAACCTCGCCGTTATCCAGCGAGAAGTAAAACGTGTGGTTGGGATCTTTGGGGTCGTGCGGGTGGCGGTCCTGGGCTTCGTCCCAGCTGATGACCTCGCCGATGTATTCGATGATGGTTTCACCTTCGGCAATGTCTTGCACGGCGAAGACGCCTTTGCCATGCACGCCGGAGCGACGGGTTTGAATGCGGCGATTGGGAGAATTCACGGATTTTTCAGACACGTCTTGAAAATTTGGTATGGTGAATCGTATGGGCGCACATGTGTGTGCCTGCGTGTGTGTGCGCCTGTGCGCGTGCGAGAGATTGGATTGTAGTCAGATGAAAAACGTAGTTTTCAACAAAACATTGGTCATTGCAGAAAAGCCATCGGTCGCCCAGGACATCGTGCGGGCGCTTACGCCTACCGCGGGGAAATTCGAGAAACACGACGAATATTTCGAGAGCGACACCTACGTCGTCTCCAGCGCCGTCGGTCACCTGGTGGAGATCCAGGCGCCCGAGGAGTTTGACGTCAAGCGCGGCAAGTGGAGCTTTGCCCACCTGCCCGTCATTCCGCCCTACTTTGACCTGAAGCCGGTGGACAAAACCAAAACCCGGCTAAACGCGGTGGTCAAACTGGCCAAGCGCAAGGATGTCGACAAAATCGTCAACGCCTGCGATGCGGGCCGCGAGGGTGAGCTGATTTTCCGTTTGATCGAGCAATACGCCGGTGGTGCCAAGCCGCTGGGCAAACCGGTCAGCCGCCTGTGGTTGCAGAGCATGACACCACAGGCCATTCGCGACGGCTTTGGCGCACTGCGCTCTAACGCCCAGATGCAACCGCTGGCCGATGCCGCCCGCTGCCGCTCCGAGGCCGATTGGCTGGTCGGTATCAACGGCACCCGCGCCATGACCGCCTTTAACTCGCGCGACGGTGGTTTCTTTTTGACCACCGTGGGCCGGGTGCAAACCCCCACGCTGTCGGTGGTAGTGGAGCGCGAAGAGCAAATCCGCAAATTCGTCAGCCGCAATTACTGGGAAATCCACGCCACCTTTGGCGCGCAGGCGGGCGAGTACCCGGCCAAGTGGTTTGACCCCAAGTGGAAGAAAGCCGCTGCCAATGCCGCTGCCGGCAACACCGACGAGGTCGATGCCGAACTGAAGGCCGACCGCGTCTGGACCCAGCGCGAAGCCCAGGCCATTGCCGACGCCGTACGCGGCCAAAGCGCCAGCGTGACCGAGGAAAGCAAGCCCACCACCCAGTCCAGCCCCCTGCTGTTTGACTTGACCAGCCTGCAACGCGAGGCCAACGGCAAGTTTGGTTATTCCGCCAAAACCACGCTGCAAATTGCCCAAAGCTTGTACGAGCGCCACAAGGCCCTGACCTACCCGCGGACCGACTCGCGCGCTCTGCCCGAAGACTATGTGCCGGTGGTCAAAGACACCTTTGCCATGCTGGCCGACAGCGGCATGCGCCATCTGGCACCGTTTGCGGCTACCGCCATCAAGGGCGGTTACGTCAAGCCCAGCAAGCGCATTTTTGACAATGCCAAGGTGAGTGATCACTTTGCCATCATCCCCACACTGCAAGCCCCCAGCGGCCTGTCGGAAGCCGAACAAAAGATCTACGAACTGGTGGTGCGCCGCTTCATGGCGGTGTTCTTCCCCAGCGCCGAGTACCAGGTCACCACCCGCATCAGCACTGTGCAAGCCCAAGGGTCCGAGCACGCCTTCAAAACCGAAGGCAAAGTGCTGGTCAAGCCGGGCTGGCTGGCGATTTACGGCAAGGAAGCCGCTGAAGAAGTGCTTGATGCCAAAGACGGCGACAAGGGCCAGAGCCTGGTGCCGGTGCAGCCCGGCGAAAAGGTCCGCACGGCGGAGGTCAACCCCAAAGGTCTGGCGACCCGCCCCCCCGCCCGCTACTCGGAAGCGACCTTGCTGGGGGCCATGGAAGGTGCCGGCAAGACCGTGGAAGACGACGAACTGCGCGAAGCCATGCAAGAGAAGGGCCTGGGCACACCTGCCACCCGCTCCAGCATCATTGAAGGCTTGATTGCCGAAAAATACATGCTGCGCGAAGGCCGCGAGCTGATCCCCACCGCCAAGGCCTTCCAGTTGATGACGCTGTTGCGTGGCTTGGGCGTGGAAGAGCTCTCTAAAGCTGAATTGACGGGCGAATGGGAATACAAGCTGTCGCAAATGGAACAGGGCAAGCTAAGCCGCGAAAGTTTCATGGCCGAGATTGCGGCCATGACCGAGCGCATGGTGAAAAAAGCCAAAGAGTACGACCGCGACACCATCCCCGGTGACTACGCCACTCTCACCAGCCCCTGCCTGAACTGTGGCGGCATCGTCAAGGAAAACTACCGGCGTTACACCTGCACTGGCAAAACCGGCACCGAGGAAGGCTGCGGCTTCTCCTTTGGCAAAACCCCGGCCGGGCGCACGTTTGAAGCGGCCGAGGTGGAGCAATTCCTGCGCGACCGCAAGATTGGCCCATTGGAGGGCTTCCGCTCCAAAGCCGGTTGGCCCTTCACGGCTGAGATGGTCATCAAGTTCGACGAAGAAACCAAGAACTACAAACTGGAGTTTGACTTTGGCGATGACAAAAAGGGCGAGGAGACCGGCGAGCTGGTGGACTTCTCGGCCCAGGAAACCCTGGGCCCCTGCCCCAAGTGCGGCGCAGCCACAGGCAATGCGGCGGGTGGCTCGGTCTATGAGCATGGCAAAAACTACGTCTGCGACCACTCGGTGCCCACACTGGCCCAGCCCACCCCGAGCTGCGACTTCAAGAGCGGCCAAGTCATCTTGCAACAGCCAATTGCCCGCGAGCAAATGACCAAGCTGCTGGGAACCGGCAAGACCGACCTGCTGGACAAATTCGTCAGCATGCGCACCCGGCGCGCCTTCAAGGCCATGCTGGCCTGGGATGCCGAGGCCGGCAAGGTGAATTTTGAGTTCGCGCCCAGCAAATTCCCGCCGCGCAAGACCGCTGCCAAACCGGCTGCCAAGCCCACAGGCGCTACAAAAACAGGAGCCGCTCGCGCACTATCTACGGGGGCTGCAGGCACAAAAGCACCTGCAAAAAAGGCCGCCAGCAAAGCGGCAACCAAAGTCACCAAACCCAAAGCACCACGCAAAACCACGGCTGCCAGTGGCAAGCTGCCCAGCGCCGAATTAGCCGCAGTGATTGGGGCCGAGCCCGTGGCGCGCACCGAGGTCATCAAAAAGCTGTGGGATTACATCAAGGCCAACGGGCTGCAAGATGCCACCAACAAGCGCGCCATCAACGCCGACGCCAAGTTGCTGGCGGTATTTGGCAAGCCGCAGGTGACGATGTTCGAACTGGCCGGCATTGCGGGTAAACACCTGAGCTGAGCATGAGCGCGCTGCTTCCCTTGCGCATTGAAGGCCGCATCCAGACGATTCGCGGCCTGCGCTTGATGATCGATAGTGATCTGGCGGAACTCTACGGCGTGCCGACCAAACGCTTGAACGAGCAGGTAAAGCTTAATCGTGCTCGATTCCCCGCCGACTTCATGTTTCAGCTCACCACTGATGAGAAGGCCGAGGTGGTCGCAAATTGCGACCACCTCTCCAAACTCAAATTTTCCAAGTCCTTGCCCTATGCATTCACAGAACATGGCGCATTTCAAGCAGCCAACGTACTTGCCAGCACCCAAGCCATTGAAATAGAAAACGACGCCTTCGCGCACAACACCCGCAACCAGTTGCGACAGATATTCGATGCCCTGCGCGAACTGAACCAGCCGCCCGATCCACCCAAACGCCCCATTGGCTTTGTGCCACCCCAGGACAGGCCATGAACTTCTCCGACCTCGACGACGACTCCGAACACGCCACGCACAGTGCTGCCGAACGCAGCGCTGCGGCCACCCGCAGCACCTGGGTCAGTGTGGGGGTCAACCTGGTGCTGTCCACCACCCAGATCGTTGTAGGGGTGTTTGCTAAGTCCCAGGGCCTGATTGCCGATGGTATTCACTCGCTGTCGGACCTGGTGGCCGACTTTGTGGTGCTGTTTGCCAGCCACCACAGCCAAAAAGACGCCGACGAAGATCACCCCTATGGTCACCAACGGTTCGAGACCGCCGCCTCGCTGGCGCTGGGCTTGCTGCTGCTGGCGGTCGGCGTGGGCATGATCTGGTCGGCCCTGCTCAAACTGCAGGCACCTGAGACCATTGCCACCGTGCATGCCTCGGCACTCTGGGTAGCGCTAGCCGCCATTGCCGCCAAGGAACTGCTGTTTCGCTATATGCTGCGCGTGGCCAAGGCGGTCAAATCCAGCATGCTGGTGGCCAACGCCTGGCATGCCCGCTCGGACGCCGCCTCCTCGCTCGTGGTCAGCCTGGGCCTGATCGGCAACCTGATGGGCTACCCACTGCTGGACCCGATTGCGGCGCTGATTGTGGGCTTCATGATCGGCAAGATGGGCTGGAGCTTTGGCTGGGACGCCATGCACGACCTGATGGACCGCGCCGTGGACGAGCAAGAGGTGCAAGCCATTCGCCAGACCCTCATGAACACGGCGGGCGTCGCCGGCGTGCACGACGTGCGCACCCGCAAAATGGGCGACATGGTGGTGGTGGACGCGCACATTGAGGTGGACGCCACCCTCACCGTCGAAGCCGGCCACAACATCGCCGTGGCCGCCCGCCAGGCAGTGATGCGGCGCCACCGTGTACTTAACCTGATGACCCATGTGGACCCGGCCCACCGCCCGGACCACGACCATGACCACGCCCCCAAACCCGCATCTACTTCCCCCTGAATCCCATGCACCGCACCATCTTCGACACCCCCATCATCAACACGCTGCTGCGTTGGCTGTCCATCAGCATTTTGAAACTCGCGGGCTGGAAAGTCACCGGCTGTTTGCCGCCCAACTGCGAGAAGAGCGTCTTCATCGCAGCACCACACACCAGCAACTGGGATTTACCCTTCACCCTGATGGTGGCGTTTTCGCTGCGATTGCACATTTACTGGATGGGCAAGGAGCAACTGTTCAAGCCCCCTTTTCGGGGCCTGATGATGTGGTTTGGCGGCATTCCGGTCAACCGTGAAAAGGCCAGCAATCTGGTCGCCGCCTCGGCCGAAGCGATCAAGGCCGCCAATGGGCCCTTGCAACTGGTGGTGCCGCCCGAGGGCACCCGAAGCAAAACCCGCTACTGGAAGACCGGGTTTTATTACATTGCGGTCGGCGCCCAAGTGCCGATTGTGATGGCCTACATGGACTACGCCAACAAAACCAGTGGCCTGGGGCCGGTGTTTCACCCCACCGGCGACATTGACGCTGACATGGCCGCCATCAAGGCTTTTTACGCGCCGTTCAAAGGTAAAAACGCCAGCCAATACCACCAGGAGTGACGTGCGGGTGCCCCACATTAGGGTGAACGCTATAGAACTTTGGTGCGTTTTGGGGCACGATGACTTTGACGCCAACCCTGAGGACCATTGTGAACAATTCGATGAAAGTGAAGAAGGAAAACCTGGCACTGCAATGCTTTTACCGCTGGGAAAGCAAGCGCGCCAACGCGGTGTTCCTGACCCAGCCCCTGGGCGGTGGTGAGGTAAGGGAGCTTACCTGGGCTGAGGCGGGCAAAGAGGCGCGCAGCATGGCGACATGGATCCAGGCACAAGGCTGGCCCGCCGGCAGCAAAATTGCCATTTTGGGCAAGAACAGCGCCCATTGGATCCTGGCCGATCTGGCCATCTGGATGTCTGGCCATGTATCCGTCCCCATTTATCCCACATTCAATGGCGACGCACTGCGCTACATCCTGGCGCACAGTGAGTCAAAGGCCTGCTTTGTCGGCAAACTTGATGACATCGCCGCCTTGAAAAATGGCGTGCCTGCAGACGTACCACTGATTGCTTTGCCGCTCGCTCCCGCAATCGAAGACGCGGACTCCTGGGACAAGATCGTTGCGGTCAAGAGACCGATGAAGGGCAACACCCAGCGCGGGGGCGACGAGTTGGCCACCATCATCTATACCTCAGGCACCACGGGTAACCCCAAGGGCGTGATGCAAACCTTTACGGCCTTGGCATGGGCCCTGTCCAGCGGGGCCGAACGGGTGATCTTCGGCGATAGCGAGCGCATGCTGTCCTACCTGCCGCTGGCCCATGTAGCAGAGCGCATATTGGTGGAGCAAGGCATGTTGCGTTACGGCGGACACGTCTTTTTTGCCGAGTCGCTGGAGACCTTCGTACAGGACATGAATCGGGCCCGGCCAACCATCTTTTTTTCCGTACCCCGCCTGTGGATGAAGTTTCAACAAGGCGTGCGCCACAAGGTGCCGCCCTCCAAACTCAATTTCTTGCTTGGGCTGCCCATCGTTGGGCGCCTGGTGCGGCGCAAACTGCTTAAAGGGCTGGGGCTTGACCAATGCCGCCTGGCGGCCGGTGGGGCGGCTCCCATGCCACCCGACCTTTTGGCCTGGTTCCGCGACCTGGGACTGGATTTGATCGAGGTCTACGGCATGACCGAGAACTGCGCCATTTCGCACTCCACTTTGCCCGGCACGTTTCGACCCGGCACGGTCGGTTTTCCCTATGAAGGAGTGGAAAGCCGCATCGACGCCGTCACGGGCGAGATTCAGATGCGCTGCCCCTCGGTCATGTTGGGCTATTTCAAAGACCCGGTGCAAACGTCCGCGGCCATCACCGCGGACGGCTGGCTGCGCACGGGCGACAAGGGCATGGTTGAACCCGATGGCTGTCTGCGCATCACCGGGCGCGTTAAAGACATATTCAAGACCAGCAAAGGCAAATACGTGGCTCCGGCCCCGATTGAAGACCTGCTGGTCAACCACCCCGACATTGAGGCCTGCGCCGTCACCGGGGCCAACTTTGCGCAACCGCTGGGCATTGTCATGCTGGCACCCGACTCTATTGCGCGGCTGCCAGACCCAGGTGCGCGCGCGGCTTTGACGCATTCGCTGGAGGAACACCTCAAATCGGTCAACTCCCGACTGGAGGCGCATGAGCAACTCGATTGCCTGGCCGTCATCACGTCCAATTGGACGCCGGAAAACGGACTGGTCACGCCCACCTTCAAGGTCAAGCGCGCCAAAATCGAGGAGACCTACGGCGACCAATACGAAGGCTGGCTTAAGCAGCACAAACCCGTGGTCTGGGCGTTTGCCTAAGCCGGCCTTGCAGCGGCGCGGCGCTGGGTGCGGCGCGCTTGAGCGAAAATGGTGGGCTAATTGATCTGCTTTACCCCGACCCTCTACTACCAAGCCCCCATGAAAATTGAAAAAGACTCCGTTGTCACCCTCAGCTACAAAGTCTCTGACGCCCAGGGCAAGCTGATCGAGGAAGCCAAAGAACCCATGGCCTATCTGCACGGTGGCTATGGCAACACGCTGGAAAAGATTGAAGCCGCGCTGGACGGGCAGCAGGCGGGTTACCAGACCACGCTGCAACTCAAACCCGAAGACGCCTTTGGCCTGCGCGACGAGAGCCTGGTGCAGACCATTGCCCGCAAGGACTTTCCACCGGGCGTGAAGCTCGGCGGCCAACTCCAGGGCCGCAGTGCGGACGGCCATGAGCAAACCTTCACAGTGATCAAAATCAAGGGCGATACCGTGTTCATGGACGGCAACCACCCGTGGGCCGGCAAGGAACTGCGCTTTAGCCTGAAGGTGACCGAAGTTCGCGCCGCCTCTCCCGAGGAGATCACCCACAAGCATGTGCACGGTGCACACGGGCACCACCACTGATTTCGGTCCAGTCCGCTTAAAACGGTAAATACGGTCTCAGCGGGTGCGCGTACTTAAGTTTCTGGCAGCGTTAGTGGCGCTGGCTGCGGTAGTGCTGGTGGTCGCCACCGCAGTGGTCTACCCGCAGCTGCCTGACTTGGGCGCGCTCACCCATTACCAGCCCAAGCAGCCCCTGCGTGTCTTCACGGCAGATGGTGTGCAAATTGGCAGCTTTGGCACCGAGCGGCGCGTCTACCAGCGCATCGACCAAATCCCGCAACTGATGAAAGACAGCCTGCTGGCGGTGGAAGATGCGCGCTTTTACGAGCATTCGGGCATAGACCCCATTGGCGTAGCGCGTGCGGTGGTGTCCGTGCTATCGGTTGGGCTGGTGCGCCGCGTGCAGGGCGGCTCAACCATCACGCAGCAAGTGGCCCGTACCTTTTTGTTGACCAACGAACGCACGGTGTCGCGCAAGTTCAAGGAAGCCCTGCTTTCGCTTCGGATCGAGGCGGCGCTCAGCAAAGACCAGGTTCTGGAGCTGTACATGAACCAGATCTACCTGGGCTCGCGTGCCTATGGCTTTGAAGCGGCGGCGCAAACCTATTTTGGCAAGACGCTGGCCACGCTCAGCCCGGCCGAATGCGCCATGCTGGCGGGATTGCCGCAGAACCCGCGCAATGTGAATCCGATCCGCAATCCCGAGCGCGCCCATGCCCGCCAGCAGATCGCGCTGGCCCGCATGCTCAAGCAAGGCGTCATCACCGATGCGCAGTACGCCACGGCAAAGGCAGAGAAACTGGTGGTCCGCAAATCTGCGACCGCTGACATCCATGCCGAGTACGTGGCAGAAGCAGCCCGCCAGCAGGTGTTTGCGCAGTTTGGTGAGCAGGCCTACGTTCAGGGCTTTGACGTCACCACAACGCTAGTGGCCGCCGAGCAGCAGGCTGCTTACCTGGCCCTGCGCCACACCCTCATTGAGCACGCGCAACGCCAACCCTGGCAAGGCCCGCAGGACCATGAGGACCTGCCCACCGACCTGAAAGACGACGACCCCGCCGTGACCCAAGCCCTGGCGGACTTGGAAGACGACGAGGACCTACGCGTCGCCATCGTCACCAGCGCCAGCCCAAGCGCGGTGACCGTGGTGCTGGCCTCGGGTGAAATCGTCAAAATTGACAAGGCCGGGTTGCGTCTGGCGCAAGCCGGTTTGGCCCCAAGAGCGCCAAAGGCACTGGCCATCCGGCGCGGCTCCGTCGTGCGTGTGCAGCAGCAGGGCAAAGCTTGGCTCGTCGCCCAATGGCCGCAAGCCCAGGGTGCCCTGGTGGCGCTGAACCCCGCCACGGGCGAGGTGCGAGCCCTGGTGGGCGGCTTTGACTTTGCGCACAGCCAGTTCAACCACGTCACCCAAGGCTGGCGCCAACCCGGCTCCAGCTACAAGCCCTTCATTTACGCCGGTGCGCTGGACCACGGCGTGATGCCCGAGACCCTGGTCAACGACATGCCACTCACCCAGGTGGGTAGCTGGGACCCCAGCAACTCCGACGGCAGCACCGACGGCCCCATCACTGTGCGCGAGGCGCTGACGCGCTCCAAAAACCTGGTCACGATCCGCCTGGTGCAGCTACTGGGCGCACCCGCCATGCGCGACTGGACCGCACGCTTTGGCTTTGACGTGCGGCGACAGCCCGATGACCTGACGCTGGCCCTGGGTACCGGCACCACCACTGCGCTGCAACTGGCAAGCGCCTATGGCGTGCTGGCCAACGGCGGCTACTTGCTGCCCAGCACGCTGATCAAGCGGGTTGCTAATAGCCGGGGTGAAGTCATTTTTGAAGCACCCGCCCAGGCCATCGAGGAGCGCCGGCGCGTCACCAGCGAGCGCAACACTTTTGTGACCAACAGCCTGCTGCAAGAGGTCACCCGCGCGGGCACCGCCGCCCGGGCGCAGGCCATACTGAAACGCCCGGACCTGTATGGCAAGACCGGCACCACCAACGACGTGGTAGACGCCTGGTTTGCCGGCTTCCAGCCCGGCCTGGTGGCCGTGGTGTGGCTGGGCCATGATGAGCCACGCAGTTTGGGCAGCCACGCCTCGGGTGCATCGCTGGCGCTGCCCGCTTGGATTGAGTTTATGGCCACGGCACTCAAGGATGTGCCAGTGCGAGAGGTGAGCCCACCCGAGGGTGTGCTCAAAATCGACGGCAACTGGCGCTACGCCGAATGGGCACTGGGCGGGGGCATCGTCAGCCTGGGGCTGGACAACCAGGTGATTGGTCCGGGCTTGATCCCCAAAGTACCGGCGGGGGACGCCGCGGCGCCCCCGTAGTGCCCTGCTGGGCTCTAGTCGTGGTTCCAGTCTTGGTGTGGCAGATAGGTGCCCGCAAATGGGCCCACATGCTCTAGCTCATGAAGCTTGTGGCGGGCCGTCAAGATGTGAAACACCCTGATAACCAAGCTGGTGACATTGCCGTGAATCGCGTTGCTGCACATTTTATATCTCCAAATAAACGATATATACAGTTTATACCATTTTTTTGCGTTATGCAATTGCGAATAGTCAAGTGTTGTATTGGGAGGGTTGTCGAATCACCTGCGACAGATCGCGGCTTGCACAATGCCTATTCCGCCCGCAAACCGCTTGCGAAAGTGAGGCTGCAAACTCCTCCTTCGGCAAGGATTCCGACCGGCTATATTTAGACCTGCACTGTGCATGGATTGCGCCGTGCACTACACAGGGGAAACCACCGCATGGCCATCGAAAACATAAACCTGAAGCCACCATTACTTTTCGGACCCTCTGGGTGGGCATCACGCCCGTCACTTTCCAATACGTTTTAGAACAAGCATGCACCGCTCCAAGGCCCAAAGGAATCGACAAATCACATTGCGCACGATTCTTGCTCAGGGCATACGACGCAAATTCAACGATCAACGTCTTCCCAAGATTTACCCAGAACCCAGACAGGAAAACTTCATGACCTCACTCAATTTCATTGGCGGCGAAAAAGGCGGTGTCGGCAAGTCCGTAACAGCCCGGCTGCTGGCCCAGTACTTCATTGACAACGAGCGGCCATTCACCGGCTTTGACACGGACCGTTCGCACAACTCATTCACCCGTTTCTATGCCGACTATGCCGCTCCGGTGATCGTGGACAGTTACGAGGGATTGGACCTGCTGGTGGGCGCGTTTGAAGACCCGCCTATCGACGAAAAGCAACAAAGTGTGATCGTGGATCTGGCAGCGCAAACCGCAGCGCCCCTGGCCCGCTGGATCAAAGACTCCGACCTACTTGTCCTGCTCGCGAGCATGGGTGTGCAGGTCAATTTTTGGCATTTGCTGGATGCGGGTCGCGACTCGGTCGACTTGCTGGACCGCTTGGTCACCAACTACGGCGCGGGGCCCAATTACATTGTGGTTAAAAACCTCGGACGCGGCACCGACTTCTCACTGCTCAATGAGTCTGCGGCGCTTAGGCGCGCTCTGCAGCTCAACGCGCGGGTGATATCCCTGCCCCAGCTGCACGAAGCCAGCATGGTGAAGATTGACCGCAATGATTTGAGTTTTTGGGCCGCTGTCAACACAACCACCGGCCCGCAGGCACTTCGCATGCTGGAGCGCCAGCGGGTGAAAACCTGGTTGACCACCGCCTACGCTGCATTGGCTGGTTTGCCGCTGTAGGGCGCTGATTCATGGCATCGCACCGCCGGGACTAAGCTAGGTTGTCCCTGCGCCCAAGCCACTCGATCTTACTGGCTTGGTTGGCCCCCATTTCTTCAGTCTTCAAAGTACCAATAGCCCGCATTCACCCACTGCGCCAGTGCGGACACGAATGCTGGGGTTTTGAGGGCGCTGCGCAGTACCGGCGCGGTCAGGCGCTCTTTGTCGCACAGGGCGATGACGCCGTCCACACAGGCGGGGCCAAAGGCGTGGCGCTCGCCATCCACGTAGCACACGCCTTGTGCCAGCGTGGCATCCACGTAAAAACAGCGCAGGCCGCCGGTGCGCAGCAGCGGCTGGGTCTTCAGTGTTGCCAGCACATCGGCCTCGTCCATCGGCTCGTCCAGCGCTTGCAGGTCCAGCGCGCATTTGGTCTTGGACAGGTAGCTGCCGACAAAGTCAGCCACCAACACATCGTCGTCCAGCACGGACTGCAGCTGCGCTTTGATCTTGGCAAAGTCGCTGGCGTTGATCTGGCCCTGGTTCTGGTGGATCGGGCGCTGCGGGTCGGTAAACAGGGTGCGGCCCTGCTCTTTGTCGATGACGTAATCGGCCAGGCCGCTGAACATGTCGCAGGCCGACTTGCCCCGAAAGCCGACCGAGAAACTCATGGACGTTTCCAGCGACACACCGTCGTGCGGAAAGCCCGGTGGAATGTACAAAATATCGCCAGGCAGCAGCTCCACATCGATGATGGCTTCGAACGGGTCCACATGCAAGAGCGCTGCGTGTGCGGCAAATTCACGGTGCGCACCTTTATTCCCCACCCGCCAGTTGCGCCGCCCCGAGCCCTGGCAAATGAACACGTCATACAGGTCAATGTGCGGGCCCACGCCGCCCTGGGGTGTGGAGTAGCTGATCATCACATCGTCCAGCCGCCACTTGGGAATAAAGGCAAACGGTTTGACCAACTCGGCCACCTCGGGCGACCAGTGGTTCACCGCCTGCACGATCAGGGACCAGCCGGTTTTACCCAGATGGTCATAGGTCTGGAACGGGCCAAACTCGGCTTGCCATTCTTTGCCGTTTTCGCCGTCGGTCTTGAACACGCGGCGCGACTCCACCTCGTCCTCACACGCTAATCCCGCCAGGTCTTCGGGGCTGATCAGGTCTTTGAAGTTCTTGAAACCCTTGCGGATGACCACTGGCTTTTGCTGCCAGTAGTGCTCCATGAAGTGTTCGAGCGTGAAATCGGCAAGGGTCAGTTTGAGCATGGGGTTCACTTCGGTTGGGGCTTGCTGTTGTCGCGGCCCGGCTGTGGGCATGCCGATGGTAGTGCTGCCGGTGCCGCTTGACTCCCACGCATCTGCGCATGTGTTGATGTGGCTCATAATGAGCCAAAAATACAACCATCTCAGGGACGGGATACCCGACACATGCTGCACACCGCGTATTACGCAGCCGACCTTGCTACCTTTTGCAATGCCAGTGACAACGAGGTGCTTGGTGAGCTCACCGCCAGGAACAGTTTTACGCTTGAAACTCAGCAGCGATTCGCATGGCAACAACAGATCACGCTCCTCAAGAATGCGCTCACCAGCGTCCCCGTTGGTAGGATCTATTTTGAATTCTCTATCCCCCGCATGGGTAAGCGGGCAGATGTCGTTGTTCTGGTACGGGGCATTGTTTTCGTCATTGAGTTCAAGGTGGGATCGGCAACGTTTGACCGCGCGGCACTTGAACAAGTACACGACTATGCATTGGATTTGAAAAATTTCCACAAAGGCAGCCACAATGCAACCATCTTGCCAATTCTGATCGCGACAAATGCAGTCAAGCAACTGCCTCCGGTCTATTGCTGGGCATATGACAACGTGGCTCAACCGGTGTGCGCGGCACCACCCGATCTGACAGCCATCATTGAGTCGGTTCTTGCCCAACCGCAGACATCCCCAATCGACCACTCGCAATGGTCACGCTCCGGGTATCAACCAACTCCAACCATCGTAGAAGCAGCTCAAGCGCTGTATCGCAACCATGACGTAAGTGAAATTGCTCGGTCTGGTGCGGATGCTGAGAATTTAGGACGCACCACAGACTGCATCAATGCACTGATTGAAAACGCAAAGGCCACAAACCGAAAGGTCATTTGCTTCGTGACCGGGGTTCCCGGCGCTGGCAAAACGCTTGCCGGCCTCAATATTGCCACCACGCGCGTGCTCGGTCACGCGGATGAGCACGCTGTTTTTCTCTCTGGCAACGGTCCACTCGTCGATGTACTGCGAGAGGCCCTTGCCCGCGACCAGGCGACTCGGGAAAACGTGTCGAAAAAGGATGCTGCCCGCAACGTGTCCGGATTTGTTCAAAACATCCACCATTTCAGAGACGAGGGGTAGTGCAACATTCATTCTGTAGTTTCCCGAACCAATGAAACATGACTTCGTGGGGAAGTGTTTCTGAATTCGGTTTTGGATATTTTTAAATCAGGCCCCTGCCAGGCCGCCGGAGGCCCCCCCC
>Ga0247839_1000394_pt1 | contig 76271 bp, 77 predicted proteins | sample LaCruzMarch2015__6_FD_192405 | JGI IMG/M metagenome (GOLD analysis project Ga0247839, IMG submission 192405) | Freshwater microbial communities from meromictic Lake La Cruz, Castile-La Mancha, Spain - LaCruzMarch2015_16m | ecosystem: Environmental > Aquatic > Freshwater > Lake | place: Spain...
GATTGACGCGCCCCGTCAATCAAAACGCTTGCCACTTGCGTGGCCAGCGTCAATCATCATCCCGCTCGGCCGCCTCGTCTCATCTTGATTGACGCGCCGCCTCATCCAGATTGACGCGCTACAGTCCAGAGGGCTTCGCGTTCGGGGGCAAGCGCTTCCACTTGATCCAAGTCTGGCTTCAGAACCAAGCCACCGCCATAAGCAGCGCCGAGCCAATTTGAGATTGCTGTTGCTGATCGGGTGGCCAGCGGGATGACGGTGTTGCGCCAGAAGGTGCGGTTGGCTTCCTGGTAGTTGGAGAAGGTGTTGTCGCCGGGGATGCGTCACCGCAGAGCGGTGCTCCGCACCGACGCAGCATTGGTGGGACGCCGAGGGCCAGCGCGATCTCGCGGGCGGCGGCGTGCGCTTTGGGTTGCACTGCTCCGCAGCGACGCGTTGACGAAGTCGAGTTCGGCGGGGGTCAGCGAGAGTGGTTTCCAGTCGAGGCCGCCTTCGAGCAGGAGGGGACGTCCGGCGTGCTCGTTGACTGGTCATGCTCCGCATGAACGCACCCTGGAAGCCTTCCTGCAGTTCGGTTTTCAGGCGCTCGAATTGTTCGGGGCTGAGGCGACAGCCCCATGCTCATGAGTCGGCCATACCATCCACTTCTTTTACAATTTTCTCCCATACATGTTCTGCGTAACCAGCGAACCGGTCGTCGGCGAGCGACGCGTCAATCATTGAAATGATAACATCCTCCGGAACACTTGGCTGCCCAGACAACAAAGATGCTGCGTAATTGGATATTCTGTGATTCATCTCAGAATTTAGCATCGATGCGGCCAACAGCTTTGACCTATCCTCCGAGACGGACATGCTCCTAACCACGATCGTCATCTCATACATCACTTTTAATATTGTGATCGCTTTCTTATTGTTCGACATCGTCTTGAACCAAGACTGCATTGCACTTAAGCTCATAACCATTCTCCGCAACCTGCGCATCTGCTTTTAAAACAAAAAGTCAAGAGGATTTTTTCGACGCGGAAGTTTTGGTCCGCCAACACCGCCTCCGCCCCCGCCTCCACCACCTGCACCACCTCCCCGAGGAGAGCGGCCAGCCGATTCCAAGGAAGGCGCTGGAAGAATTTCGCGCGGCAACCTATTGCCGTCGACGCCTCGTTCCTCCAACGCCTTTAATCTTGTATTGCCATTCATTACTGTCCCATCCGGTTTTACCAACAAAGGCTCCGATGCTCCCGGTTTCAGGCTCTCAATAATTTTTTCTGTTGGTTGTTGCCGCCAGTAATCAAGTGAGCCTTTGGCAAGCCTGTCTGTTGCGTACGTCGTGTCCGGATGCAAACGTTTTAGAGCAGGCTGTTCATCCGATACAAGGATCGGTTTTTCGCTCCCTCCATCTGGACCAGATACAAAGCGGCCCCGATCTCCGTGCCATGGGTTGAACTTTGTAATGGGTTTGGGGCCGTAGCCGGCGGCGGAGCGCTTTTCGTCATCGGTGAGGAAGGATGCTTTTTCGAGGCGAGTCCAGAGGGCTTCGCGTTCGGGGGCAAGCGCTTCGATCTGGTCGCGATTTAGTCTATTTTTATGAACCGGGGAAACTTTGGATTTGGCCGGGCGAACCATACACCGCCGACCTGTACGAAGGGATCATCTGGCATAGTGAGCCATTCCGCAATGATTTCCTCCGTCATCGCATTTTTTTCAGCACCATATTGCTTCTGCGCAATCCAATCGTATCCCGAACCAGGTCCGCCGCGCACGGGAATTGCGCCTGCATCGAGCAGCGCATGGATAGAGTGGCGAATAAAATCGACAAGACTGGAACCGGACAGATTATATTCATTTCGACCAGCAGGCACAATCTGCCAAAGCCCGACCGCATCGCGATGGAGCTCACCTACAAATGAAGCAATATACTCGTCAATTGTTATGCCTTCGTCATTCACTAGCACTTTATTCATTTTCTGTGTACCTTGAAGTTATCTTTAATTCCCGAAGCGCCAGGCTTCACTACCTCAATTGTCGGTCCGTAATCCAGGCTATTTCTAAGACCAAAGATCGTCCCATCTTTTCTGGAGAACCACTTGCCGCCGTACGAAACAGGCGCATCAACCTCTTGCGCACCATTAAGCAGACCTCCCAGAAGTTGGTCAAATTCAGGCGGCGTTACTTCTCGAATCCGAGAGTTTGATCCACGCTCACCGATATATCGGCCTTCAGGTTTTAGGATGTCTTCAAGCGATTTGGGAGGCGGCTTGTCGGCAACAGGACCAAGGTTGGGATTGTTCCAGGTAGGCCACTCTGAGGGGTCGGCTTGTGGGGACTCGCCGCCGCCGTCACCATTTGTCCATTGGCCTTGGTCGTCGCGGGGTTGATCAGGGCTGTATTTCGAGCGGATCGGTGGGCTGAATTTGAGTTGATTGCCGCCATCGACGGGACCGTATCCCGCTGCACCGCGCTTTTCGTTTGGTGTAAGGAAGGATGTCTTTTCCAGACGAGTCCAGAGCGCCTCACGCTCCGGCGCAAGTGCTTCCACTTGATCCAGGTCGGGCTTGAGAACCAAGCCACCGCCATATGCAGCGCCGAGCCAATTTGAGATCGCCGTTGCTGATCTCGTGGCCAGGGGGATGACGGTGTTGCGCCAGAAGGTGCGGTTGGCTTCCTGGTAGTTGGAGAAGGTGTTGTCGCCGGGGATGCCGAGGAGCATTGGTGGGACGCCGAGGGCCAGCGCGATCTCGCGGGCGGCGGCGTGCTTGGCGTTGACGAAGTCGAGTTCAGCGGGGGTCAGCGAGAGTGGTTTCCAGTCGAGGCCGCCTTCGAGCAGGAGGGGGCGGCCGGCGTTTTTCGCGCCCTGGAAGCCGTCCTGGAGTTCGTTTTTCAGGCGCTCGAATTGTTCAGGCGACAGGCGGCCTTCGCGGGCGGCGTAGACGAGCGCGCCGGACGGGCGGGCGGCGTTATCGAGCAGGGCCTTGTTCCACTTGGAGGCCTGGTTGTGGATGTCGATTGCCGTGGCGGCCGCTTCGATGGGGGACATGCCGTAGTGATCGTCGAGGGGGTGGAACAGGCGCATGTGGAGGATCGGGCGGACGCCGGGGACGACGTCTGCGCTGAAGCGGACCGAGCCGCCGGCGGCGGTGTATTCGTAGCCCTCGGGCCAGCCGGACGGGCCGGGGAGGACGGTCATACGGTCGGGGCGGAGCGCATAGAGTTCGCGCAGCTCGCCGTTCAGCGCCACGGCTTCGACGTAGCTGTTGCCGGAGACCAGCAGGTAGCCGATGAAGCTTTCGAGGAAGTCGGTGCCGGTCTGGTGGGGGCTGGGGCTTGCGAGCAGGGTGAGGAGCGGGTGGTCTTCGAGCTCTTCGGCACGATCGTAGAGCAGCAGGGGGATCGAGGCTGCGGCTTCGGAGATCATGCGGACGCAGCGATAGACGATCGCATTCTGCATAAAGCCTTCGCGCGAGAAGGCTGCGTAGTCGCGGCCCGACCAGACCGGCGCGCCGAGGCTCTCGTAGGCGATCAGCGGGCCGGTGCGGGTGGCTTTTTGTTGCGCGGGGCGTGTGAGGGCGTGGGCCCAGGCGGGGATTTGCGCGCGGGTTGGCAGCAGGCGCGCCAGGGCGCTCTTAGCGGCTTTCGCTGCGCCGCCAAGAGGCGACGGGTCGCGATGCGCGTCCGGGAGGAGGGGCATGGGGGTGTTTCCTGATGGAAGGCGCGGCGGGTTGGGGGTGGGAAAGCATGGGGCGCTGCCCCATGCCCCGCCAAAGGCCTGAGGCCTTTGGAAACCCTTTGGTTTTAGTTGTGCCGGTCGAGAAGGCGCGGCTTTGCGGCGGGCGTCGCGTCCGATGATGGTTGTCGTGGGTGGCCGCCTGCGCGGCCATGACGAAATATTTGAGCGCGGAGGGTGTCGCTACCCCCACCCCTCGCCCCTCCCCGCAAGGGGGAGGGGAATCCGGGTGGAGAGGGCGCGGCTTTTGCGGCGGGTGTGGCGTTCGCGGAGAGATGGGTCCTCGGGACACTCGCGACGAGCGCGAGTGCAGGCAAGCCCGAGGATGACATTTGATGGGGCGGTGGGTGTGTGGCTGACCCCCACCCCTAACCCCTCGCCGCAAGGGGGAGGGGAAGTCCATCAATCTCGATGAGTCACTTGGCGATGTTCCGTAAGCGTGGCATGCTTACGTACAATCGCGACTGGGGGTAAAATGAAGTTGGGATTTTTTGAAAAACTATTTATCTGCGCGACCCCACTTCAAATCGGTAGGACGGTCATCGCAGACAACAAACTCGCCGGATTCTTCCAACAGTGGTCGATAGAGGAGGCCAGTGGCGTTGTGGCAGCGGCGGCAGCTTGGCACGGGTTTACATTATTGCCCGTAGGCCTGAAGAGGAGTTTGATTTTGATGTCACTCAGTAGCGTGGCGGCAGGCTGCCTAGCATCTATGGATCCGATAGGGGTAAGTATCGGGACATTTTGCGCGATGGGGGCTTGGTTGCTCTACAGACACTGGTTTATGGGATCGCCATCCCCACCAACTACCTGAGCCCATCCACACAAAGAATGCGTTACAAACTCCTGATCGTGGGGTCGCCTTTGGTGTTGAGGAGGAGGCTGGTCAGGGCCCAGACGAGGGCGTCGAGGCGGTCGGGGGAGCGGCCGGAGGCGAGGCCGTCGGCGCCGAACGCGCACATCTGGTCTTCGAGTTGGGGGTAGAGGCCGACGTGGGAGACGCGGCCTTCGGCGTAGAGGGCAGCAACTGGTTCGGCGCGCAGCCACTTGCCGCGGGTGGCGCGGACTTTCTGGACGGCGACGCCGGGGTCGATCTGGCGGAGGACGGAGACGACGAGGTCGCCGCCCTGGTTGATTTCGGCAACGATGCGGTCGGCCTCGAAGTCTTGATAGGCGGAGACGGCGGCGCGGGCCCAGATGTGGGGTTCGCGGCCCTGGACCGTGCGGTCTGAGATGACGTAGGCGCGGTTATCGGGGCCGATGCCGACGACCATAATCCCGCAGGCATCCGAGGACGCGGTGGCGGTGACGGGCGGGTCGACGGCGACGACGATGGATTTGAGGTCGGGGCAGGCGTTGACGCGGTGGGCGTCGATCCAGTCGCGCCGCCACAAGCTGCCAGCGCGCATGTCGATGATCTCGCCGTCAAGTTCCTGGCGGGCCAAGGCGGTGTCCTTATAGCGGCGGGTGATTTCGCGGATGAAGGCCGGGGCGAGGTTGGCCGCGTTGTCGGTGGTTTTGGAGCGCGTCACGACGGTCGAGGGGTCGGCCATGATGGTTTTCAAAAGGGGCAGGGCTTTGGGCGTCGTGGTGACGACCATCTGGGGTGGGTCGCCGAGGCGGAGGCCGAACTGAAGCATGTCCCAGCCGCGTTCGGGTTCGCGCCATTTGGCGAGTTCGTCGACCCAGGCGGTGTCGAACTGGGGGCCGCGCAGGCTCTCGGGGTTGTCGCCGCCGAAGACTTGCGCGATGGCACCGGTGGGCCAGGTGAGCTGCATTTTGGAGGGCTCGAAACGGGGGCGTTCGTCGCCGGAATGGATGGCGAGGAGGCCGGAGATGCCTTCGATCATGACATGGCGGACGTCGCCGATGGTTTCGCCGACGAGGGCAATGCGGGCGGAGGGGGCCTGTGTGAACGGGGGGAGGCCGAGCGCTTTGGCGCGGATCCACTCGGCACCGGCGCGGGTTTTGCCGGCACCGCGTCCGCCAAGGATGAGCCAGACGCGCCAGGGGTCATCGACGGATTGGGCGGGCGGGAGCTGGTCGTCGCGGGCCCAGATGTGCCAGTCGGCGGCGAGGAAAGCGAGGTCGGCGGGGCTGAGCTCAGCCAGCGTTTCCGGAAGGGTTCCCCTTGCCCATGAGACGCTCAAGGCGTTGCGCAATGTCGCGGCGTAGCTGCTCCGCGCTGGCGGGGCTTGTGGCCGCGTGGGCGTTGGCGGGGGCTCCGGTGTCGCGGGTGGCGTCAGTTGCGGGAGTTGGAGCGGGGCTGCCGTTACGGCCTGAGCGGGCGGGTGAGGTGAGGTCAGCGTTCAGCTCCGTGACGCGTTCGAAGTTGCGGATCAGGCCGGTCAAAGCGCGGGTTTCACGCTCGTGATCGGCGGATGAGGTTGGCTTGTCAGGGGCGGGCTCGGTCATGAGTTTTTCCATCTGGGTGAGTTTGAGATCGATTGCGTTGTACAGGCGCAGGATCAGCGCCCCGCGGGTGGCGCGCGACGAGGCTGCGTGCGATTTGGCAGGGGACGCCGCGCCACTGCCGGACGGTACGGGAGCTTCAGCTTTAGGACGGGTGCGCTTGGCGGATAGCCCTGCGGGTTGGGTGCCGCGCAAGGGCCAGCCTTCCTGGATGCGCCGCTTGTAGAGCGTCCCGGAGGTCAGTTCGAATTTCGCGCAGATGGCGGTGATGGAGATTTCGTTGGCGATGTAGGCAGCGCGCACCTGCGCCCAGGTGGCGTCATCGATGGGCATGAGACCTCGGAGTGTAGGGAGTGGGGATGGGTACAAGTTGCGAAGCATCGCCAAAACGCAAGCTTGCTTGGGTTCCGGCGCAACGCCAGGATGACGTTCATTGAGGGTGAGGTGTCTGTGGCCCCTGGGTCCCGTGTCTGCACCGCATCGAGAAGAACGCTGCAGTGCGCACGGGATGACAGATCTTTCCCGTTCAATCGGGGTAGACGACTCGCCGGGTCGCCGGGTCGCCGGGTCGCCGGGAGTGGCCCGCTGGGCTCTTGTCATACGTTCCGGGTTATAGCTTTTTATACGTCAGGAGCGGTTCGGTGTCAAAGGGTGATTTCAATTTTTGCGATATTTTTCAATGTGTTATGTCTATTTTTTACTGGCAACCCACCATTATGCATCAGCGGGCGGAGACGGGGATAAGTTGGGCGTGGACCGCGGCGATCAGGATGGTTAGCTTATCGGCACACGGATGTTTAAGCGGACAAGGAGTTTGTCATGTTTTCGATGATGCGATCACACTCGGGCGTGACCGTTTCCACCGTGGCGGTTTTGTGCGGGTTAATCTGTTCGCTGCCAGCGGCGGCGAAGGAAGAACTGCCGGTCAACGGCAAGGTGTTTCTGGTGCCCAAATCCACCAACGTTTACGTCACACTTTCGGGCCGAGGCGCTTTGGATTTGTACAACGCCATGGCGGCGAAAGCCCGCAACGATGCTTGCCGGGAAGGCCGCAAAATCAAATGGAGCGGGAACCTTTATTGCTCACTGGCGCGTGACGGCAAGTCCGCCGATTGCAATTTCGGGCTGAACCATAAGACGGGAAAATCCTCGCCGGGTCAGCCGTGCTGACAGGGGAACGGCCGCGCAATCGCCGGGGCCTTGCGCTGCGCGTGGCTCCACGGTGTTATGAGCGACGGACTTCGATATCGAAGTGATGGGCGGTTTCTTTGGTGCCGAGAGATTCATAGAGCGCGATGGCGGGAGCGTCGGCGAGGTCGGCCTGGACGAAGATGACGTAGACGTCGCGGGCGGCGGCGATGGTGCGGAGTTTGCCGATCAGGCCGGTCGCGACGCCTTGGCGGCGATGGGGCACGGCAACGGCGAGATCGTAGATGTAGATCTCGCGGCGGTCCTGCTCGAACTTATCGAGGACGTAGGCGACGAGACCGCCAATGACGTCGTTATCGGTCGTGATGGCCGCCAAGGCGATGACGTGCGGCTTGGCCAGCAGGGCTGCGAGGTAGGCGTCCGCCGGGGCGGCGTGCTGATAGGTCGGGATGTCTTCGAAGGCTTCGCCGAAGACGCGCATCAGGTCGCGAAAGCGCGGGAGGTCCGCGCTCGTGAGCTGATGATAGTCAATGGACACTGGCATCCGTGCCGACCCAACGCAGGGCGGGAGAAGGCGGTTATTTCGGCGCTTCGATTTTGATGTCGGCGGGGTAGGTGTAGGTGGCTTTGAAGATGGGTTTGTCGAGCTTGTTGGCGCGGGCGAAAATGGAGCGCATCGGCAGGCCGGTTTTGGGGTCGATGTAGAACATGCGCAGGGGGCGGGCTTCGTCGGCGAGGGCCGCGCGGGCTTTTTCCTTGGCGTCGGGGCTGCGATCTTCCGGGCCGACCTGGGCATCGTTTTCGACGCGGTAGGCCATCAGGTCCTTGCCCTCGACCGCGGTCGACCCGAGGCAGGCGACGGTGCCGATGGTGCCGCGATCATCGCCCAAAACCTCGTCAAGCTGGGTAACCATTTCGCCCGCGATTTCGGGCGCGAGTTCTTTCCAGGTGTCGCCGTCGCGGCCCCAAGCCTTGCCGGCCACGAGGATGCTTTCGACGGGGACTGGATTGATGGCGACGGTCACGATCTGGCGCATGCGATCGGGCGGCATGTACTCGACCGTCATTTTGACGGGGCCTTGCTCGCTGACCATGTTGGTCTCCATGCGAAAGGCGGGGGCCTTGCGCTGTTTGTCGAGGGCGTCGAGCACTTCTTCTTTGCAGCCGGCACTGGCAGGGAGGGTCAGGCCGATGGTGGCCGCGAAGAGTGTGGTCAGGGCGAGGGCTTGGCGCATGGCAATTCCGAAACAGCAGGTTGAGGATTGTCGTGGGTGGCCGGGGTCTTTTATGGCGATGCCAGCATCGACGCGGCCATGACGAAGGGGGATCGGGTCAAACCCGGCTACGGAGAGGCTGTGCTTAGCGCGTGCGGCCGGCAGGGATGGCGTCGGGCGCTTCGATTTTGATGTCGGTCGGGTAGCTGTAGGCAACGCTCACGATAGCAGGGGCGTCCGGGGTGACTTCAGACAGCGTTTCAAGCACGGGCAAGCCGTTGGCTGGATCAACGTAAACCGTGCGGGCAAGCATCGGGTTGTCAGGACCGACGGGCTTGCCCTCCGCCGCCCTGGGTTCGTTGCGGTAGGCGATCAGGTCGCGACCGTCGCGCTTGACGGTGCCGAGGCAGTCGAATTTGCCGACCGGTTTGACTGGCGTTTGAAGCTTTGCATTGACGTCGAAGGTGACCGACTGAGCGAACTGGGGCTGGAGTTCCTGGAAACCGAGACCGTGGCTGGCCCAAGCCCACCGACCGATCGCGACGGTTTCGAGAGCGCCGGGTTCGCCGGGGACTTCGACCTTGTTGTACATGCGGTCGGGTTGTTGGAAGTCGGTCTGGGAGCTGACCTCTCCGCGCACCGATGGCTGCTTGGTGTTGACGCGGAACGCAGGCTGCGTGCGCTGTTTTTCCAAGGCAGCCTGGACATCGCCCGCACAATCGGCAGCGAAGGCATGGCTGGCTGGGAACAGGCTCGTTGCGAGAACAGTGAGGCAAACGGCGCGACGCATCGTGGGGTCTCCTAAAGTCGTACACTGCGCGGTTATACGCAAATGTCGCAATTGTGGAGCTTAAAGTTCTGTCATGGGCGGAACGTGGTTGACCGCTGCGCGGTCAGTGGGCTCGCGCCCACACCGCGCCGGGGAGCGCAGCTCCGCTCGCTTTGGTTTGGCCGCTGGCGCGTCCGGCCCATCAGTTTTTTGGGACTTTGGCGCGCATTTCCTCGCAGGGGTCTTTGTCGCGCGGGGCGCGGGGGGTGAAGACGAGGTAGTCGGCGATTGGGCGACCGGTTTCGTCGCGCTGGACGTAATCGGCGGGGTCGGTCTTGCCGTCTTCGACTTCGACGAAGAGCACGGAGATGATTTTTTTGTCCGGTGCACGTTGGCGCAAGTACCAGGGCACGCCGCGGTCGGCGCGGACGTGGCCGTTGCCGGCGATCAGGATTGCGCTGCCGTGTTTGGCGGCGGCGGTGATGAGGGTGTCGGCCATGTGGGCGTCGCGGTAGCGTTGGGCGAAGGCCATGTTGGGATGGGCGGATTTCGGGATCACGCCGCAATGGGAGCCTTCGATTTCGGCGAGCGAGGCAGCGTTCTGGGCGTCGGACAGGGGGGTGTCGAGGCCGAGCCGGGTGCGTTCTTCGGCGGGGATTGCCGAGGGGCCGGTTTTGGCGGCGGCGCGGATCAGGTCGCGCGGAGGGTCGGCGGCAAGGATCGGGAGCTTGCTTGCGACGGCGGCGTCGAACAGAGGCGTATAGTTGGAGGTCTTCGACCAGGAGGTTTTGTCCCAGTCGAGCAAGCGGGTGAGGTCTGCGGTGGCGCGGGTCTCCGGAGGGAGGGCGGCGAAGGCGTCAAGGGCCGGTTGCTGGTCGGCGCGGATTTGTTCGAAGAGGACCGCACGAAAAAGAACAAGCAGCGATGAACGCATGAGATGATGGGTGGCGTTGTCGTGAACCTCGCCAAGCAGGAGCATCGAACCAAGAGGTTGAAGTACACCATCACCGATTTGCAGCCTGTCGGCCAGGGTATCGAATGCGGTCAAGGGCCGTCCGCAAGTCGTTATATTTGTGTCACGCATCTGCTCACGCGTCAGATACGCATTCGTTGGAACGTAGCTTTCGACAAGCTCGCCGTCGATCAAGACTTTGAAGGCCAACGGATGATTAAAACCGGGCCAGTCCTTCGCCAGATCCTTTGCTTTTTCTTCGGCAGATGTAGTGCGGCCAGGCATGCAAGCGTCGACGCGTATTGCAGTTATGGCCGTGACGACATACGCGAGAATGATAGCCGGGAATATTGATCGGGCCGTTATTCGCATCCTCAATCCAATCCCAATCCGGCGAGGCGGAGGCCTAGCGTTGGGATTTGATACGGGTGAAGCGTGGCCGTGGATGGGTGATTGGTCAGGGTGGTGTATCCGGACTCGGTGGGGTTCTGGTGGATGCGGGTGGTCAGGCGGTTGGCGTCGATGACCCAGTATTCGGGGACGCCGAGGGTCGCGTAGAGGCGGGCTTTGATGCCGGTGTCGTAGGCGAGGCTCGAGTCGGCGACTTCGATCAGGAGCAGGACGTCTGACGCAGGCACCGTGCTTGGTTCGGAGCCCGCTTTGCAGATGATGATTTCGGGTTCGAGGTAACGGTCGCCTCCGGGACGCCAGCCGGGTTCGCTGTAGATGTGAACTTCGGCGGGAAGGGCGCGAGCGAGAAGCATGGTCAGTTTTCCGCGCACGCGTTCGTGGCCGGCCTCTTTTTCGGCGCGTACGACGAGGTCTCCGTCGATCAGTTCGAGGCGTTCGCGCGGGCGGTCTTGACCGCCAAAGAAGCCGAGTTGCGACAGGTGCTCGAACTCCTCCAGGGTCCATTTCAGGCGCGGGATGCCGTCGGCGGCCTGGGTGGTCGCATGGGGCGCGGGGGATGGGCGGGCGATTTCGTTCATGCGGGGAGTATAGCGGGGTTTTCGGACGGAGAAAGTGTTGAGCGTGGGGCGCTCTTGCGGGGCGGAAAATCAGATGTAGGATCGTTGGCAGGCACCGGGGGGAGCATGACATGACCGCAGTTTATCTGAGCCGCAGGCAGGCGCTCCTTATGGTGGGGGCGGGTCTTGTTGCCTCGCGGGCCGTGGCAGCGTCGGCCCGGCCAAAACTTGCCGATCCGAGTGCGCCTTATCAAGCGCCGGGTGGGCGGATCGGGTTCACGAGACCGCAGGGGGTCGCGCCGTCAACAAACGGTTGGATTTTGCAGTCGGACGATCACACCTTCCAAGTGAGGGTGCAGGAGACATTGGCGGTTGCGGGGGTGGCCAATCCGCTGTGGGACAAGGACAAGACCAGCACGTTGACAGGCTCGCTGCAGGTCGCGGGATTTCCGGCGCGGCGGTATAAGGACCGGCGGGGTGAGCCAAGCCTGGATTACGGGCAGGACACTATCGTGATTGCACATGCGGACTGGATCGGTGAGGTGTCGGTGACAACCAGCAATCTCAGCGATCAGGCGGAGACGATGGAGGCCGCGTCCGGCGCTGCGGGACAGGTGCAACTCGTTGGAGGTGCCGGGCCGACGGCGGCGGGACTGGTTGCACGCTGGAAAGAGGCGAACGATCTCGTGCTGGGTCGCATTACCGTGCGGGATGCGCCCCCGGTCAGTGTTGCAATTACCGAGTTCGGGGCAGCGCTCGATACAGCCGGGCTATATCCCCGGTTCGCTGGCGACCGGCTCATTTTAAGCGCTCGGGCTCCGCGGACGCCCACTGAGGCCTTGGGCACGGGACTTGCCCACATTACGCTGCCGAGCATGAGCAACCTCGACTATATCGCCGAGGACGCCAATACGGAAATGTTTGAGTTTTTCCGCATGACCGGCACCGAATTGAGCGGCGGGGCGTGCCGGGGATTTCAGGGCGAGGAGAAGTCGGCACCTGAGGGGCAGTTCGCCACCAGCGTGCGCGTGTTTGGCCGGCGGCGGCAGCAGGAGATCACGGCGGTGTATCCGGCTGCCGAGCGGGGGGCGATGCTGGAGGCACTGGGCCGGACGTTCCGCTCGCTGCGGTTTGTCGACGAGGGGTGAGCGGGTCGTGCTGCGGGGGAATTTTGTGCCTTCGGCGCGCATTTCTGGGTCCCGGGTCAGGCACTCGGCGTAGTGGCCTCGCTGGCCCGGGATGACAGGTTGTGCGAGGCGACGCCTGAAGGGGTTGCGCTGGTCCGGGATGACAAGCCCCCTTAACGCTCGGCTTTGGGGGCGGTGCCTTTGCTAGTGCGCATCATGTTGGCAAAGCGGGTGAAAAGGTAATGGCTGTCTTGCGGGCCGGGGCTGGCTTCGGGGTGATGCTGGACCGAAAAGACAGGCTTGCCGGTCAGGCGCAACCCGCAGTTTGAGCCATCGAACAGGGAGACGTGGGTTTCCTCGACGCCCGCTGGCAGGCTCGCGCGATCGACTGCGAAACCGTGGTTCATCGACACGATCTCGACCTTGTTGGTCGTGTGGTCTTTGACGGGATGGTTTGCGCCGTGGTGGCCCTGGTGCATCTTAGCGGTGGTCGCGCCGAGGGCGAGGCCGAGCATCTGGTGGCCCAGGCAAATGCCGAAAACGGGCTTACCCGAGGCGACGAGCTGCTTGATGACGGGCACGGCGTATTCGCCGGTGGCTGCCGGGTCGCCGGGGCCGTTCGACAGGAAGATGCCGTCCGGGTTGCGGTCGAGAACGTCGGCTGCGGTCGCTGTCGCGGGAAGGACGGTGACGCGCGCGCCAGCGGACGCGAGGCAGCGCAGGATGTTGCGCTTCAAGCCGTAGTCGATCGCGACGACGTGGAATTCGGGCGCGGTGTTGGCCTTGAAGCCGTCACCCCAGGCCCAGCGCATTTCGGTCCAGTCATAGGACTGGCCGGTCGTGACGTCGGGGACGAGGTCGAGGCCGAGCAAGCCGGGCCAGCCCTTCGCGTCGGCTTTCAGCTTGGCGAGATCGAAGGTCGCAGATGGGTCGTGGGCGATGACGGCGTTCGGCATGCCCTTTTCGCGGATGAGGGCGGTGAGGGCGCGGGTGTCAATGCCAGTAATGCCAATGATGCCGCGCGCGACCAGCCAATCGTGCAGGTGCTGGGTGTCGCGATAGTTCGACGGATCGGTGACGGAGGCGCGCAGGACGCAGCCGCGCACGCCGGACCGGGCGGCAAGGTTTGAGGTTTCGCTGTCGTCGGGGTTGGTGCCGACGTTACCGATGTGGGGGAACGTGAAGGTGACGATCTGGCCGGCATAGGACGGGTCGGTCAGGATTTCCTGATAGCCGGTCATGGCCGTGTTGAAGCAGACTTCGCCCGGTGCGGTGCCTGTCGCGCCAAGGCCGTAGCCTTCGATGACGGTGCCATCGGCCAGGACGAGGCGGGCCGTTTTCAACTGGTCGGCCCAGGGTGCGGGCGCAGGGCGGGCTTCGATCACGACTTTGCTCCAGGGGCACGCGGGCGCTGGCTGGGATAAGACATCTCCGCCGCAGCGCACAAAATTTCAGACGTTGTGTAAGACGAGGTGATTAGGGGAGCTTGGCCGTTCCGTCAATGAAGGGGTCGATATTGCAGTGCGGCATGGACGCTGGACGCAAGGAGGGGACAAGAGTAAACGGGCAGACTTCCCGATTTTTCGTCTAAGAGTTGGGTTACGGCGCAAGGGCGCCTAACCCAATCTACGGCTAACCGATTTTACTGACAGGAGACCGCCATGCTGCGCGAGAAGCTAATTGCCGATATGAAAGATGCGATGCGGGCTGGCGAGAAGGCCAAGCTTGGCACGATCCGGCTGATGAACTCGGCCATCAAGTCGGCTGACATCGAGGCCCGTCCGTCGGGCAAAGACGCCATCACCGACGCCGACATTTTGCAGGTGTTTGCCAAAATGGTGAAGCAGCGGCGCGATTCGGTCGAGCAGTTCACGACCGGCGGCCGGCCCGAGCTGGCGGCTGCCGAGCAGGCGGAAATCGATGTCATCGAAAGCTATATGCCCAAGCAGATGGGCGCTGACGAGGTGACCGCGGTTGCCAAGGCGCTGATTGCAGAGCTTGGCGTTTCGGGCATGAAGGACATGGGCAAGGTGATTGCTAGCATGAAGGAAAAATATGCGGGCGCGATGGATTTCGGCAAAGCGAGCGGGATCGTGAAGGATTTGTTGAAGTAACTGGCATTTGAACGGGCGGCATTTGTGGCCCCTGGGTCCTTAGGTCTGCACTGCACCGTAAGAACGCTGCAGTGCGCCCGGGATGACAGGTTGGGCCAGCGGGATCGTGAAGGATTTGTTGAAGTAGGGCAGGCCAGGGGACCCACGGCCTTCGCCGAGGGCATGCTTGTCCCCTGGACCCCTGACTTTTTCAGCATCCCTTAAAGGTCGAGTTCGGATTGGTCGTCGCGTTGTTCGCGGGCGGCGGCTTTAAAGCCGCGCTCGATGAGCGGGATTTGAGGTTTTTTGCCTGCGAACAGTTCTTCGATGGTGAAGAGCTGGATTTTGGGTACTTTGCCGGTCGGGCCGTCGTAAAGCCCCGCGCTGGCGGCTTCCTGGACCATCGGCCCGGTATGCGGCTCAAGCGAGATATAGACGCCGATTTTGGCGCGTTCGCGGTCGACGACGGCGGTCAGCTCGCGCACGTCGCGGACGCTAACGCCGCCGCCTTTGACGGAGACGATGGCTTTTTCTGTTGTCTTGGCACCGGACTTGAAAAAGATGTGGCCGTCGATGCCGCCATCGGCACCTTTCTTTTTGCCGCCGTAGGGGACGGCATCGACCAGCGACACCGCCCACCATTGGAACTGGTATTTGTCGCGGTTGGATAGATCGCGCGCGCCTTCGAGGTCTTTGGGGGCACCGTGAACCTCAAAGGCGATGCCGGGGAAGGCGTCCTTGAGGCGTTTTTCGATCAGCGAAATCGACAGATGCGTGATGTCGATGCCGATCCACTGGCGGCCGAGTTTTTCGGCGGCGTGCACGGTCGTGCCGCAACCGCAGAAGGGGTCGAGCACCACGTCGCCGGGGTTAGACGATGCTGAGAGGATGCGCTCAAGCAGGGCGACGGGTTTTTGCGTGGGATAGCCGAGATCTTCCTGTCCTAAAGCAATATGAATATCATCCCAGGAATCTTGAAGCGGAACGCCGGGCATTTTATCTGCAAACTGCATGAGCCGGGGCATACCCGTCTCACGATGGACTAAAGATCCATTGTTCGCAAACTCGATCATATTTGTTTTAGAGTAGGCCCAGAATCTCCCGTTGTAGGGAAACACTTGCTTATATTCCCAACCCTTTTTCGGATATTGAAACTCCTCACCCAAGTCGGGTTGCCAACGGCTTTCGCTATCTACTTGCCGCATCACGGGCCATGCGTAACTTACGTCACCTCCTGGCTTTGCGGCGGTTAGATCGGTTTCCTTGTAGTGTCGGCCATCCTGATTTTTATGCTTGTACTCTGCTAGTAAGTACGCTGGATCGTAAGGAGTAAATAGCTGGTTCCAGCATCTCTCATCTGACTTCGAATAAAATAGAATGACGTCCCTAATTCTTCCACAGCGGGTCATGCCCTGCTTAGCATCTGAATGTGCACTTGAACGTGTCCATGAAATCTCATTGACGTATCGTTTCCCCCCAAACACTGCATCCATAATCAGCTTGAGATAGTGGCTCGCGGTGGGGTCGCAGTGGAGGTAGATGGAGCCGGTGGGCTTCAAGACGCGATGGAGTTCCACGAGGCGCACGGCCATGTGCGTCAGGTAGGCCATCATGTCGTTGTCCTTGAGGAACAACCGCATGGCGCGCAGCATCTCGGCCACGTCGTGATTGCGGCCCTGCATCACCTCGTCAAAGGCGCGTTCGGCCTAGTTGTTCCAATGCCACGTATCCTCGAACGCTTCGATCTGGGCTTGGCTCGATTCGCCCGAGGGGCTGCGGAACAGCACATTGTAGTTGGCGTTCGAGTTGAAGGGCGGGTCGAGGTCGACGAGGTCGACGCTTTCGGACTTGATGCTCTCGCGCAGCACATCGAGATTGTCGCCGTAATACAGGTGATTGGCCATGTGCCCCGCCGCTGGTGATAATTCTGCGCGGCGCACAATCGCTGCTTGACGAGAGGAACGCAAGGCGTACATTTCAGCCGAAATTGAGGGGACGCGACTCGTGCGGGTCAAGACTTACAAGCGAGCTGTGCAACTGGCGCGGTGCGCGGGCGAAGACGCCGCGAACCGTCGGATGCGCAAGGCTGGGCGTAAGGCGTGGTCGGAGGCCGATCACGATCATGCGCTGCGCGTGACCGAGAAGCTGCTCGTTGACCTCGGGTTTGATATTCCGGGCTGGGTGGCGACGGCAGGGTTTCCGCGCAATGAGCCTGAAGAGCCCAAGCCGGTTCGCAAGTCGAAGCGGCGGACGAAAGAAGCGCCGGTTCAGCTCAGCTTTGCGTTTGCTTGATTTCAAGCGGTGATGGCGGCGTGGGCTGCGTCGCGGCCCGTTTTGCGAATTTGAATTGAACCATCGAAAACACTTTGCGCTCGGTATGGGGGATAGGGGACGGGTTCCCATACGCGCAAATACAAGAAACATAACATGACTTTCCACTCCCGGTACGGGAGAGGATGTCCGAAGGACAGGTGAGGGACTTGAGGTAAACTTTGACGCCTGCATTAGAGCAAAGTCCCTCATCCGCCCCTAACGGGGCACCTTCTCCCGTACCGGGAGAAGAAAGTGAAGATAAGTCAGCGCAAATGGGATGCGTCCCCTGGCCTTCACTTCCTTGCCGATAGGCTGGGGTTGCCCTGTGGATTGTGGGGGGAAGTTTGGGGGGGACGGGGATGGGGGGGAAAATCGCGTAGTGTGGAGGGATGCGATTCGACGATCACTTTCTGGATGAAATCCGTGCCCGGCTGGCTGTCAGCCAGGTCGTGGGACGACGCGTGCAGCTCAAGAAGAAGGGCCGCGAGTATGCGGGCCTGTCGCCCTTCAAGCAGGAGAAATCCGCGTCGTTTTTTGTGAACGATCAGAAGGGGTTCTACCATTGCTTCGCGTCCGGCGAGCATGGCGACATCTTCAAGTTTTTGATGACGACCGAGGGGTTATCCTTTCCCGAAGCGGTGGAACGGCTGGCGGGCGAGGCCGGGGTGCCGATGCCGGTGCGCAGCGCGGTGTCGCGCGAACGCGATGAAGCCGTGCGGGACGAGCGGCAACGGTTGTATGACCTGCTCGATGCCTCGGCGACGTTTTTCAGGCAGCAGCTTTCGTCGACCGCTGGCACGGAGGCGCGGCGGTATATCGACGGGCGTGGGTTGCGCCGGGAGACGATTGCGCTGTTCGGGCTGGGGTTTGCGCCCAACTCGAAGACGGCGCTGAAGGAGCATCTCACCAAGCTCGGTTTCAGCGTGGCGGAAATGGTCACGTCGGGGATGCTGATCGGCGGCGACGATATCCCGGTGCCGTTTGACCGGTTTCGCAACCGGGTGATGTTTCCGATTGCCGACCTGAAGGGGCGGCCGATTGCGTTCGGGGGCCGCGCGCTTGAGGCCGGCGTGCCTGCCAAGTATCTGAACTCGCCCGAGACACCGCTGTTTCATAAGGGCTCGATCCTGTTCAACGCGGCGCGTGCGCGGCCTGCGGCCCACGCCAGCGGGCGGATCATTGTCGTTGAAGGCTACATGGACGTGGTTGCCTTAGCGGAGGCAGGCTTTGAGGATGCGGTGGCGCCGCTGGGGACGGCGCTGACCGAAGAGCAGGTGAAGCTGCTGTGGCGGTTCGTGCCCGAGCCGACGCTGTGTTTTGACGGCGACAGCGCGGGGCGCAAGGCTGCCTATCGGGCGATCGATACCGTGCTGCCGCACTTGAAGCCCGGCTATAGTTTGTCGTTTGCGTTCCTGCCCGATGGGCTCGATCCCGACGACCTCGTGCGGCAGCGCGGGGCCGATGCGATGGACGGCATCTTGACGGCGGCGCTGCCGTTGGTCGAGGTGCTGTTTACCCGCGAAACGGCGGCCGGGGATACGTCGACGCCGGAGCGCAAGGCGCGGCTGGAGCAGCGACTCAAGGAACTGACGTCGGCAATCGCGGACCCGGTGGTTCGCGGGCACTATGAGCGCGATATCCGGGGGCGGCTGTTTCAGGTGATGCGCGCGGAGGGCTCTGCCAAGTTCGGCGGCGGAACCTACGTCGGCAACGCGGGGGGCAGCGGCGGCCAGAGCAAATCGGCATGGAAGGGCAATCCGCGCGCCGGGGGTGGGGGGAAGTGGACCGGCAAGAAAGAGGTTGGCCCGGCGCAAGCCAGCTCCAGCCTGCGCAACAGCGCGCTGGCGATGGGCAGCACGGTCACTGTGCCGCAACGGGAGGCGTTGCTGCTGCGGGCCGCGGTCAATCATCCCTGGCTGATCGAGGAGCAATCGGAGGCGCTGGCCGAGCTTCCGCTGACCTCGCCGATGCTCATTAAGCTGCGGGAAGCCCTACTTTCCGCCTATGCGAGCGAAAAAACGCTTGACAGTAATGAATTACGATCCCACCTCCACTCGGGAGGGTTCGCTAGCACCTTGGTCGCGATTGAGCTAATGGCCACGCACCGACGGGATCGCTTCGCCGAGGTCTCATCTGACAGGAACACAGTCGAAGACGGCTGGTTGCACGCCTACGCCCTCCATCAGAGGTTGTCGGGGTTGCGCCGGGCGTTGGAGGCGGCAGAACAGGCCTGGCACGATGATCCCAGTTCCGAGACGTTCGGGACTATCGTCGAATTGCAACAGCGACTAGCGTTGGAATCGCAACTCGAGACCGTGAGCGAAGAAACCATTGGCTAGACCCGCGTACTCAAAGGCCTGTTACGTCCGCACGGAACGCCTGTTTAAGGCAGACCGTTTCGACCGCCGTTCATGTGTCATCATTCGCGATTTATAGCCGCGTTCGTCCGGCTTCCTGGTTCAAATCTTATCATTTAGCGGGAGTTCCGCCCTTGGCACGCGCATCACAATCGACTGCAAAAGTGACTGAAGACGACGCCCCAGCCGCAGCGCCGGGTGCTGCTGGAGACGCGAGTGGTGGCGATAGCCCGCTGCTCGACCTCTCGGATGCGGCCGTCAAAAAGCTGATCAAGGCTGGCAAGGCTGCCGGTTACGTGACGATCGACCAGCTCAATGCGGTGCTGCCCTCGGAAGAGGTGACGTCTGAGCAGATCGAAGACACGATGGCGATGCTGTCTGACATGGGCATCACGGTGGTCGAGTCGGAGGACGGCGACGAAGAAGAAGCGGTCGAGGAAGTCGCTGAGGAGGGTGAGGAAAGCCGCGCGCTCGCGCCGCAAAACCTGCCCACCAAGACCAGCACCAAGTCCGAGCCGACCGACCGGACCGATGACCCCGTGCGCATGTATCTGCGCGAGATGGGCTCGGTTGAGCTGTTGTCGCGCGAGGGTGAAATTGCGATCGCCAAGCGCATCGAGGCTGGGCGCGAGGCCATGATTGCCGGGCTTTGCGAAAGCCCGCTGACGTTCCAGGCGATCATCATCTGGCGCGACGAACTCAACGAAGCCAAGATCCTGCTGCGCGACATCATCGATCTTGAAGCCACCTACGAAGGCCCCGAGGCCAAGGCGCAGCCCCCGCTCAACGCGGAAGGTTTACCGCAAGCGGAAATTCCACTGCCGCCGTCGGGTGCGCCGGAAGGGGATATCGACGAGGACGAGGAATTCGAGAACGCCTTGTCGCTCGCGGCCATGGAAGCCGAGTTGAAGCCGAAGGTTCTGGAAACCTTCGACAACATCGCGGCGTCGTATAAAAAACTGCGCAAGCAGCAGGACAAGAAACTTGAACAGCAGGTTGTCGGCGAGCAGGGGTCGCGTTCGCAGCAGAAGGCCTACGACAAGTTGCGCGACGAGATCATCGTCGACGTGAAGAGCCTGTCGCTCAACAACAACCGTATCGAAAGCCTCGTCGAACAACTGTATTCGATCAACAAGCGCCTCGTCAGCCTCGAAGGGCGGTTAATGCGTTTGGCCGACAGCTATGGCGCGTCGCGTCAGGAGTTCATGGACGAGTACTACGGCAACGAACTCGACCAGACGTGGGTCGAGCGGATGTCGTCATGCGGGCGTAAGGCCTGGGTCAACTTTATCAAGCACGAACGTCGCACGGTTGACGAAATCCGTAACGAGATCTTTGCGCTGGCAACCGACACCGGGCTCGAAATCACCGAGTTCCGCCGCATCGTGAAGGCCGTGCAGAAGGGCGAGCGGGAAGCACGTCAGGCCAAGAAGGAAATGGTCGAGGCCAACCTGCGCCTCGTGATTTCGATTGCCAAGAAGTACACCAACCGCGGGCTGCAGTTCCTCGATCTCATCCAGGAAGGCAACATCGGTCTGATGAAGGCGGTCGATAAGTTCGAGTATCGCCGTGGGTATAAGTTCTCGACGTACGCGACGTGGTGGATCCGTCAGGCGATCACGCGCTCGATTGCCGATCAGGCGCGCACGATCCGCATCCCGGTGCACATGATCGAGACGATCAACAAGATCGTGCGCACATCACGGCAGATGTTGCACGAAATCGGCCGCGAACCGACGCCCGAAGAGCTGGCCGAAAAGCTCGCCATGCCGCTTGAAAAAGTGCGCAAGGTGCTGAAAATCGCCAAGGAGCCGATCTCGCTCGAAACGCCGATCGGGGATGAAGAGGACAGCCATCTGGGCGACTTCATCGAGGATCGCAACGCGGTGCTGCCGATCGATGCGGCGATCAACGCCAACCTGCGCGAGACGACGACGCGGGTGCTGGCCTCGCTGACGCCGCGTGAAGAGCGCGTGCTGCGGATGCGGTTTGGGATCGGCATGAACACAGACCACACGCTGGAAGAAGTCGGGCAGCAGTTCTCGGTGACGCGCGAACGTATCCGGCAGATCGAGGCGAAAGCGCTGCGCAAGCTGAAGCATCCGAGCCGGAGCCGGAAGCTGCGGTCGTTCCTCGACAACTAGAACCAAGCAAAGGGGCTGCGCGCCCCTTTGATCCCGCGCCAGGGACTCGTCCCTGGACCCTGTTTTAAAGCGGTGGCTCGGGAGGGCTGCCGTTTGGGTTTGGGGCGTGGTGGCGTGAAAGGGTCTTCCCTCGACGGCTGCGAGGGATTATGAGGCGACACGCTTTTACCGATAGGACGTGAGCCATGACCGAGACCGCCGATCAATCCGCTGCCCGCCGTGCGACGGCTGCCCTCATCCGGCGCTATTACGATGCGTTTAATGCGGGTGATCACGCAGGCATGATCGCGTGCCTGACGGACGATGTGGTGCACGATCCCAACCAGGGCGAGCGGCGCGAAGGGATTGAACGGTTCAAGGCGTTCAACGCGCGGATGGCTCATAACTACGCCGAAAAGCTCGAAGGTATCGCGGTGATGGTGAGCCAGGACGGCAGCCGCGCCAGCGCCGAGTTCAACGTGCATGGCAAATATCTCAACTCGGAAGAGGGGTTGCCACCGGCCAAGGGGCAGACCTACGTGCTGCCGGCCGGGACGTTCTTTGCCATCCGCGACGGCAAAATTGCGCGCGTGACGACCTATTACAACCTCACGGACTGGATTTTGCAGGTTTCGTGACCGCGCGCTGCGAACGGGAGTTATCTCTGCCATGATGCTGACCATGCTGAAGTGCAAATTGCACCGGGCGACCGTCACCGAATGCGATCTGCACTATGAAGGCTCAATCAGCATCGACGCGCATCTGATCGAGGCCGCAGGCTTGCTGCTGAACGAACGCGTCGAGATCTACAACATCGACAACGGCGAGCGGTTTGCGACCTATGTGATCGAGGGTAAAGCCGGGTCGGGCGTGATCGGGCTCAATGGGGCGGCGGCCCGCAAGGCCTGCGTGGGCGACAAGCTGATCATCTGTGCTTATGCTGGATTGACCGAGGACGAAACCAAGACCCACACGCCCAAAGTGGTGTTGTGTGACCCACAAAATGGCATTGAGAAAAAGAAGAAGAAGAGCAAGTGAGCGTCCCATCGATCCGGTTTGAGGCTTTGACGGGTGAGGCACTGGCAAAGGTTTTGCCAGCGCTCGCGCAGTTGCGCATTACGGTTTTCCGCGATTTCCCGTACCTGTACGACGGCACGGTTGCGTACGAGGAAACGTATCTCGCCAAGTTCGTGGCGGCTCAAGGCGCGGTCTGCGTCGTCGCTTTCGACGGCGAGCGGATCGTGGGGGCGTCGACGGGAGCGCCGATGGCCGAGCACGCCGCAGAGTTCGGTCAGCCGTTTACGGCGCACGGATACGATCTGGCCAAGCTGTTTTACTGCGCCGAAAGCGTGCTGCTGAAGACCCATCGCGGGTACGGACTGGGGCATGCGTTCTTCGACCTGCGCGAGGCTCATGCGCGCAAACTCGGCGGGTTCACACATGCGACGTTTTCGAGCGTCGTTCGGCCGCCAGATCATCCGTTAATGCCACCGAATTATCAGCCGCTCGATGGGTTTTGGGCGAAGCGGGGGTATCGCAAGGCAGACGGCATCGTGGCGTCGTACTCGTGGAAAGATATCGATTGCGACCACGAAACGGCCAAGCCCATGCAGTTCTGGATCAAGGCGTTGTAGATGTTGCGCAAGCTGTTGGTGGCGGCGGCCCAGTACCCGATCGGCGAACCCAAGTCGCTGTCTGACTGGGACGACAAGATTGCGGCATGGGTCAAGGCAGGTGCTGCGACCGGGGCCAAGCTGCTGGTGTTTCCAGAATATGCAGCGATCGAGCAGGCTGCGGCTTTGGGGACCGAGATCGCGGGCGATCTCAATGCGACGCTGGCGGCCGTCGCTGAACTCACGGATCATCGGGTCGGATTGCATCTGGCGCTGGCCAAGCAATACGATGTCCATATTCTCGTGGGGAGCGGGCCGTCGCGGACCTCATCGGATGCGTATGTCAATGCAGCCCAACTCGTGACGCCGACGGGCGGCGTCGGCGTGCAGGAAAAGCTCATCATGACGCCGTTCGAGCGCGACTGGGGCATCACCAGTGGTCGCGCGATCCGCGTGTTCGACACCGCCGTCGGCCAGATCGGCATCGCGATCTGCTATGACAGCGAATTCCCGCTGCTGGTGCGCGCGATGGCGGAAGCGGGCGCCGAATATCTGTTGGTGCCATCGTGCACCGAGCGGTTTTCAGGGTTCAACCGGATCCGCGCCGGGGCGGCGGCCCGAGCGCTTGAGAACCAGTTCGCGGTGGTGACAAGCCCGACCGTCGGCGACGCATTGTGGTCGCCAGCCGTTGACCGCAACTGTGGTTCGGCGTGCATTTTCGTGCCGCCGGACGCGCTGTTGTCGGATACTGGGGTTGTGGGGGAAGGTGTTCTCAACGAGCCGGGCTGGGTGGTGGGCGAGATCGATTTTGCGCGGCTGCGCAAGCTGCGGTCATCGGGCGAGATGCGCAACTTTGCGGATTGGGCGACCCAGCCGGGGGCGGAATCGCTGGTCGCGCGCGTCGAGATCGTGCAGCTGACCTGATGTCGGCAACTCGCGTTTCAACGCGACAGGGACAACTTCACGAGCGAGCCGCTGATTTGAGCGAAGGCGGCTTGGAGGGCGGCGCCGTCTTTGGAGTCGAAGAAGTGGTTGTGGTCGGTCGCGCATTTCTTCATCGCGTTTTTGGCGTCGACGTTGGTCACGTTGAAGGCAACCGTGTAGACCTCGATCTGGTCTGCCTTGACCTTGGAGCAGATGGTCTCCATCGCCTTGTTGGATTCCGTCATGTCCCATCCCTCGTGATTGGTATCGGACTGCGACTTGGTGTTTGCGCCGTCGGTCATCAAAATCATCACCTTACGGGTCGGTGGGGTGGTCTTGGCGGGGGCTGCGTCTTTGAAGGGCTCGCCCGGCGAGAGGACGCGCCAGCCCCACATCAGGCCTGAGGGGATGTAGGTTTCACCTTGGGCGATCATGCCGTCAATCTGGGTGGTGATGACGCCGACGTCGCTTGTCAGACGGGTTAAGGTCGATGGACAGCCGACATCGAGAATGCCAGGGATCGGCGCGCCGAACGTGGCCGAGACTTCGGTGTCCGTGACCGGCGTGCGTGATCCGGCGCACCCATTCCAGGTGTGGGTGTAAGTCCAAGGGTAGCACTTTTCTTGCTCTGGGCCGGGCACGGTGCACATGGTCCAGCTGCACGAGTAGGGGACGCCGTCGTTGGTGCAGGTACCCGTCGTGGTCGTCGTCGGGCAACCGTCCCATTCGGTCGTTTTATAGCATACATTGACGGACTCGGAGTAATCCTTGGGAACGCTCATCCAAGTTGCATTCCGGTTCGCCGTCCCGACATTGACATAGTTTGAAAACGGCACCAGGGCAAACTTCACGCTGCCGGATTCACTCACCGCGGTGACATTCTCGACCAGGGTCTTGGCGGCTGATTTCAGATCGGTCAGCGGCCCACCAACCATGGAATAGGTATTGTCCAAAACGAGCGCGATTTCGAAAACGGACTTGGCGCTGATGGCCTCGGCTTTGACCGAAACGGGCATCTTCGACACCCCCAAAACGCGGCCAAACGACGTCGGCACGTCTGCCGACGCCTCGACGCGGACGCCCTGCGGGATCGGGCTCGATGTAATCTTCAGATCGGCTGCCCCGAATTTCTGCTTCTGAACATTGAAGTTGAAGTGATCTTCGACGCGTTTGAGCATATCTGGGTCGTTCTCGGTGCCGTTTGGCTTGGCGGCAAGGGCTGCTGCGTCAACGGCGGATTGCAGCATCGTGCGCACGCCGAGGGCGCGGGCGTAATCAAGGCCGATGGCAATCGAGCCGCAAAGTAGGAAGAGCATTAAGGCGAACAGGATGGCGACGGAACCACTGCGGTCTTGCAGACCCTTCGTCACGTGTGCCGCACTCACCATGTCCATCCCCACCTACTGTCGCCACTGTGTTTCAGCTGCGAAGACTAACCTTCTGGTGATGAAGGGTTATTTATCGAGGTTGGTTAGTGAATGCCTAATTGCCAGAATATGTGGCAGATCACATTCTCTCCCGTGACACGGCATAGTGATTGATGTAGGCGTAACGTCCGTTTCCAGACGTGATGCAACGGCTGCAAAACATGGCGGTGCCAGGTCGGCGCGTCGTGCAAGCCTGACCTCTATTTTGCGTTGTGGGACGAGCGGGCCTGTAGCTCAATGGTCAGAGCTGGCGGCTCATAACCGTCTGGTTGGGGGTTCAAGTCCCTCCGGGCCCACCACTTTACGACGTGCGTTCAGGGCGATGTAGATGACAGCGACCATGCCGACGCGCACCCTGACAACGTTGCTGATCAGCGACGGCAAACCGGGGCATTATCACCTGTCGGATGGGGTCTGTGCGGCTCTTGCGCGGCGGCGGGCACTCGACATCACGCGGCTCGACGTTGCCCGGCCCAGATGGCTGCCAGCGCGGGCGCTGTCAGCGCTGACCAATGTGGGCGAGTACGGACGGCGGGCGGTTCCGCGGGCGCTTGGATTTGCGGCGATGCCGATTCCGGCCTGCGATCTTATTGTATCGGCGGGCGGGGATACGCTGGCGGCCAACGTGGCGCTGGCCAAGGTGTATGGCTGCCCGAATGTTTTCTATGGCTCGTTGCGGCGGTACCGGCCTGCAGATTTCAGCCTTGTCCTCACGTCGTATGCCGAGCGTGCGCACCTGCCGCGTCACGCCATGACGCTCAAGCCGAGTGCGTTCGATCCCGACACCGTGGCGGCTCGGGCACGACCGGTTGGGGCATTGCCGGTGACGGGGCTACTGGTTGGCGGAGATAGCGGGACTGTGCGGTACAACGCGGAGGATTGGACGCGGCTCGTCGCGTTTCTTGCCGATGGCGCGCGGGACGGTGCCACGTGGATTGTCTCCAACTCGCGGCGCACGCCTGATTGGGTTAGCGATGCGCTCAGTGCGGTCGCTGCACAGACCCAGGGGGTGGTCGCGTTTATCGATGTGCGTGCGACCGGTGCAGGGACACTTGGGGCGCTCTTTGCGGCCAGCGACCGGATTGCGGTTACGGTCGATTCCAGTTCGATGATTTCGGAGGCGATCTGGGCGCGCAAGCCGGTGGTGGCGCTGCTGCCGCAGCAGCACGGGTTGCCAGCGTCGGAGCAAGGGTATCGGGATTATCTGGCGTCGCAGGGTTGGATCGCCAGCTTAGCGCTAGAGCAGGCGTCGGCGATCGCGTTCGAGGCGGCTTGCGCGCGGGTGGTACCGATTGTCGGCAATCCGCTGGATACGCTGGCGACTCTGCTGATGGAGCGGTTGCCGGAGTTGAACGCGTGATAGAGCGCCGACGCGTCCGGAGAGCAGGCCCCCCCGGACGCCGTCTGTGGATTATCACACGCTTCGTCAGGCCGGTGCGCGTCCGAACACGAGCACGGCATTCAGGCCGCCGAACGCGAACGAGTTGGACATCGTAAAGTTCAACTGCTTGTCGCGGCCCACGTTTGGCACGTAGTCGAGGTCGCAATCGGGATCAGCAGCGTCCAGACCGATGGTCGGCGGCATCCAGTTGTCTTCCATCGCCTTGATACAGGCGACGGCTTCGATGCCACCGCCGGCACCGAGCGGATGGCCGTGCATCGACTTGGTCGAGGACACTGGCATCTTATAGGCGTGCTTGCCGAACAGGTCTTTGATTGCGTTGGTTTCGTTACGGTCGTTGATGACCGTCGCCGTGCCGTGGGCGTTGAGGTAGTCAATGTTGGAGGGCGCGATCCGCGCATCTTCGAGGGCCAGACGCATGGCGTCGCGCGGGCCGTCGATGTCGGGGTTGACCATGTCCTTGGCGTCCGAGCTCATGCCGAAGCCGACGATTTCGGCCAAGATGGTGGCGCCTCTGGCTTTTGCGTGAGCGTAGCTTTCCAGCACAAGGATGCCCGCACCTTCACCCAGGACCGTGCCGTTGCGCTTCTTGGCGAACGGGAAGCAGCCTTCGGGCGAGAGCACGTGGAGCGCTTGCCAGGCCTTCATGGTGCCGAAGTTGATGACGGCTTCGGACGCGCCGCAGATGGCGATATCGACCATGCCGTTCTTGATGTAGTCGCGGGCAATCCCGATCGCGTGGGCCGCCGTCGAGCAGGCGGAGCATGTCGCGAAGGTTGGGCCCTTGACGCCATACTCAATGCCGACATGGGCGGCAGCCGACGACCCGATGATGCGCAGCAGCGTCAGCGGGTTGGTTGCTTTTTTGCCATGGATGAACAGGTCGCGGTAGGCGTTTTCCAGCGTGTTCAAACCACCGGCGCCCGACCCGATGATGCAGGCCGTGCGGGTGCCGTTTTCGAATGGGAACTTGAGGCCGGACTGGAGCACCGCTTCTTCGGCAGCAGCCGCAGCAAACCATGAGTAGCGGTCGGCGTGGGTAATGATCTTGTCGCGCTTGTAGTTCTTGAGGCGCGTCTTGGGATCGAAGTCCTTGATTTGGGCTGCGATCTTGATCTTGAGTTCGTCGAGATGCTCTTGTGGCAGAGCACCAAGCGCCGAAACGCCGCTCTTGCCCTCGCGGATGCTGGCCCAGAATTCGTTTACCGTCGTCCCGATCGGCGTTACGGCACCAAGACCGGTGACGACGACACGCCGTCCACCACTGCGATCAACCATGCTACATTTGTCCTGTGAGAGGTGGCCTCATGTCGGACGAGGCCCCGGGCGCCACTCCCGATTAAGCAGACAACCCGGTCCTCACCAGAGCGCATGTGGCGTTAAAATCCAATGCCGTCGAGCTATCAGGCTTTCGCCGCAGCGCCGTCCGCCATGAGCGACTTCACGCGTTCGACAACGGAACCGACGGTCTTGAAATCTTCAACATCTTCGTTGGCGTTGTATGGAATTTCGATGCCGAAGGTATCTTCGATGTCGAAAACGATCATCGCGAGGTCGAGAGATTCGATTTTGAGGTCCGTCAGCGCTGTCGAAGCCGAGATGTCGTCGCGCGGCTCCTTCATGTGCTTTTTCAGGATCTCGACAACTTTCGTGGAAACGTCATCCATAGCGCTCTCCGGGCCCGACCACTTGTGCAGTCGAGTGAATTGTAATTGAACTCTAATTAGTCCACAGCCTAACGACAAACAAGCATCGGCGTCACATAACCGTTAATGCGGAGTAAGTCCAGAATTGCCGCGTTCAAATGGTTTGGCGTGCGACCGACCTCGTATTACAAGGGCCTGCGTGAGCAGGAATGAGCCCGAACCCGTCATGCGTGCAATCGAGCCAAACGCCGCAACCCCTGTTATCTTCGTCACGGTTTGGGACTTGCGGGCGCACGATCAGACGTCTGACATCATCAAAATGCCCCGGAAAAAAGCAACATCATGAGCGATCGCGCCTCATCGCAGGAGTTTGGCGACAGCGGACCTGGGCGCGATCTCGCCAAGGCTGCGACGCGCGACGACCCGTTTCAGCCGATGCGTACGGTGCTAGACCGTGCCGTGCACACGTATGGTGGCCGACCTGCGCTGCGGTTCATGGGGCGTGTGACGACGTATCGCGAACTTGACACGCGCGTGATGGAGGCGGCCGGCGCGTTGCGGCGGCTGGGTGCAGGGCCGGGGGTGCGCACCGGCATCCTGCTGCCGAACTGTCCGGCAATCGCCGTGTACATTCTGGCAGCGTTTGAAGTCGGGGCAACGGTGGTGCCGCTTGACCCGGCGGCCAGCGAGGGCGAACTGACCGAAATGGCGGCGGCCTCCGGGCTCGGACTGCTGGTGACCTGCGACACGGCTGCCGTTCTGGGCAAGGCCGTGCTGTTGTCCAAGCGCTGCGGCACCATTCCGGTGGTTGCGGTTTCTTATGCGGGCATGTTGCCGATAACGGCGGCCGCGAAGATGCGGCTGTTTTCAGCCGATACGTTTGCGCGCCTGCCCTCAGGCGGTGACGGCCTCATGTACAGCGAGCGCGACTTGCTGCGCGACAAGAGCGCGGAGGCCGTTCGTACGGGCGGGGCAACGCCGCGCCCTGCGGTGCTCGACGACGTCGCACTGGTGGTCGCTGGACGGAGCGGCGGCGTGAGCCGCGTTGCATCGCTGACCCAGGCGCAGATCGCCGACAACCTGGTTCAGGTCCGCGATGCCCTCCCGCCGCTGCGTGCGGGTCAGGAGCGCATTCTGGCTGCGGTACCGCTCTGGCATCCACTGGCCTATGGCCTGGCGCTGACAGTTGCGCTGGCGGAGGCGGCGGAGTTGATCATCGCGCCCGACGTGACGGGCAAAGCCCTTATCGAGGGACTTCGACAGTCGCTGCCGACGGTCGTTGTGGCTGCTGCACCGCTGCTGGGGGACATGCTGGCCGACGAGGATTTGGGGCCAGCGCAGTATGCCGCGTTACGATTCTGCCTGTCGGCTGGCGGGACAGTGACGCCAGCGATGTCCGCAATGCTTGCGGCGCGCTCGTCGGCACCGTTGTTGGACAGCTATGGGCTGACGATTGCGCCCGTGGTGATCGGCATCACGGGGGCCGACGATACCGGGCTCAACGCCAACACGCGGGCGCTAGCTGGAACACGGATCGTGGTGCGCGACTTTGCCGATCTGTCGCGGGAAGTGCCGCGTGGCGAACGTGGGGAAATTTGTGTGTCGGGTCCACAAGTTGCATCGGCGCTGCAGATTGCGCCTAATACGGGCGCCTTCATCGGGCACGATGTGCGGACGGGCGATTTAGGTACCGTCGATGCGGACGGGCGGCTGTTCGTGGTCGACCGGGTCGAGGATCTCATTGTGGCGGCTGGATATCTCATCTATCCGCGCCGGATCGAGGCAGCACTGCTGGAATTTCCCGGCGTGATCGATGCCGCCGTGATCGGGGTGGACGACGGCCGGCGGGGTAGGGCGCCCAAGGCGTTTGTCGTCGTCAAGCGGGGGCTGGCGGTCACGGAGCGGGACTTGCGGGTGTTTTTGGCTGGGCGGATTTCCAAAATCGAAATGCCAGCGGATATCGATTTTCGAACGGCGCTGCCGCGTACGGCGTTCGGGCTGATTTGCAAGGCGAGCCTGCGGGCACAGGAGGGGGCGCGGCAGGGGTGATGGTGCAATTGTCCAGACGAGCCAACGTCCTGTGTCGTGCGGCTAATAAAGGTACCGGTCAGCCGTGAGCATCGCGTTGCGATGACGGGGAGGGGATGGGGAGTAGAGCGGTGCCGGTTTTACTGGCGGTAAAGGTCGGCGCGGGTGGGCGGCAGGGGGGACTTGCGCTTGGCGGATTTGGTTGCGACGGTTTGGAAAATGCGCAGCGTGCCGCGTGAGAAGGCCAGCGAAACGCCGGCCAGATAAGCGACCCAAATGCGGACCTTTTCTTCGCCAACCAGCGCGACGGCTTTGTCCTTGTCGGCCGTCAGGCGTTCGCACCACAGGCGGCAGGTGCGGGCGTAATGTTCGCGCCAGGCTTCGACATCGTGGACTTCGAAGCCTGCGCGCTCCATCGCGTTGATGGAGTGGCCGATGTCGTCCAATTCACCGCCGGGGAAAATGTACTTGGCGATTGCCTTTTGCTCCGGGCGCAGGCTGCGTCCGAACATGGCAGGCTTGGGGGCGCGGCGAGAGATGGCGTGATTGAGGAAGATACCGTCCTCGGTCAAAAGGCTGCGGACTTTTTGCATGTAGCTGGGAATGTTTTTCAAGCCGATGTGTTCGTACATGCCGATCGAGGCGATCTTGTCGAACTGGCCCGTCACCTTGGAATAGTCGGTGAACTCGATTGTCACTTTGTCGATCAGGCCAGCCTTTTTGACCTTGTCGCGGGCGTAGTCGAGTTGTTCTTCGGATAAGGTGATGCCGACGGCAGTGACGCCATATTTGCGGGCGGCATGGCAGACGAGGCCGCCCCATCCGCAACCGATATCGAGCATCCGGTCGCCGGGCTTTAAACGCAGCTTGCGGCAGATCATGTCGAGCTTGTCGCGCTGTGCTGCGGCGATGCCGTTGTCCCAATCGGTGAAGTAGGCGCACGAATAGACCATCTCGGGGTCGAGAAAGAGGGCGTAGAACTCGTTCGAGAGGTCGTAGTGAAAGCGCACGTAGGCTTCGTTGTTGCGGGTTGCTTTCTTGCGGCCAAGGATGTCGCCGCTGAAGCCCTGGTCGTTGGTGGAATGGCCAGCGGTTGCAAATAGGAACGGGCTCAATTGGCGGACGAGCTGGAGTTTACGCAGGTCTTTGGCGCGGACCGAGCGGCCGTCACGATTGAGCTGTTCGCCAAAGTCGATCAGCGTGCCACCCGTGAAATCGATGTCTTTATCCACGTAGAGGCGAATGATGGTGTCGAGGGTCGGCCACCGCAGGACCGCGCCGATGACGCCGGGACCCGAAATGAGGATTTCAAACGGGCTTGTGACGTTGGTGCCCAGCGGGATGGTTGAGCCGTCCCACAAACGCACGGAGGCGTCGAGGTTGAACATGCGGGCGGCATCGCCAATCAGGTGTCGGGCTGCTTCGAGTTGCCGGTCTGGCGTGGTCATCCTTCGTCAGTCTCGCTGTTGTTTGTCGTTTGAATGTCGGTCGTGCTCATACCGTCGCGCAGACGTTCTGAACCATAGGGTCAACGGCTGTGCGACGGTATTCTCTTTTATTTGCGCGTGGCCGCGTCGATCTGGAAGATCGCCTCCGGCTCGGCAACCCCACGCGCGGAAACCAACGAACATAAGTCAGAACTTATGTCCGTTGGTATTAATCGCGGCGGCGGCGCGTCCGACGCTCGGCCTCGGGCTGTGTCTGGGCTGTTGCCTCGGCTGGTCGCGGGTAGAGTTGCTTTGTCAGGCTGTCATACCATGCAGCACCTTCCTGGTGGGTGGCTAAGCGGACGGCTGCTGTTTCGCTGGTCTTTGAGATGAACGGGTCACTCGGCAGCAGGCCGGCATTTCCGCCCTTGACGCCGGGCGTGTAGGCGGCTGCGATTTTGACGGCGTTGTTTGGGCCGAGCATCGACCAGCAGATGTTTTGATAGCGCACCACGGGGCGGGGCTTGCCTGCCACTTCGGCCAGGATATCGGCTGCGACGACGGCGCCTTGCGAATGGGCGGAAAAGGCCGACTTGGGCATTTCGTTGGCAATCGCACTGTCGCCCAGGACATAGACGTTCGTAGCTTTGGTCGACTTGAAGCTGTCTGGGTGGACGGGGCACCAGTCTCCTTGCGTGCAGCCTGCGGCAGCGGCGATTTTGCCGGCCCGCTGGGGGGGAATAATATTGGCGACGCTGGCTTTTATCTTGCGGCCAGACTTGGTCACAACCTCGCGGGTGTCGGGATCGACGCGCACGACGCTATTGTCGTCGATCTCGTCGCTGAGGACGAGTTCGATCTGGTCTTTGTAGAGCGTGGCAAAGGCCTCTTCGAACAGAGCCTGCTTGGTGAAGCTGCGCTTGGCGTCGAGCAGGATGATCTTGGACTTGGGTTTTTTTGTCTTGAGATAGTGGGCAATCATGCACGCCCGTTCGTAGGGGGCGGGCGGGCAACGGTAGGGGAGGGCAGGTGCTGCGATCACAACGACGCCGCCATTGGGCATTGCGGCAAGCTGCCGCTTGAGGAGCTGCGTCTGGGGGCCTGCACGCCAGGCATGGGGCATGATTTCTGCGGCTTCTTCGGAGTAGCCTTCGATGCTGCCATAGTTCAAGTCGATCCCGGGCGAAAGAACCAGCCAATCGTAGGGCTGGGCGCGGCCGCGTTCAAAGCTGACCTGCTTCTTAGTTGTGTCGATATCGGTCGCGGTTTCGATCAGGACGCGGATGCCCATTGCGCGCAGACCCTCAAAGCCATGGACTAGCGAGGGGTAAGAGCGGAAGCCGCCCAAGTAGAGGTTTGAGCTATAACAGGTGGTGTGGACTGGACGCTGGTCAATCAGCGTCACCTGCAGATCGGGGGATGCTTGTTTCAGCAGGACGGCGACGGTTGCACCACCGGGGCCACCGCCGACGATGACAATGCGCGCCCTGGATTGAGCTGAAGCAAGAGAGGGCATCGCGAGGCTGGCTGCGCCCGAGAGGCTGGTTGCCGTGGCGAGCTTGGCGAACGTGCGGCGGGTCAGCTGGGTCATGGTCACATCGCTCATTTTCGGGACGGTAGCGCGGTGTGGCGCATTTACGTGCGGGTCTGGCCGATGGGTCCAGGACCGGGGACGCCCGGCGTGAAGCCAGCTGCCGACAACAGTCGATCGAGTTCGGCATAGAAAGCCACTGCGCCAGGGTAGCCCGTCATGCGGCTCAACTCCTCGCCGCGGCGAACGAGAATGAAGGTTGGGGTGTAAATCACCGGATTGAGGTTTGCGAGTTCGCGGGATTTGCGGCGGACGCGGACCAGCGGGGCGAACTGGCCCTGCGGTGTGCGGCTATAGTTCCGGCCGACCTCGGCATCCCATTTGCGGCAATAGACGCAGCTGGGGTCATCGACCATGATGAGACCGACGCCGGTACCGGCTTGGGCCGCCCCGGGAAAGGCTGTCAGGGAGGCGAGCCCGGCGAGGAGTGTCCGTCGGCTCAGTGCTGTTTGCGACAGGCGGATTTTGGTTGGGGTCATCGGTCGCCTTTGTGTTGCATCTCGACGGCGTGCAGCGCAAAGCTGATACCGCGCAGTAGGCTCCAGCGCTATAAGCAAGTCTTGAGGCGAGCCTTGCGCGAGGTGCATATCGTCCGCCAGGAACTGGGGTGTGTATGACGTTTTCTGATCGGATATCTGTGCACCAAATTTCGCGGCGCGGCTTGATCGCTGGAGCGGTTGGAACAATCGGCATGACCGCTATGGGTGCGCGCGCCGCGCAGGCCGATGACGGCGCGACGGCGCAATTTAAAGACGCACTTCAAAGCTATCTCAACGGGCGGCCCATCTCAGGGGAGGGGAGCGTGACCTTGACGGTGCCAGACCTTGCAGAAAACGGGAATATGGTGCCGTTTTCCGTGTCGGTAGTGAGCCCGATGACGCAGGACGACTACGTTCGCTCGATCACGCTTTTTTCCACAGGTAATCCGCAACCGATCATCGCGCGGTTTTATTTTTCGCCGGTGTCGGGACGTGCGTTGGCGTCGGGACGGCTGCGGCTGGCCCGGTCGCAGGATGTTGTGGCGGCGGCTGAGTTGAGCAACGGTTCGGTCTTGATGGGCCGGGCCAATGTCCAAGTGACGATCGGTGGCTGCGGGGCGGGGTAGGGTGATGGACAAGCCACGTATCAAATTGCCCGACAGCGCGCGGGCTGGCGATATCATCGACATCAGGGCGGTGATCACCCACCCGATGGAAACCGGCAACCGCCGCGATGCCAACGGGCAAATCATTCCGCGCAAGATCGTCAATGCGTTTTCGGCGACTTTTGCCGAGGTGGTCGTGTTTCGCGCCGAGTTTGGGCCGGGAATTTCAGCGAACCCGTACATTCTGTTTTCCATGCGCGTGACGGGGCCTGGCTCGTTCGTGTTCACGTGGACCGACGACGGGGGGGCCATCGTCACGCAGACGGCGACGCTGAATGTCGTGGGAGAGCCCTACTGAGCAGTTGCGAGCCGTTGCCGCGTGAGGGGCTTGTTTCGTCGTAACGAACCCGTTACCGATGGTGGGCTTTGTTGACACACTCCGTCAGACGGGAACCGCTCATGGCTGAAGAACCGATTGTTGCCCAGAAGGGTCCCTACCAAGTCGAACTGACCGAGGGGAAAGCCTATTTCTATTGCTCCTGCGGGCGGTCACAAAAGCAGCCGTTCTGCGATGGCGCGCACAAGGACACGGGGCTAGAACCCGTGCGGTTTGTTGCCGAACGGACCGGCACCTATAACCTCTGCGGTTGTAAAACCACCGACGATGCGCCGTTCTGCGACGGCTCCCACAACGTTTTATAGTCGTGGCGCGGGACTTGCTTTGAAACAGCATTCGCCTGAACTCAACCGCGAGGCGCTATGTCGACCAGTTATCTCGCCCAACAATTGATCAACGGGGTCACGCTCGGCTCTATTTATGGCCTGATTGCGATCGGCTACACAATGGTGTTCGGCATCATCGGGATGGTCAACTTCGCGCATGGCGACGTTTTTATGCTGTCGACGTTCATCGCGCTGCTGCTGTATCTGATCATGACGCAAATCCTCGGCGTCTCTTCGGTCGCACTGACGCTGATTGTGGTTTTATTCGGCGCGATGGCGCTGACGGCGTTCTGGAACATCGTGATCGAGCGGGTCGCCTACCGACCGTTACGCGGCTCGTTCCGGTTGGCGCCGCTGATCTCGGCGATCGGCATGTCGATCTTCTTGTCGAATTTCGTCCAAGTCGTGCAGGGCCCAAACAACAAGTCGCTGCCGCCGATGCTCAACAGCGTGATCGTGCTGGCTGGCGAAGGGCAAAGTGCTGTGGCCATTTCGCATAAGCAGATCCTGGTCATGATTGTGACCGTCGTGCTGTTGGTGGCTTTCTGGTACGTCGTGGCCAAGACGCCGCTTGGTCGGGCGCAACGGGCCTGCGAACAGGACCGGCGGATGGCGGCGCTGCTTGGCGTCAACGTGGACCGCACGATTTCGGCCACGTTTGCAATCGGGGCGGCGCTGGCAGCAGTCGCCGGATGTCTTTATATGATCCTCTATGGGGTCGTGAACTACAACGACGGTTTCGTGCCCGGTATCAAAGCGTTTGCAGCCGCCGTGTTGGGCGGAATCGGGTCGCTTCCAGGCGCCGTGCTGGGCGGATTGATCATCGGCCTCGTCGAGACACTCTGGGCTGCTTATGTTTCGTCGGATTATAAGGACGTGGTGGCTTTTGCGGTGCTCGCGTTGACGCTGGTTGTCATGCCGTCTGGTCTGCTCGGGCGTCCCGACGTCGAGAAAGTATAAGCGATGGCTGAGGGGCGGACCAGGGCTCAGGGGGCACAGCGCGCGTTGGTCTCGGCCGCCATTGCTGCGGCGACCGTTGCAGCGTTGAGCTTTCCCATCGTTGCGTATTTCGCCAATTCGGGTGCTGGCGGTGATCTGGTTTTGGACCAGCGCTGGTTGCTGGTCGGCCAATTGGTACTGGCGGTGTTTGCGTTCACGCTGCTGATTGCCGGCGCTGGCTGGCTGGCGCGGACGGAGGCTGCGGGAAGCGCGCGGCTGCGGCGGGATGGGGCGCTGGCTTCCGTCGCACGGTTCGTACCCGCCGGTGGATTGGGGCTGCTGGTCACCTATCCCATCCTGATTGTGATGCTCGTCGGGTGGCCCGGTGCGATCAAATGGGTCGATAACTTTGGCGTGCAGATCCTGATTTACGTGATGCTCGGCTGGGGTCTCAGCATCGTGGTCGGGTTGGCCGGGCTGCTGGATCTCGGGTTTATCGCGTTCGCTGCCGTCGGGGCCTACGCCTACACGCTCATTGCCATGCATGTGTTGCCTGCGATTGCACCAGGGCTGGTGCCCTATGCGTTTTGGGTGTGCCTGCCGATTTCCGCGCTACTGGCGGCGTTCTGGGGCATTCTGCTCGGGTTTCCGGTGCTGCGGCTGAGGGGCGATTACCTCGCCATCGTCACGCTTGCGTTCGGGGAAATGATCCGGCTGGTGCTCGTCAACTGGACGGAACTCACCAACGGCTATGCGGGGCTCAAAGCGCCGCGCATCACGTTCTTTGGTATCCCGTTTACGACATCGGGCAGTGAGGCGACGTTTGCGGAAACGTTCGGGCTTTCGCAGAGCCCGACGATCTACCGGGCCATCTTTTTGTATTATGTGATCCTTGCGCTGGCGCTGTTGACGGCGTGGGTCTCCAACCGGTTGCGGCAGCTGCCGATCGGGCGGGCTTGGGAAGCGCTGCGCGAAGACGAGATTGCCTGCCGCGCACTTGGACTGAATACGGTGACGACGAAGCTGTCGGCGTTTGCGATCGGGGCGGCGTTCGGCGGGATGGCTGGGGCGTTCTTTGCCGCGCGGCAAGGGTTTCTCAATCCGAAATCGTTCGAATTCATGGAAAGCGCGACGGTGCTGGCCATCGTCGTGTTAGGTGGGATGGGGTCGCTGACCGGGGTTGCCATTGCGGCTGTCGTGATGATCGGCGGGACGGAACTGCTGCGGGAACTCACGTGGCTGAAAGCCGTGTTCGGCCCGCAGTTTGATCCGACGCAGTATCGCATGTTGCTGTTTGGGCTGGCGATGGTGGCGCTCATGATCTGGCGTCCGCGCGGGCTCGTTGCGACGCGGGATCCGTCGATTTTTCTCAAGGAACGCAAGGCCGTTTCGAGTGCGCATGTCAAAGAAGGGCATGGCTGATGGCGCGTTGGACGAACGATCCGCTGCTGGAGGTGTCCAATCTCGCAATGCGGTTTGGCGGGCTGACAGCTGTGGACAATCTGTCGTTTGTGGCGGGGCGGGGCGACATCACGGCACTGATTGGGCCGAACGGGGCTGGTAAGACCACCGTGTTCAACTGCATCACCGGTTTTTATCGCCCCAGTGCTGGCAAGATCCGGCTTAACGCTGCGGGCGGATCGCAGGCGATCAGTTTGGAAACGCTCGCCGATTTCGAGATTTCGAGCAAGGCGCGGGTGGCGCGGACGTTCCAAAACATTCGTCTATTCTCGGGCATGACTGTGCTTGAAAATCTGATGGTGGCGCAGCACAAGCGGCTGATGACGGCATCGGGATACAGCGTGCTGGGTCTGCTTGGCGCGCCGCGCTATCGGGCGGCAGAGCAGGCGGCGGTCGCCAAGGCCGTGGGATGGCTTGATAGGATTGGGTTAACCGGGCGGGCCGACGACCCAGCGGGCGACCTGCCTTATGGCGATCAGCGGCGGCTGGAAATCGCACGGGCCATGTGCACGGATCCGGTGTTGTTGTGTCTGGATGAGCCGGCAGCCGGGCTGAACCCCAAGGAGAGCGCGGCCCTCAACGATCTGCTGCGTGAAATCTGCCGGACCCACGATACGGCCATCCTGCTGATCGAGCACGATATGTCGGTGGTCATGGAGATTTCCGATCATGTGGTGGTGCTGGAATATGGGCGGCGGATTGCGGACGGCACGCCGGGCGACGTGCGTAACGATCCTAACGTGATCAAAGCCTACCTTGGCGTCGAACACGATGCATCGGTTGCCGACGGAGGTGCTGTATGAGCGCGCCTTCATCACGTGAGCCACAGCCGATGCTGTCAATCCGCGGCGTCGAGACATGGTATGGCAACATCATTGCGCTCAAAGGCGTCGATCTCGATGTCTTTGAGGGCGAGATCGTCACGCTGATCGGCGCGAACGGCGCTGGCAAGTCGACGCTCATGATGACGATCTTCGGCAGTCCGCGGGCGCGGCGCGGGGCCATCGTGTTCAATGGGACCGATATCACACAGTTGCCGACGCATGACATCGCGCGGATGCGGATTGCACAATCGCCGGAGGGGCGGCGGATTTTTCCGCGCATGACGGTGTTTGAAAATCTGCAGATGGGGGCTGCGATCGACGACTACGCCCACTTCGACGACGACCTTGCGACGATGACGAACCTGTTTCCGCGCTTGAAAGAACGGCTGCTGCAACGCGCGGGGACGCTGTCGGGTGGCGAGCAGCAGATGCTTGCGATTGCGCGCGCGCTGATGAGCCGCCCGAAGCTGCTGTTGCTCGACGAGCCGTCGCTGGGGCTCGCGCCGCTGATCGTCAAGCAGATCTTTGAAGTCATTCGCGACATCAATAGGCGCGACCGACTGACGGTCTTTTTAGTCGAACAGAATGCGTTTCATGCGCTGTCGCTGGCGAACCGGGGCTACGTGATGGTCAACGGCACCATCACGCTGACGGGGCCGGGACGTGAGCTGCTCGCCAATCCGCAGGTGCGCGCCGCCTATCTGGAGGGCGGGCGGCATTAGCGGGAAAATGGCAGTTGACAGAATGGAACATACCAAATACAAAAAATGCACAATTGACGTCTAAGCTGGGGTTTGTTGTGCATCATCCGGTTTCAATCCGGCGGGGCAGCCCCGCTCACTGCGGGTCGTTTCTTGGGTGTTTCTTGGGTGACATCGGGATGTTTTTGGATGACACTGCGATGCCTGGGCCCTTATGCGCAGGCGGAATAATGCATCATACCGTGGGGTTTATGCGATGACAAAACGTTGGCTTTCGAGCCTTCTTGTAACCGTTGCGATGAGTGCGGCGACTGCTGCGCACGCGGACATTAAAGTCGGCGTGCTGGCACCATTGACGGGGCCAAACGCGGCATTCGGTGCGCAATTGAAGAACGGCGCCGAACAGGCGGTTGAAGATCTCAATGCCAAGGGTGGGATCAACGGTCAGAAAATCGTGCTCGTGTTCGGTGACGACGCCTCGCAGCCCGCACAAGGCGTTTCTGTCGCGAACCAGTTCGTCGGGGATGGCGTCAAGTTCGTGATGGGCGCGTTCAACTCGGCAGTCACGATGCCGTCGTCGGAAGTGTTTGCCGAAAATGGCATCCTTCAAATTACACCGGGCTCGACCAACCCGACCATCACCGAGCGCAAGCTATGGAACATTTTCCGCACATGTGGCCGTGACGACCAGCAGGGCGGCGTTGCAGCAAAATACATCGTCGAAAAACTGAAGGGCAAAAAAGTTGCCATCGTCCACGACAAGACGACGTACGGCAAAGGCCTTGCCGACGAAACCAAGAAGGCGATGAACGCTGGCGGCGTCACCGAAGTCATCTATGAAGGCGTCAACACGGGTGAGAAAGATTTCTCGGCGCTGGTTTCAAAACTCAAGGCATCGGGCGCTGATATTCTCTACTGGGGCGGGCTGTTCACCGAAGGCGGGCTGATCGTTCGCCAGATGCGCGATCAAGGCCTCAAGACTGTCTTGATGGGCGGCGATGGCATTGCGGCTGACGAATTCGGTCAGGTTGCAGGACCAGGTGCTGAAGGTACGCTGATGACGTTTGCGCCCGATCCGCAGAAGCGCCCCGAAGCCAAGGCTGTGCTGGGTAAGTTCGAAGCCCGCAAGTTCAAGCCGGAGAGCTATACCCTCTACAGCTACGCGGCTGTCGAGATCATGGCACAGGCCGCAACCGCTGCGAAATCGCTCGACCCGAAGGCCGTGGCTGCTGAAATGAAGAAGGGCGCCGCTTACAAGACCGTCATCGGCGATATCGCTTATGACGCCAAGGGCGACATCACGCGTCCAGACTATGTCATGTATACCTGGGTCAAGGGTGCCGACGGCAAGATCACTTACGTCGAGCAGTGAGCGCTGCCGTGACGTGGACGACCGCGTTCGTGCGAGTCACGGCAGCCCTGGCTGTCGTGACTTTTTCGTTTCAAGTGCAGGCTGAGGTCGTTGTCGGGGTCGCTGTACCATCGGGCGGGGCTGCTGCGAACTCTGGGGTGGAGATCCGGGCTGCGGCGGAAGCGGGTGTTGCGCGGCTCAATCAGGCTGGTGGGGTTGCTGGGGAAGCAATCAGGCTCGTCCATGTGGATGACGATTGCAGCGATGCTGGCGGTCAAGCTGCGGCTCGTGTTCTAGCCGAGCAACGCGCGGTCTTGGTGATGGGGCATCCGTGTTCGAATGCAGCCGTTGCGGCGGCCAAGATCTACGCGGCGGCTGGGATTTGGTTGGTCGCCCTTGGCGCAACCCATCCCGATTTGATCGCGAGGCGGGCGGGGCCGACGATTTTCAGGCTTGGGCCGCGCGATGATCGGCAAGCTGCCGATACTGCCGAGATCATCACGAAAATTATCAAAGATCGCCGCGTTGCCCTTGTGCATGACCGGACCGCCTACGCCCGCGCGCTTGTCGACGGCGTCGGCGCGCACCTCACTGTGGCGGGGATACCGGTTGCCGCCGTCGAGGGCATCGTTGCCGGTGAAACGCATTACGGACCCACCGTGGCGCGATTGGTACGCGCGCGTGTGGGGCTTGTTTATTTTGCAGGCTTTGAGGCTGAACTCACGGTGTTGCGCGGCGATATGCGCGCGGCTGGGGTCGCCGCACAAATCGTGTCCAGCGACGCGACGCTTTCCGCGCCTGCTGTTTCTGCGTCAGCCGCTCAGGTTCGGGCTTCGCCGTTCGCGCGCTGGACCGAGGGGGGTGACTTCGCCATGGCGAAGTCAGGGTCGCCCCTGCGCGAGCGTCACTGGGTCGGGTCGATCCTGGACGCCTTTATCAGGTCCGAGCGCAAACTAGATATGTTTGCGTCAGAACTGAGCATGACGCAAACAGGGGAACAGCCGGGGCCATCGTTTGTCCCGTCGCTGTTTGTGCCGTGATTATTGGTGCCGCCATTGTCTTCTTGCGCAGACGAAAGCTGTTTTTTTAATCCAATCACCCCCTCGGAAAAGAGGGCTCAACTGGAATAAAAACATTATCTCCTTAGCCGCCGCGGCTCTGGCTAATGCACTCGCTCTGGAGATTACGTTCCATTCGGATCAGCTCTTCGGGGATCTGCTGGCCTTCAATGCGCAACTCGTTGATCCGTTGTTTCACAAGAGCGAATCCTGCCCGCGGATCGTCGATTTGTTCGATCTTGGCGCTCAGGTTGGCGATTTCGCCCTGCATTTGCTCAGACACGTGCCGTAACTCCCGCTTTATTGACTGCACCGCTGGTCAGCGGTGCTGGTCTGTTGATGTGTTGTGTTGCCAGCAATGCCGCAAACACGATGAATGAAAGCTGAACCGAGTCGCGTAGATGACGGTTGGATGACGTTAGATTATTTGTCCTGTTCATTTCTTAAATAGCAAGCCAAACTGCCAAACACCTTCACGATGCCGTCTATCATCCACACATAAAGTCAATTCCAGGTCAATTCATTACGGTTGTGCTTCGCAGTACTTGCATTGCAGCAATTGCATTGCACAAATAACCCGGACTAGAGCTCGAAACAATGCAGACATGGCGCAATGCGATTACCGACGTACCCGGGCTAAAAGTGGGCAACGCTGCGGATGCGACAGTTTGCTCGGGGATCAGCGTCCTCTTAAGTGAGCGTCCCTTCGTCGCTGCCGTGGACGTGCGAGGCGGCGCGACGGGGACGCGGGAGACAGAGGCCATCGGCCTCGCTGGGACCGTCGAGGAAGCGCATGCCATCGTGCTTGCCGGAGGCTCGGCTTTTGGTCTTGCTGCCGCCAGCGGCGTACAAAGCTGGCTCGCCATGCGCGGGGTCGGCTTTTCAGTGGGCGGCGCGCGGGTGCCGATCGTGCCGGCGGCGATCCTTTTCGATTTACTCAACGGCGGTGACAAGGCTTGGGGCGATCAACCGCCCTACACGGCGATGGGGCGGGCGGCCTGCCAAGCCGCATCGACGGACTGCCCTGTTGGCAGCGTTGGCGCTGGATTTGGCGCCACAACGGCGACGCTACGCGGGGGACTTGGCACCGCATCAAGCGCGCTCGATGGCGGACTGATCGTCGGAGCGCTCGCCGCCGTCAATCCGTTGGGGTCGGTGACCGTTGGGGCTGGACCGCATTTCTGGGCTGCGCCGTTTGAACGCGACGGTGAGTTTGGCGGGTTGGGCCTGCCTCACCCGTGGCCAGGTGACGGGCTTGATCTCCGTCTTAAGGGGGCGATCGGGCAGACTGGGGTTGCGCAAAACACGACGATTGCGATTGTGGCGACCAATGCCCGGCTGTCAAAGCGGGAAGCACACCGGCTTGCCGTGATGGCGCAAACTGGGCTGGCGCGCGCGATCTATCCCGTGCACACGCCACTCGACGGCGACGTGGTGTTTGCGGTGGCAACGGGCGATGCAGCGTTCGACGGGTCGCATGGGGCGTTGGCGCGACTTGGCGCGATTGCGGCCAACACGCTCGCGCGGGCCGTGGCGCGCGGGGTTTACGCTGCGGACGACACGCCAGCATACTGGAGAGGGCCTCCAGCCTATCAGAGCGCATTCCGACGCGGTCTTGGTTAGGCATTGCGCGGCTTGGAGCGTTATGCTTTGCAGTCGCTGCGACCGGAGGACAACGAACGTGCGCATGAACCACGATCACATGAGGCCAACGGATGCGGGTGGCGTGTACACACTGCGGCGGTGGTTTGTGGCTTGGACCATCTTCAGCGCATTAGCGGTCTGGCTTGGGCTGTCGGTGGCCGAAACGCTTGCGGCGGAGCGGTGCGCGGCCGATGGGCTGATCTGGAACTGGAAAGCGTGGAGCTGCGCTCAACCGCGCGGGACGATCGTTTTACCGTCGGCATTGCGGCGGGCCGACGTCGGCACGGGTTTCGTCAGAGGCTGACGCAGGATGCTTTTTGCGGGGCGCGGTATGAGGCAACGCAATTCGGGCGCACCGATTGATCAGTGCGCCCGTTGCATTTAACGCTCAGGTCAGGCGGCAGCCCTGGCTTCTAACGGCACAGAAGCGATCGTCTTGAGGATCTGCGAGGCGATCTGGTATGGGTCGCCTTGCGAGTTTGGACGGCGATCTTCGAGATATCCTTTGTAATCGTTCTTGATGAACGAGTGCGGCACGCGGATCGAGGCACCGCGGTCGGCAACGCCGTAACTGAACATGTTCCAGGGGGCGGTTTCGTGCTTGCCCGTCAGGCGCTTGTCGTTGTCGGGACCGTAGACATTGATGTGGTCGTGCAGGTTTTTCTCGAATGCGGCCATCAGGCGCTCGAAGTAGTCTTTGCCGCCGGTCTCACGCAGATACGTCGTTGAGAAGTTGGCGTGCATGCCCGACCCGTTCCAATCGGTGTCGCCGAGCGGCTTGCAGTGGTATTCGATGTCGATGCCGTATTTTTCAGTCAGGCGCTGCATCAGGTAACGGGCGATCCACATTTCGTCGGCGGCGCGCTTGGAGCCTTTGCCGAAGATCTGGAATTCCCACTGGCCTTTGGCCACTTCGGCATTGATGCCTTCGTGGTTGATGCCGGCTGCAAGGCACAGGTCGAGGTGCTCTTCCACGATCTGGCGGGCGACGCTGCCGACGTTGGAATAGCCGACGCCCGTGTAGTAGGGACCCTGGGGGGCCGGGAAGCCGGTCGCTGGGAAGCCGAGGGGGCGACCGTCCTTGTAGAAGAAGTATTCCTGCTCGAAGCCAAACCATGCGCCTTCGTCGTCAAGGATCGTGGCGCGCTTGTTGGAGGCGTGCGGGGTGACGCCGTCTGGCATCATGACTTCGCACATGACGATTGCGCCGTTGGTGCGGGCTGCATCGTAGACGACGCGCACGGGTTTCAATACGCAATCCGAGCTGCGGCCTTCGGCCTGCATCGTCGAGCTGCCATCAAAGCCCCACAGAGGAAGCTGTTCAAGGGTGGGGAACGAGGCGAACTCTTTGATCTGCGTCTTTCCACGGATGTTGGGGACCGGCGTGTACCCATCGAGCCAGATATACTCGAGCTTATACTTTGTCATGCGGAGCTCTCAAAAGTTGACACTGAGACGTGGAAAAACCCGGCGTTCGCAGCCTATGCCACGAACCGGTTGTTCACTCATTGGCAATTTATGTGCCAGAATCGGTCCATGCTCTGCTTTGAGGCAGTCACGCTTGAACGGCTGGGTCTGCTAGCGCGCTGACCCGCGTGCGCTACACGATTATTGACGACACAAAAGTGTCAAGCGGTTCACAGTCTTATGTCAGTCGTGGCGGCTGCGATTGCCGATGGTGCGGGCTATTTCACGCCCTCGACGGGTTCGCTGGAACGCAATCGGTCCGGGCACGTTTTCTCCGGACGCAACATCGATAAGCAAACGCGATATTGCATAAATAATAGGCAAATTCAGATTATTTTTAGGCAAACAGCGCAATTCGTGTGCAAATCACTGTCACATTTGCTAATTTGCGATGTCTCGGGGCGTAGACCACAAGGAAACGGCAATGGCTAGCACTCAGATCCCGACCGCGAAAATCTATCAATTCCCGGTCAAAGCAAAAACCAATCCCGGCGCGCGGCATGACAGCGGCGTCAAGCGCGTCGCTCCGACCTATGCAGACTGCGGTGCTGGCGAGGCGTGGTATCATGATGCGGCAATCGCTGAAGCGGTGATCGCGCCGAAATTGACCCCGGGCCGGCGTTAAGCCGCGAAGATCGACCAGCCCATCCGGCGGCTCAAAGCCTCAAGCGCGATGCGGCCCAGGTGCGAGTTGCCCCAGTCGTCAAGGCCGGGGGACCACACGGCGATCGACGCCTTGCCCGGCGCTATCGCGAGGATGCCGCCACCGACGCCGCTTTTGCCCGGCAGGCCGACGCGGTAGGCGAATTCGCCCGAGCCGTCATAGTGGCCACAGGTCAGCATGATGGCGTTGATGCGGCGCGCGCGTTCGGGCGGCACGACGGCGTGACCACCCGGCGGCAACCGGCCGTCGAGCGCCAGGAAGCGGCCCGCCATCGCAAGTTGCTGGCAGGACATGGCAATCGCGCAATGGTGGAAGTAGACGCCCAGCGTATAGTCGACCGGGTTTTCCAGAACGCCGAACGACTTCATGTAGTTGGCGAGGGCGGCATTGCGAAAGCCAGTGCGCTGTTCGGAGGCGGCGACCGCTTCGTCGATGGTGATGTCGGCGTCGTCGGACAGGTAGCGCATGAAGCGGACGATGTCGGCCAGCGCTTCCTTCGGCTTGTGGCCCGACAGGATCGAGTCTGTCACGGCGATGGCACCGGCGTTGATGAACGGGTTGCGCGGGATGCCGCGTTCGTTTTCCAACTGGACGATGGAGTTGAACGGGCTGCCCGATGGCTCGCGGCCTACGCGCTTCCACAGCCGGTCGCCGGAACGGCCCAGCGCGAGGGTGAGGGTGAACACCTTCGATATGGATTGAATCGAGAACGGCGTCTGCGCGTGGCCGCCCAGGGCCACCGTGCCGTCGGCGGCGACCACGGCGATGCCGAACTGGTCGAGCTTCACGCGCGCAAGTTCGGGAATGTAGGTTGCGACCTCGCCCCGGTCGGTGCGGGCCGCCATACCGTCGGCGATCTCGCGGACGACGGTCTGGAGATCGGGCGTGGGGGGTGGCATGAGGGCGGGTATCCGGGTGCGTGCGGCGTTGGCTGGCAGCATAGGGGCGGATGGTGCGGTGCGGCAAGCGGTTCGCAGCGTTGCTGCGCGTGGGGCCAGCCCCACACCCCGCTGGGAAGCGCAGCTTCCCAGACCCATCAGTTTTTTGGGATTTTATTGCCTATTCGGCGCTATGGGGTTTTTATGGTCGGGGTGAAATCGGACCACTGCTCAATGCGGAAGGCGCGGATGTCGCGCACGGATGCTGGGAACCAGGGCAATGCCTTCAGCGCCGTGACGGCCTGAAAAAGGTTGGCCATGTCTTCGCTGTCGCAGACGTAAACGCTGCCTTGGACGCCGCGAAATTGGAACCGCTCAAGCGTGGCGGCGATGTCGCCATAAGCGGCCGTGACGCCTTTGGGATGATGCTTGCGGGTCTCGGCGATCGAGAGGTCGAAGGCGATAGCGTACATCAATCCTCAGCGTCAGACAGGACGTCGGCGATGGGATAGGCGGCTTCTTCGCCGGTTGCGATGACGCGGATTTTGACGTCGGTGGCCGAGAGGACGGCGATCACTTCGTAGGTAACACCGCGCGGTCCGAAGCGGCGCACGCGGCCAATGAGGTTCGCGGGCAAGGCAGCGCTGGTGTTGGACGTGTGCGTTGCGATGATGGATTGCATGGCGGCTCCTTACAGGTGGAATGTAGCCGATTTGGCGCGGGTTGGGAATTGGCGGCGTTGGCGGGCTGGCTGAAGCGGAGGATTGCAGGGCTGCCTAGGGTGAGAGAGTGGCGGACTGCCGCGGCCGCTTCAGAAGACGGCTTCGCCTTCGGGCCCGCTTGGGGCATGCTGCCCCAAACCCCGGCTGTTTTTTGGGACTTAAGATTTGTGCCGACCTGAATTCATGCCCCTATTCACTCCATGGGCGGGCTTAACCCGCCCATCCAGGGCCAAACGGATGGGTCATCGTTTGTGGCCCTGGATGGCCGCCTCAGGGGACGGCCATGGAGTGTGGGGGGGATGGGACGGCTCACTCTGAGAGGGCGGCGATATCGGCGTCGAACCTGGCGGGGTCGTTGGGGAGGGTTGCATAAGTGTTAACATAGCCAAGACGGCTCTGCTTTTCCTCTCCCGGTACGGGAGAGGATGTCCGCAGGACAGGTGAGGGACTTGAAGCAAACTCTGACGCCTGCCTCTGAACAAAGTCCCTCATCCGCCCTTTCAGGGCACCTTCTCCCGTTCCGGGAGAAGGAAGTGAAGCCAAAGTTAGCGCCTATGGGGATGGATCGAGGCTACTTCGAGAGGGCGGCGATTTGGGCGTCGAACCTGGCGGGGTCGTTGGGGAGGGTTGCATAAGTGTTAACATAACCAAGACGGCTCTGCTTTTCCTCTCCCGGTACGGGAGAGGATGTCCGCAGGACAGGTGAGGGACTTGAAGCAAACTCTGACGCCTGCATCTGAACAAAGTCCCTCATCCGCCCTTTCAGGGCACCTTCTCCCGTTCCGGGAGAAGGAAGTGAAGCCAAAGTTAGCGCCTATGGGGATGGATCGAGGCTACTTCGAGAGGGCGGCGATTTGGGCGTCGAACCTGGCGGGGTCGTTGGGGAGGGTTGCATAAGTGTTAACATAACCAAGACGGCTCTGCTTTTCCTCTCCCGGTACGGGAGAGGATGTCCGCAGGACAGGTGAGGGACTTGAGGCAAACTCTGACGCCTGCATCTGAACAAAGTCCCTCATCCGCCCTTTCAGGGCACCTTCTCCCGTACCGGGAGAAGGACGTGAAGCCAAAGTTCGCGCCTATGGGGATGGATAGAGGCTACTTCGAGAGGGCGGCGATTTCGGCGTCGAAGCTCCGTAGGTAACCGATCCAGAGTTGATGACCGGAGCGCTCGGCGAATGGGGCAACGATGGCACGACCGGACTTAAACAGGCGCAGCGCTTCGGCCTTGTCGCCTAGCTTGACGTAAAGCAGTCCGAGCTTTCCGTGGCTCCCTGCAAGATCAGCCTGCCAACCCGCATTGCCGGGGTCGGAAATCGCCAGACGCTCGGCAATCGAGACGCTATCGCGGAACGCCGTCAAGGCATCCGGCAGTTGGCCAAGTGCTGAAAGCACATCGCCCACCTTCTCGTACGACACCGACACATCCCGCTGCCAACCCGCATTGCCGGGGTCGGATTTCGCCAGACGCTCTCTGATCGAGAGGCTATCGCGGAACGCCTTCAAGGCATCCGGCAGTTGGCCTTGCGCCACCAGCACGTCGCCCACTCGGTCATACGACACCGAAACATCACGCTGCCAGCCCGCATTGCCGGGGTCGGATTTCGCCAGACGCGAAATGATTTCACGTTTTGCTTCAAAGGACTTTAAGGCGGCGGCAAGATCGCCTTGCGCCATCTGGACGTCGCCAATTCGCTCATTGCTGATGCCGAGATCATATTGCCAGCCCGCATTGCCGGGGTCGGATTTCGCCAGACGCTCTCTGATCGAGAGGCTATCGCGGAACGCCGTCAAGGCATCCGGCAGTTGCCCTTGCGCCACAAGCACATCGCCCACCTTGTTATACGACACCGACACATCACGCTGCCAACCCGCATTGCCGGGGTCGGATTTCGCCAGACGCTCTCTGATCGAGAGGCTATCGCGGAACGCTGTCAACGCATCCGGCAGTTGGCCTTGCGCCACCAGCACGTCACCCACTTTCTCATACGACACCGACAGATCACGCTGCCAACCCGCATTGCCGGGGTCGGATTTCGCCAGACGCTCGGCTATCGAGAGGCTATCGCGGAACGCCGTCAAGGCATCCGGCAGTTGGCCTTGCGCCACCAGCACATCGCCTACCTTGATGTACGACACCGACACATCACGCTGCCAACCCGCATTGCCGGGGTCGGATTTCGCCAGACGCGAAATGATTTCACGTTTTGCTTCAAAGGACTTTAAGGCGGCGGCTAGATTGCCTTGCGCCATTTGGACGTCGCCAATCCGTTCATTGCTGATGCCAAGATCAAATTGCCAACCCGCATTGCCGGGGTCGGAAATCGCCAGACGCTCGGCAACATCGCGGGCACCGGTGTAGGCGTGCATGGCGGTTGGCAAGTTGCCTTGGGCGGCGCACAGGTCGCCGTAACCGATCTGGGCCCAGAACGCGCCGCGCGGGTCGGCGGCGGCAGCGACGACGGGGTCGAAGCGGGCACAGGCGGCTTCGGCTTCAGCGGTATTTCCGGTGTTTGTGGACAGCTCGCAGAACGAGTGTAGCGCGTCGCCGTCGGTGGGGTCGGCGGCGACGGCGCGGGCGTAGTAATTGCGGGCCTTTTCGATGTCGAAGTAGCCGGTGAGTTCGGCGAGGCGTTTGTAATCGGCGGCGGCGGCGCGGCGTTCGGCGTTGGCTTGGCCCAGGCGCGCCTCGCTGCGGGCGACGACGGCGGCCTCAAGCTTGGCCATCTCAAAGGTGGCGGGGTCGAGTAGGGCCGCGTAGGCCGGGTCGTGGGCGAAGGCTGCGAGCGCCGACGCGGGTTCGGCGGCGGGCTGGGGCTGGGCTTGTTCGAAGACGGGGGGCGGCGCGTCGGGCGTCGGCGTGACGGTTTGCAGCTTGCGGCCGAGCAGCCAGTCGAACATGCCGCGTTTTTCGACAACGGCTGTGGATGGCGCGGGCGATGGGGGCGCGGTGCGCGCGTCCCTGGCCTGCATGAGCGCCAAGGCTTCTCGGAAGGTGAGGTTTGCCAGCGCGCCGACGACGGCGGCGGCGACTTCGGCGGGGTCGCGCAGGTGGCCCTTCAAGAAGCGGGCATCGCAGACGTTTTCCGCCAGGACGCGGGCGCGGAAGGCAAGCTGGCGCTCGCGCTCGGCGTCGGTTTGAGGTGGGGCGAGGTCGGACATTACATCGGGGGCGACGTACATCAGGCGCGAGGCGCGGTCCTGGCAGGCCCAATCGTATTCCATCTCGGTGATGGAGCGCTGCTGGTTATCGCCTGCCGGTTCCCAGCCGCGATAGTGGCCCGTCAAGCCGACAAGGACGTTGGCGGCGCGGACCTTCTCGCGGCAGACGGCAATCGCGCCGCCGTCGCGTGCGCCGAAGTCTTCCATGGCGTCGAGCAGGAAGCCGTCGAGCGGGCGCATGTGGTCGATGATGGCGCGGCGATAGGGGGCCAGGTCGGCACCGGTGGATGACAGGAAAACGGTCAAGCGGCGCATCGACATCGGGGTCCCTCGCGTCGTTTCGTGTTCGGGTGGTGTGGGGCGTTATAGCATGGGGCGTGTGCTGAGCCAGGGGTGACGGGGGGGCTCTTCTTCTCCCGGTACGGGAGAAGGTGGCGCGCAGCGCCGGATGAGGGACTTGCCCGACTGAAGGGCTTGAACGTGTGTCTAGTCCCTCACCTGTCCTTCGGACATCCTCTCCCGTACCGGGAGAGGAACGTGAAGGCCATGACCCCGGAGAGGGAAGAGAGCGGACATTGGACGTTTTCCCCATGGGTTTCCGCTTGGAATGAAGTGGTTATAGCATGGGGCGTGTGCTGAGCCAGGGACGATGGGGAGCTCTTCTTCTCCCGGTACGGGAGAAGGTGGCGCGCAGCGCCGGATGAGGGACTTGCCCGACTGAAGGGCTTGAACGTGTGTCTAGTCCCTCACCTGTCCTTCGGACATCCTCTCCCGTACCGGGAGAGGAACGTGAAGGCCATGACCCCGGAGAGGGAAGAGAGCGGACATTGGACGTTTTCCCCATGGGTTTCCGCTTGGAATGAAGTGGTTATAGCATGGGGCGTGTGCTGAGCCAGGGACGATGGGGAGCTCTTCTTCTCCCGGTACGGGAGAAGGTGGCGCGCAGCGCCGGATGAGGGACTTGCCCGACTGAAGGGCTTGAACGTGTGTCTAGTCCCTCACCTGTCCTTCGGACATCCTCTCCCGTACCGGGAGAGGAACGTGAAGGCCATGACCCCGGAGAGGGAAGAGAGCGGACATTGGACGTTTTCCCCATGGGTTTCCGCTTGGAATGAAGTGGTTATAGCATGGGGCGTGTGCTGAGCCAGGGACGATGGGGAGCTCTTCTTCTCCCGGTACGGGAGAAGGTGGCGCGCAGCGCCGGATGAGGGACTTGCCCGACTGAAGGGCTTGAACGTGTGTCTAGTCCCTCACCTGTCCTTCGGACATCCTCTCCCGTACCGGGAGAGGAACGTGAAGGCCATGACCCCGGAGAGGGAAGAGAGCGGACATTGGACGTTTTCCCCATGGGTTTCCGCTTGGAATGAAGTGGTTATAGCATGGGGCGTGTGCTGAGCCAGGGACGATGGGGAGCTCTTCTTCTCCCGGTACGGGAGAAGGTGGCGCGCAGCGCCGGATGAGGGACTTGCCCGACTGAAGGGCTTGAACGTGTGTCTAGTCCCTCACCTGTCCTTCGGACATCCTCTCCCGTACCGGGAGAGGAACGTGAAGGCCATGACCCCGGAGAGGGAAGAGAGCGGACATTGGACGTTTTCCCCATGGGCTTCCGCTTGGAATGGAGCGGTTATAGCATGCGGCGTGTGCTGAGCCAGGGGTGCTGACCGGATGGGGTTGGGATTGCCCGTGCCGCCCCTGGGTCCCGGCTCTCCGCTACGCTACGGCCGGGATGACAAATGCGGAAAACGGTCAAGCGGCGCATCGACATCGGGGGCCCTCGCGTCGTTTCGTGTTCGGGTGGTTTGGGGCGTTATAGCATGGGGCGTGTGCTGAGCCAGGGGTGCTGACGACAACGATTCGAGGTGCGATTTTTAAGGGTTGGTTCCCCGGAATTTGGCACGCGGTTGCGTGGCAAATATCCGGGGTCTTTACGTGCATCGGGCAGGTTGTCCTTTGCCTCTTCTGCCTGCGGTAAAGATCCCGGATCACCGCCTCTCCCGACGGTCGAGGCGGTTTCCGGGAAATCAGGGGGAGTGCTGGCGGACAGGTGTTGGGTCGCGCAAGGGCTTGACCCAACCTACAAGGGTGGTAGGGGTCGCGGCTTGATTGGCTGAGCTGAGAGACCTGCGATGATCCCGCGCTATTCACGACCTGAGATGACGGCGATTTGGGAGCCGGCGACGCGGTTTCGGATTTGGTTCGAGATCGAGGCGCACGCGGCATCGGCCTGTGCGGAGTTGGGGATTATCCCTGAAGCGGCGGCCAAGACGATCTGGGAGAAGGGGTCGGCGGCGGTGTTTGACATCGACCGGATCGACGAGATCGAGCGGGTCACCAAGCATGACGTGATCGCGTTTCTGACGCATCTGCAGGAGTTTGTCGGCCCGGACGCGCGGTTTGTGCATCAGGGGATGACGTCGTCGGACGTGCTGGATACGTGCCTCAACCTGCAATTGGTGCGGGCGGCGGATTTGCTGATTGGCGGTGTGGACCGGTTGTTGGCAGCACTCGAAGCCCGCGCGTTCGAGCATAAGGACACGATCACCATCGGGCGGTCGCATGGCATTCATGCCGAGCCGACGACGTTTGGGATTAAGCTCGCCTATGCGCACGCCGAGTTTCAGCGCAATCGCGAGCGGCTGGTGGCGGCGCGGCGGGAAGTGGGGACGTGCGCGATTTCGGGTGCGATCGGGACGTTTGCCAACATCGATCCGTATGTCGAAGAGTACGTGGCGGGCAAGTTGGGGCTGGTGCCAGAGCCGGTGTCGACGCAGGTGATCCCGCGCGACCGGCATGCGATGTATTTTGTGACGCTGGGCGTGGTGGCGTCGTCGATCGAGCGGCTGGCGATCGAGGTGCGGCACCTGCAGCGGACGGAAGTGCTTGAGGCGGAGGAGTTTTTCTCGCCGGGGCAAAAGGGCTCGTCGGCGATGCCGCACAAGCGCAATCCGGTGCTGACGGAGAACCTGACCGGGTTAGCGCGGATGGTGCGGGCGTATGCGCTGCCGGCCATGGAGAACGTGGCGCTGTGGCATGAGCGGGATATTTCGCACTCGTCGGTGGAGCGGATGATCGGCCCGGATGCGACGGTGACGCTCGATTTCGCGCTGCACCGGATGGCGGGCGTGATCGAGAAACTGGTCGTGTATCCAGACAACATGAAGAAGAACCTGGACAAGCTCGCAGGGCTGCATAACTCGCAGCGGGTGCTTCTGGCGCTGACGCAGGCGGGGTGTTCGCGCGAGGAGAGCTATACGCTCGTGCAGCGCAACGCGATGAAGACCTGGGAGCGGGGGGCGGATTTTCTGGCCGAGCTGAAGGCGGATCCGGAGGTTGCGGCCAAGCTCAAGGCGTCCGAGTTGGAGGCGATGTTTGATCTGGCGTATCACACCAAGCATGTGGATACGATCTTCAAGCGCGTGTTTGGGCGGGCGTGAGCGAGTGACTGCTTCGCAGTCAGCGGGGCTTAAGCGCTGGTCGTGCTCAGTAGCACTCCGGCCCCACACCCCACTGGGAGGCGCAGCCTCCCAGACCCACCGTTGTTGGGACTTAAGGGGAGGGCTTGGTGCGGCGTGGCGGCTCTGATAACCTAAGCGCGGGAGCGTTGTGATGAACCAGCAAATCCGCCCGACGATGGACAAACCTGCGTTCCGCCGATGGCTGGTGGAGCGCGAGGGCCGGTTCGAGCTTGAAAACGGGCGAGTGATCGACGTGACCGCGGGCAGCAAAAACCACAATCGGCTCATCAGCAATTTTCTATTCGAACTGCGCTCCCGGCTCGACGCTGACACCTGGACGGTTCTTGCTTCCGATATGGCGGTGGAAATCGGTGACAGCGTGCGCTTTCCCGATCTGGTGGTCGAGCGGTTGGATGCGCCAGGCGGGCCCCTCGCGGCCGACGAGCCGCGCCTGCTCGTCGAAGTGTTATCGCCATCGTCAGTCGGGCGCGACATGCGCACCAAGGCGGCTGAGTATACGCAATTGACGACGGTTTCAGTGTACGTTGTGGCAAGTCAGGACGAACCACGGCTTTGGGTTTGGCAGCGCGATGCCGCCACCGGCGTGTTTCCAGCCGAGCCGGTCGAGATCGCAGGGCTTGAAGAAAACGTCACCGTTGCGTTCAGCGGTCTGAGCATGGCGTTGCCGCTGGCCGCGCTGTATCGCGGGATTTCTGGCTGATGCGCACGGGTGAGGCGGATATTCTGATTATCCCGGGCTGGTCGAGTTCGGGGGAGGACCATTGGCAGAGCCGGTGGGAGCGGAGCCTCAAAACCGCGCGAAGAGTCGAGCAAGACGATTGGTTCAATCCCGATCGCGCGGCGTGGGTGGGCAATATTGAACGGGCCATCGCTGCCTGCGGGCGACCGGTTATTCTGGTCGGGCATAGTCTTGGTGTGATGGCAGCCGTTCATGCGCTATCTGGGGGAAAAGCGGGCGGCGTGGCAGGGGCGTTTCTGGTGGCACCTGCCGACATCGAACATGCGGATGCGTGGCCGGTGACGCAGGGGTTGTCGCTGTCGCCGGGCCATGGCGGGTTTGCGCCGATCCCGCAAGCGCGGCTGCCGTGCCCGAGTGCGCTGGTGGCGTCTGCGAATGATCCGTATTGCACGCTGATGCGGGCACGGTCATTTGCGACGCTGTGGGGCTCCAAGCTCATGGAGGCCGGCGAGGTGGGGCACATTAACGCGGCATCGGGACATGGGCCATGGCCGGACGGGTTGATGCAGTTTGGGTGGTTTATGCGCACGTTGTCGGAGGGTAAGCCCTAAAGGCCGGACGTCACTTCGTTAAACGCTTGGGCATCCAATTCGTCCATTTTACTGCGGATTTCGTTGTCGCTGACGGGAATTGACCACGCAGCGAAGTCGAATTTCAGCTTGGCGACGATGTCGGGTTGCAGCCGGAGCGCCTTCGCATAGTCGGCGGCTGCCGGGCCGGTTAGGCCCAGTTTCCCAACCGCCCAAGCGCCTAAACGTTTGTCTCGGCGGGCATTGGCGAGGAATTTCAAGTTCGCGTCGTGCACGAACTTCGTTTCAAATGCTTTTTCGCGTGTATCGAACGTGGTCATTGCAATCTCCAGTGGATTTTTGCACCTGCCGTCTCGATCAACTCCGTTAACCCGGTTACAGATCCACGCTGTAGGCGCGGATCTGTAATGCTTTCTGTCATGCTTATGGCATCAAGCGCCGGCTTCGATCTGCTTTACAGCTTCGACCAAGTATTCATGCATTGCAGTGCGCAGTTCTGCGTCCGTGACGGCGACCGAATGGGCCTTGAAATCTGCCTGAACCTTACGGAAGACATCATCGTCGCCAGCTTCTGCCAAGTCTGACTTTCGGACAGCCTTGATGTAATCTTCAAGGGCTGCACCTTCCATACCCATCTTGCCGCCAGCCCAGATGGCCAAAAGCTTGTTGCGGCGGGCTTCAGACTTGAATTTCAACTCTGCGTCGTGGGCAAACTTGTTCTCGTAACCCTTTTCCCGTTTATCGAAGCTCGTCATTGCTATCTCCCGTAGAATTATCGCTGTTCCCGTCTGCAGGCGCGTGCTTCAGTGCCGCTGGGTTGCATCCAACACCTAAGGCAATTCGTCCCGTTCCTTGCAGGAGATTGTATCAAGGGTCGCGTTCCGCTAGTGTCACCGTATAAATTGTCTGGCAGGCGGGCCGGTCCGAGACATGAGAACGCGTCCCGCAACCGGCTTCCGACTAGCACAGCTTAACACGTGCTGCAGCCCTTCCAAGGACTGAAGCCCCCCGTATGTTTTTATCGACCGTAAAGGACGACCGATGACGAGGCGCCGCCGCATTTATGAAGGCAAAGCCAAGGTGCTCTATGAGGGCCCCGAACCGGGCACCTTGATCCAGCACTTCAAAGACGATGCCACTGCGTTCAACGCGCAGAAAAAGGCCGTCTTCGAGGGCAAGGGCGTGCTGAACAACCGGATCTCGGAGTACGTGTTCGTCAAACTCGGCGAAATCGGCGTTCCGACCCATTTTATCAAGCGCATCAACATGCGCGAGCAGCTCATCCGCGAAGTCGAGATCATCCCGCTCGAGGTGGTGGTGCGCAACGTGGCGGCTGGATCGCTGTCGACCCGGCTCGGGCTCGAAGACGGCATGCAGCTTCCGCGCTCGATCATCGAGTTCTATTACAAGCAGGATGCGCTCAACGATCCGATGGTGTCGGAAGAGCACATCACCGCATTCGGCTGGGCGACGCCCCAGGAGATCGACGAGATCATGCAGCTTGCGCTGCGGATCAACGACTTCCTGGTGGGCCTATTCCTGGGCATCGGCATCCGGTTGATCGACTTCAAGGTCGAGTTCGGCCGGTTGTATGATCAGGATGGCCTGATGCGGATCGTGCTGGCCGACGAGATCAGCCCCGACTGCTGCCGCCTGTGGGATGTCGTCAGCTCTGAGAAGCTCGACAAGGACCGGTTCCGCAAGGACCTGGGCGGCGTGCTTGAGGCCTATCAGGAAGTGGCACGCCGCCTCGGCGTGCTGACCGAGAACCGCCCGCCGAAGGGTGCTGGTCCCGTGCTCGTTGCGACCAACCCGAATGGCACCGGCAACGGCAAGCCGAACTAAGGACGTGCAGACGGGACTAGGGCGTTGAGAGTAGGGAGTTGGCGCTGAAAAAGCGCTAAGCCAACTCCCATCTCCCAATTCCCTACTCTCCCATCTTCAAAGAGCTGCAATCGATGAAAGCCCGTATTAAAATCACCTTGAAGACTGGCGTCCTTGATCCGCAGGGCAAGGCCATCCAGTCGGCGCTCGGCTCACTGGGCTTTGGCGGCGTCAATGACGTGCGTCAGGGCAAGTATATCGAGGTCGAATTGGCCGAGACCGACGAGACGGCCGCAAAGGCGTCCGTCGAGCGGATGTGTAAGGACCTGCTCGCCAATACCGTGATCGAGAACTACGCTTACGAGATCGTTCGGTGAACGGGCGGTCGCTGGCGGTTGCGGCCTTCGCGGGCTTGGCGATGTTGGTTGCCGCCGATGTGGGACGGGCGACAGAGGCGACAGGGCCCCATGTGGGTGTGCCGCCTGCGGTCACATGGGTTTGCGAAACCCATGCGGTCGTGGTTGCCCCAGAAGCGGCCAGTTCAAAAGGAACTTTCAAGCTGCGCACGACGCCCGAAAGCGGTGAGGCAGGAGTTTGGGTATCTTCCGATTTGCAGGAGGCCCATAAGGGGTCTTTCCTTGCGCGGCATCCGGGGTGCGCGACGGGTTGCGGCTATTCCGTGACGGCGAATGCGACGCGGTTCGAGCTGTGGGCACCCAAGAAGATTGCCCCGTCGGCCATGCCCAAGGGCGAGCCGATGACGGTTGCGACGCTCGACTTGACGACGGGCCGGTTGCGGGCGTCGTCCTTCATCGACAACGCGATCGCGGCATTGGAGCAGGGGACGTGTAAGGCTGGGGAATGAGCGCATGGGGTTCCGGCCCAATAGCTGTTGCGGATTGCGCCGGGTCGCCGCGTAGATAATGGCGGTGTGGTGCCAGCAGCCGGTGCAATACGCTGCGCTCTTGCACCCCAGAGCACATTCCGATCCTACGGAATCGGAATGTGGCTCCAGGTCTTTGCTTTGTCGCATTTTCTTCACCGAACCGGTAACCACTTCGGTCGGAAAATGCTCTAGGGGAACGATGATTGCGATGAATGAAGCAGAACGTGCGGCACGGGCCAAGGCTGACGCGGCACAGGCCGTGCGCTTTATGGCGATCAAGGCTGCGATTTTTATTTTGATTCCGTTGATCGTCAGTGCTGTCATGGTGTGGTGGAAGTTTGGGTAACGGCCCGGCGGAGGAGCCCACTTGAAACACGTCGCCTGGGGCTATGTCCGGCACTTGCGATGGCTCACAAGCGAGACGCGCACGGTCGAGAGAGATGCGGCTTTGGGGCGAATCTTATGCTTCGTTGCGGGCGCTTTGAACGCCGGCGGTTTTCTGGTGGTGGGGCAATATACCTCTCATATGTCGGGGATTACCTCGGCGCTGGCTGATGACATGGCGTCTGGTCAATGGCGGCTGGTTCTTGCGGGGGTTTCGTCACTCGTCGCATTTGTTGCGGGATCGGCCTGTTCGGCCATCCTGATCAACTGGGGGCGGTCTCACTTTTCACCCCATCAGTATACGTTTCCGTTGCTGGTCGAGGCGGCCCTGTTGCTGGTGTTTGGGGCGCTTTCGTTCATCGAGGCCAAATCCTGGCAGGTTGCGCTCGCGATCCCGCTGCTGTGCTTCATCATGGGGCTGCAGAACGCCATCATCACCAAAATTTCGCTGGCACGCATTCGGACGACGCACGTCACGGGCATCACGACCGATATCGGGATCGAGCTTGGCCGGTCGGCTTATTGGACGTTCGGCCCGTCCCGGTGCGCCATGCCGGGGCCCGATTTTGGGAAGCTCCGCCTGCTGGTTTCGCTGTTGGTGTCGTTTGTCGTCGGCGGCGTGACGGGTGCTTTCGGCTTTGGGGCGATCGGTTTGGCGTTCACATTCCCGCTGGCGCTGATTTTACTGACGTTGTCGGGATTGCCGTTTTTTGTCCATGCGGGGCATCCGTGACTGCGGGAGCTATTGGACGAACAGGGCGAGTGGTGGCATAGAGCGAGAGAAGGATAAGTCGTTGGGTCGTGCGCCAAGAGGCGCTTGACCCAACCTACGGCGTTACGAGGTTTTGCGCGCATGAAAGCTTCCGTCATTGTGTTTCCCGGGTCGAACTGCGACCGGGATGTCAAAGTCGCCCTAGAGCGGACGGTCGGGGCCAAGGTGTCGATGGTCTGGCATGGCGACGCGGAGGTGCCGGCGTCGGACATCATCGTCGTGCCGGGCGGGTTTTCCTATGGCGATTACCTGCGGTGCGGGGCGATGGCGGCGCATTCGGCGATCATGCGGGACGTGGTCGCCAAGGCCAAGGCCGGGACGCCCGTGCTTGCGATTTGCAACGGGTTCCAGATCGTGACGGAAGCGGGATTGCTGCCGGGCGTGCTGATGCGGAACGCTTCGCTGCGATTTATCTGTAAAGACGTGCATCTCAAGGTCGAACAGACCGATACGGTGTTCACGAATGAGTACATGCCGGGGCAGGTGATCCGGGTGCCGATCGCGCATGCCGAGGGGAATTATTTCACCGATCCGGAAACATTGGCGCGGCTCGAAGGTGAAGGGCGCGTGGTGCTGCGGTATTGCGATGCGAGCGGCGGCGTGACGGCGGCGGCGAACCCGAACGGGGCTTTGGCCAATATTGCCGGGATTTGCGACGAGCGGCGTCGCGTGGTGGCGATGATGCCGCATCCCGAGCGGCTGTATGAAGATGCGCTCGGTGGGTCTGATGGGCGCGGTGTTTTTGCAAGCGCGGCGCAGGCGCTGGTGGGGTAGAGGGCGCTGCGCGCTCGGGCTCCCGCCCGAACCCGGTTGGGGAAACGAGTTTCCCCAAACCCCTTCCCTTTTTGTAACTATAGAGAAGCACCAAACTTGTCATCCCGGCCAAGTGAGGCCTCTTGGCCGAACGCCGAGCCGGGACCCAGCGCATGAGCGCCGAAGGCACCGGTTTTACTTGGGGGCCCTGGCTCCCGGCTCTGCGCTTGGCCGGGATGACAGAGGAGAGAGTGGCCCGTGTCTGACATGATCAAGCTTGAGAACGATGCGAGCGGGCATTTGACGCCGGTGGAGCCGTTGTCGGGGTTGCCGGTGGGGCGGATCGCACACGTGTGCCATGACCGCACGATCGACGTCGCTTTAAGCGAGTTGGCCGTGCCGGGGCTTGATCGCGAGCGGCTGGAACCGGTTTTGACCTATTGCGCCGAGTTGCGCTGCGAAGCGGATAACGCATCGTGTCCGGGATGTAAGCGGCGGACGGAACTGGACGGGATCGACAGCCTCGACACGTTCATCGCGCGCCACAAGGAGATCGTCGTCGGCGATGGGGCTGTGCGGCTGATGGGCCAGGGCACGGCCGTGGCGACGACGCCGGGGCTCGACGCGCTCGCGAAGACGTGGTCGGGCGAGAACTATTGGTTCTGGGCGCGGCGGGTGTTGCGCAAACTGCGGCACGGCATCCGGCGCGCGCACATCCAAGGCGCGGCGTTCGCGGGCGCGGGTGAGAGCCCGGCGATTTTGCTCATGGAGCCGCAATTACCCGACAATATCGGCATGGTGGCGCGCGCGTGCGCGAACTTCGGGCTCGACGATCTCCGGCTGATTGCGCCGCGCGACGGGTGGCCCAACGAAAAGGCGCGGATCGCGGCATCGGGGGCGAACTATGTGATCGATGACGCCACCGCATTCGACACCCTGCCGGCAGCCGTTGCCGATCTGACGTGGGTGTGTGCCACGACGGCTCGTCAACGCGACTTACGCAAGCCGGTTTTAACGCCGGAACAGGCTATCGCTGAAATGCGCCGCCGGATCGCCAACGGCGAACGGTGTGGCATTCTGTTTGGGCGCGAACGCAACGGCTTGGAAACCAGCGAGATCGCGTTTGCCGATGCGCTGGTCATGATTCCCGTCAACAGCGCGTTCGCGTCGCTCAATCTGGCGCAAGCGGTGCTCATTGCGGGTTACGAATGGATGAGGACAAGTGGGGCCGCGACACTTGGCCGTGTGACGACTTACGAGCGCCCTGTTGCGAGCGGTTTGAACCTGGGGGCGGACCGGCGTGCGACCAAGGCCGAGGTGGCGGGCCTGACCGGGCACATGGCGCAAGAGCTTGAGAAGCTGGGATTTTTCAACCCCGACGAGAAGACCCCCAGCGTCATGCGGACGGTCGAGACCATGATCGCGCGGGCCGAACCGACCGAGGCAGAGGTACGCACTTTTCGTGGTATTGTTGCCACGCTTGCCCGGGGCAAGGGGGCTGCACGAAAATCGTCCACATGAGACGCCATGATCTGGACATGTTTTAGTCAGAGCCAGTCCCAGCCGATGAGCGCGGGTGAAGCAACGCCCCGACGCACACTTATCGGGATCAGCCGGACATGTTGTCATGGCGATGCGCCCGATTGAATCACGGGAAGATCGAGACCGTCAGGCCATCACAGGCCGAACGCCGTGAAGGCTATAGAATTCAAATACACGAGGGGCTTTTGGGAGATGCGAATGACTTGGGTTTTGCGGCAAAATGCGACGGCGCGTCTAAGCTTGATCGCAGCACTGGCGCTTGGGATGACAGTGAGCAGTGCGGGGGCGAACGCTGCTGAGGAACTGAGCGAAAAATCGATCCAGACATTTATGGATTACGCTTGGTCGCTCGTGCCGCAACAGTTCACCAAGCCCGACGGCAAGACGATCACCGTCGACAAGAAGAAAAAGGCCGAGGTCATGGTGCCGCTCGACGTCGCGCGCGAAGTCGTTCGCGTCGGCCGGTTGTCGGCACACGCGCAGATCTGCGAACTGCTCGAAGATCAGACGCTGAACTACAATTCGCTCATGCGTCGCGAGATCGAAAAGAAAAAGTGGACCGACCAGCAGACGCTGTACATCAGCCAGCTGCACCTCACGACCGTCATGCTGCTGACCGGCAAGATTAAGCTGGTTGAAAACCAGGGTGATAAGCAGGTCGTCGTGGAAGAAGGCAAGGACGTCTACCAGACCTGCACGCCCGAGCAGAAGAAGGTCGTCAAGGAAAAGATCGCTGCCTACGTCAAAACCGGCCCTGCGATGAATATTCCGCCGGCGGCTGCGACAGCTGCAGCACCAGCGGCCCCAGCTGCTGCCGCACCGGCTGCGAAGAAGTAATTGACAGCGGCGCATCAAATGCGTAGCTGAACTGATCGAGGCGGGCCGTTTGACGGCCCGCTTTCGTTTTTGCGCACCCGTGAACCGGTTTGTTAATGGCCTTTAACGGTCATTATGTTCCTTGGTTCTGTCGGTCTCCTTTGCTGGTTTCGGTCTCTGACAGTCGAAACACTGATGTGTTTCAACTTCGGTTCCGACCGCAACTAGAGAAGGAACAGAGGAGGGGGCGCTCCACGCACTGGACCCATCGGGGGTGCAGGCGTTTGCTATTGGAGTGCTTTAGACGATGACGAAACGTATTCAGGCCAAGCACAAGATCGACCGCCGCCTTGGCGAGAACATCTGGGGCCGCCCTAAGAGCCCACTCAATAACCGCGAATCGCGCCCCGGCCAGCACGGCGAGCGCCGCGTGTCCAAGCAGTCGGACTTCGGCCAGCAGCTCAAAGCCAAGCAGAAGCTGAAGGGCTACTACGGCTCGATCACCGAGCGTCAATTCCTCAAGGCTTATAAGGAAGCCTCGCGCATGAAGGGCTCGACGTCCGAGCACCTGATCGGCTTGCTGGAGCGCCGCCTGTCGGCTGTGATCTATCGCGCCAAGTTCGTGCCGACGGTGTTTGCGGCCCGTCAGTTCGTCAGCCACGGCCATGTGACCGTCAACGGTCGCCGCGTGACGATCCCGAGCTATCGCGTGCGGGTTGGCGATGTGATCGAAATGCGCGAAGGCGCGCGCCAGAACGTCATGGTTCTGGAAGCGGTCAAGAGCAGCGAGCGCGACGTGCCCGACTACATCGAAACCGATCACGCCAAGATGACCGCCAAGATGATCCGCATCCCAGCGCTCGCCGACGTGCCCTATCCGGTCACCATGGAACCGAACCTGGTGGTGGAATTCTACTCGCGTTAAGGCTCTTTTGGCCTCACGCGCTGTGGCGCTCCGGCGGGGCGCGCGACGGCGCGCGGGTCGCTGTCGCTCCCTACGGCCTGCGGCCGTGAAGGGGTGGATTTTGGAAGGGCTGCCCTGTGGGGTGGCCCTTTTTGTTTGCCTCACGCGCTGTGGAGCGGGCGGTGTTGTCAGGATTGGGACGACAGCGCCGGGGTGATGGGGTCCGCTTTAATCCAGTTCACGTCGGTCATGGCCCTAACGACCGATTTCGGCCCGGGGCCAATTTCGGAAAATGAGCACGCAACATCTTTGCGGTGAGTTGCGATCGCTTATTGAGGGTTTGCCGACGATCTCGGTGCAGTGCTTTATTACCTTTTCGGTAGCGCAGGCGGATCGCCCCGGCGGCCCGAGGCGATCCAGGCTTTCTGGAGCGGAAGCCACGCTTGCCAAGCCTCGCCGTAATAGGGCCACAGGCGGCGGGCGACGCACCAGGTGGGCGGGGCGGGGGGCAGGAAATACTGCGCACGCTGCTTCTGCGTGAGGCAGCGGGCTGCACGGTCTTTGGCAGCATCAACGAGTGACTGAGAGCTAAGGAACACTCGCCAAAGGCGGGCGGTGTTGTCATTCGAGCCGGTGAGGAGAGCAGGGCCGACGGCGGTGCCGTTGGGGCTCCACGCCACCGCCTGCACCGCGCCGTCGTGGATGAGGCGGGCGAACTCCCTGCCGGTCGCCGCCTCGACGATCCGAGCCGACGTGTCCCAGGAACCGGTCGCGAGCAGCTTCCCGTCCGGGCTCCATGCCACTGCCGACACCCCCTTGTCGGAGGGAACACGGGCCAGGAGTTTCCCCGTCGCCGCCTGGACGATCCGCGCCTCGCCGATATAACCATAGAGGCCCGAGGATCCGGTCGCCAGCAGCTTGCCGTCTGGGTTCCACGCAACCGCCCGCACCCCCCAGTCGTGCGCAATGCGGACCGTCTCCTTGCCCGTCCCCACTTCGACGATCCGCGCCGTCGTATCCCAGGACCCGGTCGCCAACAGCTTGCCGTCCGGGCTCCACGCCACCCCGGTCACCCAACCGTCGTGGACAACGCGGACGAGCTCCTTGCCCGTCGCCGTCTCGACGATCCGCGCGTCGCCCTTGGTCGTGTCTCCCGACCCGGTCGCCAGCAACCTGCCGTCTGGGCTCCACGCTACCGCAGTCACTGGGCCTTCGTGGGCGATTTGGGCAAGTTCGTTGCCCGTCGCTACCTCGGAGATCCGCGCAGCGTCTTCTGTCGATCCGGTCGCCAGCAGCTTGCCGTCCGGGTGCCATGCTACCGCGCTCACCTCTCCGTCGTGTACGATCCGGGCAACCTCCTTGCCCTTTGTAATCTCGACGATGCGCGCCGACCTGTCATTGGACCCGGTCGCCAGCAACCTGCCGTCTGGGCTCCACGCCACCGCAGTCACTGGGCCGTCGTGGGCGATCCGCGCGACCTCCTTGCCCGTGGCCGCCTCGACGATCCGTGCCTCTCCCTTGCTCGCGTTCTCGGACCCGGTCGCCAGCAGCTTGCCGTCCGGGCTCCACGCCACCCGGGTCACCCAACTGTCGTAGACAACGCGGACGAGCTCCTTGCCCGTCGCCGCCTCGACGATCCGCGCGTCGCCCTTGGTCGTACCTCCCGACCCGGTCGCCAGCAACCTGCCGTCTGGGCTCCACGCCACCACCGACACCTGGCCGTCGTGAGCGACGTGAACCAGTTCATTGCCCGTCGTCGCCTCGACGATTCGCGCAGTGTTGTCCGTCGACCCGGTCCCCAGCAGCTTGCCGTCTGGGCTCCACGCCACTGCAGTCACCCAGCCGTGGGCAAGGCGGGCAAGCTGTTTGCCTGTCGCGGCATCGAAGATGCGCGCCGACCCGTCCTCGGACCCGGTCGCCAGCAGCCTGCCGTCCGGACTCCAAGCCACAGCAGTCACTGGGCCGTCATGGGTCGCACGAGCCAGCTCTTCGCCCGTCGCTGCCGCGACAATTCGCGCCGTGTTGTCCCTCGACCCAGTAGCCAGCAGCTTGCCGTCCGGGCTCCACGCCACCGCGCTCACCTCTCCCTCGTGTACGATCCGGGTGACCTCCTTGCCCGTCGCCACCTTGACGATCCGTGCCGTGTTGTCTTTCGACCCGATCGCCAACAGCTTGCCGTTCGGGCTCCACGCCACCGCAGTCACCCCTCCGTCGTGGGCCAAAACTCTAAGCTCCCGAGTACTGCGGAACGCACGGTCAAGCTGGACTTGTGCCTCGACAACCGGCGGACGCCCCACTTGCCACTGGTCATCACTGGCCATGTCTGGCATCCCTTCCAGTGCCAACAACATGGCCAGCGGCGCGTTGCCGCCGCCCAACTGATCGGAAATAACCCGCGCCGCCTCCGACAGCAGCCCCGACTGCGTGATCTGCGCCTCGCGTGTCGTTTGGCGTGCCGCGGCCTCGCTCTTCTCAGTTCGTTCGGCTGCGGACTTTGCTAATTGTTCTTGTCGCTGGGCCTCCTGCCCCAGCACCCACGCGAATGCGCCAGCGCCGACGGCGACCAGCATCAGCACCAGGGCCACTGCCAGACCGATTCGCGTCCGCCGCACTGCCTTCTGGCTCTGCGCGAGCGCTTCTTCGGCAAGCCTTCGGCGCTCTTCCAAGTCTCGCTCGCGCTGACACGACTGCGCCGCCTCGTGCGCTTCACTTGCTTGGACGAATTCCAATTGGACGGGCAACATGGGCGGGGCGGTTGGCTTGCGGGTCTCGATCAACCGCTTGGCCTCGGCGATGTCCGGCCCCGACATCAGACGGTTTGCGGGCCGCCCGCCATCCTCCCAATCGCGCGCGCGCGCGGCGAGCCGGCTGTGTGCCTCGATCAAATCGAGGTCGTCCTCCAAGGCCTGCGCCAATCCGCGCAGCCCGATCATGAACGAACGACCCTCGTCGAAGCGCGGGTAGTTGATCAGCGAGAGCCGCTCCGGTGCGTTGACTGCGCTGCTGGGCCGAGAGCCGCCGTCTGCCTGCTTGCCGCGCGGGGACTCGTGCAGGCCGCGGTGCATGACCGGCACAATACGCTTGGCCAAGCGGTGAGCCTCGTCGACCTCCCAGTGACAGATGGGAGAGCGCGCGCTATCGGGCGAAAGGACGAAAACGACCGTGTCGCTGTCCGCGATCAGCTTGCCGAGTCTCGCCTTCCACTCCTCGCCTTGACGGATGGAATGCTTGTCGATTTCGACGAAGTAGCCCTTGTCCTCCAGACCGAGCTTGAGTTCGTCGGCAAATGCTTCGTCGGCGCGCGAATAGGAAATGAAGACCTTGAGCTTCGCGGCCTTACGCTCCCCCGCCATGCTCCGCCCCCAGCTCAATCAGAACGATCCAGACACTCTATAGCGGGCAGAGCAGGCGCGGCAATGGTGGCATCCGCGATCGGGTGAAGTGCGGAAGTCCTGCGCGTAGATGCCGAAACGGGCGCTGTGGGTCAAAACTCGTCATCAGCCTACCTTGCCGACCACGGACAGTCCACCCCCGGGACCCGACAGTCGAGAGAACGATCGGCGAACTCGACGCGATAACTTCAGCTGCCGACGTAACGGGGGCGAACGACAAACGTGGATCAGGGCCAATAGTGCCACAGGTCAATTACTGACGATCGGACGGCGTGCGCTTTTTGGCGCTCATCAGATCGTTGACCGCCGTCGGGTGAATTGATGCGGCACACCATCTCCTATCGCGTTCGCTCGTAGTCGTCGTTGTCGTCTAAGAGAGGCTTCTGACACTCGCGTAATTCGGTCATGGTACGGACTCCGTTGCACCAAGGGCGGCGAGCTTTGCTTCCAGTTCTTCAATTCGTGATTGAAGCCGCTCAATGCCGGGCCGCACTTCTTCGAGCAAAAAGCGTTGTGTGATGTGCTGGGGGCAATTCCAGTCGAAGGCTTCGACTTCGATCAGGAAACCACGTTCCGGCCTTGCCCCGTATTCTGGAGTTTCGAGCTTAGGTATCGTAGAAGGGTCATCTTTAAGGTCGACGAGGCGTACGCGCCCTAGGAGCTTGAGCCGACGCTGGTTGGGATAATCCATAAAGAACAACGAAACACGGTCGTTCGCTGCGAGATTACCGACGGTCACGTATTGGCGGTTCCCACGGAAATCAGCAAAACCGATTAGGCGTGGACTCAGGACCTTCACAAAGCCCTTTGGACCGCCCCGATGCTGGATATACGGCCAACCGGTTTCGCTCACCGTCGCCATGTAAAAGCTGTCGCGGGCCTCAATGAATTCGGACTCTGCAGCCCCAATGGAATCGTGATGGTCGGGCCCGTCATCTAGACGGGCATACGATCTCCGGCTGCCCTCGGCTTGTTGGACGGCGCGCACATTAGGCGTGAAAGCTATGTCGGCGAACTTGTGTGCCATCATACTCTCCCTTGGTCCAGAACCGGTTGACAGCGAATGCGAGCAGTCGGATGGAGGCGTGCCGCCAACAGCAAATTGGCAGCAGGCTCAAATTCAAAGTCCCAATTCGGTCAAGCCAGGGTGATCATCGGGGCGTCGGCCCTGAGGCCAATGGAACTTGCGGTCGGCTTCCTTGATCGGCTGGTCGTTGATGCTGGCAAAGCGCAGTCGCATCAGACCCTCGGCATCGAATTCCCAGTTCTCGTTGCCATAGCTGCGGAACCAGTTTCCGGCATCGTCGCGCCATTCGTAGGCAAAGCGCACGGCGATCCTGTCGCCCGCAAAGGCCCAAATCTCTTTGATTAGACGGTAGTCGAGTTCGCGCGACCACTTGCGGGTGAGGAACTGTTTGATTTCGGCCCGGCCGACAGGAAACTCGGCCCGGTTGCGCCAGCGGCTGTCCTCGGTATAGGCGAGCGAGACGCGCTCGGGATCGCGGGTGTTCCACGCATCCTCTGCCATGCGGACCTTTTGGATTGCGTTTTCGAGCGTGAAGGGAGGGAATGGAGGCCTCGACATGGGACGTTTCCTTTTGGTTTGATGACGTTTGGCAGACCGCAGGACGGCAGTTGGTGCCGCGTCAGGCGCCACAACCGGCACCGCTCGGGTGCCGGTCGGTGAGATCTTAGCCGAAGAAGTGCGAGTTGACGCCGCGGCTTGCTTCCTCGACGACGAGGGCATCGAACACGCGCGTAGAGTAAGCGATGTTCAGTCCAGCGGCCTCGGTCGGGAAGTAATCGGTCACGAAGCGCGTAGCGTTGGCGATCGTGTCGAACGCATAGAAGCCGCCTACCGAGTTATTTTGCACCCCGCTCAACCACGTTTTGTGCAGAAGGCCAGGTTGAACCTTCAGGATCGGGTTCATTTCGCGCCACGGTGCCTGAGCGAAGGGCGCGGAGATTTGCGCCTCGGTGTAGACGAAGGCGCCGGGCTTCGTCGTAACCTTGCCGCCGAAGTGAACCGAGTTGAGGTAGCGGCTGGCTTCCTCGACCACCTCGCCGTCGAACACGCGGGTGGTCTGAGCAACGCCGACGGCTCGGGCCCGCTGCGGGAAATATCCCGTCACGAACTTCTTGGCGTTCTCGATGCTGTCGAACTCGTAAAACCCGCCGGTCGAGTTCGTGCCGACGCCCGACAGCCACGTTTTGTTACAAAAGCCGGGTTGTTCGCGCAGCGCTGGATTGGCATTGCGCCAGCCGTATTGGTCGAACGGAATAGAAATTTGAAGTTCGGTATAGACAAATGCTTTTGACATTGGAGTTGTCCTTTGACTGTGTTTGCGCCAGCGCACGGGGCTAGGATCGCTGCGGCCGTCATGGCCACGGCCGCAGCCTTGAAGGTTTCTACTTCACGTTCCGACCAAGGAAGTCGCGGATGAGACCAGCGATTTCGCCACTGTGCGTCTCGAGTGCGAAGTGACCGGCGTCCAGCAGATGCAGCTCCGCCTTCGGCAGGTCCTTCTTGAAGGCTTCGGCACCCTGCACGGTGAAGATCGGATCATTTTTCCCCCACGTGATCAGCGTCGGGACCTGGTTCTTGCGGAAGCTCTCTTGAAATGCCGGGTAGAGCGTTAGGTTGTTACGGTAGTCGCCGAACAGATCGAGCTGGATCTCGTCGTTGCCAGGCCGGTCGAGGCCAGCCTGATCGTGCCGCCAGGCGTCCGGATTGCGTCGCTCGGCGGGCACGCCTTCGCTGTACTGGAACACGGTCGTGCGCTCTTTCACGAAGTCGCGAAGTGCGTCGCGGCGCTCCTTGGTGTTTTCGGCCCAGTAGGCCTTGATCGGGTCCCAGATCGGGGCGAGCCCCGCATCATAGGCATTGCCATTTTGTACGATCATGGCCGTGACGCGGGCCGGCTGGTTCAGCACGAACCGCAGGCCGATGGGCGAGCCATAATCCTGCACATAGATTGCGAACTTGTCCGCATTTACGGCGCGCGTGAACTTGTCGACGACGCCGTAGAGGTTGTCGAACGTGTATTTGAACTGCTCACGCGACGGTTGGCTCGAGTAGCCAAAGCCCGGGTAGTCCGGCGCGATGACACGATACTTGTCAGCGAGCAGCGGGATCAGGTCGCGGAACATATGGCTCGACGACGGGAAGCCGTGGAGCAGCAGGATCACCGGTGCGTTCTTGGGGCCAGCTTCGCGGTAGAACACGTCGAGGTCATCGATCTTGACCGACCGATAGAAGATGGGCGCCGCGGGGACCGTATAGGCGGCCGCATTGCTTGGTACAGCGAACGCTTCGTGCATTGTGAGGCCCGTGAGCATCGTCGTGCCAAGTGCGATCGCGAGGAGATGTGAGCGGGTCATGATTGTTTTCCTTCTAATGTTGGATTGCGAGATTGTGGGTACAGGCCGCCTTCCGCGGCTGCCGGTATCGGCGGCAGCCGCATTGGGAACGGGCTGATTTTTCGAAATCAGCAGCTAGCTGGGCAGAGAGCGCTTTCGCGCGCGCATCAAGCCGCGGCAACGAGCGGGGCGACGCGCGGGAACTCGATCTCGGTTTGTGCGACGTTGTTCATCAAGTTGTTGAGGAAGTTGAGCGCGACGATGCCCACCAGATCCACGATGTCGCGTTCAGAATAGCCGGCGAGTTTTAAGTTCGCGACCTCGCCGTCGGCGACCTTGCCGCGGTTTTCAGCGACCGACTTGGCAAAGTGCAGGGCGGCGTTGATACGCGCCTCCGGGGCGCTACCACGGCGGGCACTCTCGATCTCGGCCTTCTCGAGCCCGTACTTGCGGCCGACAGCAGAGTGGATGGCGAGACAATAGTCGCAGCTGTTCACTTGTGAGACCGCGAGTGCGATCCGCTCGCGGTCGGCCGCCGAGAACACAGTTTCGCCAGTGGCTGAATAGAGGCCGAGGAACGCGCCAAGCAGCGCGTCGGAGTTGCCGTAGGTCTTGACCAGGTTCGGCAGGGCTCCGAGCGCGGATTTGGCGATGTCGTACTTGGCCGCTACGGACGATGCGGCGTTGGCAGGCTCTACTGTTTGTATGCGTGACATGTCGTGTCTCCTGAGGCTGAATTTTCGACGCTGCGTTTTAGTCTCAGCGGTGAACACGACGGTTGTATTTGTTTCTTGCAGAATACAGAATTATCGCTGTGAGAAACTAACTATTCCGCTCAGAAGAATGGTCGCGTAGACTCGGATCCGCCCGGCGTGCCTTCGTTCGCTGATCGCACTGCAAGTACTCTTCGAATTGGGGTCGTTGCGGGCGGGGAGCGGAATATTCGTTTGAGGCGGTGCATTAGACCCTGCCTAAGGAATAGCAATGGACCGCCTATACATGATGAAGGTCTTCGTCGCCGTCGCGGATGCCGGTGGCTTCGCCAAGGCTGGTCGAGACCTCAATTTGTCTCCGCCTGCCGTGACCCGGGCAGTTGCGGCGCTGGAGGCTGAGCTGGGCACAAGCCTACTCATCCGCACCACGCGCTCCGTTCGGTTGACAGAGGCCGGTGGCCGGTATCACGCTGATTGCACGCGGATCCTGGCTGAAATCGTCGAAGCCGACGAAGCAGCGGCGGGAACGCACGCTGCACCTCGCGGCATCCTCAACATCACGGCATCCGCTCTGTTCGGGCGAATCTATGTCGCAAAGATCGCTCTGGAGTTCATGGAGCGCTATCCAGACGTGACGATCAACGCCTTGTTCGTCGACCGCATCGTCCACATGCAGGACGAGGGCATCGACGTTGCGTTCCGCATCAGCAACCTGCCAGACAGCTCGCTCACGGCCGCAAGAGTAGGCTCGATCCGTCGCGTTCTGTTCGGTGCGCCGGACTACTTCGAGCGATACGGCTATCCCCAGCATCCCTCGGAATTGATCCAGCATCGGATCGTGACATCGTTACAGCCGCCCCCGTTCATCGAATGGCGATTTAACGATAAGGGCGATGACTTAGCGGTTCAGCTCAAGCCGATCATGTTTGCCAACACGCTCGATGCTGTCATTGAAGTGGCAGTAAGCGGATGGGCCATTGCCCGCACCTTGTCTTATCAGGTTGCGCCCCTCGTCGAGGCCGGTCGCCTCGTCACCATCCTAAGAGATTACGAGCCGGGCCCGGTACCGATCCACGTCGTGCATCTGGAAGGACGGCGCGCCTCGGCCAAAGTCCGGGCGTTCGTTGATTTCGCCGTGGAGAGGTTGCGGGCAAATGACTTGATCAACCCGAAACGGGGATGGAAACATCCGCCGTGATCGTCAACTCACACAAGTTGCCGATGTAATCGTGGGTCATTCGAACCAGGATCAGCTAAGCATGCGCAAATATTGTTGCAGCGCACACGCTGGGGATTTCGATCTCGGCATTGTTGGCAACACAAGTGTGGTGCACCAACACAGGGGCTGCACTGGGTCAATCACGTCACGCGATATCGTCGCCGGTAACCACGTCATGCGAAGTATTCTCTGAAAACCGACGCCAATTCAACACGTTATGCCTCGGCTGCTCCACGTTGGTGGTCCACACCAACATGGAGAACTCCCATGAACGATAACGACGAGTCGAGGCAACTTCGCCCGCCGCGCCCACCGGTATGGAACAAGGGCAAGCTCATCGGGGCCAAGCCACCGCTGCGACCAAGCCACGTCTGGTCGATCAGGACCAAGCTCCAGATCGAGCACCGCATCCGCGACCTTGCTCTCTTCAATCTCGCAATCGACAGCAAATTGCGCGGGTGTGATGTCGTGGCCGTTCGCGTCGACGACGTCGCCACCAACGGCTACACGCTCGACCGTGCCACGGTCCGACAGAAAAAGACCGGCCACCCTGTCCGGTTCGAGCTAACGGAGCAAACACGACAGGCGATCGACGTGTACTTGCGACACTCAGGCAGGCAGCCTGGTCAGTTCTTATTCGCCGGGCGCGGGAGTGCAGAACGCGGGCTGACAACCCGTCAGTATTCTCGGCTCTTGGGCGAATGGCTTTCCAGTATTGGTCTCGATCCGCTGAAGTTCGGGACGCACTCGCTTCGCCGGACAAAGGCGACGCTGATCTACCGACGCACCGGTAACCTCAGGGCGGTCCAGCTGCTGCTGGGCCACACCAAGATCGAAAGCACCGTCCGCTACCTCGGCATCGAGATTGACGACGCCATCGAGATCGCAGAAAAAATCGATATCTGATCTACCCGGGCAGACCCGACGTGCTCTGCCCGGCCCAGATCAATTTAGACCTCGACTTTGCCTTTCTTGGCTTGGCCGCAGCTTCCCCACGCGTTCTAAACAACTTGGCCTTTCCTACGGCGCATGTTGAACTTCGGCGCTCCTTCGTCCATGATTGTTCGCGTCTGGCGGACAGGGTGCGGGATGGCGTTTGAGATTGAACGAAAATTTTTGGTTCGAGGCGATGCTTGGAAGCTGTTTGCGGGTGAGAGCGCCTACATTCGTCAGGCCTATCTTTCGAGCCACGACAAGGCATCGATCCGGGTCCGCATTCGCGATAACTTGACAGCGACGCTGACTGTTAAGTCGCGCGGTCCGAGTTTGCGGCGCCACGAGTTTGAGTACGTCATTCCAGTGCTGGACGCTGAGGTTATGCTGGCTCTGAGGTGCGGCGCAATCATTGAAAAGCACCGGGCGACGGTGCTCGACAACGGGCACACTTGGGAGATTGACACCTTCCTGGGCGAGAATGTTGGATTGATCATCGCCGAGATCGAATTGCGATCCGAGGACCAATCGTTTTCGCGACCGTCTTGGATCGGGCCGGAAGTGACCGGGCAAGCCAGCTACTACAACAGCGCTCTGACAGCGCGGCCCTTCGGGCGATGGACCCGCGAAGATCGTCTGGTCGCCGGCTTTGAGCCATAAGTGGTCGCAACGACCGCAACCGGCTCGGCGCGGTAACGCGGTAGTCTTGGGAGCTGACAGAGTTGCCACGGAGATAAATCGTCGAGCAGGGCCACTTGCGTCGGTTTGCGAGTAAGCGAGCTGAGGCTCGAACTTCGGCAGCTGATTGATAGGATAGCTGACAGTCGGAGGAGGTCTGGACTGCCGAGATTTGACCCATGTCTGCCATCGCCAGCGTTAGCAACATCCATCCGAACTCGACCGTGGCGGTCATGCAACACCCTATTTCAAGCGCTGCATAGCACCAGGACCAGCTTCCGGTCGACTGCCATGTGTTGTAAGGTCCAAAGATATGGGGAAACCAAGTACTTCAGAGTAACCTGATGAAAAAATCGGCATGGGAAGAGAATAAGGGCACCATAATTTTCGCTAGTGCTACCATCCTGGCGATGGTCGCAGGAATTTGCGGGTCACTTTTTTACTCGAACGTTCCCGGCATTGCTATTGGGACAACCTCAGTAGCTGCCTACGCTTTAATTCTGGGCTATCTATTTGCTTTTCACGAGAGGAGGCAGAAGGAGTTCTCAAGTCTTTTGGAGCAAATGAAGGGAACATTTGACGGCCTGCACCATGTTCGCACTTTTTCAGGCCCTCAAGAGGCGCTGGAATATTTTGAAACGCGTATTCCGGAAATGACGACCATTCTGAATACGTCTGTCTGCACAGCAGCGCAGAAAGAAATTGTCAAAAAACAGTATATAGAGCAACCTTGGTATAGAGACTATATATCGAAAATTGTATATGCGCTCAGAGCAGGAAAGGTTAAATACAAAGACATTCTCTCGCCTTCAATTGTTGAGATTACGGGCCATAGATACCACATTTTCGAGCAGCAGAACCTTAGCCCCAGCTACGAACCCCGAGTCTGTCAGGGTGATGTGAAATTTACAGAATTTACGATCATCTACTATAAATCAGGCCCGCCGGAGGTCTTATTTGGATGGGATCACGCTGCGGAAAAAGGGTCTATAGTGATACTGTCTACGCATCCGGCTATTGTTGCGTACTTTGATCAACTATTTGATCAGCTCTGGGATAGTAGCTCGAAAATCTCGCAAGCACCTCCGATTGTGGAATAATTGGGTTGCAAGCATCGAAAGGCTAAGAAGGCAATAGTCACCACAGCGGCGATTGAATTGCAGCGCAGCGAAACGAGGCTCCGATCTGAGCCGGTTCGTGTTCACATAAAGCAGATGCACTCAGATCATCCATGTCTTGGTTCGTCTGCTCCTGTGGCCCTAACTGTCTCTGTTCCGCGCAGCCCGTACTTTCGGCTATCGAAGCTACCACGTCGCAGTTCGTCAGGCGTGCTCGGATTGGCAGCTTTCAGGGGTAGACCATCGGTGGCCGCCGGGTTACGGTCTTGTTGATTTTGACCCGTTGCTGCACAAGGCGAAGCTGAGCCTGCCCGATTGGGCATCTTCCGCTTACCATTAAATGCAACAGTTAAGGAGACGCAACTTTGAGCGGCGAATAATCTGTTAAACCGACAAGAGCGGGCGTTGTGCAGATCAACGTTGCAACGAACGAAAAAATATGACGATCAATGCACTGAATTGGCGACGGAAACGACTTCTCAAGCAATCTGACATGGCTAATCATCGACAGCGAACTAGCCATTTCTTCGCTGTAAAAGTGCGGCGGGAGCTCATTCACGCCAGGAGAGACTATGCAGTCACTAGGATACTTCTTAGCACCCAGCATCATACCTTTAATCAGCATTCTCTTCCTAGTACTTGTGGCCTACTTTGTGGCAAGGGGACGTAAGGCCAACAGCAAGAGTGTCTTCACAACGACGCCCCGCAAGTCAATTTTACGGCGTGAGCAAATATTGTCCGAGCGCCGCTTAGGCAGTACCATGGTATTTATTGGCGTGCTGGGTCTATTGCTGAGTATCGTAGTTTTCTCATTTGCAATTGAAAACCTTTCTAAGCAGCAGCGGGCTTCTGTTGAAGCGCCAACGAGCGCTGGAAGTTTGACCGAAAAATCACACGAAGTTCAGAAGTTTATTCCGATGAGCACACTGGGTACATTCGGCGACTTCGTCGGCGGAACACTCAACCCAATACTCAGTTTCCTGGCGTTACTTGCGCTACTTCTGACACTCGCAATACAAATAAGGGAGTTGAAAGAAACACGTAGAGAGCTGGAGCTGTCGCGTAGAGCTCACGAAAAAATCGCAATGTCTAGTGAAGCCGCTGATAGGCTTGCACTGACTACGGCGATATATAACCGCTGGAGCAACCTAGCGATGCGCAAAATGCGCGTTAGCATTTACTTTTGGTTTAAGGAGAAGTCATCCAGTGAAATACCTATCAAGTGGTCTGGCCTTGAGTTGGAGCGACAAATCGAGATTCTTGAAATTGCCAATGTTGTGAATGACATTGGTCGTCTTCAGGCTATGAATCTGCTCGATGAGAATTTTTTGCGGCAAGTTTTTCTTCCTCACTTCTATGACTGGGTTTCTATCTTTGGCAAGGTCGACTGGGACGATGCGGAAATCAGTGCTATGATGCGCACAACGACACTCCCCACTCTTGATCATTTAGTGTCAAAAACGAGATAAATTGGAATTATCAGTGACGGTCACAGCCTTGGCGCACTGTCAGCTGCCCTATCGAAAAGCAGCCAAGTTGCTAGATGCAGTGGCATCGCCCCTGACCATGGCATTCCAACTACAAGCCGACGTGCGGTGGGTCAATATCGACGCGTTTGGCAGTGTACCCTTCTGGCCCAGTCTGGCAACGTTCTCTTCGTTTGCATTTCACAGCAGCGGAAGGCGGCAGTCAAGAGATTGCAGGGCGACCCAACGGTCGAGATGGGTCAAAACCACCGTCGATCTACAGCGCCAACTACGGACGCTCTTGCTCCGACAGCTGCCCTCCCCGGCAACGTCGGCATTGGGACGACGTTGCTGATTTGAGGGAGGTGGAGTACTTGGCGGGGGCTGAGCGAAAATGATGGTTGCTTGGGTCCCGGCCTGCGCCGGGATGACGGAATTCTTGCGGAGAGGTGGTCGGTTGTGGCCGCCGCTTGCCGCCCCTGACCCCGACCGTCTCTCCATTAAGGACGGGAGAGGGGTAAGAAGTTATCCCCGCCCCTGGAAGCGCGTGAGAGATTGGGGTTACCGCCTCACATGAGGGTCACGGCTGACGAGCTGGGTCGATTGGGTGGGGCGGGTTTGAGTGGAGCAGCCGGATACCCATCAGCTGGACCGGGACTGTGATGCGGCAAGCGAGCTTTTGGGCGAGCTTTCGACGTCTGGCGGCGGATCTGTAGCGCGTCAATCTGGATGAGGCGGCGCGTCAATCAAGATGAGACGAGGCGGCCGAGCGGGATGATGATTGACGCTGGCCACGCAAGTGGCAAGCGTTTTGATTGACGGGGCGCGTCAATCA
>Ga0247839_1000402_pt1 | contig 75999 bp, 76 predicted proteins | sample LaCruzMarch2015__6_FD_192405 | JGI IMG/M metagenome (GOLD analysis project Ga0247839, IMG submission 192405) | Freshwater microbial communities from meromictic Lake La Cruz, Castile-La Mancha, Spain - LaCruzMarch2015_16m | ecosystem: Environmental > Aquatic > Freshwater > Lake | place: Spain...
TCAACGACCGCATGGGCGCCCATGTCGCCGAGACCGTGGTCAAGCTGATGCTCAACAGCGGCATCGGCGTGTGCCACAGCCGCATCCTGGTGCTCGGCCTCGCCTTCAAGGAAAACTGCCCGGATCTCCGCAACACCCGCGTCATCGACATCATCCAGGCCCTGCGTGACTACAACATCGCGGTCGACTGCTACGACCCCTGGATCGACCGTGACGAAGCGCACCACGAATACGGCCTCGACTGCCTGCCGGAGCCCCCGGCGCCCGGCACCTACGACGCCGTCATCCTCGCCTTCGCCCACCGCGACGTCGTCGAGACCGGCGCGACCAGCATCGGGCAGTAGGCCAAGCTTCGGTCGATCCGCTAAGACGTGCAATCCGTTCTGCCGGTCGAACGGCCAACAGACATTTCTAGACAAACACCCTATCTAGCGAGTCTGGCGAGTGCGATGATCTGCTTTCGCACACGCAATCGAACGGGGCGCAACGACTAGGCCATAAGCCAGCGCGTGTAGCTTCGCCGAAAAAGGCAACAACGATCTCCTCAAAGAGTCCTCTACTCCGTGCAGGAGTTATCGATTAGAGTTGGGCAAGCGCGCCAACCCCGGTTCCACGTTTCACGGGACTTCTTCCTCGCACCATTTGAAGCAGTTAAAATAATGCGCGCTCACCACGATGGCTGATATTGATCCGGCTAGCCTAAAGCGCCTCGCTAAGGAAGGCAGCTGGATCGTCGCCGGCCAGATCGTCACCGTGGCGGGAATGCTCGCGCTGGTGCGGATCTTAACAGAGTATCTCACGCCGACCGAATACGCCCAGTTGGCCTTGTGCCTGACGGTCGCTGGCCTCCTGAATCAAGTGATCTTCGGTGGAATCGCCAACGGTATCGGTCGCTACTATGCGATTGCCGCCGAAGCTGACGACCTAAACGGATACCTTGTTAGCGCGCGCACGCTGATGGTCTATGGAACTCTGGCTGCGATCGTCGTCGGTAGTCTAATACTGATTAGCCTTCAAAAGTTCGGTTACTCGCAATGGCTCTGGTTAGTTGCAGCGACTCTCATCTTCGCGGTCTTCAGCGGCTACAACAGCGCCATCGGTGGCATCCAGAACGCTGCGCGGCAACGCGCGATCGTCGCACTTCATGGTGGCCTGGATGCGTGGCTCAAAGTAATCCTCGCCGTCACGGCTATCGCCTGGCTAGGCACAATTAGCGAAGCGGTCTTGATCGCCTACGTTGCAAGCACCTTGATCGTCACCCTATCACAGCTCATCTTCTTGCGCAGAACTATCCCGCCAGACGCAGCGCCGAGGGCCAGACGCTGCGGCTGGCTCCAGCGGATGTGGTCCTATTCATGGCCGTTTTCCACATTCGGGGTCTTTACCTGGATGCAACAAGTCTCCGATCGGTGGGCCTTGGAGAGCTTTGCTTCGACCGCAGATGTCGGGCACTATGCCGTGCTCTTTCAGCTAGGTTATGCGCCTATCGCCATAGTTACTGGAATGGCGAGCGCGTTTCTGGCGCCAATTCTCTTTCAAAGAAGCGGTGATGCCACCAATGCCGTCCGGAATGCGGGGGTTAATCGGCTGAGCTGGAGGCTGACCTCCCTGGCGCTCATCCTCACAGGTTCCGCGACGCTCCTGACCTTTGCGGCACACGAATGGCTTTTCTCGCTGTTAGTGGCCCGTACATATCGTAGCTTATCTGCACTGTTGCCTTGGTTCGTCTTGGCCGGAGGTCTCTTTGCCGCCGGACAGACGCTTAGCTTAAAGCTGAGTGCCGAAATGAAAACCCCCGCCATCGCCAAAGTAAAGATCGTCACCGCCGTCCTAGGGGTTGGCCTTAACCTCGTCGGCGCCGCCCTCGCAGGACTCGATGGCGTTGTCTTCGCATTAGTGGCGTTTTCGGCGAGCTATTTGCTGTGGATGATCTTTATAGCACAGAGATATCAATTGATGCCGTTGAAACATGCAGCGGCGACCACGTGACGCATCAATCGGGGCGTTCGAGTCGACCCACCGGTCCGCTCATGACCCTGCGCCAAATATCACTGAAAGAGACCGCGAATGTTCAGAAGACTGATTCGCTCTGCGCTCGACCGCACCCCTAACGTTGCGCTGTTTCTTCGCAGCACACGGGATCTACTCGATAGACGCGATCCGTCGCGCCCGACGCCCTGGGGGTTCCAGCTTGCCGGCCACACGATGATGTCCAGCGGGAATTTTGAGCCGGAGGAAACGCGCATTGTTCGAGACCTGTTACAGGACGTTGACATCCTGGTGAACGTGGGAGCGAACATCGGCTACTACTGTTGTCACGCCCTGAGCCTTGGTAAGCCAGTTATCGCGGTTGAGCCGATCGCACGCAACCTCTACTATCTGCTCCAGAATCTTCGCATCAACGGCTGGGCCGACCATGCGGAGGTCTACCCCGTCGCCCTCGGTTCCGCGTCTGGAATCTTGAAAATGTGGGGGGGGGGCACCGGCGCTTCACTTGTCAAGGGTTGGGCCTCGATCCCGGAAAGTTACGTGACGTATGTTCCGGTGCTGACGCTCGATGGGGTCTTGTCCGATACCCTTCTCGGCAAGCGCGCGCTGATCCTGGTCGATATCGAGGGTGCTGAGTGGATGATGCTCCAAGGCGCTGCAGCCACCTTTCGGAATGAACCACGCCCAATCTGGATGATCGAGATTTCGAGCATCGAGCATCAACCGCAAGGTACGCCGCTGAATCCGCATTTTGGCGCCATCTTCGAGATGTTCTTCGCGGCCGGTTATCGGGCCTGGGCAGCGGATGCGACTGCCCAGGAGTGGCTTCGCAGCGACGTCGAAGCTGTCCTGCATGGCATGAAGATCCCCAGCACGCACAACTTTATTTTCCGGTAGCCAAGCCAAACTTCGGCCCTCATGGCTATCCTGCGGGTTGGAGAATTGATTCATCTCCAAAAACCGGACCGCATTCATGGACAAATCAACACTCATCAAACTTCATTGGTTCCTCGCCAGCCAGTTTGGTCTGGATCCGTTGCGGTTTATCCGCTCGCTGGAGGGTCTGCCGCGCTTCATTCGCAACTGGTGGCAGTTCCTGCGCGTGCACGGTGGTCGACCGGGTTTTAGGCCCTGTCTGCACGACCGCTTTGAACAGGGCGGCACAAGAGTGAATATTTTTGGAAGGACCTGGCCCGGGCGCGCTGGATTCACGACGCCAATCCGCCGCGGCATGTTGATGTCGGCTCGCGGGTCGGCGGGTATGTTGCTCACGTGGCCAGTTTTCCTGAGATCAAAGTCTTCGATGTGCGTCCCGCAACATCCCGAATCCTGGGCATCCGTTTCCGTCAACCAGTTCTGATGGATTTGGTCTCGTTGTCGACCGATGATGCTGAGGGCGTACTGTGATTCCCTCTCCCGTCTGAATGCCATTGAGTTTTTTTGACCGGGTCGCTATGGCGACCCGATCGACCCGCGCGGCTACGAGCAGGGTCTCGCGAACATGGCGGTTTTACTCAAGCCGGGCGCCTTATACTTAATCCGCGCCGATCGGACGCGAGCGCGTCGAGGTCAACGCAAACGGGGTGTTCGATCCACGGACCATCCTAGATGTGGCCAAACGCAACCAACTGGTTCTCCTAGAACTGAATGCCTTCGGCTCCGCCAGCGGATTGCGTGAGGTGCATCCTGTCGAGATGGCGCTTGCGGATTTTGCGCGTAACTGGCTGGTACCGCCTGGGTATCTTCGCCTTCACCAAAGCTCCGGAGATTCGACCATGAAACCACGCCGACCAGGAACGAATATCAACGAGTCGGTGCGCCAGACGTGGCTAAAGACAACGCTCGCCGGTATCCCGAGTGGCTCGCGCATCCTTGATGTCGGCGCTGGCGAGTTGAAGAACCGCCTGCACTGTGGCCATCTCGACTACGTCTCGCAGGATTTCTGCGAGTATCAGGGCGCCGCTGGGGGGACGCTCGCGGAGGGTCTGCAAACCCAGCACTGGGACACCAGCCGCATCGACATCGTGAGTGACATCACAGCGATCCCGGAGTTGGGCGGATCGTACGATGCCATTCTGTGCAGCGAGGTATTGGAGCATGTGCCTGAACCAACTCATGCCCTCGATGAGTTCGCCCGCCTGCTAAAGCCCGGCGGTCGGCTAATCCTCACTGCTCCCTTCGCCTCCAACGTCCATATGGCGCCCTACCACTTCTGCAGCGGCTTCTCCCGCTACTGGTATGAGCATCATCTGGCCTTGCGTGGCTTCGAAATCTTGGAATTGACGCCCAACGGCGACTGGTACGCCTTGCTCCGACAAGAAATTACCCGCATTGGCGGATTGGAGCGCAGCCGCGGCAACTGGGCTTGGCCGCTGGCCTATGGCTATGCGCTTTTGGGTTTGCTTTATTTCAAGCTGAGAAGCCCTAAGTCTGCGGCAGATCTCGCCTGCTTTGGGTGGCAATGTCTGGCGATAAGAGTCCCATCTCAAGCGGCCAAGAGTGAGCATCCATAAAACCGTAATTATCATTACCAACTTCTGAGTACCAAATTCGGCCTTGCAAACTGCCCATCACTTACTACCCGCTTTGAACGCCGGCGTCGGCCAACAACCCGGAACTCGAGGCGCGCGCGTTCGGATTTCCCAAGCGCTTGGAGCGGACGGTCGCGTTGCCGTCGTGGTTCGAGTAACTGGCCGCTCAGCGCGCGCAGATGGTAACGCGGTTCGGCGTGGGTGCTGCGTTTGGCGACACGCTCCAGGAAGAGCGCTGGAGTCAATTGCCTGAGCAGGGCGCGTTCCAGGGTAGGCGGCAGATTCAGCGCCTCGGCCTAGTCCTGCACGGTCACGAAGTAGAAGGTGATGGTGGCGAGGAACGGGATGGTCAGGCGCTCGCGAGCGCGCGTCGGCCGATCGGCGACGTCGGCAAGCGGTTGCAGCCGCGCCCACACGTCGGCAAAGCGTTGCGCAATGTGCTCCGCAAGCTGCACCTATCCCTGCTTCAGGTCATAGGGGTGATGGAGGGCTCCCCGTTCACGCACCAATTCACGGCCAGGAATTGGCACATCATCCGCACCCCGGCACCGCCTTGCAGTGTGACTTCAAGGTGCGCCACCACCACCAGGTGGTTCAGTCGCCGCACGCCCTCTGGCGTCTCCACGAAGGCCGCCGGGACCATGCCAGCAGGGTCGGCTTGCAGCAGTCCAGCAGCGTCCTGCGCACCACGTCGCGCTCGGCGGCCACGTGGCCCTACGGTTGTCCCTGCGCCAACCGTGCGGCGGCACCCTTGCGCTGTTGCGCCCGCACCAAGCACGAGCGTGCTTCACGACCACCCGCGGGCCGCTTGTCGGGTCGCGCCCGATGGCATCGACCTCCGTGTCTGCGTTACAGTCGAGCCCGGCAGGACCTTCGATCATGTTCCGTTACCCGCGGTTGGTTTGCACTTCCAAGGATACCCAATTTCGCGGGTCCTGCCACTCCCGCGCAGGCGATTAACCAGGCCTTATACTTGGTCTTGGCCGGATTCGTGATCAAGGCCGACATTTCCACCACCGAGCATCAACCACAAGGCATGCCATTGAACCCACATTTTGCGGCGACCCTCAACCAGTTTTTCGGCTCCGGCTATCGCGCTTGGACAGTCGATACTGCCGCACAAGAATGGCTTCGGGAAGTCGTCGAGGCGGTGATCCGGGGTCGGAACGTCGCGAGCACACATAGCTCTTGGTTTCGCTGATGCGCTAAAGGTTTCGCTCTGGCGTTGATCCTGATGCTTCGTAGACGGAAAACTGCCAGAACGGAAGCCGCCATCATGGGTCAATCAACGCTTGTCAAAGTTCACTGGCTCCTCGCCAGCCAGTTCGGTCTGGATCCGTTGCGGTTCATCCGCTCGCTGCGGAGTGAATCGGGCACTGCCCTCGCCGCCGAGCACTAGAATCTCCGCATTTTCGTTTTTCCTCGAACCTGAATCAGCGCAAGATCAGGCACGATGACTGCGGCGTAGGTCCATATCGCCTAGCTTAAGGAGATCCAGCCAGTATGCTCCGAGCGACTCGTACATCAATGCAACCCAAGGTGCTCGTCCGCATTCTGGGAGGCCTTGGCAACCAGTTGTTCGCGTACGCCGCCGCGCGTCGTCTGGCACTGGTCAACAATGCCGAACTGGTTATCGACGACATCAGCGGCTTCCCGCACGATACCTGGTACTTGCGACACTACCAACTCGATCACTTCGCTATCCTCTGTCGCAAGGCCAAAGCGGCAGAGCGCCTGGAGCCCTTCAGTCGCATCCGCCGCCACCTGCTGCGACGCTGGAACCGCCGCCTTCCATTCGAACAACGCAGATACCTGGTGCAGGAGGGCATCGACTTCGATCCGCGCCTGCTCGATGTTCGCCCCACAGCATGGATGTTCCTGGAGGGCTACTGGCAGAGCGAGGGCTACTTCAAGGACGTACAAAGCCAAATCCGCAAGGACCTAATCATCCATCCCCCAACGGATGCCACCAATCTCTCCTTCGCCGACCGTATCCGCCAACACCAGGCGGTAGCGGTACATGTGCGTTTTTTTGACAATCCCAATAGCGTCGTGGACGCCATCGGCAACAACGTCCCCGGCGGTTACTACCATCGCGCGATTCGGGCGATGGATGCGCGTGTCAGCGGCGCGCATTATTTCCTGTTCTCCGACCGCCCTGAGGACGCCCGCAGCCTCATCCCGCTGTCCGACGACCGCGCCACGCTGGTCCACCACAACCAGGGCGATGCAAACGCCTACGCTGACCTCTGGCTTATGACCCAATGCAAACACTTCATCATCGCCAACAGTACCTTCAGTTGGTGGGGGGCTTGGCTAGCGAAAAGCATGGATAAGGTCGTCATTGCACCAGCGTTTGAAAAGCGTGTAGGTTCTTGCAGTTGGGGCTTCAAAGGATTGTTGCCACAAGAATGGCTTTTGGTCTGAGACATAACGTGAAGAGAATCTTTCTTAATTCGTGTTGCATATGCAGGTAGCAGCTAGCGTGCTTGAAGCTTCGGCTGTCATTCAGTCGGTTGTTGAAATGTTTTTGCCTAGGCTTTTGGTTACGCACTGATTCGCACGCAAGCACGTTTTCCTACAAAATTTCGATGATCTGCTAAATGACATTTTTTTGTAATATTGGGGCAGATTGAATAATCATGGGGCTGAGTGGCAGCACTGACAGTAGACTCGCTGCTCACTATCTTTCAAAGAACAAGCGCAGTTCCTCAGACATTCGATTAGTGACGTACGCTGCACATCCGAATTCGATAGAGTATCGCTATGCACGTGAGGTTGCGAGTACATTGGGACTGGATGCTCCACACTTGCATCTGCTAAAAGACGAGCACTACATCAATGCCCTTGAGTATCTTCCGCAATGGACGGCAGGACAGATAAATAACCAGCATTGTCACCTGTCAAGCTACTTAAAAGAGGCAGACCTGGCAGGCGAAAATATAGTGCACCTTTCTAATTATTATACAGACGCCTTGTTCGGTTTCGCTTGCGGCGAACCTGAGCCCCTAGATACTATAGGGCCAAGCACGTGTATGCCAGCAAATTGTCGATAACCCGTACATTAGTGACTCAACAAAGGAGCAAATGCTCAGCGATTGTCAGTCCGCCTTCCCTACGTTTTCTGGTAAAGGCATTCGCCTTAGTTCGCTTAATGAATTTAAATATGTTGCCGAACGACATCCTAGATTTCATTCGCCACTGGCATTTGTTCAGAGTCAATTTCTGCCGACAGAATTGCCATTTATTGATATCGACGTTATGTCAATGGCGATGAGTGCGCCTAGATCATTCAGAGCCTATAAAGGTATTCTCGATTGACTGCTTGAGCACATCAATCCACGGCTTGTTAGGATTGCGAGTAGCGCTAACACAGAGTACTTCTATGGTACGAATAGTCGCTTACGCAACGGCACGCTAGCAGAACGGCTAGAATTTAATAAGTTCCGCTTTCTAAATCTGTCAACCCAGATATTAAGTAAGCTATCTCGTGGAACGCTTCGATTTGGGAACCCTTATCAAACTGAAGACCAAGTTTCAATCTTCCGGAAGAGTTTTGATCACCTTTCTACACATGTCGTTGCTAACGAAGCACTCAGGGAGTGTATTGGTGTCGAAGCACTAACGGAGGTTTTCAGAAACACCATGACGCTCCGTAATCTTAATACAAGATTTCAGCTTGTCTGCTTGGATATGCTCGCGTCAAATACAAAAACGCGGTGAAACTATAGATTATATATACGTGACGAATATGCTCGGCCCAAAGATTTTTTCTTTATACAAACCCGAATGATCTTGAAGTTCTGAAGGAGCAATGAGTGTAGCTGCTTTTTGTCAATTTTGCGCGGTTCCGAGAAGTCTTCGTAAGCCGATTACCATAGATCGCTGGCGCTGGTCGGTGCGAGACGACTTCGCTGCGATCTCAGTCACGGGTGTTGCTACTCCAACGCTCCCGATAGGTGTCACGAACCGCCCGGTTGAGTGTAAGGCGCTGACCCAAGATCGCGCGGTCGTCGCCGGGGTAGCGCCCACCTGGGGTCACGAGGCGCCAGCGCGCTATGGCGTTGCTCACGCTCGGCCTCGCCGAAGAACTCATTCCACCATGGCTGACTCGCTTCCAGGCTTTCAAAACAGTTGACGGGTTCATCTGGGCGCCATTGCCGGTGCAAAGCAGCGCCTCCGTGAAGGCGTTGTCGTCACCTATTGATAAGCGCCGAATACTAGGGGCAGTCCCAGGACCCAACCTGGTCGGATGCCGTGGCGCGGAAGAACGTTGGCCTGGGATGGGACTTGGGTGTCTTAGCGCGGTCCTAACCGTCTGGCGCAATGCCTTTCCCGGCCAGCCTCCGGCCGGGATGAAAGCCCGCGAACAAGACCAACCTTGCGGGAAATTCAACATGGCACAACGGCGACGGAAGTGTGTGCAGTAGGGGGAACTGGTTTCGGATTGGCCACTGAGCGACGTGACGCAGCGGGCATACTGCGCGCGCCATGGCGTCTCCCTTCGCAGCCCGCAGCGCTGGCAGGAGGTGCTTTGCCAGGAGCGTGCCGACAGCCCGGGCCAGCAGAACGCGGTGCGGTTGGTGCTTGCGCAGGGGGTGGACGCACCGCCCGTGGCAAGTGACGCTACTGATCCTCGTGCTGCGGGATGCGCAGAGCCAGGAGATCGCCGCGAACACTTCCTCCCTCAAGCAGGGTTAGCGGTGCTGCAAGCGGCGGCATGATCGCGTTCGATACCGATACCCAAGTCTAGCTGGCGCTGGGGCCAACCTGTGCCATCGATGGCCTGGCAGTCTGTTCACGGAAGTCTTGGCGGCCGACCCCTTCGCCAGTCATCTGTTACTTTTTGTAGCGCGCGCGATAGTGCAAAGCTGGTGTCCTGGCACAATAACAGCCGTTTGTTGTATTTCCGGCGTCTAGAGTGAACCGCATCTGGTGGCCCAGTGAATCAAGTGGTGCGGCAGTGATACTCTCGGTACGCGAATTGGGATGGTTCCTTGATGGGGCCGTGATCATCGTTCCGGCCGGCGCTGCTCATTTAGAGTCCGAGGCTTCAACCTTAGCGGGCTGATCCAAGGCTGAAGCCTTGGACTCCCGCACGTCGGGGAGAACAATGACTAAGGCCAACTTACGGGTCCCGTTGCCGGGCCGGCTGGTTTGAGGGCACCTTTGAGGCACTGTCGCCAATCCATCGCGCCCGGGGGGTGGCCGCGGATTCCCATGATGAACGCGGGAACCGGCGCTTCCCTCGCTCGCGGGTTACGCGCCTTGCAAATGCCTATTGCCCGGAGGCAACGCGAAATAGGAGGCGGGGATAGCCCCGCGTTGAGGATGGTGCTTTCAACCGTCGGGTAGCAGGCTGACCGCACTTACCCTACTATCCTATGGTTCCAACAAAGCGCTACCGGCCGTATTCTTATCGGCTCATTAGCCCACCGATCCTCCTGAAATCCGTGCAACGATTACAAACATGCGCCTAAATGAAATCAGCCCTTTCTTGTTTGCCATACCTAGTGAAAAAAACATCGGCGTAAGCAGTGCCATGCTACCGATCCTCGTCGTCACGGGAACTGCTGTGTATATTTTAGGAAGCCAATCTAAGGGATTTCCATATTTCTGGGTGATGACGATTCTGATCGTACTTCATGGTGCTCTCGCGACTCGTGTAGCCAGCCTTAATCTGATGTTTCTCTTTCGATATTTTCTGTTATGGATAATCTTTTTCTCAACATCTCTTATTTGGGCATTGTATAACGGTGGAGTGAAAGTCGCACCTTTCGGTCCCACCTTCCAAGATACCGAAAATACACAAGTTTTAGTTTATGCGGGCTTCCTGTCTTTGACGGGAACACTCTCAGGATGGGTCATGGCTTTCCGCCGGGGTAAACGGCGCATTGTCCGGGAGTATGTGACGCAGCCAGACGAAAAACGCCTTCTGAGAATAGGTGGTGTCAGCTTGGCCGGACTCTTCAGCCTACTCTATTTATATGTCAGCGGAGGGGTTGTCCGATCAGGTGCCGTATATGTTCAGAAAAGTGTCGATACCGGCGTGACGTTTGGTGTTTTCAATATATTTCATTTCATGGGAATCGCATTGTTGGTTCTAGCAAGCTCCGGTCAAGCCAAAGATTTGCAGAAGTATTATTGGTTTGCGATAGGAACGCTTGCAGTTGGTATGCTTGCAGGTAGTCGTGCCGACTACCTCCCACAGGCGTTATTGTTGTTGCTTTTTCTTGTCGCAAACACGACAGCAAACCATAACCTGAAAAGGTGGTGGTCAAGACTGCGCACTATCATTGCGCCTGCTTTGGGAGCGGTAATCTTAGCCTGGTTTCTCGGGAGCCTCATTGCAATATGGCGTACCAACGCAGACATCGGATTAGCCATAGATGAGATGCTAACGGGAGAGCGTCGTGGTTTGATTATTGAAATGCGTGCACACTCGATGCTGAATATGGAAACAGCGAACATGGCGATCGGGACATTATATGCGGCTATCGTTAATGTCGATACGGGCATAACCGGTTTGCTTTGGGGGCGCAGCTATCTTAACTGGCTGTTGATCGCACCACCTGGATTTCTCGGTTTGCCCCGCCCTCTTGGATTAGAATGGGACACTTTCATTGGAGATCAAAGAATGTCGCAGGGCGGAATTTTCGAGGTCGCTGAGGCATACTGGAACTTCGGCCTACCCGGATGTTTTATCGTATCATTCATTATTTCTTATCTCTTCGGCTTAGCCCTTAGCAAAGGGTTGGCCGGTGCAAACTACTTTTTCTTGACGTGGTACATCGTCATGGGGATGATGAGTCTGCGCGCGGTTTGGTATCAGAGTTTCGCTTATTTCCGAATATTTACAATTATGGCTCTTGTCTATCTTATGGGATTGTATTTCGCCAAATGGTTTGTCTCCAACCGGTCGGTGAGATGAGGTGATCGTCGATCTTGCAAGATTTTGACACTTGTCAGGAGTCTGTCGGATTCATCATATCGGCGCATCGCGCGCCACATACTGAGACGTTCGATTTGAGCGGTGGCTCCAATATCAAAGTTGCAAAAGATTGTGAAGACAGGTGGCTATGAGGATTTTAGTTGTCGGCGATGGGCATTCCGCCATTCATGAGGTGGCGGTCGTCAGGGCATTGTCCCAGTTGGGTCACGAAGTTCAAGCCTTTTACTGGCACAGCTATTTTGGTGCAAACTATGTCCTAGCGCGTTTATGGCGTCGAGCACAAAATAGATTTCTAGTTGGCCCTGCCCTTAGTAAACTGAACGACGATCTGGTGAGTCGGGCGGTTCTTTTTCAGCCAGCTTTAATTTTTATATATCGGGGCACCCATGTCTACGCGCGAACCTTGGCTAGACTCAAGCGTAAACTGCCTGACTGCCAGATCTTTGGGTATAACAACGACGATCCTTTTGCAAAGGGCCATCCGCCTAGGCTCTGGCAACATTTTCTGCGCAGTATTCCATTCTATGATTTGGTGTTCGCCTATCGAAAGCATAATCTCGCAGAGTACACTGCGGTCGGCGCGAAGCGTGTTCTGTTATTAATGCCGTGGTTTATTCCGGAAAAGGACACACCATTAGTTGCTGATGGCGTGGTAGTAAATAGATTTGATGTGGTGTTTGTTGGTCATTATGAGAATGATCACCGAGTTGAGTATCTAGGCCGGATTGCGGAAAGCGCATATTCGTTTGGGCTGTTCGGGCCAGACTGGGACCGTGCGCCATCGGTGGCTTGGTTAAATAAATACTATCCAGTGCGACCTCTGTGCAGCGACTTGTATCGTGAGACCCTAAGTGCCGCCAAAATCGCGCTGTGTTTTCTTTCCACGTTAAATCGCGATACTTACACGCGTCGCTGTTTTGAAATACCTGCTATGGGGGTCTTCATGCTGTGCGAGTATTCCTATGATCTCAGCAAATTATTCGAGGATGGTGTCGATGCCGTGTTCTTTCATAATCCGCAAGATATGATGCGAAAAATTGAATATTATCTGGAGCATGAGGCAGAGCGGGAAGCGATAGCCAAGAGCGGTTATGTTCGAGTTAACCGAGACCGGCATGATGTTATTTCGCGGATGGCTTATGTTTGCGCCTGCGTGGAGGTCCAATGATCTCAAGTGTAAAAACAATCCGTAGTAAGGCAGCATGGCCACTTCGTCGAGTCACTGTAAGAATACCAAAAAGTGCGCTCGTGTTGGAGGTTGGTTCGGGTGGGAATCCCTATCCGTGTTCAAATGTGCTTCTTGATGCCTATGAAAAAACCCGTGAGAGGCACTGGGTTCCGCTGGTCCATGATCGACCCACCCTACTATCATTCGTTGAAAATCTACTGTTCAAGGATAAGGCGTTCGACTATATAATTGCCGCCCATGTGCTGGAGCATACACCCCATCCGGAAAAGTTTTTGGCGGAATTACAAAGAGTGGCTCGATCCGGCTATATCGAAACACCCGATGCCTTTATGGAGAGGATCAATCCTTATAAAGACCACCGCCTAGAGGTGACTGTTCGCAATGAGACTTTGGTCATACGCAAGAAACCTTGTTGGATTTATGACCCCGAGCTGGTGGAGTTGTATGAACAATACACCAAAGGCATTATTACCTCTGAAACTATTCCTAACCATGCCGCGGCATTCCATACCCGCTATTACTGGAAAGACTCAATAAACTATAGGGTCGTTAATCCCGAGGTGGATGCGACCTGGGTACCGCCAGTATCCAGCACCACTTTACCATCCAGTTGTAGCCGGAGCCAGTTAAATGCTGCGCTCTTGAAAATGATCCGGGGGATCTTTTCGCAACATGCTAGGAATGGCCAGTTGGATATTCTGCCCTTCTTACGTTGCCCCCAATGCCACGGGGAAAGCCTGTCGCGAGCCACTAATACGTCACTGACCTGTCCGGAGTGTGGCGCCGATTACTTGGTTAACGGGAATCTCTATCAGTTCCAACAGTCATGACACAGGTTAATGGGGCTGACCCTTTTCTGTCGATTTGCATACCGAGCTACAACCGTCCTGCGGAACTAGCATGGCTACTGGGTTCAATTGATAGCCAGCCTATGGACCTGGAGATTGTCATTTGCGAGGACCAAGCGCCAAAGCGCATGGACGTGCGCGCTGTAGTTGAGGAATTTTCAGCGACTTCAGTTTATTGTGTTAACTATCATGAGAATCCCACAAACCTGGGCTTCGATGGTAATCTCCGGCATCTGATCGAACGCGCGCGCGGCGACTATGTCTTGTTTATGGGGGATGACGATCGCTTTGTGCCTGGCGCTTTGGCGCGGTTTATCGCTTTCCTTGAGCAACATCGTGATAAGCCCTATGTGTTGCGGACTTATCTGACTGAGCATCCGGATGGACGCACAGAGTATTATCGTTATTTGCCTCATACCACCCCTTTAGCTCATGGCGAAGCTACGGTCGCCTGGCTGTTTAAGCGCAGTGTGACCATTTGCGGGTTTACAATTGCGCGAGCCGAGGCGCTTAAGTATGCCACGGCGGACTTAGATGGTACGTTGCTTTATCAGGTTTACCTAATGGCGCAGGTGTGCTTATGGCAGGACTCGATTTACTGTGATATTCCGGTCGTGCATGCGGTCCAGACGTTTAGGAAGGATAAACCGATGTTTGGCTCCTCCGAAGCTGAAAAGGGACGTTATACCGCTGGTAGCGTTTCCGAGGATAACTCGATCAACTTTACCAAAGCCTACTTTGAAGTGACCGAGTATCTGGACAGGTTACACGGGACCACGCTAACGGAGCGGGTGCGGTTCGATTTGTCGAAGTACTCGTATCCGTTTCTGTCCATTCAGCGTAAACGGGGCATTCGGTCCTTCTTAAGCTATGCAAAACGCCTGGAAACCGAAGCGGGATTTGGCTGTACTGTGTATTTCTATGCATATAAATGGGCGTTGGCCTTGTTTGGGGAGGCGGCCTGTGATCGGGCTATTGTATTTATGAAACGTATTCTTGGTCATACGCCCAACTTTTAATGTGGCCTTTCCTATGCTAATCCCAAACAGTGGTACCGATCTTTTTGGAATGGTTGGCGATAGGGTGCGTTTGTGTGCGGAATCTTTGGCGGAGTTCTCGTTTCCCCTTCACCAAGAAACACCTGACTGGTCAGGGGACCCGAAGATCTTCTTGAATCTCCCCAGTGTCCGCTTTCAAGAGACCCAGCAAGGTAAGTGTATCACGCGAGATCAGAATAGAGAATTTTTCTCATGATTTGTCTTAATTGATGTCCATGAATCGAACCCAATTTTCCGGCTTGTTTGTGATTGATGACCTGGGGATAGAGAGCAGCGGGATCTATGCCGCGATGCTTGCCACTGTTCAGGAAATGCGATCACTTGGACATTGCCCGTTCGCGATTGGGGGGGTTGGTTCCACAGAGAATGACTTGACGCCTTGGCAGGGTATGGCTCGGGGCTTTGAGCGTTCGGGGCCGATCTCCCTGGGGCGTTTCAAAGGGCTGAAACCCTGGCTGCAAAGGCATTCTGCAGATTGGGATTTTGTGAGTGTTCACAGTACTTGGCTGTTGGCTAATGGTGTGGTAGCGGACTGGTGTCGGGATTCTGGCAAGCCTTTGATGTTGACCGTGCATGGGATGTTTAACCCAGCGGCTCTGAGAGTCTCGCGGTGGAAGAAGGTCTTGTCGCGTCGGACACTGCTGAGTGGGTTTTTTGAACAAATTATGTGCTATCAGGCGCTGAGCGATGCGGAGTACGAGACCTTACGTCAGATCGGGATACGTAAGCCGATTTGCGTTATCGGGAATGGGGCGCGCGTGCCTGCTATCACTGAGGACTTCGCCGCATTGAAGCGTGACGATTTTGGAGGCAATCGGCGAACGTTGTTATACCTTGGGCGCCTTCATCCGATCAAGGGAGTTGATCGGCTTATTGAAGCCTGGCAGCAAGCAACCCTGGGTGCCAATTGGCAACTGGTGATTGCGGGCGACGGAGAACGCGGTTATCGCAACTGGTTAGAGTCGCTGGTGCGCTGTGATGGGATTCGTTTTATCGGGATGGTGACTGGCGTCCAAAAAGAGACATGGCTGCGAGGATGCGACGCATTCGTGTTGCCCTCGCACAGCGAGGCCTTTCCTGTCGCGGCGATTGAGGCTTGGGGCTATGCAAAGCCGGTACTGCTAACGGACACGTGCAGGTTTCCCGCGCCGGTGCGTGCGGGGGCGGGTATTGAGGTCGTTTCATCGGTACATGGGTTGATGGAAGGATTGCAACAGTTGACAAAACAAACGCCAAATACGTTGCAGACGATGGGGCTGCGCGGCAGGGCCTTTATCCAGTCCGAATATGGATGGGATCGTATTTGTTCAAAGTTGGTATCGGTGTACTCTTGGATGTGCGATCAAGGGCCGGCGCCGGACTGTCTCCGTTTCGATTGAGAGGGTTTCCGAGTGTTGCTGAATCGGTTTGATAATCGGGAGTTTGATCGCGGGCGCCCCAGTTGGGTTGAAGGACTCTGGTTGGTGGTACAGGCACTGCTGCTCGATTGTTGGTTGCCGGGGTCCGCGCATCGCGCTTTGCTGCTTCGGTTGTTTGGCGCCAAACTGGGAAACGGTGTGGTCTTCAAGCCGCGGCTTCGGGTCAAGTTCCCGTGGAGACTCCAGATCGGCGATCATGTCTGGCTCGGTGAGGGGGTTTGGATCGATAATCTCGACACCGTGATCATTGGTAATCACGTATGCGTTTCTCAAGGCGCTTATTTTTGTACCGGAAGCCATGACATGAACGCAGATGCGTTCGATCTGGAGGTCAAACCGATTCGGTTGGCGGATCACGTTTGGATTTGCGCTCGAGCAACCGTCGGCCCTGGGGTGACGGTAGGCGAAGGCGCCATTCTGGCGCTCGGTGGTGTGGCGACGCGTGATTTATTACCCTGGTGTGTCTACGGTGGAGTGCCGGCACGACCGATCGCTAACCGTTCAGACCCCCGCCTGCGGCAGCGGTGCCAGCGGCAATCCCTGGCTCCGGTCAGCCCTGACCTTGCCCATGTAGGTTCGGGGCAGGTGCTTGGCGGGGCTGACAAGTGTCGGTGACACTGACCAACAGGGTGGAAGCCCAAGAGCCGACAGCGGTGCGGGTGACTAATAGCGCAGGAAGGAGCACCATCCATCGGTGATCAGCGGTTCCATGAAGCCGGCCAGGCCTTCGACACCATCGCCTTGCCCTGCTCGGCGATTACCTACAGGGCTTTTGTCGATGAACTGCTTGGCGATGTGAAGCCAGGCGGTTACCTGCTAGTCATGACTGATAATTTCGAGAGCCGCGTCGCTAGGAAGCTAGGCGCAGGGTTCCCTAAGGGGATGCCTCACTCTCACATCTCGCATTGCGGTCCGAAGACTCTCGAACGTCTATTCTCTGACAAAGGTATAGCGCTTGTTGGTCGGCTTCCCTATATCCCTTGGGAACTTTGAGCGCGTCATTCTAATTGTATAATCCGAGGGCTACAGCGAGGTCTGGAGCGTGAATTCAATCTTTGCGACGTGCTTGGATCGGAGATGCATGACCGCTTTCATCTATTCGATGTAAGACGTTTGGTTAATACCGCTACTGGCTTGATCTGAAACGATTCGTGACCTCGCCCCCTACAGCGGGTCTGAAACGGCAGCCATGGCAGATCTGCTTGCCGACCATGGCGGGCCACACGAAGCCATGCTGCTTGAGGCGCAGGGTCGCAATACCCAGGGTAACGCGGCCTTCATCAAGGCGGCGCTGCATTCCTTGGGTATTCGCCGGATGCTACTGGTGACCTGGCATCTGCGCCGGGCAGTGGCGCTGTTTGCGCGCGCGGGGTTCGAGGTGGTGCCGGTGGGGCAGATTATCGGTCGTTCCGCGCCTGTCGGGATCTGGAGTGCTGGGTGCCAAGTGTCGGTGCGCTGGAGGCGAGCGGGTTGGCGGTGACGACGTATATGGGTTATTGGGCACAGGTTGCGGGCCGATCCTGAGTCTTCTGAATTCGCTGGGTGTTGTCCTGCGACATCGGATTTAGCGCGGCAAAGTTGGGCAGTCGGTTGCTGCCAGGCGCTGTGCTTTTGCCGTTCGTGAACGAAGTCTGTCTGATCGTTCGGCCCGGGATGACAGGTGCAACCGGTAATGTCTATTCCGATCTGCACGAATTCGAGGACCTGGCGCTGGTGCTCCACGCCTTGCGGCCGGACGATCTGTTTGTCGATATCGGGGCGAATGTGGAGTCGTACTTGATGCTCGAGTGAGGGGCCGGAGCGCCCGACCTCGCGATCGAGCCCATCCCCGGTATCTTCGCATGGTTGACGCGAAACATCGCGGTGAACGGGGAGGGTCGGCTGCGCTTCAGTGGCGGATTGGATACGGTTAATCATGTGCTCGCCGAGGGTGGCGTTGCAGGATGGGTTGAAGCCGACGATTCAGTGTTTCGACGCGTTGCTGGGGCGGTCGCCGGCTGCTCGAAACTGACCCTGGGTGCCGACGCCATCGCTGGTACGGTGTGTTATGTTAAAAAAAAAGCCGGGCCTACGCCCGGTTTTTTGTTTTTGGAGTTCGGATTGCGGTCGGCGTCTATGAAAATTTCGATCATCACGGCAACCTGGAACTGCGCCGGGACGGTGGGCGGCTGTCTGGCCTCGGTGGCCGCTCAGTCGCACACGGAACGCGAGCATATTATGATTGACGGCGGCAGTACGGACGGGACCTTGGCGGTGCTCGAGGCCCAGCGGGCGGCGCTCGCGGTGCTGGTAAGCGAGCCGGACGGCGGGATCTACGATGCGCTGAACAAGGGGATCGCACGGGCGACCGGGGACGTGGTGGGGTTGCTGCATGCCGACGACCTCTATGCGGATAAGGACGTGCTGGGGCGGATTGCCGCGGCCTTTGCCGATCCGGCGGTGGAGGCGGTGTATGGCGACCTGGTGTATGTGGCCAAGGAGGATACCGGGCGGGTGATCCGCTATTGGCGCTCGGGCGCGTATCGGCCGGGGCGGTTGCGCCTGGGGTGGATGCCGCCGCATCCGACGCTTTATCTGCGTCGGGCGCTGTATGCGCGTTATGGGGACTTTGATACGCGCTACCGGATTGCGGCGGATTATGACCTGATGCTGCGGGTGCTCAGCCGGCTCACGGGGCGGGTGGTGTATCTGCCGCAGGTGCTGGTGCGGATGCGGGTGGGCGGGGCGAGCAACCGCTCACTGCGTCATATTCTGCGTAAGTCCTGGGAGGATTACCGGGCGCTGCGGGCGAATGGCATGGGTGGGGCGAGTGGGGTGGGGGCCTTGGTGTGGAAGAATGTGTCGAAGGTGCCGCAGTTCTGGCAGGGGGGGCAAGCGACGGGGCAGCGGTAGGGCGCGGCGGGTCGGGGGGTTGCTATGGTCTTTGGCGGTCCGGACCGGGTTGGAGTTTTGGGTTGGGGTGGGTCGCTGGCCGGATGTATGTCCGTCCGCTCGACCGCTGCGTGGTCAGGGCTTCCAGGTCTGATGGTTCCAGTCCCGCCGCTGTCGGGGCAGGATGGCCTGACGACACAGGTTCACGGTAACGGCCATGGAAGGAATATCAAGCCACCCCGGAAGATGAAAGTCCCCCGTGGGAGCGGCGTCCCGCCGCGATGGGGCCGGGCGCGTAACCCGACCGTTCGGGTGACCGTGGCATCCATCGCGGCGGGACGCCGCGCCCACGGGGTCGCTGCGCAACTTTCACGGTAAGCCTTGGACTCCAAATGCGCACCCCTGGCCGGAGCGATGATCAAGCGCACCTTGGGCTTTGGTCATAGACCCGGCCAGTGCCCGATCGGCATGGTCGTCGGTCCGCATAGCGGACCCTACGGGTCAGGGTGTTACGGTAGGGTCCGCAGTGCGGACCGCCTTCGGCTGGGAGGATGTGTGTGACGATGGGGCCTTACCGTATCCTCCGGGCTGGCCGGACCCCTGGCATCGCCTGTTCGGCATCGCCCTGACCGACCTCTTCACCGGCCGGCCGTGGCGCGTGGAGCTCGAGAAAGAGTTGGCGCTGAAAAATCAGCGGCTGGATGTGCTGATCATCGAACGGCTGCCGGGCGACGCGGCGAGCAGCGATCCGGCCGCCTTGGCGGATCTCCCCGACGGGCTGGAGAATCTCCCCGCCCACAATGTGTTGAGCTACAAATTCAAACAGGAACCGCTGGACGGCTTGGCCATGGAAGAACTGATCGGCCACTACGTCACGTATCGCAAGCTCGCCTCCATTCAGGCGCTCAGCGGCCCGTCCGCGGCCGAGCCTCCTGCCGACCCGGTGGAACCGGCGCCCGCCGCCGCTCGACTGCTGCCGACGGCGGCGTTTCGCCTCTACGCGGTCGCCACCCGCCATCCCGCCAAGCTGTTCGCGCACCTGCCGCCCGGTACCCAGAGTCCCACCGAACGGATGGATGTCGCGGACCGGTTGCGCGGGCTGGACCCTGAGGAGCGTTTACGGGGGTTGGGCGCTGAGGAGATCTTGCGCAGATTTGACCCTGAGGAGCGTTTGCGGGGGCTGGACCCCGAACAGGTCAAAGCCTGGCTGAAGCGCACGGGGCATTGACGGGTTGCGGGCGCATGCGCTGCGGTCGGGGCGTCCGTCATGCCGACGGGAGGCCGGAACCCATGGCCAGCGCTCAAACTTGAGGTACGCGTGGGAGTCGAGGCCGGATGAAAACCGACCCGTCGATCTATGAATTTTGCGCCGCTGATAATCGCGCGTGATGATGCCTTGCGTGCCTGGGCGCCGCGGGCCTTGCGTACGATTCGCGAGGCGCCATTGGCCCCCACCACCCGCGCGACGCTGGAGCGGATGCTGGAATTCTGGCTGATCGAACGGTTTCCCTTACTCAGCAGCGAGGAGTTGCGAACCATGTTGAACGTCTTGGTACCGCTGGAGCAGACCCGGGTTTATCAGGCGACTTTTGCCAAGGGCAAGGCGGATGGTGAGGTCGATGGTCAGGCCAAGGGCAAGGCCGATAGTCTGAAACCCTTGTTGACACATCGGTTCGGGGTACTGCCCCGGTGGGCGGTACAGCGCCTGGATGCGGCGGCGATCGTGCCATTGGACGGATGGCTGGAGGGGATTTTTGATGCGCCGAGCCTGGAGGCGTTGATTGGGCCCAAGCCCGGGCAGGCAGCGCGGAAGGGGCGGTGAGGGGCGTGGTGTCGGTACGCACCCGCGCCGCGGTCCCCTCTGGGTCGTCTCGCTCCCACGCTCTGCGTTGGAGTGTCGGGCGGACGCGCCGCGTCCCGACGGCGGACTGGACGCTGGAGCGTCCGCACTTGCCCCCACGCTGGAGCGTGTGAGCCAGAATGGCTTAACTTAATGGCATTGACGCTGGAGCGTTGAGCGAGAATACTGAAAACGCGTCCGAATATGAACATGGATATAAGTAAGATCATGCCGAAGAAGCAAGATTCATCTCCAATCATTCATCTTGAAAAATATATGGACGTTAATATAAACCATGAGTTAGATGGCCATGCGCTCTTGCGAGACATGGTTGCCTACCGGCAGAGGATTACCTCAAATCCTGACATGGCACGCGGATTCTTGACACGTCTCGGGGTTGTGACTCCGGATGGCGACTTGAAGACCCTGACCCGTGGCTCATCGTTGGTCGCGTTATCAGCGCTCGCCGACATTCATACTGGGATTTCACGGAAACACCAAAGAGACGATTAGACGCTGGTGTTCGCCTTCGGAATCACATCCAGGTCGCCGTCATCAATACCGAGTGCATCAAAGCGTGCTTTCGGCCCTGGCAGATTAGCGAATCCTGGTCGCCGTCCGCTGCGTCGTAAGCCGGCCTTGGTCATCGTTGCGGCCAACCGAGGTACCCTGTCTACCTGGAGTCCAGGGCTTTAAGCCTTGGATCAGCGGGCCAAGACTGAAGCCTTGGACTCCACATGCGCTGTGCTGGCCGGAACAACGATCAAGGCCTCGCCAAGAACGTGACACGGCGTTCGCTGGAGGTCCAGGGGGACTGTCGAAACGCTATTCCGCGCAAAGAGACTGAGGTCGCCGTTGGCTGATTCAACTCTGCTGATTGACATCATCGCGGGCGCCCGCCCGAATTTCATGAAGATTGCACCCATCATCCGGGCGCTGCAGGCTCGGGCGGCGGCGGGCGGACCCGTGCGCTACCGCCTGGTGCACACCGGCCAGCACTATGACGCCCGTATGTCGGGCGATTTTTTTGTCCAGTTGGGCATTCCGGCGCCGGCTGTGAACCTAGAGGTGGGGTCGGGCACTCAGGCGGAGCAGACGGCGGCGATCATGATCGGCTATGAGCGGCTGCTGCTGGCGGCACCGTCCCGGTTGTGTCTGGTGGTGGGGGACGTGACCTCGACCATGGCCTGTGCCATCGCGGCGCAGAAGCTGTGCGTGCCGGTGGCGCATGTGGAAGGCGGTATCCGCTCGGGTGACTGGACCATGCCGGAAGAGATCAACCGGATGGTGACCGACGCCATCACCAACTGGTTTTTCACCACCAGTGCGTTTGCCAATGCCAACCTGCGCACGGCGGGGGTCGGGGAGGAGCGGATCTTTTTCGTCGGCAACACCATGATCGATTCCTTGCTGGCCAACCTGGACCGGCTGCAGCCGCCGTCGTTCTGGGATGCGTTGGGATTGCAACCGGGCGGGTATTTCGTGGTCACCCTGCATCGGCCGGCCAACGTGGACGGCACTGGATCACTGGCGCGACTGCTGGCGGCGATCGGCGCGGGCACGCGGGGCCTGCCGGTGATCTTCCCGGTGCACCCGCGCACGGCGAAGACGCTGCGCGACCTGGCCGATCTGCCGGCGCATCTGCACTTGGTGGAGCCGCAGCCCTATCTGGAATTCAATTATCTGGTCAAGCACGCCAAGGCGGTGCTCACCGACTCCGGCGGAATTACGGAAGAGACCACGGTGATGGGTGTGCCCTGCATGACCCTGCGCGACAGTACCGAGCGGCCGGAGACGGTCAGCATCGGCACCAATGCGCTGATCGGCACCGATCCGGCGAAGCTGACGCCGGCGCTCGACCGGCTGTTTGCCGGTGAGTGGCAGCGCGGCGCGATACCGGAGTTGTGGGACGGGCGGGCGGGGGAGCGGATTGTGGCGGGGATCGAGCGGGTGTTGGGGGTTGGGGTGTAGGCGTTGGCGCTCCGTCCGTCATTCCGGCTTGTTGCGACAGGCTCGTGGTCCGCTGCCACGCCGCGGGTGCTTCGCCGCACCGGCGATCAAGCAGGGCAATGTCCGAACCGGCCGAACCGAAAGTCCGCTTCCAACTCCGCAATGAAGTACTTCAGGGCAGCAGGTCGCCGACCAAGATGTGCTGAGTGCCTATTTCCAGCAGGGACGCCTGTGCATCCGCCGCCAGCACCCACCGTTGCGCATAGCCGCTGTGCTGCGGATCACGGCAGACCTCCAGTGTCTCCCCGCTCAAGTCCAGAACCCAATACTCAGGCACGCCCGCACGGGCGTAGGCCGCGAGCTTGCGGCCGCGATCATAGGCGAGAGTGGTGTCGGCGATTTCGCAGATGAGTAACGCGTGGGCGGGGTGGGCGTCGCGGTAGTCACGCGGTTTGCCGGGGACAACGGCGGCATCGGGTTCGGGCGCCGAGTGGTCGTCGAGGTTGAACGGGAGCTGGACGCGCACCGTGACGCCGGGGCCGACTGCGCAACGTAAGGCGTCCGCGACCAGCGTGACCGCGGTGGCATGCCGGCTCTTTTGGGGTGCCATGTCGATGATCTCCCCGTCCAGCAATTCCACGTGGTCCTGCGGCCCGAATACGCCTGCATCAATCATCCGGTCATAGTGTGCCCGGCTGAACCGGTGCCTGGTCAGCTCCGGCACGGCGCTCATGGTTCGACGGCCAACGTCAACACTGTTTGCATGCCTGCACCGGCAGCCCGCGCTTGATCCAGCCGGGTCCGGCGGCGCTGCCGACCATGCCTTCCTTGATGTTATAGACGCGGGTGAAGCCGCGCGCCTCAAGCTCTTTTTGCATATAGGAGGTACGATTTCCGGTGCGGCAGATGAGCGCAATCGGCGCGTTGCGGTCGCCCTTGACCTCGGCGAGCACGGCCTCGGCAAAGCCGTCCGGCCCCTTGGGGTTGCGCATTTCAATGCGTACCGCACCCTCGGCCACACCGGTCTGGCGCCATTCCTCGGGGGTGCGGATGTCGATCAGGGTGAGTGCACCGGTGCGCGCCTGGTCGTTGGCCTCCGGGGCGGTCAGCGTTGGCCCGGCCTCGGACAGGCAGGCGGTCAGCAACAGGGCGGTGAACAAGGCCAGGGCTTGGCGTTTCAGGGGAAAGCGAAGGATCATCGTCGGTGTCTCGTGTCATTGGGGCGGTTCAGACCCGCCCGGGTACTGCTCAGTCTGACGAGTTAGGTCGTCGAGCCGTGATTCCAAGTGCCGACGCTTATCCGGCAACTTGGTGAAGGGGGAGATCTCGCCGTACCCGCGACAAGGCTGAAGCCTTGTACTCCTGCCAGGATAGAGAACACAGTACTTCAATGCAGCAATCTAGTTGCGTATCATAGCCGGGGCCAATGCCTGGTAGGCACCGCTGGATAGAAACACACCCAAGGTGATTGCCCCGATGCCGACTGGCGAAGAGTCCCCAGAGTGCCCCGGTCAGGTAGGTTGCGCGCGGCACCGCGGGGCGGGTCGACGCCATCAGTTCGGACGCGCGGCCGGGGCTGGTTCCTCCAGACCTCTTGAGGCGAACTCCCGATCGGCCCGGCGCCCCATCGCGCGGATGACCGGGCCCAGCGTCAGGCCCTGCACCAGGATCGAGAAGACCACCACGATGTAGGTCACCGAGACCAACAGGTCGCGGATTTCGCCATGCGGCAAGGCCAGGGCCATCGCCACCGAGATGCCGCCGCGCAGCCCGCCCCAGGTTAGGATCGCGACCACCCCGGGGGCAAAGGTGCGAAACCGGGTCAGGGATGCCATCGGCAGGCCGGTACTGACCGCTCGGGCGACCAGGACCAGCGGGATGGCCAGCAGACCGGCCAGCACGACCGATCCGGTCAGGGTCAGCACCATCACCTCGAGCCCGATCAGGACGAAAAGCACGGCGTTCAGGATCTCGTCGATCAGTTCCCAGAAGCTGTCGACATGCCGCATCGTCACCTCCGACCAGACCCCGTCGCGCGCCAGGTTGCCGATCAACAGGCCGGCGATGACGACGGTAATCGGCGCTGAGACATGCCAGTGTTCGGCCGCCGCATAGGCGCCGCTGGCCAGCGCGAGGGTGATCAGTACCTCGACCTGATAGTTGTCGATACTGCGCATCATGAAATACGCCAGCCCGCCGCTGGCCAGACCCAGAACGAAGCCGCCGACGGCCTCTTGCAGGAAGGTGGTCAGAAACAACCCAGGGTGCAACTGCTCGGCGCCGACGGCGATCTGTACCAGCACCAGGAAGAGCACCACGGCCGCACCGTCGTTGAACAGCGACTCGCCGGTGATCTTGGTCTCCAGGCTTTTCGGCGCCGCGGCCTGCTTCAGGATGCTGAGGACCGCGATGGGGTCGGTCGGCGAGATCAGGGCACCGAACACCATGCAGTAGATCAGGGGGACCTTGAGCCCGAGCAGAAGGAACAGCAGCCAGGCGCCAAAGCCGACCAGCAAGGTCGAGATCAGCACTCCGACGCTCGCGAGCAAGGCGATGGCCCATTTATGTTGCGCCAGATCGGAGAGTTTGACGTGCAGCGCTCCGGCAAAGAGCATGAAGCCGAGCATCCCATGCAACACGGCATCGTCGAAGGGGATGCTGTCGAGCATCCGCTTGACATCCTCCTCCAGCCCCGCGCTGCCCGGAATAGGCAGCAGCAGGGTCAGTGAAATCAGCAGCGCGATCAACATCAGGCCGATCGCGGTCGGCAGCTTCAGAAACCGGTGGTTGAACCAACTGAACAACGCGGACAGCGTGAGCAGGGCGGCAATGATGTCAAAAAATCGCATGGCGAGTTGCGTCCCTCAGGGTGGTGCGTCCAGGTTAGTCAGGCGATGCGTCGGGTCGGCGCGGCTGTTTGATCCTGCACGCTAAACGCAAGGCTCCGTGAATGCAATTCTCAGTCGGGGACGATTCGCAGCAAGCGCCCATTGGGCTCGTCGGTGAGGACATACAAGAAACCGTCAGGCCCCTGCCGCACGTCGCGGACCCGGGCGCCGATGGTGAGCTTTTCCTCCCCGACCACCCGCTCGCCGTCCAAGTCGATCCGGCGGACTTGGCCGAACTTCAGTGCTCCACTGAACAGATCGCCCTGCCAGCCCGGCAGCCGCTCCCCGCTATAGAAAGCGAGCCCGCTGGGGGCTTTCGACGGAACCCAGACCAGCCTGGGATCGACCATCCCCGGCTGGCTGGTCGCGTCCGCGATCTTGGGTCCCCAATACTCCATGCTGTAAGTCACCAAGGGCCAGCCGTAGTTGCCGCCGCCGACGAGGAGGTTGAGTTCATCCCCGCCGCGGGCGCCGTGCTCGGTGGCCCAGACCCGGCCGGTGCTGGGGTCGCGGGTCAGGCCCTGGATGTTGCGGTGACCCAGGGTCCAGGTTTCGGGGCGGGCACCCGGTTGGTTCAGAAAGGGGTTGTCGGGAAGGGGTTGACCGTCCTCGCTCAGTCGCACGACCTTGCCGAAGTGGGTACTCGGGTGTTGCGCCTGGTTGCGGATATTCGCTCCGGCATGGGCAATCGGCGGATTACCGCCGTCGCCGATGCTCATCAGCAGTGAGCCGTCGGGTAACCACAGCAAACGCGAGCCGAAGTGCTGGCCGTCGTTCTTGGTGTCGGCGTTGCGGAAAATGACCCGGAGGTCTTCGAGCCGACCCTCGCTCAGGCGCCCGCGTGCCAGCGCGGTGCGGTTGGCATCCTTGGTGCCCTGGGCAAAGGTGAGATAGACCCGTTGGTTCTCGGCAAACCGCGGGTGAGGTGCGACATCGAGCAGACCGCCCTGACCATAGACCAAGACCTCCGGCACTCCGGCGATGGGGACGGGATCCAGCCGGCCGTCACGCAACAGCCGCAGCCGTCCGGGACGCTCGGTGATCAGGGCCGCGCCGTCCGGCAGCCAGGCGATGGACCAGGGGTGTTCGAGCCCCGTGACCACGGTCTCCGCCCGCCAGCCGCGCGCCTCCGGCACCTCGCCGCTGATGGGCGCCGGCCCGCCCGGCGGCGCGCAACCGGCCAGCGGCAGCCACGCCAGCAACAGGGGAGCCAGGATCGCGCGGATGTGCATGGGCGAACGGATCATGGCGCTCGGGCCTCCAGATGGGCATAGGGCGGTTCGGTCTGTAACCGCTGGTCCTCCAGCGGCCCGCCCACGGTGAAATGGTAAAGCGATTGCCACCGGGTGTCGGCAATGCCCAGCAGATCGTGCACCGCGTCGTCGAAGAAGCAGCCGATGCCGGTCCCGCGCAGCCCGGCCGCCTCCGCCTCCAAATAGAGGATCTGACCGAGCAAGCCGCACTCCCAGAACAGCTCCCGGTACTGCCAGGGACCATCCGCGAGTGCCGCATCGAAGTCCGCCAGCATTCCGACCGCGAAAGCGCTGTCGGCGGCAATGTCCTGATGGCAGGCGAGCTGGCGTGCCGCCGCGCGGGCGTCGCCCTGGACCAGGCAGAATAGCGGCAGGTGGTCGGGCGCGTCGGGGACCGGGTTCCAGTGCCAGTCTTTGCGCAGGCCAGTGCGCAAGGCGGGGATGGCCGCGGGATCGCGGGCCAGGCAGTAAAGCCCGGGGGCGAGCCCCTCCACCCGGTGAACGAACAGGGCGAGGTGGATGCGGGGCGGGCCGCTCCAGGCGTCCAGGGGCGGTACCCCGGCGCGCGGCAAGAGCGCGTCGAGCATGGCGAACCAGCGTTGCGCCGACAGCGGCGTCGACCCGTCGAATTCCTGCGCACTGCGGCGTTGGCGGATCAAATCGGCCGCGGTGAGTGCGCAGGGGTTCGCCGCCGGCGGTGGGAGGGTCGAGTGTTGTGTGACGACAGAGCGCGCCGCATCGGGGCGCTCAGCGGCCTCATGCACGGTTGCGATCCCCGACCAGTGCCGATAGTCCCGGCTCAATTGGTTCGCCAGGCCCTGGAAACACCGCGGTGCCTGGCGCAGTCGGTTGAGTTCGTCTGCCGACGGGATCGTGGTGGGGCCGACCCAGAGTGCCAGATCCGGGGCCTCCTGGTGACCGGGTGGGAATTCATCGGCACGGTCGACCCCCAGCAGCCCGGCCAGCACCGCGTCGCCCCAGGGCAGCCGTGTTACCTGCCAGCCCAGGAGCGCGGCGGCGTACGCGATTGCCGCAATGGCGTGGCCGAGATCGTGCTGACAGTAGCGGAAGGCGCGCAGGCCGTACTTCCAGGCTTCCCGCCAGTGGATGCTGCTGAGCGCCAGCACCAGGCCCTCGGTCGGCGGGAGCGACGGCGCCGCCTCCAGGTCGAGCGCGCGCTGTTCGAGCCGATGATCCCGGCTCACGTAGTGATAGACCCCGCCGCCGAGACCCGCCCGCGCGCCGGTGATCAGATAACACTCGGTGGGGTGCAGATTCCCGCTGGACGGATTGCAGCGCAGCGCCCACCGGGCATCGCCATAGGACTTCCAGGCCGAGAGTCCGAATGACAACTCCAGCAACACCGCCAGATGTGCCAGATCCACCGGAGCCGGATGCGGTCGCTCCCCGCTGCGAATCGCTGAGAACGGTACCGTCTCGGCATCGGCCGCCAGCCGCAGGTCGATCCCCGGCGCCCCCGTGAAAACCCGAAACGGGTCCGGCTGATTCGCCCAGTCCAGGCCGCCCGGACCGGGGGCGTAGCCATTGAGATGATGCTTGCTTTGCTGGTGGTAGGCGCAGACCAGCTCAAGTTTGGTCATGCCGTCCCCGGCTCCGGCTCCGGCTCCGGCAGTCGCGAGGGGACCTCGCCGCGCGCTTTGAGCACCTCGAAAGGATCAGGCCCCTGGCGCTGGTGACCGGCAGCCGCGAGCCGCTCGAGATAGTCGAACCAGAGCGGCTGCCAGGCGCGGCCAAGCTTATAAAGATACTGCCAGTCGTAGAGGCCCGAGTGATGCCCGTCGTTAAAATGGATCTTCAGGGCATAGCTGCCGATCTGCTCCAGCTTGGTGATGCCGACCTGTTCCTTGCCGACCTGCAGCTTGGCGGTGGCGGGCGAATGCCCGCGGACCTCGGCAGAGGGCGACAGAACACGCAAATACTCGCAGGGCAGACTGAATCGGGCGCCGTCGTCATAGGTGAGCTCGAGCACCCGTGACTGCTGGTGGAGGTTGATCTCGGTCGGCAGCGGTCGGTTTTCCATGATGGGATAACTTGCGTTGGCTTGCTCGCGTTGAGTTTCTATCGAGGTTGGGACGCGGACGCGGGATGCCAACGGACTATTCCCGGTGTGAACCAGGAAAGTCTGTTTGACTTGCGCCGCTCAAGCTGCTTGGACGGCCTGGAGGCAAGCGACGATCTCGTTGGCGACCGTCTCCGGCGCGGCCCCGGACAGGACGGCGAAGGGTGCCCGGGACAGGTCGGGAAACGGCGATGCGGTGCCTTGAGGCTGGTTCATCGGAACAACCTGTTGACTCTGCCCAGGGGCTTCCCAAGGACTGCTTGGTGAAGATAATATAGCCTTGTTACCTGATTCCAGACAGACCCTTGGTGTAGGGGCGGGTTTGAAACCCGCCCCAACGTCGGGGGCGACCGCCCCGAAATCGACCGCACCCGGAGCGCTGTGGCACCCCATGGTGCGTCGCCCTCGGTTTGCCTGCCGGAGAGGTTCGCTGAAGGCGGTGTGTGCGGGGCACCCCAAGCACGGCCCAGCTACCCGCCGGCCCAGGTGCCGATCTGGCTCGCGCTTTGCTGTATCCTGTTACCCCGTGTTCCACTCAGGTATCTCTGCCAATGGCGGTCAGGGCGCTCGTCGACTCCCCGATTCAAAAATACCTGGAAGCGCTGCACAGGCGCGTCGCGGACCTGCGCGAGGGTGACCTCGCCTCCTATATACCGGAACTGACCAGCGCGGACCCGGAGTGGTTCGGCATCGCCGTGGCGACGGTTGATGGTCATATCTATCAGGTCGGCGACAGCCGCCAGGCCTTCACCATCCAATCCATTTCCAAACCCTTCGTCTACGGGCTGGCACTCGCCGATCTCGGGGTCGAGCGGGTCTTGGCCAAGGTAGGGGTCGAACCCTCGGGCGAGGCCTTCAATTCGATCAGCCTGGAGCCCGGCACCGGGCGCCCCCTAAATCCGATGATCAACGCCGGGGCCATCGCCACCACCTGCATGATCGCCGGGGACAGTCCGCAGCAGCGGGAGCAACGGATACTCGAGATGTTCGCGCGCTATACCGGTCACCCCATGGCGGTCGACGAGCGGGTCTATGCCTCCGAGGCGCGCACCGGCCACCGCAATCGGGCGCTCGCCCACCTGATGCGCAATTTCGACGTCATCGAGACCGATCCGGAACCGGGGCTCGACCTGTATTTCCGCCAATGTTCGGTGCTGGTGAACTGCCGTGACCTGGCCCTGATGGGCGCCTGCCTGGCCAATAACGGGGTCAACCCGGTCACCGGGGTGCAGGCGCTGCCGGAGGCCGAGGTCGCGCGGGTGCTGTCGGTCATGTCCTCCTGCGGCATGTATGACTACTCCGGCGGATGGATCTACAGCGTCGGGATGCCGGCCAAGAGCGGCGTAGGCGGCGGCATCGTGGCCGTCCTGCCCGGTCAGGTCGGCATCGCCGTGTTTTCGCCGCTGCTCGATGCCCGCGGCAACAGTTGCCGCGGCATCCGGGTGTGCGAGGAACTCTCCCGTGATTTCGATCTGCACCTCTTCCACACCAGCCGCTCCACTTCGGCCGCGATCATCCGCGCCCGCTATGACGGCAAACTGGTCGGTTCCCAGCGCCGCCGCCGACTGGCCGAGCGGGACCTGCTGGCACAACACGGCGCCCGCGTGCGCGGCTATGAGCTCCAGGGCGAGTTGACCATCGGGGCGACCGAGTCACTGGTCCATGAGGTGCTGGACGAGTTGGCGGGGGTGGAGGTGCTGATCCTGGACCTGGCGCGGGTCGTCAACGTCGACCGGGCGGCGGCCCGGATGCTGGCGGACCTGGCCCGCGACCTCACCGGTCAGGGGCGCACCTTGCTGATCCCCGGGGCGGCCAACAAGTATGCCTTTGTGCGATTGGTTGCCCAGGCGTGGCCGCAGTCTCAGGACCTGGCGATCTTTCAATTCAGCGATCGCGACCACGCCCTGGAGTGGGCGCAGGATCGACTGATCGCGACGCTTGTGCCCCCGTCCGACCCGACCCAGGAGACCGCGCTCGCCGACAACGACCTCTGCGTCACGCTGTCCGGCGCGGAGTGCGCCGGGCTTGCGGCCATCGCGCGGCGACTGGAGTTCGCCGCTGGAGCACCGGTGTTTCGTACCGGCGAAGCGGCCGATGCACTGTTCCTCATCGCCCAGGGCCGCTTCGAGGTCCTGCCGCCGGCCCCCGGGCAGCCGCCGCGGCGGATCTCCACGCTGTCGCCGGGCATGTACTTCGGCGAATTGCCCCTGGCGAGCGGTCAACCCCGTTCGGCCGATGTGGTGGCGCGCGACGGCGGGGTCTGCTGGCGCGTCCCCTTTGCGGCGATCACGGCGGGGCTCAAGATTCGGCTGCTCTCGGCCATCGCCTCACAGCTTGCGGAACGCCTGGCGGAACAGGCGCGGGTGCAGCGACTGGTGGGCTGAGCCGGCGCGTTTTGCCGCAGTCACCGCACCCGTATGGTCCACTGAGCGGCGAGCCCCGCTCCGCCAGAACCGAGCGGCGGTGCGAGGCGTCTCGCGGTTGCGTGCGCGTCGTTGGTCACCTAAGGTCGATACGTGGACGCTCTCTGGATACCAACACGCTGATCTACCAGATCACGCATCGCCCGCCGGGAATCGCCGAACGAGTCAACGTTCTCACCGCCGAATACCGGCTGTGCATGTCCTTCGTTACCTATGCCGAGTTACGCAAGGGCGCCGAGCGCAGCACCCGAAAACCGGAGTGGTGGTCTATCGACACCTTCGCGGGGAAGCGCGCGAATGACGCGGTTGTCGATGTGCAGATGCTACCAGCGTCGCTGCATGCCGAAGTGATCAAATAGGGTCTCGTTGCCGACCCGGATGAGTCCTTTGATCTTGGCTTGCGCGATCAGCATCCGGTCGAACGGGTCGTGATGCGGGCCGGGTATGAGTCCGGCGCGGCGTGCATGCGCGATGGTGATCGGCAGTTGCCGACATGCCTGATCGTCAGGGATCTATGCGAAGGACTTGAGCCGCCGCCCAGCCGACCCCAATTCCGACATTGGCCGCGCCCCGGCTGGACCCCCAAGAGGAGCCCCATGAGTAACCTATCTGCCAAGATCAAAGAGGAGTTCATTGCGCTGCTGCCGCCAACGCTGTACTTTTTCATCGCCCTGCACATCGTTGCCCTGATCCGGGCTTTGATGACCGAGGGGACCGGGATCGCGGCGACCACGACAATTTCGGTGGCGGTCGCGGCCCTGATTCTCGGCAAGGCGGTATTGCTGGCGGACCTGTTGCCCATCATCAATCGATATCCCCACAAGCCGCTGATCTACAATGTGACGTGGAAGACCTTGATCTACCTTGTCATTGCTGGGCTCGTCCATTACCTGGAGCGGCTCATCGATTTCTCGCGGCAGGCCGGGGGGATGGTTGCCGGTAATGAACGGTTGCTCGCGGAACTGGTTTGGCCGCACTTCATCGCGGTCCAGGTGCTGCTGTTCGTGTTGATTGTCATGTACACCACGTTCCGCGAGATCGCGCGGGTGATCGGAACAGAGCGGATGCGGGAGATGTTCTTCGGGTCGAGGAAACAGGTCGACTGATCGCGACGGTTGTGCCCCCGACCGACCCGACCCAGGAGACCGCGCTCGCCGTCACGACCTGGTAGAACGGGTGTTGGCCAGCCTCCAATCCGATCAGCTTGGAGCCCGGCACCGGAGCTTTGCTTGCGACGCCGATCAGGTCCGGCTGAAGCGCGACGTGCGAGGAAAAGCCTGCCCTTTGGCATCGAAAAGGTAGCAGGCGTCGGTCGGCACACCGATGTCGAACTGACTCTGGGGTGCGGCCGGGGTTTCCGGGCGCACCTTGACCGTGAAATCCTTGCCGCCGACTTCCAGATAAACGAAGGTTTCGGCGCCCAGGTGTTCGGCCACCTGCACGGTGCCGGTGATCCGATTATCCGCGCGCGGGTCGTCGAGCATGACCGTGTGCTCGGGCCGGATGCCGACCTCGACTTTGTCTCCCGCCCGGCCCCGGCGGCTGTCGACCGATGCGGTCAGGCTAATCCCGGTGTCGAGCTTGATGCGGGTCCGCTGTTCACCTGCTTCCTCGATCATGCCGTCCAGAAAGTTCATCTTGGGCGAACCGATGAAGCCGGCGACGAAGCGATTGGCCGGCGCGTGGTAGAGATCCAGCGGCGGGCCGAACTGCTCGAGATTGCTGGCCGCGCCATCGTCGGTGAGCGGGCTCAGGACCACGATCTTGTTGGCGAGCGTCATGGCCTCGACCTGATCGTGCGTCACATAGATGGTGGTGGAGCCGCGCTCCTGGTGCATCCGGGCCAGTTCGATACGGGTCTTCACCCGCAGGGCGGCGTCGAGATTGGACAGCGGTTCGTCAAGCAGGAAAACGTCGGGGTGTTGGACCAGCGCGCGGCCAATGGCGACCCGCTGGCGCTGACCACCGGAGAGCGCTTTGGGCTTACGCTCCAGGAAGCTGTCCAGGCCCAGCATCGCCGAGGCCTGAGCAACCCGCTCCTTCGCGATGACCTTGTCGACCTTCTTGATCTTGAGTCCGAAGGCGAGATTCTCACGCACCGTCATGTGCGGGTAGAGCGCATAGGATTGGAATACCATGCCGACGCCGCGATTGACCGGCGGCACGTCATTCATCCGTTTGCCCCCGATGTAGAGGTCGCCGGAGGTGATGTCGTCGAGTCCGGCGATGGCCCGCAGCAACGTAGACTTGCCGCAGCCCGACGGGCCGACGAAGACCACGAACTCACCCTCTTTGATATCCAGGTTGATATCGCGCAGCACATCGCGCGCAACACCGGGGTTGTAGTTCTTGACCAGGTGATCGATCTTGACGTCAGCCATTTCTTCCAAGCTCCTGGGGGCGTTGTGGCAACCGTTTATTTATGCGATCTGTGGACAACTCTGCTCTTTCCTGACGATCCGTGGATTAGTCGTCGCTGATGGCTATCCACAGAGGGCTCTGCTTCACCCGAAGAAAGCCAAAGAATTTATCCACAGATGACACAGATGGGCACAGATGAAAGAAATATGAAACCTCCCGGCTATGCCGGAGCGACGGCCTTGGTCGTCGCCCCCACAGGTCGGTAGATCCTTTCCCGGAAATCATCTTAGCCCTTGACTCCGCCGGCGGTCAGGCCGCCGACCAGCCAGCGCTGGGCGATCATGAACACCAGGGTGATCGGCAGGCCCGACATGACGGCGGCGGCGGCGAAGTCGCCCCATTTGTATTCCTGCGGGTTCAGATAGTATTGGGAGCCCACCGCGAGGGTCAGCTTGGCTTCGTCCTGAAGCAGAATGGAGGCCACCGGGTATTCGGTTATAGCGGTAATGAACGCCAGGATGAAGACCACCGCCAGGATCGGCACCGAGAGCGGCAGCAGGATCAGCCGAAACGCCTGCCAGGGCGAGGCGCCGTCGAGCATGGCGGATTCTTCCAACGACTTGTCGATGGTCTCGAAGTAGCCCTTGATGGTCCATACGTGGAGCGCAATGCCGCCGAGATAGGCAAAAATCAGCCCAGGATGGGTATTGAGCCCCAGCGGCGGAAAATATTCGGTGATCCGGCTGAACAAGGCGTAATAGGCCACCAGCGCCAGGACCGCCGGGAACATCTGGAAGATCAGCATCGATCTGAGTAACAGGCCGCGGCCCGCGAAGCGCAGCCGGGCGAACGCGTAGGCACAGGTGGTGGAGAGTGCAACGATCAGGATGGCCGAGATGACGGCCACCTTGACCGAATTCCACAGCCATAGCAGGACCGGGAAGGGCGGCGGGATGGTTCGCCCGGCCTCATCGACGATGGACATGCCGAGAGCGAGCCGCCAGTGATCCAGGGTGGGATTGCTGGGGATGATGTCGCCGACCGCGAAATTCCCGGTGCGGAATGAGATGGCGATCACCATCAACAGCGGGAAGATGATCAGGGCGAGAAAGAACCACAGAAAAGCATGAGCCGCCAGCTTGCGGTAGATGACTGATTTCGATTCAACCATGGCCATTGCGGTATACCCTTATCGTTTGGCAAAACGTACTGACCGCTCTCAGCGATCCACGCGCATGAGCTTGATGTTGATCAGTGCTAGGATGCCGACCATGATGAAAATCAGAGTCGCGATGGCCGAAGCCAGTCCGTAATCCTGACCCGAACCCTCGAAGGCAATGCGGTAAGTGTAGGTCACCAGCAAGTCGGTCGTCCCGGCCGGGGTTTGGGCGCCGATGATGTCGGGGCGCCCCTGGGTCAGCAATTGAACCAGCACGAAGTTATTGAAGTTGAACGCGAATGACGCGATCAACAGCGGAGTGAGCGGTTTCATCAGGATGGGCAGGGTGATGCTGAAGAAGTCCCGGATGAAATTGGAGCCGTCCATTGCCGACGCCTCATAGAGGTCCGCCGGGATCGCTTTCAGCAGCCCCATGCACAGGATCATCATGTAGGGGTAACCGAGCCAGGTGTTCACGATCAGCAGCATGGTGCGGGCGAGCGTGGGATCATTGAACCAGCCGGGTCTGATCCCGAAGACCTGGCTCAACAGCAGGTTGATCTCACCGAAGTTCTGGTTGAAGAGTCCACGGAAGACCAGGATTGAGATGAATGCGGGGACCGCGTAGGGCAGGATCAGCAGCAGCCGATAGAGACCGCGACCCGCGAGCCCTTCCCATTGCACTAGACTCGCCAGCACCGTGCCGATGGCGAGCGTGAAAATGACGGACAAGAAGGAAAAGGTCAGGGTCCATCCGAAGATCTGCAGGAACGGCCCCTGCACCCCAGGGTCGGTCAGGACGCGCAGGAAGTTTTTCCAACCGACAAAGACGCTGAATCCGGGGGCGATCCCCGGCCCGGTGAATTCACCTTCGGCGTTGAGTTGCCGATAGAAACCGACCCGCATATCCGGTGCGATGCGTTCCTTGGTCAGTTGGTTGACCAAGATTGATCCGTCGCCGCCCTGAGCGCTCGGCAAGACTTGAAACAGTGGGCGCGTCGCCGAGAATTGGCGCATCCCGCTCATACGCAGATCGCTATGGTCAGGCAGGTGCGCCACCACGTTCTGCATCACGCTGCGCAGGCGTACCAAATCCCTGACCGCCAGCGGCGGCTGGTCGGGAGGGGTTTCGATGACGGTGAGATCAATCTCGATCGGCGCGGTGACCGCCGGCGGCTGGGCCTTGGCGTCAGGAATGCGCAACTCGACCGGTTCGCTGATAAAGCGTTCGCCGGTCCTGGCCGACAGGGCCAGGCGATAGGTATCGGTGCCCGCGGCATAGAGGCTGAAGTCATAATTCTGACCCTCCACCTGGAAGGTCTGCGAGAGATGGTAGTGACGTGCCCGCTCAAAGGTCAGGATGTTGGTTGCACTGTAGTTGGTGAAGGCGATCCAGATCGTATAGGCGAGCGGAAACACGATGAAAATGAACATGGTCGCGACACCAGGGAAGATGTAGCGATGGACATAGGCGCGTTCGGCGGCGAACACATAGAGACCGGTGGTGACCAGGATCAGGAATACCAGGGCGAAAATGGTCTCGCCCTGAATGTACATCAGGGTCACGGCGTACAGGTTGATCAGGGCGATCAGACCGAGAACGGCCCATTTGAGCCAATGCGTCGCGGACGTACCCGCACCTTCAATCGAGCCAGTTGTGACCGCCATGATGATCTCCCCTTGGTCAGTGGTGCAGTGGCCCGCCGGCCTTGGATGCCTGGCGTCCCGCGTGGGAGCGGCCTCCGGCCGCGATGCGAGGCCGCGTTAACCTGCGGCCCTGCGGCAGTTTGCGAGGCCCCGTCGCGGCCGGAGGCCGCTCCCACGGGGGTCGCTGCGCGACGGCGGGGCATTGGCCTGAACGATGATCAAGGTCCGCGCCCGACCTCGTGGTCTGCTACTTGGCGGTGACGGTCCGCTTGGCCGCATCGTCCAGTGCGGCGTCGACTGACTGGCGGCCGGCCGCGACGTTTTTCAGGGCGCTTTCCAGGTTGGTCCAGTAGTTGATCATCTCGGGAACGCTCGGCATCGGCTCGCCGGCCGCGGCATTGTCGAAGGTGACTTTGATGCGTTCGTCAGCGGCGAGTTGCTGCTGGAATTCCTTGAGCGCGACGGCCCCCAAAGGCTTGTCGTCATTGACCGACTTGAGACCCGCGGGTGTCAGCAGGTACTCCTCCAGGAAGAGTGTCGCCAGGTCTTTGTTGGGGCTGGCGTTGTTGATCGCGCCGCCGAGCACGCCGACAAAGGCGCGGGCCGGCTTGCCGCCGAGGGTGGGCAGCGGGGCGACGCCGTACTTGACGCCGCTTTTGTTCAGGTTGTCCCAGGACCAGGGACCGTTGATCGTCATGGCCGCCTCGCCCTTGTTGAACTTGGCCTCGGCGACGCCGTAGTCCACGCCGCGCGGCATCTGTCCCTGCTCGATCATCCCGGCCAGGAAAGCCACGCCCTGCTTGGACCCCGCGTTGTTGAGGCCGGTGTCTTTGACGTCATAGCTGCCGTCAGGGCGCTTCTTGAAGGCGTAGCCGCCGCCGGCGGACATCAGCGGGTAGGTGAAGTAGGGGGTTTCGAAGGCCCAGAGGATGGCGTGCTTCTTGTCCTTCTGCAGTTTGGCGTCCAGCGCGGCCATTTCTTCGAAGGTCTTGGCCGGGCCGTCCGGCATCAGGTCCTTGTTATAGATCAGGGAGAGTGCCTCGACGGCGATGGGATAGCCGTAGATCTTCCCGTCGATGGTGACGGCCTCCCAAGCAAAGTCATCGATCTTGGCCTTCATCGCCGCGCTGGGGGTCAGCGGAGCGATCAGGCCGCCCTTGGCCCACTCGCCATAACGGTCATGCGCCCAGAACATGATGTCGGGTCCCTGGGCGTTGGATGCCACCTGCTGGAAGCGCTGTTCAACCTTGTCCGGATGGGAGACCTCGACCGGTACCCCGGTCTCCGCCGTGAACCGTTTGGCGACTTCATCCAGACCGTTGTAGCCCTTGTCGCCGTTGATCCAGAGGACGAGTTTGCCCTCTTCGAACGCGTGTGCCGGACCGGCCAGTGAAAGGGTTGAAGAGGCGACGACCAGAGCGATAAGTGTCTTCACGATCGATGTCCTGCCTATGGCGTAGTTGTTCTTGCGTTGTCCCGAGGGGATCTCCCAAGCCGACGCATCGACCGGCCCAGGGGCCGATCAACGGGGTTCCATGCCCACCGGCGAAATCCTGACTGCAGCGGCTCCGGAATCACGATCGGTTTACCCCGCCCCGACTGATGGCTTCCCGTGCGGGCGATCCCAGGCCGTCATCCCAGTATAGACCAGGGTCTTTCATTGGGGAACAGCGGTGTCGGCCGCGATCGGCGTTCGGCGGGGTCCCATCGGCCCATGGTGTTGCGTGATCACGACAGACTTACGCGTCGTTTTCCAGCCACGCTAAAACACGGAAATTTCTATCATATAAAAATACTTTTAAAACATGGCTCGACAAGCTGTTTCGTAGGGTCTACATTAAGCCATGAGGCGTCTGTGCTCAAAATGCGACGTGGTAGCAGTGTGTCGCCCCCAAGACCCTGGAGGACTCGATCAATGAAACTTCGCGTGTTGACGACGGCACTTGCCGCGTCCCTGGCGTCAGGCGCCGTCCTGGCCGCAGACGCCGCTAAGAACTACATCCCTGATTTCCATGGTTACCTGCGCTCCGGCATCGGTGCGACCGGGGGCGGCGGCGATCAATCCTGCTTCCAGTCGAACGGGGCGGATACCAAGTACCGTCTGGGCAACGAGTGCGAGACCTACATGGAGATCGTGCTCGGCAAGTCCTTGTGGGAACAGAACGCCCAGAGCTTCTATGTCGACACCCGCATCGCGTACAAGTCGGCGCAGCAGAACGACTGGTCGGAAGATCCGGGTGACGGGTCCGGCTCCAACAGCGACGCCATCTCCGGTGATCGGGCGCTGACCGCCCATCCGTACCGAGACTCCGTGGTGTCGGTGCGCGAGGCCAACGCCCAGTTCCGCGGCGTGATTTCCGGTCAGGCGAAATCCAACCTCTGGGCCGGCAAGCGCTTCTATCAGCGCCATGATATCCACATGGCCGACTTCTATTACTGGGACCTGTCGGGGCCAGGGGTCGGCCTGGAGTACTGGACCCTGGGTCCCGGCGATCTCTCGCTGGCCTGGGTGCGCAACACCGACGGTCCCTGGGTCAACGGCTATGGCACCGAGTTCTATAACGACGAGATCGTTCGCCCCAACGTCATCAACAACGTCCTCAGTACCCGCTACGCGAATCTGACGACGAACAAGGACGGCTCGCTGGAACTCGGCATCGAGTACGGCACCGCCGACCTGACCAACGACCAGGACAGCGTCACCGCGCGGGTGCTTGCCTCGGGCGAGATCGAACGGCTGGAGCCGTTCGAATACAACAACGGCTGGTTGTTCACCGCCGAACATACCCAGGGGAACTGGTTCGGCGGCTTCAACAAGTTCATCGCGCAGTACGCCACCGGCAGCATGGCGGCGACCGGCAACAACAACACGCACTCGAGCAGTAATGCCGGGGCGGATTTCTACGGCCTCGACAGCGCGGGCGATCCGACGGTCCTCCCGGCACTCGATTACATGTGGCGGGTGATCGATCACGGCACCATCGCCCTGGGCAGTCGCGTGGAGATGATGTATGCGGTCTGGTACGAGTCCAAGAAGCGCAACTCGGCAACCCTGAACAGCGGTTTGGCGGCGACCGGCAGCGGCGGGGAGAAGAACTGGTTCTCGATCGGCATCCGGCCGCAGTACAACTGGACCGACACCATGAACACCGCGCTGGAGGTCGGGTATGACGACGTCGCCTTCTCCAACAATTATGCCGGCTACGGATTGTCTGCCGCCGACCTGGCCGATCTGCCGGTGGGGTTCGACGCCAACGCGCTACGCTCATGTGCCACGCGCGACGATCACTGCGTCCTGACCAAGATCACCCTGGCCCAGCAATGGCAGGCGGGTCCGAGCATCTGGGCGCGTCCGGTGATCCGTCTGTTCGTCACCTATGCGGACTGGAACCAGGGTAATGTTCCCCAGACCCCGGGCATTATCTCGGCCCAGGACACCAGCGGGGTGACCTTCGGTGCGCAAGTCGAAGCCTGGTGGTGAGGCGCCGGCCGTCCCCGGCCGATGGGACGGCGAGCAATCCGTGTTGAGGCGGCGGTGCCGGCCAGGGGCTGCCGCTGGTCATCGTGTCATGCAAGTCCAGGAACCCCGTATGCCCAGATTACTGACCGTTGCACTCGTTCTCAGCCTGGCAACACTCGCCGGCTGCGCCGGCATGGGCAAGAACTCCTGGTTCGCACCCATGGAATCCCGTTCACCCATGTACACCGCGGTGAGCCCGAGCGCCGCGGCCAGCCAGGAAATTCTGAATGCCGCGGCGGTCTGCTGCGACGCGCTTTCGGAACTGCGGTTCGCGCCGCTGGACACCACGGCCACCCGGTTCTACGAGATCAATGCCGCTTCTCAGGCCTTTGCGTTCTCGACCGGCAAGAGTCTGCTCCAGGCGTTCAGCATTCCGGATGATCTGGAGCGCGCCACCCTCACCATTGACGCCGTCGCCGGGGCCACGGTCTTCGTGCCGACCGTGCTCATGCTGGATCGCGACTTCAACGTGACGCGGGCCATCGAATCCAGGAGTTTCAAGTACACCCCTGCCGGGTTCATGGAGCCGCAGCGGTTGCGCGGTCGGGTGTTTCTCGACCGTCGTCCGGGCAGTGAGTTGGCGAACGAAAAGTATCTGGTGATCTTCACGACGGACAAGGACATGCGCGGCTCGACCCGGATGATCAGCGAGGCGCGGCTGTACGCTCGGGCGCGCGGCTTGGCCGACCCGGGCCTCCCGGACCCGGTGGCCCGCCATGCGGCGACCGGTGTTTTCCGCATGGATGTCGGCGAACTGGAGACCGCGGCCCCCGCGGTCAGCCGTTCTTACGTTCAACAACAACGCGGCGCGACGCGCTACGTGGCACCGGCACCGACGGTGACCACCCCGACACCCAAGGCGTCGGCGCCTGTTGCGCCGCCCGGGCGTCTCCCAACCCGCAAGGCGACTGCCAAGCCAACCGCACCGACCAAGGGTCCCCAGCCGATGCTGCCGGAGACGCAGCGGATGTATGACCGCATGATCGAGGAATCGGTGTCGGTCGGTGATATGGACCGTGCCTGGCGGCTGGTTCAGGAGGCCGAGCGCGCCGGCTCCACCAGTGCCCGGACGACCTTCGTCACCGCGGTCGAGACTAAGTAACCGGTCGGCACGCGCGCCGGGTCGACGCGGGGGGGCGTCGGCCCGGCGTTTTTCCGAACGAGGTCGTCGGCTTTTGCGCTGGTCTTCGGTAGACTTCCGGGACTTGGTTCACCAACCCCGGAGTCACCCATGCACCGCACCAGCGGCATTCTGCTGCACCCCACCTCGCTCCCCGGACCCTTCGGTATCGGCGACCTGGGCCCGGCGGCCCATCGTTTCGTCGCTTACCTCGCCGATGCCGGACAAGGTCTGTGGCAGGTCTTGCCCCTGGGCCCGACCGGGTACCGGGACTCGCCCTACCAATGCACCTCGGCCTTCGCCGGCAACCCCCTGCTGATCAGCCCGGACCTGCTGCTCGCCGCGGGTTGGCTCGACCCCGCCGACCTCGAACATCCGCCCTTCGCGGCCGGGCCGGTCGACTTCGGGCTGGTCAACGCCTGGAAGTGCGATTTGCTGGAGCGTGCCTGCCAGGGTTTCCTGTCCCGCGCCGATCAGGGCCAATGGGACGCCTTCGAGCGCTTCCAGGCCGAGCATCAGGACTGGCTGCCGGACTATGCGCTTTATGCCGCACTCAAGACCGCGCAGCGGACCCGGCCCTGGACCGACTGGCCCGAGCCGCTGGCGCGGCGTGAGCCGGCGGCGCTGGATGCCTGGGCCGCGGAGTACGCGATCCAGATCGAGCGTCAACGCTTGATCCAGTTTTTCTTTTTCGGTCAGTGGTCCGCGTTGCACGACGCTGCCCGGGCCCGCGGCATCCATCTGGTCGGCGACATGCCGATCTTTGTCGCTCACGATTCGGCCGAGGTGTGGGCGCATCGCGACTGGTTCCGATTGGAGCCCAACGGCCAACCCACGGTGATCGCCGGGGTCCCGCCGGACTACTTCAGCGAGACCGGCCAGCGGTGGGGCAATCCATTGTATGACTGGGACGCCCTGGCCGCGGACGGCTACGGCTTCTGGGTGCGGCGCCTGCGTCGTCTGTTGCAGGTTACCGATTTGGTGCGCGTGGACCACTTCCGCGGCTTTGCGGGATTCTGGGAGATTCCCGCGCACGAGGAGACGGCGGTCAACGGACACTGGGTGATCGGTCCGGGACAAAATTTGTTCGACGCCTTGCGCGAAGCGCTCGGGTCGAGTCTGCCGTTGATCGCCGAGGATTTGGGGGTCATCACCCCGGACGTAGAGGCGCTGCGCGACGGGCTCGAACTGCCGGGGATGGCCATTCTCCAGTTCGCCTTCGATGATCCCTGTGAGCATTTCGGACACTGCGCCTTCCTGCCCCACAACCATCAGCGGCGCCTGGTGGTCTATACCGGCAGTCATGACAACAACACCATTGCCGGCTGGTGGGCGGAGCAGGACGCCGATACCCGCGCCCTGGTGTGCCGCTACCTGAACACTCACGGTGAGCACATCCACTGGGCATTCATCCGCGCGGCACTGTCCTCGGTCGCCGCGCTCGCCCTCTTTCCCATGCAGGATGTCCTCGGTTCCGGTGCCGAGGCGACCATGAACCGCCCCGGAACGGCGGACGGCAACTGGACCTGGCGGATGCGGGATGACGACCTGGACCCGGACAGCGCCGAGCGGCTGCGGGATCTGAGCCGGCTGTTCGGCCGGTCACCCCATCTACCGCCAAGCTGATCACACTGCCTGGTCATCCCAAGGCACCAGGATCGCCACGCGGTATGATGTGCGATCCATTCTCCAATCAAGGCTCCTCAGTGCCCATGAAAGTCAGTGAAATCAAGAAAGGAATCGTTATCGACGTGGACGGCGCCAACGTCTACGTGAACGAGGTTCAGGTGCAGACCGCCTCCTCGCGCAGCGGCAACACCCTCTACAAGCTGCGCGGCCGCAACGTGGTGACCCGCCAGAAATTCCAGGGGAGCTTCAAGGGCGACGAGGTCGTCCAGACGGTCGATTTCGAGCGGCGGCCGATGCAGTACCTGTTCGAGGACAGCGACGGCTGCACCTTCATGGATCGCGATACCTACGAACAGCACAGCTTCGATCTGGAGGCCCTGGAGGAGGAACGGCCTTATCTCACCGAGGGCTTGGAGGGGGTCTTCGGTCTCCTGGTCGACGGCGTGGCCGTGGGGATCGAACTGCCGGCCACCGTCGTCCTGGAAGTGATGGACTGCGCCCCGGCCATGAAGGGCGCGTCCGCCTCCGCCCGCAACAAACCCGCCACCCTGAGCACGGGCCTGGTCGTGCAGGTGCCCGAGTACATCGTCACCGGTGAGATGATCAAGGTGAACACCATCAGCGGGGACTTCATGTCACGCGCCTGAGATGAAGCCCGACACCCATACCGCCATGCGTCAACTGATGGCCCAGGTACGGGAGGCCATCCCGTTCGACGCGCCCGCGGCCCAGGTGTGCACCGGGACCTGTGACGGGTGCTCGATGAAGCTCCTGGGATTTCTGGCAACCGAGCTGCAGGCGTGGGAGTGTCGCCTGGACGCCGGGGAACAGCCGACGCTTGGCGATCTGTCCCGCCTGGCCCGGACCAGCCGCAAGGTCTATACGGTGCTGGAGCGCAATGGCTTAGTGGCATGTGAATCATGACAATCACCGAATCCGACTGGAAGACCTACAAACGCCTGCGGGACCTGGCCCAGGAGCGCTTCTCGCAACGCGTGCTGGACGAGTGCCGACGCATCTGCGGCGACGAATCCGCGCCTGTCCAGGAACGCCACCTGGAATTGTCCCGGTTCCTGCGCGAGCGGGATCGGGAGATGCCATTGCTCTTCGATTCTCTGCGCCGCTCGACCGCGGTGCTTTGCCTTATGGCGATGAGCAGCCGCGGGCTGTTGACCGACGAGGAGGTGTCGGAGCTCAGTCCTGAGATCCAGCGGACGGTGAGGTCCGCGCATATAGTCAGATGATTTACGCGTCTGGAGGTGCTCATGCAAACACTGAGCGTGGCCGCAGCGAAGGCCCGCTTGTCTGCCGTGCTAGCCCAAGGTGTAGCGGGCGAAGAAATCGTCATCACACGGTGCGGTGTGGTGATTGCGCGCATTGTGGCAGAACCCGCTGCCAGGTTACCGCAGTTTGATATGGCCGAGCTGTTTGCATTCGTCGATGGGCAACCCATGCATGTCGGCGCGGATGCCGGTCAATTTGTCGGTGAAATGCGGAGCGACGCGCGTTTCTGATGCGTCGCTATTGTGGTGATTGATCATCGTTCCGCTCGCCGGAAAACCGGAAGTCGAGGCTTTAGCCGGTCGATATCGCGTCCGCGCGGCCTTGGTCCGGTTAAAGCCTAGATCTCCAGTGCGCCTGGGCTCTGGCCGGAGCGATGATCAACACCCCGTAGCGTAGCGCCAAACATAAAGGTGATCGTATCGTCCCGCGCTTTACGCGCTGCGATTGATCCAGCGATCAAGCGTATGATTGATATCATGATCGAGCACCATCTGCTCGCGCAGGCACAATGAGCGAAGATTTTCGATGGTCTTACGCTTCAGCGTCCTCTCGTCGTCTTCGCCTGCTCCGAAGGCGTGGCCCTGCAGTAGCAGACTACGCAGGACCCAATTGACATCGCTGCGACTTACCGGAGCACCGAATGCCCGCGTTGCGTCGCGGACCCGTTTGCTGGTCTCGCTCAGGTCGAAGGTGTGGGTCGCGAGATCGGTTCCGATGAGATGGAACAGCGTCTGATAATGGGGTGGACTGAGGAGGGGCGCGCCGGTGACGTCATGGATCTGCGCGGCGATTGGGAAAAGATCTTGGTCATTCCCCCAGTCAGCCCTCGCGGCCTGATTGCCATTAGGTCTTAAGACGCTCCTCTCGGTCATGAGGATGTGTCGGCGCGGGTCATAGATATGGCCGCCGCCGTTACTCCAGTCGACCCGCACTGGCGCGAGCTCCAGCGACTCGACAAACTTCCGAAAATTTCCCATCCCATTCCAGTCGTAAGCGATGGCCGGGTGTTTGGCCGTGATGAGGCTGGCAACCTGACTGCAGGGAGCCGGATGGCTCGCTTTGGCGATCTCAGCCCGGATCAGATCGATGATGACCGTCAGTTCGTCAATCGGCTTGGGAGAGCTGGGTGGCAGGCTGGTTGGTGCAGAGTGACGCCGCGGGTCGTGGATCAATCCTCCTCCTTCCCAAGTGACTTGAAACGGCGCGAGATCCCAGGATTCTACGAGACACCGAAAACTGCCGTAGCCGGCCCAGGTGGATGCGTCCATTCCCTCGACCGTACTCAGGATCGTCGAGGCGAGTTTCGCCAGAGCAACCGCAGTCGTCGCGTTGGCGATCGTTTTTTTCGCCAGAAGTAGCGCGGCATAGGCGAGGTCGTGATCATTGGGCTTGGTGGCGAGCGTGGCTGCCGGTTCAGCGCCTGCCGACTCATCCTCATCACGGAAGCCGAGTGCTTCCCGAGCGAACTCGTCCTGATCAATCAGAAGGTCGGCTGACGCGCGGTACGCCGCCGAGGGGAACCCGATCGCCAGCACCGTGGTGCGCCGATCCCAGCGTCGCAGCTTGCGCAACACCGGTGTAAAGTCCGCGTCTGCTGAGAAGACGATGAATTCGTCGTAACGAGTCTCTTGCAACAGCAGATCAATCATGTCGAGCACCATATGAATGTCGGTGCTGGTCTTGCCTTCGCTGGTCAGGGACGGGCAGTCGATGATCTCAAAGCCAGCGAGGTTGAATGCCGGTCGGAACCGCTGGTAGACCTGTGGGTTGAGATAGCAGCGGCGAACTAGCATACGGCGCCGGGCGCTATCTGGCGCCGGTTGGGGGAGTTCAAGTGACTCGACCAGCCAGCTCATCCAGCGCTGAGGCGCCCTGGCGAAACGGTCGGCGATCGACAGATCGAGTCTGCGTAGCCCTGAATAGACGTTGTCGAAATCGACGAAAAGTGCACTTTTCAAGCTGATGTTCCCGCGAAGTCCATGTGTGAGACTACTCTACCAAAATTGTGGTTCCATACTATTCAACGCCGTGTTTTTTCGAGCGGTGCAGTTCATCGCTCGACAAGAGGATATGCAGAAACAGGGTGCGCGGATGAGTCGGTGAAGGATCAAACCACATAGGTCCGCGACGCGCCGCGTCCTTCGTTGCGCAGGGCATGGGTTTTCAGCCAGTAGTCGAGGGTCGGTTCACCGCTCTCAAAGGTCGTCAGGTTATGCGTCGCCGCGAGGGGCGCCGAAGCCGCCCAGGTGCCAACCGTTGGCAAGTCAGGTCTCCCAGGGCGCTTTGGTTGCCAACAAGGCGCGCAGTCGGGGATTGTCGGCAGGCGGTGCGTCCAGCAACGCCTGAAACGTCGCAAACGCCTCAGCGTCAAGAACAAATACACGCTGGTCCAGCAACACGTCCTCGGCCTCACGGCAGGCCGTCTCCAGCATGAAGTCCGAGCGGGTCTTTCCTAAGATATCGGCCGCTTGGTCGATCAGATCACGCTGGTTGCGTTGGGCGCGAATGTTGATGTTGATGTCCCGCGTTTGGCCCCTGGCCTCCTGGGATTTTGGGGACGGCATGAAGCGCTCCTTAGGGTGTGTTTTCTGGATGTATTAGGTATAACTGTGTGTGCGCACGTTGTCAATACGTCTGCTTTGGAGAGGCATTTGCGCTTTTTCTTCATCTGTGAAAATCTGTGTCATTTGTGGATAAATCCGAATGGGCGCTTTGGCCGGCACGGCGATGAATACCGCCGCGGAGATCGCGCTGCAACTCCGCTAAGCGACCCTGTGGAGATCAGCCGAGGAACCGAACATCCTCACCGCAGTTCGATCCGTATTCGATGGTGCCCGGAAGTGATCCTCATGGCAAAGGGGGAATCAGCCCACGCCGAAAGGCTTCCTCTTGCACCTCGCGGGGAGCGTGCCGGGCGTCTACGATAAATCCGTTGACCTTGATCAGCCAAGCCACGGGGTTATCCGCGAGTCGGCTCGGCAGGGTCCACTGGGGATCGGCCTGCCCCGAGTTCAGCAAGTTCAGGATCGCCGTCGATTTCGCCGAGCCGGTGCTCGCGCTCAGACCGAAGTGCGAGCACAACGCATCCGCCCGCATGTACGGTGTCTGACTGCTGTGGAACAGGAAGTTGACGCGACCCATCGCGTAAGCGATGCCACAGGCCCAGGTTTTGGGTTTGCCCGTGACCAGCGGGGAGGGGCGTTTGCGGCACAGCTTCGCCGTCAGGCGTCGGCAGAGGCTCCCATACTCCTCCGGTCAAGTGCTGTCGGCAGAATGGGTCAGTGAACGCGACGACCTCATCATAGCGACCCTGGAGTGCCGTCGGCACCCGCTCCAATCCATCACCCGTCCCAGCGTTTGTCATGTCTGCTTACCTTCGTGTACTGGCCTTGGACACCGTCAGTTCCGGCAGTCTATGCGGACATCCGGTCTTCTGGTATTTGATCCCCGGCAGTCACGCCAGGATCTTGCAACAAGCACTTGGGGATCACCGCCCGTCCGCCGAGGTTCGCCGCTCGAAAGAGGTCACTTTTTTCGCTGTTCGTCCTATAGTGTGACTACGCTGCATCTTGAGGTCCCACCATGTCCATCGCCGTTCGCGAACTAAAGGCCGGCCTGTCCCGAGTGCTGCTGCGCGCCCAGGCAGGTGAGATCATCGAGGTTACCTCGCACAACCGACCGATCGCACGCATCGTCGGCATTCCGGCGCAGGAGGGAGACGGCGGGCTGCGCGGGCTGATCGCCGCGGGCGCCTTGTCCTGGAGCGGCAGCAAGCCCCGCTTGGCGCCGCCCCTGGACGTGACGGAGGGTGTGAAGCCGGTTGGCCGGATGGTGTTGGAGGATCGCGGTTGATGCTGTTCTGCGACACCTCCGCGCTGGTCAAGTTGTACCTGAGGGAGGATGCGAGTGACCTGATGATGGCGCTTGCGGCGGCGGCTCCCGCCATCGCGGTCTGCAGGATCGCCTGGGCCGAGACCATGGCGGCGTTCGCGCGCCGCGTGCGCGAGAGTCCGGCCGACGCGGAGGCGATCAAGGCGGTACGTAAGCGCCTGCGCAACGACTGGCCCGACTATGCGATCGTCGAGGTGACCCAACCGTTGGTGGAACTGGCCGGCGACTATGCCGATCTGTTTGCATTGCGCGGTTATGACAGTGTGCAACTGGCCGCCGCTCGCATCGTGCAGGAAGCGGCCGGAGAGGAACTGCATTTCGCCTGTTTCGATACCCGTCTGGAAAAGGCAGCCAAGGTGCTGGGAATGTTGACTGTAGCAAGTGATGGCTAAACCTGAGCGGATTATAGCCATCGGACGTGATAACCGGACGTAGGGGCGGGTTTCAAACCCGCCCCTACACCAAGGGTCTGTCCGAATATCAGGTAGGAAGGCTATAGCAAGGATCGGTCCAGGCTCTTCTCGACCAGGTCAGGTCCGCTGGCCGCGATTTTGTCGAGGAACGCATACCAAGAGCGGGTGCGCATCCAGTCGGCACCTTTTCGTTGACCGCTGACCACTATTTCCGCATCACCGGCCCCGCCACGGCGCCGGCCAGCCGGTCGGCGATTACTTCCAGGCCGTGCCAGGGGTCGCCCGGACCCAGTCCTTTGATGGCGCGGTCGATACGTGCGCAGGCTTGCAGCAGCCCACGCAGGAGGCCTGGCTGGAGCCGCGTGAGTGCGCGCTCGACCCCGTCCTGGCGCGGTCGCGGGACGCGATGGGCGGCCAAGACCGCTGCCGCAGAGCCGGTCCGCGCCTTCGCACCCGCGGCCTCCGCCAGCATCCGCAGGTCGCGTGCCAGGACCCACAGCACCAGCATTTCCGCCACGCCCTCGGCCCGCAACACCGTGAGCACCCGGTGGACCCGCGCCCGATCGCCGGCAACCGCGGCGTCGGTGAGCGCAAAAAGGTCGAAGCGGGCACTGTCCGCCAGGGTCCCCAGGAGGTCTTCCAAGGGCAGGGGACCGGGGTCACGCAGCAGCCGCAGTTTTTCGATTTCCTGCACCGCGGCCATCAGGTTGCCCTCGACCCGCTCCGCCAGCAATTCAGCCGCCCCCGGTTCAGGCACGAATCCCGCGGCCGTGAGTCGCTGGCCCAGCCACTGAGCCAGTTCCCGTCCCTTGAGCGGCCACACTTGAACCACCGCGCCGACGGCATCCAGTGACTTGACCCATTGGTTCTCCAACTCCTTGCGTTCCAGTCCGGGGGCGGTTACCAGCAGGAGGTTGTCGGGGCAGGGCCGCGCGCAGTAGGCGCGCAATGCGGCACTGCCGTCCTTGCCGATCTTGCCGCTGCTCAATCGCAGGTCGATCAATTTACGCTGACTGAACAGCGACATGGCGCTGGCGCTCGCACCCAGCGCGCCCCAGTCGAATTGGGCGTCCTGATCGAGCACCTCGCGTTCGTCGAAACCCGCGGTCCGCGCGGCGGTACGGATCAGGCGCGCGGCCTCGCCGAGCTGGAAGGGCTCATCACCGCAGATCAGATAGACCGGGGACAGGCCGCGCGCCAGGTGTTCGGGGAGTTGGGTGAAACGCAGGCGCATCGCTGTTCAGCGCAGGGTGGTGCGCAGGCGCATCAGAATGCGGTCCGCGGCATCGCTTGCGAAATCCTGGTAGATCTGCTCCTCCTCGAGCTGTTTGCCCAGGACTTCCACGTCCGGGTTGTCGAAAGTGCGCGAGAGGTCCAGGGTTTGTTGCGGCGCCCGTGTGCTTCCGTCGGCGGACACCGCGTCATAGGCGACCAAAAACCGCAAGTCATAGGCCAGGACCTTGCCGCTGAAGTCGGTGGCGACGACCCGCGACGAGCGTCCTTCCGAGAGGATACGCACGATGAGCTTGGCCTCGGCGGGAGTGGCGGCCAGGGCGAGCGCGCTGCCGGAAAGTTGATCTTCGATCGCCCGCTTGACCTGTGAACCGCCGCCCGCCTGGATATACAGCGGCGACAGTGTTTCCGGAAGGTCCAGGGTGCCGCGCAGACGAAAGCCGCAGCCGGTCAGCAGCGCCAGCGTCAGACCGGGCAGCGCCGCCGCGAAGGCGCGTCTGCTGATCATGACGCTCAGCCCGTCACCACGTTCACCAGCTTACCGGGCACCACGATGACCTTGCGGACCGGGGCGGTGTCCGTGAACCGGCGCACGCACTCGGCGGCGCGCGCAGCGGACTCGACCGCGGCCCGATCGGCTTCGGTCGGTACCGTCACATTGCCGCGGACCTTGCCGTTGACCTGCACCACATAGTCGATGCTGTCCTGTTTGAGCGCGGATTCATCGACCGCTGGCCAGGGGGCGTTCAGGATGTCCTCGCCGAAACCGAGTTCGCGCCACAAATGGTGGGTGACATGGGGCGCGATCGGGGCCAGGAGACGCAGACAAATGCTGACGCCCTCGCGCAGCACCGCGGTGGCGGCGGGCGCGTCATCCAGCTTGTAGAGCGCATTGACCATCGTCATACAGCCGGAGACCACGGTGTTGTACTGCTGGCGCTCATAGTCGAAGCGCGATTTCTTCAGCGCGGCATGGACCTCGCGACGGGCGGCGGCGGCTCCCGGTTGCTCGCTCAAGTCCAGGTCCAGCGCAGGGCCGGCGCCCATGATGGACCCGGCATTGACGGTTGCCAGCGTCCACAGGCGCTTGATGAAGCGGAAGGCGCCCTCCACCCCGTCGTCGTTCCACTCCAGCGACTGGTCCGGCGGCGAGGTGAACATCGTATAGAGCCGCACCGTATCGGCGCCGTAACGCTCGATCAGTGACTCCGGATCCACCCCGTTATTCTTGGACTTGGACATCTTCTCGATGCCGCCGAAGGTCACCGGCAGGCCGTCCGCCGCGAGCACGGCGTGCAGCAGTTTGCCCTTCTCATCGCGGGTGACCCTGACCTCGGCCGGATTGAACCAGTCTTTGCGGCCGTCCGCACCGTCACGGTACCAGGTCTCGGCGACCACCATGCCCTGGGTGAGCAGACGGGTGAAGGGTTCGTCGCAGTCGACCAGGCCCTCGTCACGCATCAGTTTGTGGAAGAAGCGGGCATAGAGCAGATGCAGCACCGCATGCTCGATGCCGCCGACATATTGATCCACCGGCAGCCAGTAGCGGGCGCGCTCATCCAGCATGGCGGTGGTGCAGTCGGGGGAGCAGAAGCGGGCGTAGTACCAACTCGACTCAAAAAAGGTGTCGAAGGTGTCGGTTTCTCGAATCTCGCCTGCGGCGAGATTCGAGAATGAGGGCATTCTTTTCAGGGGCGAGCCGGAGCCGTCGACGACCACGTCCTCGGGGAGACGGACGGGGAGGTCGGTCTCGGGGCGGATGCCGCCGTCGGCGGTGTGGACGACCGGGATGGGGCAGCCCCAGTAGCGTTGACGGGAGACGCCCCAGTCGCGCAGCCTGAAGTTGATGCGTTTCTCGCCCTTGCCGCGCTCCGCCAGCCAGTTCGCGACGGCGTCGACGGCTTGCACCGAGGTCAAGCCGTCGAACGGGCCTGAGTTGCGCAGGACGCCCTTCTCCACATAGGCGCAGGTCGCGATATCGCAGGGGCTGTCGTCGGCCGAAAAAATGACCTGACGTTTCGGGATACCGTATTTTTCGGCGAACTCCCAATCGCGCTGATCGTGTCCGGGCACCGCCATCACCGCTCCGGTGCCGTAGCCCATGAGCACGAAGTTGGCGGCAAAGACCGGCACGGCATCACCGGTGATGGGATGCCGGGCGTCGATCCCGAGCCGATGACCCTTCTTATCCATGGTCTCGATCTCGGCCTCCGAGACCCCGCCCTGGCGGCATTCGTCGATGAAAGCGGCCAGTTCCGGGTTGGTCTCGGCAGCGCGCCGGGCCAGCGGGTGCTCGGCGGCTACGGCCATGTAAGTGACGCCCATCAGGGTGTCCGGGCGGGTGGTGTAGATGCCCAGCACCTCATCTGAGCCGCTGATCCCGAATTCCATGTAGACGCCCTCGGAGCGGCCGATCCAGTTGCGCTGCATGGTGCGCACCTGATCCGGCCAGCCGCCGAGCCCCTCGAGGGCGTCGAGCAGTTCTTGGGCATAGTCGGTAATGCGCACCGACCACTGTTCGATCTCTCGCTTCTCGACCAGGGCGCCGGAGCGCCAACCCTTGCCGTCGATCACCTGCTCGTTCGCCAGCACTGTCTGATCGACCGGGTCCCAGTTGACCAGCGCGGTGGCCCGATAGGCCAGGCCCTTCTCCATCAAGCGGGTGAAGAGCCACTGCTCCCAGCGGTAATAGTCCGGATCGCAGGTCGCCAGTTCGCGCTCCCAGTCGTAGCCGAACCCCAGGCTCTGCAATTGGCCTTTCATGTAGGCGACGTTGCTGCGCGTCCACTGCGAGGGCGGGATGCCGTGCTTGATCGCCGCGTTTTCCGCCGGCAGGCCGAAGGCATCCCAGCCCATCGGCTGGAGCACGTTCTTGCCCTGCATCCGCTGATAGCGGGCGATCACGTCGCCGATGGTGTAGTTGCGCACATGGCCCATGTGCAGCCGGCCGGACGGGTAGGGGAACATGGCGAGACAATAGAACTTCTCGCGCGCTGGGTCCTCTACCGCCTTGAAGCTCTGGTGCGTGTTCCAAAACGTCTGGGCCGCGCGCTCGACGGCGCGCGGATCATAGTCGTGCTGCATGGGCGGTCGTTGCTGCTCAGGCATTGAAGGCCTCCAATCCGGACAGGCGCAGCCGATGGTCGTGCGCGCACGGCTGGCGCGGCGGCTTGCCGGCCACCGCGGCGGCGATGGCGCGGATGTGCGCCGGGGTGCTGCCGCAGCAGCCGCCGACGATGTTGACGAAACCGGAGTCGGCCCACTCGGCGATGTGCGCGGCCATCTGCTCCGGCGTCATATCGTACTCGCCCATTTCATTCGGCAGACCCGCATTGGGGTGGAATGAAGTACAGAACTCGGCCACCCGCGCCAGGTCCTCGACATGCGGCCGCAGCGCATCCGGTCCGAGCGCACAATTGAGCCCAATGGACAGGGGTCGGATATGGCGCAGGCTGTTGTAGAAGGCTTCCACCGTCTGCCCTGACAGGGTGCGGCCGGAGGCGTCCGTGATGGTCCCGGAGATCATCACCGGCAGCACCAGAGCGTCTTCCTCGAAGACCTGATCGACCGCGAAGGCCGCCGCCTTGGCGTTCAGGGTGTCGAAGATGGTCTCGATCAAGATGGCGTCCACCCGCCCGGCGATCAGGGCGCGCGTCGCCTCGGCATAGATGGTCACCAGTTCGTCAAAATGGGTGTTGCGGGCGCCCGGATCGTTCACCTCCGGGGAGATGCTGGCCGTCTTGCTGGTCGGACCGAGCACCCCGGCGACGAAGCGCGGCTTGGCCGGGTCCAACGCCGTGTAGCGGTCCGCGCACTCCCGCGCGAGCAGGGCGGCGGCCGTGTCGATCTCGGCGGCATAGTCCTGCAACCCATAGTCCGCCTGGGACAGCCGATTGCCGTTGAAGGTGTTGGTCTCCAGGATATCCGCCCCGGCCTCCAGGTATTGCTCGTGAATCTCGCGGATCACCGCGGGCTTGGTCAGCACCAGCAGATCATTGTTTCCTTTCAGATCCGACGGCCAGTCTTTGAAGCGCTCGCCGCGGTAGTCCGCCTCCCCGAGCCGGTAACGCTGGATCATGGTCCCCATGGCGCCGTCGAGGATCAGGATGCGCTCGTGCAGCAGTTGGGCGAGTCGGGAGGAGGGCTGGGCCTGGTTTGGCATGGACGATTCCGCTTGAGTGAGTGCCGCGCACCTGGCCGGTGCGGCGATGCGTCAGTATAACCGCGGCGGCCTGTGCACTTGGTGCCGGATCGGCGCCGCGGCTGCGGGCCGACACCGCTCACCGCGACAGCGCGCACGTCCGCGGCTATACTCAGGTTAACGCAGACTAACGCGCGCTGCTTTCAGTAACCCATGTCGCAATCCAGCCTTCAATACGCCTTCTCATCCCGCGGCATCACCGCCGGGGCGGTCGAGCTGGCCGACTACGTGACCGAGGCAATCGCCCAGATGGAGGAGGGCGCGTTGATCCCTGCCGTGGAAGATCTCCCGGCCGCCGAGCTGGCGGTCCTGCGCAGCGGCGGTTTCGTCGTCGAGCGCGGCCCAGTCGCCGGGGAAGACCCGCTGGCCCGTGCCGCCGCTGCCTATGCCGCCCTCCTGGAGACCGCGCTGACGATCAAAGTCGTTGCCCAGGCATTGGGCCGCAACGAGAGCCGCATCCGCCAGCGTTTGTTGAAGCGCAGCCTGATCGGTATCCGCCGGGGCCGGGGCTGGCTTCTGCCGCGCTACCAGTTCCAGGTGCAGGAGCATGACGGTCAGCCGGTGGTGCGCGCCCTGGTCCAAGGGATCGAGCAGGTCTTCCCCCGCCTGAGCCCTGAGTTGCACCCGGTCGCCCTGTGGCGCTGGTTCAGCAGCCCCAGCACTGAACTGGTGCCGGAGGATGAAGACGCGCCGCTGTCGCCGCGGGACTGGCTGATCGCCGGGCGCGACCCGGGCGTGGTGGCGCGGCTGGCGGCTGGGCTGTGAGTCCGGTGATGCGTCGGCGGTCTGCCGCTGATTCGATGCCGCCCTGACCGGCTGGTCCGTGCCGAAATTCCCCCCGCCGCCGCTGGTCGAGATGTTACGCCTGGTCCAGCCGGAGCTGCGCCGGCTCCCGGCTGGTACCGTCTTGTGGCGCGTTTATTTCCGCGGCGGCCCCCACGCCGGACGCTGGGATCTGTTTCGCGACTTCGGGCCGACCAGTGCCCGCTTCGATCACCAACTCCCGGACCCGGAAGGTCAGCCTGCCATCCAGGACCGGGCCATCCATTACGCGGCCCGGGATGGTCTTACCCCGCTGGCCGAGGTCTTTCAGGATACCCGCGTCATCGACCGCCAGGCCCACCAACCCTGGCTGGCGGCCTACGCCCTCGCCGCCGAACTGACCCTGCTCGACCTGACCGGCGTCTACCCGACCCGCGCCGGAGCCTCCATGTTGATCAGCAGCGGCTCGCGGCCACGCGCACGGGCTTGGTCACGCGCCTTCTATGCGGCCTACCCTGAGATCCAGGGACTCTATTACGGCTCCAGTATTCCAAGGAATCGATTTCCCGACGGCGCAAGCCTGCAAGATCCGTAGGGGATGGAGGGCGTGGTCTTGATTTCGCGCAGATCAGTCTGATCTGTCGAAGCTCTGACCCGAGCTGCAATCCACCCTCAAATTAGCTTCTGCGATGCACGATCAACCGCCCCCGTTAGCCGACCGTATCGCCCTGGTGACCGGTGCCAACTCCGGGCTGGGTCGGGCGGTCGCGGAGGCGCTGGCGGGGCAGGGCGCGACGGTGCTCATGGTGTGTCGCGACGCCGCGCGCGGGGAACTCGCGCGCAACGGGGTCATGGCCGCGACGGGCAATCCGCACATACAGCTATTTGTTGCGGACCTGGCCTCACAAGCGGCCATCCGCGGCTTGACAGCGCAGGTGCGGGAGCGATTCGACCGGCTGCACCTGCTGATCAACAACGCTGGCACCGCCTTCCCGGCCCGGCGTCTCAGCCCGGACGGCATCGAGATGGCCTTGGCCGTCAATCATCTGGCGCCTTTCCTGCTCACCAATTTGCTGCTTGACCCCCTGCGTGCCGCCGCGCCGGCACGTATCGTCAACGTGGGGACGCGCATCAACACGGCGATGGATTTCAACGATCTGAACTGGGAGCGGCGACCGTACCGGCTGATGCAGGCTTACGGACAATCCAAGCTCGGTAACCTCCACTTCACCTTCGAGTTGGCGCGGCGTCTCGCCGGGAGCGGGGTCACGGTGAACTGCTGTTTCCCTGGTGTGTTCCGCTCCAACCTGGGCGGGACGGACGGCGCCCAAGGGTGGTTCTGGCGGGCGGTCGACCGCTTGGTCGGCTGGGCCTTACCGACCCCCGAGCAGGCGGCAGGACGGGTGCTCTATCTGGCCACCGACCCCGCGATGGCCGACATCACCGGCGGCTATTACAGCGACCGTAAACCCCTGCCAGCGCCGGCCCAGGCTCAGGACCCCGCCGCCAACCAGCGGTTGTGGGAGATCAGCGCGGGGCTCACGCGGCTGCCCTGAAGGCCGAGCAGGGGTGGACAAGCGCAACGCAGCTCAGAAGCCATGGCCCGTGATTTCGTGGACTGCGCCGTCGCTTGTTCACCCTAGGGCCGGAAAGAAGATCAAGGCCATGCGTGTATCCTCGACGATCGCTCGTGCGATCGACTGGGTTCAGGTCAATGGTAGCCTTTGTCCCTCGACATATCTGATCAGTTCCCTCTTTCCTGGGAGCCCCACGGGGACCTTGGTCCAGACACCATCGCGGAACGCTTCGTAACCCCTAAAGTGGCACGGCAAGCCTTTCGCCTCGAGGATGTTGGGTTGATCCATGAGATGAAGTAGAAGGCGAGGATGCGAAACCTGACCCCATCCGCTGCTGTTTCAGCGGCGTGCCGCCTTCGCCTCGGCCAGCGATTCGCGAAGCCAGCTCGGCAGCGGGGTGATCGGACCATCGGTCACGAAGCCCTGGGCCTTGGCCTCCGCCTCCATCGTCAAGATGCGGCGCCGGGTGTCCGGGTGGGTGTCGAAGAAGTCGATCCCTGGGCCGGAGCCCTCCTCCCCCGGGTTCAACAGGACGCGATAGAGGTCGGTCCCGCCGGCCGCATGGCCGTAGACCGCCGCCAGCGACTGCAGCGCCGCGCTGTCGGCGTCCCGCTCCTGCTCCCGACTGAAACTCAGGGTCGTGAGCAGTCCCGCCTCCCCCATGACCTGGCGCGTCATATCGCTGCTCGCGACTCCGCTGAGCGCCGCCAGGGCCACATCCACCACCACCCCCTGGCCCAGTGAGACGATGGGATCGCGATGGCGGACATGGGCGATCTCGTGGCCCATGACCATGGCCAGGGCGTTCTCGTTGGGCAGTCGTTCGAGCAGCCCCCGATAGACCACCAGGTTACCGCCGAGCGTTGCCATGGCATTCACGGTGTCGTCGTCGACATAATGGACGGCGATCGGCATCCCCGGCCCCAGACCTTGCGCGGCGGCCAGCCGGTCGGCGAGCTCTTGCAGGTAGGACCGGATGCGCTCGTCCCCCGGGGACTCGTCCTTCCTGACGGTCTCGACCAGGGGTGCGGCGATCCCGACCTCATAGCTGAAGGGGATCAACGGGGCCAACCATCGCGCGCCCAGACCCAGGAACATCAGGGCCAGAACCAGCACCCCCAGCACCCCGCCGGTGAGCAGGAGAAAATCCAGCACGGGCCGGGACTCGCTGGTGTTGATCCCCTCGGGGATGCGCGGATTCAGATAGTCGGTCATGTCCCGATCGCCACCGCCGTGCCGTAGGCCAGCATCGCGACCGCCTCCACCCCGCCCTCCGAGTCGCCGGAGTCGACGGAGATGGTGGAGGTTTCCAGCTTGACGTTGAAGATCATGCAGGGTTCCAGGGCCCGGGCATCCTCCTTCATCCGCAGGATCGCCTCCCGGCGCGCCCGGTCGAGCAGGCTCTCGTAGCTCGTCAGTCGGCCGCCGATCAGACTGCGCAGCCCCGCAACGAAGCTCTTGAAATAGTCCACCGAGACGACGACGCTGCCCGTGACCAGCCGGACCTCGCGCCGCTTGCCCAGGTCCGGCGGCAGGCGCGCGGCGAAGACCATCAGGCCGCGTAGCGCCTCCTCCCGCTCCAGGATCGACCGATAGTGACGACGTTCGGCCTGCCGCCCGAACCAGAAGCCCAGGGCGAGCAGAGTGACCAGGACGAGCAGCTCGTACATCAATCCGCCTCCAACTCGACGGCAGTGCCGTAAGCGAAGATCTCCGCGGCCCCCTGAGCGATGCTGGAGGTGGAGAACCGGATGTTGAGGACTGCATTGGCCCCGATCGCCTCGGCTTGGGCGACCATTCGCCGGGTCGCCTCCTCCCGCGACTCGGTGAGCAACTCCGTATAGGCCCTGAGTTCGCCGCCGAAGATGTTTTTCAACCCGGCCATGAAGTCGCGTCCGGCGTGCTTGGACCGGACCGTACTGCCCTGGACCAGGCCCAGGTGGCGAAGCACGCGACGCCCGGGGACCACCTCTAGATTGGTGAGCAGCATCCGTTTGCCTCCTTCGGGTTTGGGGAAGCGAGTGACGTATCGCCGGCCAGTGCGACAAAGGTGCGGGCCTGGCTCGCGGGTTTCCGTGGCCCTACCTGCAATACTTCACAGTCGAGGCTCCGGTGGGCCTGACCGGGGGACAGCGATGGGCGCATAAAATACCCACAACGAAGAATACCCGTGGCAGACCACTGTTTCAAGGTCGGATCACAACGACCTGTTCTTGCAGATTACGAACGCATTCCGCCAAGCCGTTGGCGCACCCAGGCAAGTCAACGGCTTAGCAGGTACCATTTGGCTTGACGGTGGGGTGGTCACGACGCTGAACACCGGGAACGTCGTCGCCGTATGGCTTGTGCAGGGAACCGGCACGGACGACCTGTACCATTGCACGGACTTGCTGGATACGACAACCTCGAAGATGGACCCGGCAACGACCAGCTATTCGGCGGGACGGGTGACAACCGGCTGACTGGCGGCCTGGGCAACGACTTCAAAGGCCGTTTCGGGCACGATACGATCAAGGAGTTCTCAGTCACCGATTGGGATCTGATGTATTTCGCGTTGGTGGACTTTCCCACCAGCGCTGCCGCTATCGCCGCGGCGCGACAGCAGGGAACCGACACGGTCATCCAGACCGCGGATGGCCGCAGCGTCAGACTGAAGAACTTCAACGTCAATAATCTAACGTCCGACGCGGTGCGGGTGGAGTAGGCGGGCGTACCCTATCGTTGTGGTCACAAGAAAACGGGAGGTCGACCCGTTAGCCGGGGCGCAGACTCCTGTCTTGCCGTCACACCGTGACGCGACTACCATCCACTCGTGCGTTTCGGTGTCGTCCCCCCGATGCGGGACGCCCCGGACTGTCGGCGGCTCCAGCGCGCGTCGGCGCCAACAGAGGTTCCAACCATGTCCCGCGTCGCCTTCGATATCCCCGCGGAGATCGCCCTGCAGCTCGGCGCCGATGACCGTCAGGCCGGCATTGCGTTGCGAATGATGGCCGCCGTCAAGCTCTTTGAACTGGGGCGGCTGTCCTCCGGGGCCGCGGCGGAACTGGCCGACGTGCCGCGACCCCTGTTCCTCGCCAGGCTGGCCGACTACGGCGTCGCCACCTTTGATCTGACCGCGGACGAACTGGCGCACGATTTCGCCAATGCGTGAGGTCATCGCGGATACCTCGCCGATCCAATACCTGTTTCAGCTTGATCTGCTGGACCTGTTGCCCCGACTCTACGGGGGAATTCTGGTGCCGCCCGCGGTACGCGACGAGTTAGAGCGGGGTCGGGCGCTCGGTGTCCGGCTTCCGACGGTGGCGGATTTGCCTTGGATACAAATCATCGAGCCCCAGACCCGGGTTCTGTTGCCGCTGGCCAACGGACTCGGCGCGGGAGAGATCCAGGTGATGGCGCTCGCCAAAGAAACCGCCGAGCACCTCGCCCTCCTCGACGATCGCCGTGCACGTCGCTTCGCTGACGCGCTTGGAGTGGTCTATACGGGAACACTGGGCGTGCTGCTCAAGGCAAAACGGGCGCGCCTGCTGGAAGACTTGGCGCCGATCTGCGACACACTGGAGCACCTGGGTTTCCGATTGTCACCCGCGGCGCGCCATGCCCTGTTGTCACTGGCTGGAGAGCCTGAGTCGCGTGGGCCTTGAGGATGGTCGTTATGCCGGGTCTCGATCGTCCGCGATGCCCAGATGCTGGCCTGCGTGCCGGGGGCCAAGTCATTGCTCGGCTTTCTTTGGCGTCGGTTTCCGAGCCGGAAATGATACGAACTCACGTCCGCTTCTTAGTTGCTTGGCCTGGATGTCTTTGCAAATGGCGCGGACATCGAAGTCAAATTCCCGGGCGTATGCCTCCCGTATTTTGTGAATCTCATCGACGATAGCATCGCGCGACATGGCTAAACCTCCGGGGCCTTGGTCATAAACCCGGCCACCGCGCGATCTGCACGGTCGCCGGTCCGCACAGCGGACCTACAGGGCCAATAGAATAAATCCCTGAGTTTCGGAATTCCGAGCGGGCGACGGCCAGTGAGGCGGGGCACACCAGGCGTTGTGCCCTGCCTCAGACTCTTGGTGGCTACCGCGCATCAATGCCCCAGCACGCCAGGAAGTTGTCGGTGCGAATGCCGCAACTGAAGCCGCGGCCCGCGCTGACACTCTGGAAGGTCCCGGCGGGTGGGATCTGTTCGCCGTCACTGAAAACGCCGCCCCAGCAGGCCAGGGTGTTGTCGGTCTTGCGGGCGCAGGTGCGATCATAGCCGGCGCTGACCTGCTGGAAGGTCCCGGTCGGCGGGATGGCTTGGCCGTAATAGTTACCGCCCCAGCAGGCCAGGGTGTTGTCGGTCTTGCGGGCGCAGGCGTGATCGTTGCCTACGCTGACCTCCTGGAAAAACCCGGCGGGCGGAGTGGCTTGACCCGCCCAGTTATCTCCCCAGCAGACTAGGCTGTTGTCGGTCTTAAGGGCGCAGGTGTGGATATAGCCCGCGCCGACCTGCCGGAAGGTCCCGGCCGGCGGAGTCGCTCGGCCACGACTGTTGTCGCCCCAGCAAACCAGCGTGTTGTTGGTTCGGACAGCGCAGGTGTAACTAACGCCCACGCTGACCTGCCGGAAGGTCCCGGTCGGCGGGGTAGCTTCGCCATGGAAGTTAGAGCCCCAGCAGGCGAGGGTGTTGTCGGCCTTCAGGGCGCAGGAGTGTGTATAGCCCATGCTAACTTGCTTGAACCTCCCGGTCGGCGGGCTAGTCTCGCCGAAGCCGCTATCCTCTCCCCAGCAGGCTAAGGTGTTGTCGGTCTTCAGGGCGCAGATGTGGTTAATCTGATATTCGCCCGTACTGACCTCCCGGAAAGTCCCGACCGGCGGGGTGGCTTCGCCGTAAACGTTATAGCCCCAGCATGCCACGGTGTTATCGGTCTTACGGGCGCAGGTGTGATACCCGCCCGCGCTGACCTGCTGGAAGGTTCCGGTCGGCGGGGTGGCTTGGCCGTAAGCGTTGTAGCCCCAACAGGCCAGGGTGTTGTTGGTCTTGCGGGCGCAGGTGTGATAACCCTTCGCGCTGACCTCCTGGAAAGTCCCGGTCGGTGGGGTGGCTTGGCCGTAATCGTTATAGCCCCAGCAGGCCAGGGTGTTGTTCGTACGGAGGGCGCAGGTATGAGAGTCGCCCGCGCTGACCTCCCGGAAAGTCCCGGCCGGAGGGGTGGCTTGGCCCGCCCAGTTCCAGCCCCAGCAAACCAGGGCGTTATCGGGCTTGAGGGCGCAGGTGTGATCCCTGCCCGCAGTGACTTGCTTAAAGATCCCGGTCGGCGGGGTGGTTTGGCCGTAAAGATCGAAGCCCCAGCAGGCGAGGGTGTTGTCGGTCTTGCGTGCGCAGGCGTGAAACATGCCGACACTCAATTGCTGGAAGGCCCCAGCCGGCGGGGTGGCTTGGCCTTCATTGTTCCAGCCCCAGCAGGCCAGGGAATTGTCGGTCTTGATGGCGCAGGTGTACGAACGCCCCGCGCCGACCTGCTTGAAGGTCCCCGCTGGCGGGGTGGCTTGGCCGTAACCGTTACCGCCCCAGCAGGCAAGGGAATTGTCGGTCTTGAGGGCGCAGGTGTGCTCCTCACCCGCGCTCACTTGTCGGTAGACCGGCACCCTCAGCGTCTTGTTCAGGAAACCGGCCGGATCGAGATACCCATAGTCGCCGGGGGCCGTGGCCGGTGCGGCGGCATTGGCGACATAGAGCCAGCAGGAGTCGGCCTGAGCGTTGAGGGCGTCGGTGGCACAGGTCATGGTCTGGTTACCGGCGCCCGAGGGATTGCCGGACACCGGGGCGGATTTCAGTTCCAGATGCAGGTGCGAGCGCGGCCAATAATCGGGATTGCCAAACCCGGAGCGGCCGATGACGCCCAGGGTCTGGCCTTTGGTCACGTCTTGACCCGCGACGATGGCCGGGTCGATGGAGGCGAGATGGGAATAACTGCTGTAGACATAGGCGCAGTTCGGGCCGGGCAGGAGATGGCGCAGGATGAGATTGTTGCCCAGTCCGTGGTCGCCCGTGCCGAGGGTTTCCTTGCGTACCACCGTGCCGGCGGCGATGGCCAGCGCGTTGCCGCTGCCGGGGTAGTCGATGCCGGTGTGGCGCTGGGTGTTGCCGGAACAGGTGTTGCTACCGTACCGGCACTTTGCGTCAGCCGCCAGCACCGGACTGGTGGCCGCGCCGAAGGCGGCCGCCGACGGGCAGGCGAGCGGTTCGACGGTCACCTGGAAACCGGCGGCGGTCTCCAGTTCCAACCGCCCGGCGGTGGTGCCTGTCCAGGCGGCGGGCGGATCGGTCCAGATCAACTCGAATCCGGCCGCCGTCTCCTGCACTGTCGCCGAACCATCGGCCAGGCCGGCATTCAGCGCCCCGGTGAGGTCCTGACCATCCGCGATCCAGGCCGTCACCTCGGGAAAGGCGAGCCCTTCGACGTTGATGCGCCCCTGGACTTGCCCTTGGATGAGCGTCGCCTGCACCGCACGGCTGACCGTGCCGTCCTCGATCACCGCCGGTGCGGCGGCGTCCGCCGGCGAACCGGTGGCCGTTTGAGCGCCGACCGCGCTGGTCCAAGCGCCGCTATAGAGCCCGATTACCAAATACAGCCAGCACGAACGTTTATGACGTTTCATCTTCCTCTCCACTTTGGAACGTTACACGAGGCATGCCATGCAAGAGATCTGTCGGCGTCGACCGGGAAAAATAAGAGACGTACCGCTGTATGCGTTTTTTCTAACGAGTTTCAGATCTAATCGATAAAAGATATATTACTATCATATATTTATAATTTGAACGCATGCAGCCTAATACCCAAACATCCTAGCTGATGCCCAAAGCTCGTGCTGCAAAACGCCGCGACCCCCGACACCGCGTAGCGGTACCAGGCGAAAAGTCGAAAGATCGGAGCAATGATCAAGACCAACCACCCACCCCCATACTGAAGCCCATAAACGCGTCGACGGCGACGGGCAGACAGACAGGCCCAAGTATAAGTTTGAATAGCTCCTCAAACCTTGATCTGGATCTCATTTTCGTGATTTCGCTGTGAGGGCGACTAAAGTCGCCCCTACATCTCGGCAGATGTTTTCCCGAAAATCACCTCAGTCGACCAATATCCAGGCACGCACCTGGCCAGCGTGGCGATGCGCCGCCGGGGCACGGGTGCAGTTCAACTCCTTGTCAGTTCTTTTGTTTATCAGAGTTTTGCGGTGCGTCTTCGCACGTTGGTGGGAGCACGTGCCGGCGCTCCGCGTCCGGCGCCAAGACCGGACGCGGAGCGCCCGCCCGGCATTCCCACGCGGAGCGTGGGAACGAGAAGCCGCGCCGTCGGCGCTTAACTTAATGGCATTGCCGCGCCCCCCGGCAACACTTGCCAGCACTTCCCGCCCGTGCCAACCTAAGGGGAAACGGAGGTACCCGATGCAGACCATGAACATCATCCTTGCCAGACCCCCTGAAGCAGTTCGTAGACAGCCAAGTGGCAGCAGGCCACTTCAATAGCGCAAGCGAGTATGTGCGCGAACTGATTCGCGCGGACGAGCGGCGCAAGGCCGAGGAGGCGCTGGAAGCAGCCCTTCTCGAAGGACTGGACAGTCCCGAAGCGCCCATGGACCCCGCGGATTGGGACGCGATCCGCGTGGCGGCTCGCAGGCGCCCAGTCTGATGGATCGAATCTATCGGCGGGCAACGGCGCGGCGGGATCTGGTCGAGCACTTTGTCTACTTGGCAGAGACTGCGGGCCAGAATACAGCCGACCGCTTTCTTGAGAGCACATGGGTCAGCTTCGAGGACTTGGAGGCACGGCCCTCGATCGGGGCGTCGGTGACGCAGGGGGCAGCCCCGCCCTGGCTGGGATGGGGAAATGGCCGGTTCGTGATTTCAGGAACTCTTTGATCTTCTATCTGCCGAGAGGGAAACCGTGGTCTGTTCCCTGCCCCCACCATCTTTGCGAGCTCAAGCGATGGCTTGAATCCCTTTCTTCTCAACGACGGTCAAAAGTCGAAGCGCCGGGCCGCCGGGCCGCTTGACGCCTCGCTCCCAGTCCGAGACGAGGTTCTTGCTGACGTTGAGGTAGCGGGCGAAGACCGGCTGAGAGAGATGCTCACGCTCGCGCAGGGCGCGGATGGCCTCAGGCGAGAGGCGTGCGATGGGCGTCAGGCATGAGTCGTCGAACTCGCGCATGGTCTGATTGTCGATGGCGCCCACCCCGTTGAGTGCCTCCATGGTTTCGTGGATCGAAGCCAGCGCGTCGCTGCGGTACTGCTTAGTCATCGTAGTCAACCTCCGAAAATTGCCCGTTCCGGATCAGCGCCGCGAGTTGTTCGTCCGTCAGGTCCAGGACGTACCGCGCGGCCTTCTTGAATGCCGCCTCCTCCTCGTCACTGATATTTGCCTGCCGGCTCTTGGCGAATCCGTAGACGAAGAACGCGCGATGCGCCTGGCGGTATAGGATCAGGGTCCGATATCCTCCTGACCGTCCTTGCCTAGGGCGCGCCACACGCTGCTTGACGACTCCGCCGCCGAGGTCGGCATCGATCAGACCCTGTTCCGCCCGGTGGACCGCATCACGTAGCGCCGCATCCCGGATCTTCTGCCTGCGCATATAGCGCTCAAACCAAGCGTTCTTGAAGATCCTCACGCGTCCCATTTCCTCCCCCCTTTATGTCACACTTAGTATTATACCTGGAGACCGAAAAGAGGTAAACGTTCAGCAAGCAGGAAAATTCCAAGACTCCAAATTTGAGGGCCCTCGCGCGACCCATGGTGGATGCGGCGCGTACGACCGACGTGCCAAGTTCCCAACACCGAGCGGCGCGCCTTATCCACCACAGCAGCGCCGGTTTCATCGGGTGGATAAGCGTGCCAATCCACCCTCAGCCCCGCCGACGGCTCCATGCTGGCCGCTGCCGCCCAATTTGGATCTGCTGACTCGACGCTGCCGGATTGGCGGGACCAGCGCTCCCCCGGCTATGATCCCCACCAGCGGCGGCCAACCGGCCGCCGCGCCACGAGGACATGCCCATGGCCGAACAACTCATGCTGTTGCCGAACGCGGACCCGGCGCGAATGCGCCTGCTGCGGCTGCCGCGCGATCTGGGCAGCACCGAGGCTTATCGCCTGGTGACCGGGCTGATCGCCGCCCTGGAGTCCGCGCGCGCGCCGGGGGCCGGGCGGGTGCCGGTGGAGGATGTGATCGATGCCTTGGAGGAGCGCGGCTTCGAGGTGCTGGAGGTCATTTTGGGGCCGACCCTGGACTAAGCGCCAGGATCGCCGCCGATGCGTATCCATCTGATCTGTGTCGGGCGGCGGATGCCCGACTGGGTGGAGGCCGGTTATCAGGAGTACGCCCGACGCCTGCCCCCGGAGTGCGCGCTGCATTTGATCGAGGTGGACCCGCTGCATCGGGGCAAGACCGGCGGCGCGGAGTTGGCCCGGCAGGATGAGGCGGCGCGGCTGCTCAAGGCGGTTCCGAAGGGAGCGGGGGTGGTCGCGCTGGATGGGCGTGGCCAGGGCTGGAGCACCGAGGAGCTGGCCCGACAGTTGGCTGGATGGCTGGGCGGCGGTCGGGATCAGGCGCTGCTGGTGGGCGGGCCCGATGGGTTGGCCCCGGCCTGTCTGGAGCGCGCGGATCAGTGTTGGTCGTTGTCGCGCCTCACCTTTCCGCATCCACTGGTGCGGGTGATCCTGGCCGAACAGGTTTACCGGGCCTGGAGCCTGCTGAAGGGACACCCGTATCATCGTGGCTGAAGTCGGCTGCGGTTCGTTTCTCGTTTCTCGTTTCTCGTTTCTCGTAACTCGTAACTCGATGCTTGATGAACATTAACGAAAAACGAAAAACGAAAAACCGCAAACTCAAAACCGTTCACTATATCTATCTGTATACTCATCGAAATCTCGCCGCCCGCGACTGTTCGGTAGACAAGTTAAGTTGATGATGTCCGACGCTGATCCCCAGATTTACCTGGCCTCCCGCTCGCCCCGCCGGCGCGAGCTCCTGACTCAGATCGGGGTGCGGTTCGCGGTGGTGGAGGCCGAGGTCGACGAGACCTGCCGCCCCGGTGAGCACCCGGAGGATTATGTGCTGCGCGTGGCCCTGGAGAAGGCGCGGCAGGCACGTGCGGCCCTCCCGGCGGGCGACCCCCGCCCGGTGCTGGGTGCGGATACGACCGTCGTGGTGGGGGAGCGCATCCTGGGCAAGCCGGTGACCGTGGAGGACTGTCTGACGATGATGCAGTCCCTGTCCGGGCGCTCGCATCGGGTGTTGACCGCGGTCGCGCTGATTGCGCCGGACGGGGAGCGGACCGATCTGTCCGAGAGCCGGGTGACCTTCCGATCGCTCACCCAGGACGAGTGCCTGCGTTATTGGCTCACCGGTGAGCCCCAGGACAAGGCCGGGGGCTACGGCATCCAGGGTCTGGGCGCGCTCTTCATCGCCGGTCTCAACGGCAGTTATTCCGGTGTCATGGGTCTGCCGCTGTTCGAGACCGGGCGGCTGCTGGGGCAGGCCGGGATCGAACTCATATCCAACACGGCCGTCCGGGCGTCCGGTCCGATCGCGCAGGTTCCCACCGAGACGACCCCATGAGCGAAGAAATCCTGATCAATGTGACCCCGCCGGAGACCCGGGTCGCCGTGGTGGAAAACGGTGTGGTGCACGAGATCATCATCGAGCGGGCCGAGCGCTGCGGTCTGGTGGGCAATGTCTACAAGGGGCGGGTGGTGCGGGTGCTGCCGGGGATGCAGGCCGCGTTCATCGAGATCGGCCTGGATCGCGCCGCCTTCCTGCACGCGTCCGACATCATCGGTGCCGAGGGTGAGCCGCGCGGCGAACATATCAACGAGCTGGTCCGCGAGGGTGACGAGATGGTGGTGCAAGTGGTCAAGGACCCCTTGGGCACCAAGGGCGCGCGCCTGACGACCAATATCTCGGTGGCCTCGCGTTATCTGGTATGCATGCCCGCGCTCTCCAGTACCGGGGTGTCCCAGAAGATCGAGGACGAGGAGGAGCGCCGCCGCCTGCGCGATATCCTGGCGCGCTATGTGGATGCGCATCCGGGTCAGGGCGGTTTCATTGCCCGCACGGCCGCGGAGGGCGTTGGTGAGGAGGCGCTGGTGAAGGACATGGAGTTCCTCGCCAAGCTGTGGCGCGGGGTGCGGGAGCGGTGTCTTCAGGCCACCCAGATCGGACTCATCCACGACGATCTGCCGCTGGCCCTGCGCGCCCTGCGCGATCTGGTCACCCCGGAGGTGGAGCGGGTGCGCATCGACTCACGCGCCATGGTCGAGAAGGCGATCCCCTTCGCCGCCAAGTACATCCCGGAGATCAAGGACCGCATCGAGCAGTATCAGGGCGAGCGCCCGCTGTTCGACCTCTACGGGGTGGAGGAGGAGATCAAGAAGGCCCTGCTGCGTAAGGTGAGTCTGAAATCCGGCGGTCATCTGGTGATCGATCAGACCGAGGCCATGACCACCATCGATGTCAACACCGGCGCCTTCGTCGGGCATCGCAATCTGGAAGAGACCATCTTCAAGACCAACCTGGAAGCGGCTCAGGCGATCTGCCGTCAATTGCGGCTGCGCAACCTGGGCGGCATCATCATCATCGATTTCATCGACATGACCGAGGAGGAGCATAAGCGTCAAGTCATGCGAGCGCTGGAGAAGGCACTGGCGCGCGATCACGCCAAGACCCACATCACCGAGGTCTCCTCGCTGGGGCTGGTGGAGATGACCCGCAAGCGCACCCGCGAGTCACTGGAGCATGTGCTGTGCGAGCCCTGCCCCTGCTGCGGCGGGCGCGGTTCGGTCAAAACCGCCGAGACCACTTGCTATGAGATCTTTCGGGAGATCCTGCGCGAATCGCGTCAGTTCGAGGTCGAGACCCTGCTGGTCCTGGCCTCGCAGGAGGTCGTGGACCGGATGCTGGACGAGGAGTCCGCCCATCTGGCCGAGCTGGAGGAGTTCATCGGCAGACCCATCCGGCTTCAGGCCGAGGCGCTCTATTCTCAGGAGCAATATGACATTGTTCTGATCTAAACCGCGCTGGGCGCGGTTTAGGAGGAGTCCGGAATGCGTTGGATCGATCTGTTCGCCTGGTTGCCGATGATTCCGCGGTGGCCCGCCGTCCGTTCGCTCATACAAGCCGCCTGACCATGGCCGCCGACCTGAATCGCGACGCGTACGATCGCCCGCCCCGTGCCGGGACCTGGCCGCTCGGCTGGATCGAGGGCCTGGGCCTCGCGGCCCTGGCGCTGCGGCGCTGTCTTGGGCTCTATCTGCGAATCCTGGTGGGGCGGGGACGCCTGGACCTGCCGGCTTTCGCCTGGTCGTTGCGCCAGTCCGGGTTAGCCATCCTCCCGGCGATGACCCTGGTTGGGATCGTCGTTGGTGCCATCCTGGGCCATCAGACCGAGTCGGTTCTGGAGCGCTTCAATTTGCCGGGGTTGGTGCTGTTGTCGATCAACTATGCGCTGGTCATGGAGTTGGTGCCGCTGCTGGTGGGGATCCTGGTGGCGGGCCGGGCCGGGGTGGCCCTGGCGGTGCGACAGGCCGCGCTCTCGGTGCGGGGCGAGGTGGATGGATTGCTGATCACCGGGATCGACCCGCTGACCTACACCCTGGCCCCGGCGCTGCTGGCCATGCTGATCATGAGTTTCGCCTTTGCGGTGTGGGGCAGTCTGGTCACCTTCGCCGCGACCTTTCTGTGGCTGTGGCTGGTGGCGAATGTCCCGCCGGCGCTATTTCTGGATTCGCTGTCCGGCGCACTGGGACCCGATGATTTGCTGGAAGCCATCCTCAAACCCATGCTCTTTGCGCTGCTCATCGCACTCATCGCCACGGTCAACGGCACGGCCGCGGGCCGCGATCCCCTGAACATCGGCGAGGCGGCCACCCGGACCATGATCGGCGCGGTCACCATCATCCTCATCGCCGACCTGGCGATCATCCTGTTGGTGCGTCAGTGAGCGCGGCAGCCGGCCCGGATGCAACGGCGGACGTGCTCGCGGAACCGGTGCCGGAATGGGCGCTCGAACTGACCGGCGTCTATCAACATGTTGGCGGGAACTGCGCCCTGGCGGAGATCAACCTCCGGGTGCCGCGCGGAGCCTGGCTCCTGATCGTCGGTCCCAACGGCGCGGGCAAGAGTCTGTTGACGCGCCTGATCCTGGGCCTGGACACGCCGTCCGCGGGGACGGTGCGCGTCCTGGGCGAGGATCTGCAAGGCCTGAGCGTCCGCGCCATGACCGCGTTGCGCGGGCGCATGGGCGCGGTGCTCCAGGGCGGCTCACTGCTGGAACATCGCAGCGTGATCGAAAATCTGTTGCTGCCCCTGCGCGATCTGCCCGGCGGACGGGCGCAGCAGGCCCGCGCGGCGCGGCTGGTGATCGCCACGCTGCGCCTGGACGGATTGGAGAATCACCTGCCGCGCGCGCTCTCGCTGGGCCAACGGCGTCAGGTGGAATTGGCCCGCGCGCTGATCAGCGGGCCGAGCCTGCTGGTGTGGGATGGGCTTACCGACGGACTGGACCCGGCCGCCGCTATCGAGACGCTCCAGGTGCTGCGGGCGCAGCGCGAGGCCCGCCGCCTGACCCTGATTGCCACCGATAACCGGGCGGACGCCTTGGGCGAGGCCTGTGACTGCATCGCGGTGTTGGAGCGCGGCCACATGGCTTTTTCGGGGTCACCGAGCGAACTCGCGGCGGTTCTGCCCGAGCGGCTCGATCTGCGCTATATCTTGACGGGGCGACCCTGATTGCCTGTCTTGCCGATCTTCCGTCACGCGTTCCGGCAATCGCCTCAGGATGGGTTCACTAACTCTGCTGGTTTTCCACTCACTACCGCTTCACCTGGATCGCTCTTACCAGGCTATCCTTGGCATAAGATGTTCCGCCGTTCATCAGGAGCGTTATAGCGCCTGCCTGTTCGTTGGCCAGCACCAGGGATTTCGGCCCGTCGCTGCCGACAAGCGTCGATTCAAGCATGCGGCCCAGGTCGAGATTGCTGGGGCCGAAAAATGAACTGCGGACGGCCGAGAACAAGGGCGTTCCTCCGGGAGCGACCAACTCGATAATGAAGGCGGGCGCCTGGCGTGCGCCAAGTTCATCCCGCACTGTGATATGACCAAGGCCCTCATAGAGAATGTTGGCGGAAGGCAACTCGTGCCGTAGTGAAGTGTGGACAGCGTCCGGAGTCGGAAGGGGGCCTGCCGCGCCGTCGGCAGCGAGGTACCACTGAACGCTCCCTTGCGTCGAAAATCGATCCGCTTTAATCCATGTGCCCAGCAGTAGGACCAGGCCTAGGACAGCCGGGCTCACCGCCCATAGGCTCAGGGCTGCCAAGAGCGGTTCCCCCGATAACCTGGTCATTCTGCCACCACTCGCGCAAGCGTGAAACTGACCTGAGGTCGACCTTTGCTTAAAACGGTAACCTGCTCGTCGCCAGACCATACGAGACCCAAAGGAAGCATCGGACCCGTACCGGTGTCTAGCCGTGTGATGGCCCAGGTCTCGCTGAGGCTCTTGTCGCTCACCTTGACGACCACAATCTCTTCTTTTCGGTCAGACCACCCTAGGTCTCCAGCAGCAATCCGCGTCCGCACGGTCATCTGCGCGGTTCGCGTACCGCTGGCCGAGGACATTTCTGCGACCACCACTGCCGTATCGTCGCGCCAATATTCCGGGCCCTCTCCACCCCACCGAAGCCAGGCCAACCCCACAAGCACGTAGCCGACGATCCCGGCAAGCAGCAAACCGAGCCGGAGGAACTTGGAACTAGTGCGTTGCATGGCTCGCCGCGTGCGATGCGCCCTTGGCCGTCGGTGTCTTTGTGGGTGCCGGCTCGCCAGGCGGTTCCGGGTTCCAAATCTCCCTCCACTCGGCATAGTGCTTGAAACTCTTCGCTATGCCCAGTGTGGTCATGTACTGGGAGAGCCCGTCCGGCATCCGTAGCGCCATCTTCTCGCCAAGGGTAATGTCCGTATAATAGCCCTTGGACAACGGCTCGAATACGTAATCGTCGTCGACCCGCCAAGTGGTGCTGATCCGCCCATCGCTCATCTGGCTCACCGAGTCGAGCCGAAAGCGGTTATTCGCTTTCTGCAGGCGCTGATTGTCTTGCTCTGTCAACAACCAACCGCCAATCAATACGCGGCCCTGAGAGTTCTTGTTTCTACTCTTATCAAGGAGAGCCAGATAGTCCTTACGCCGAAAGAGTCGGCCGTCCGCGGAAGCAAGCGAGATTCCAGAACCCCTGGATTCCTTGAGATCCAACTGGATCTGTCGCTTCATCACCGCCTGTACATCGCGCACTATCGTTGACCCGATGTAGACGTCCTCGTCGAGCTTCAAAAGCTTGCCGTTTCCGTGGACATAGTGATCGGCGAGTTTGGACGCCTCTGGGTAGTGCTTCACAAAGCCCCCCCCAAGAGAAGGACTCAAAAAGACGTACCAGAAACGTCTTTTCTTCCTCAGTAAATTTGCCGCCTGTCTTGGCCTTCCGAGTGAGAAAGTCTACAGCGGTTTGCAGCCGCTTCAGTGTGTCCTGTGAGCCAAGAATGTGCTGATGACCCTGTGGCCGCTGAATGACCCGCTGGCCCGCGACTTCATGGAGGAGGTCTATAAGAATTGGCTCGACCCACAGGGCCATCGCTCGCCCGCCGCGGCGTTACGCAAGACCCAGCTCGACTGGATTGGCAGCGAAGACCCGCGCAAACGCGACCCGAAATACTGGGCGCCTTTTGTGCTGGTGGAGCGCGGTTGAGACCCTGGATCGCGGGTGACCGTTGCGCCCCTTGCTCCTTGATCGATCAGAGACCAGGCGCGATTATGCCGCTCCACGGGTGGCGTCTGCGTGCATTGCCGCGCACGGGAATGGACAAATCGGCCCGTGCCGACTCATGCAGCAACAATTCCTTCAGCGAAGGTCTGGCTGCTGCCGTGAGCCGCCGCCACTCGTCAACGGGTACCAACACGACCGCCTCCACCCCCCGCCTGGTGACGATTTGCGGACCCTCCGCCAGACAGGTATCGAGGAGTTCGCTGAAGCGCGCCTTCGCGTCTTGCACCGGCCGGATTTTCACAGACGTCTCCGCGGATGACGCGTCGTATGAGCAGATTATAGCATTCTGGCCTGATAACCGGACGTAGGGGCGGGTTTCAAACCCGCCCCTACACGAAGGTCTGTCTGGATATCAGGTACGAACGCTATAGCACGCCGTGGGTCGTAAGAGATGGGCGAAGCGCCCGGCGCGGCGTCGAAAAAAGGCGACGCGAAGCCGCTGGCTTCACGTCGCCTGCCTGAGTCTACACCGGTCGGCGTTGAGTCGACGACGCGGTATGAGACTTCACCCGGACTGGCCGGGTGCCCTGTCCTACCAGCGCTCGATGATGGCCGCGATGCCCTGGCCGCCGCCGATGCACATGGAGATCAGTGCGTAACGCCCGCCGCAGCGCTGCAGCTCATGCATGGCCTTGACGGTGACGATGGCCCCGGTGGCGCCGATGGGGTGGCCGAGCGAGATGCCGGAGCCGTTCGGGTTGACCTTATCTCCATCCAGCTTCAGCTCACGGGTACAGGCCAGGGCTTGGGCGGCAAAGGCCTCGTTGAGCTCGATCACGTCCATGTCGGCGGCCGACAGGCCGGTCTTGGCCAGCACTTGCTGCACCGCGGGGATGGGACCGATGCCCATGTGCTTGGGCTCGACGCCCGCCAGGCTGTAACCCACCAGCCGCGCCATCGGCTTGAGGCCGCGCGCCCGCGCGGTGGCGCCGTCCATGACGACGACGGCGGCGGCCGCGTCATTGATTCCCGAGGCGTTGCCGGCGGTCACGGTGCCGTCCGGCTTGAAGGCGGTGCGCAGCTTGGCCATGCCCTCCAGGCTCGCGTCGGCGCGCACATGCTCGTCGACCTCGAACAGGGTGACGCCCTTGCGGGTCTTGAGCTCGACCGGGACGATCTGGTCTTTGAAGCGACCGGCGGCCTGGGCGGCGGCGGCGCGTTGGTGCGACAGCACGGCCAGCGCGTCCTGGTCCGCCCGGTTGACCTGGTAGTGCGCGGCCACGTTCTCGGCGGTGATGCCCATGTGGATGGTGTCGAAGGGGTCGGTGAGTGCGCCGACCATCATGTCCATCATGGTGCCGTCGCCCATGCGCTGACCCCAGCGGGCGGTGGCCAAGCCGTAGAGCCCGCGGGACATGCTCTCGGCCCCGCCGGCGACCGCGATCTGCAGGTCCCCGAGCAGGATTTGCTGGGCGGCGCACACGATGGCCTGGAGGCCGGAGCCGCAGAGCCGATTGAGGGTGAAGGCCTGGCTCTCGTGGGGCAGACCGGCCATGACGGACGCCACCCGCGACAGATACATGTCTTTGGGTTCGGTATGGATCACGTTGCCGAAGACGCAGGCCTGGAACTCGGCCGCGGGGACCCCGGAGCGGGCGATCGACTCGCGGATCACCAGGGCGGCGAGTTCGGTGGGCGGGACGTCCTTGAGGGCGCCGCCGTAGTCGCCGATCGCGGTGCGGACGCCGGAAAGCAGGGCGATTTCTGGATGACTCATGTGGTCTTTACTCCTCGATGTTGTTGGTGGTTTCTTGGTATTTCCGGTTGCCTGGGGAGGGCCGGTTTCGATCTTTCCAGCCTCTCGGTCGGCCGGATGGGGTTACGGGACCAGACATCCTGCAAGAGGACTCGGTTTCCTGCAAGTGTCTTGCGTGTCCCGCCGGAAATTCCAATCTGGAACCGCGATGCGTAATGACCCTGATTTGACCCATAGGACAGGTTAAAATAAAGTCCCCCCGAGTTGCCGTGCTCGACGCGGCGAATCAACCAACCGAAGGAGACCCTAAAATGTCTGATACCAAGAACCCATTTGGCGATTTTGAGACAATATTCAAACAGATGAAAATACCTGGCCTGGATATGGATGCGATGATGGCGGCTTACCGCAAGAACGTCGAGGCCGTGACCTCGGCGACGCGGGTCGCCAACGAGGGGATGCTGGCGCTAGTCAAGCGTCAGGCCGAGATCGTCAAGGACGCCCTGGAGCAGGTGCGCGTCGTCGGCACCGAGCTGTCCTCGGCCAAAGATGCCCAGGAACTTGCCGCACGCCAGGCTGAAATCGCCAAGCAGACGTTCGACAAGGCCGCCGCCAACATGAAGGAGCTGGCGGACATGATGACCAAGTCCAACACCGCGTCCCTGGAGATCATCCAGACGCGGATGAACGAGGGTCTGGCTGAACTGCAGAGCCTGATGACGAAGGCCGCCGACAAGACGGGCGACAAGGCCTGATGTCGCTGCCGGGCGCGGTGGCGACATCCCGCCCGGCATTGAGTGGTCCGCGGTCCGCGGTCCGCACAGCGGACCCTACGGATCAAGGTTGTCCCGTGGGGTCCGCTGTGCGGACCGTTGGCTGTGCAGACCGCCCGCGACCGAACGATCGCGGCGTCCGGAACCCGGCCCGCGCGGCTTATCCAAGCGCGTCGTTTGGTGCTACAACTAGGGTCTGCCCGAGCTTCAGGCGCAGGAAGGCGCTGGTGCTGTAGCGGGTGATGTCGGCATAGAACCGCTCGTACAGGTCCGCCGTCATGGCGTGGTAGGCGGCCTCCAGGTCGGGCGGAATGCTCAGGTGATCGCGGTTGACGATCGCGTGCACCCGATGGCTCATGGGCGTCAGGAGGGTGCTCACGGCGGCCTGCAGCGCGTCGATGTCCGCCTGGGCCTTGATGGTCAGCCGTTCCAGGTCGATGAAGAACAAGCGCCCGTGCGGCGCGTAGGCCAGGCGCTCGGTGAGTGGAACCGCGTGCTGGTCGGTGCGAATCCCCATCGGTTCGGGTCGGAAGATGCGCGCGTCCATCAGCCGGGGCGGCTGCTCGATGATGGGTGCGAAGTCCATCCGCGCCAGGATATCGCGTTCAAGGTCCACCCCCGGGGCGATCTCGATCAATTCCAGTCCGTCCGGGCGCAGGCGCAAGACGCAGCGTTCGGTCACATAGAGCACCGGTTGGCCCTTGGCCGCGGCATGGGGTCCGCTGTAGGTGCGGTGCTCCACCTGCTGGACGAACTTGGCCGCGTGGCTCTCCTCGTCGATATGGAGCTGCCCGTCCGCGACTTCGTAGCGGCATTTGCCGGCGCTGAAGGTCCCGACGAAGATCAGGGTCCGGGCGCGCTGGCTGATATTGATGAAGCCCCCGGCCCCGGCCAGCTTGGGCCCGAATTTACTGACGTTGACATTGCCCTCGCGGTCGACCTGGGCCAGACCGAGACAGGCCAGATCCAGCCCCCCGCCGTCATAAAAATCGAACTGCGAGGGCTGATCGATGATCGCCTGGGCGTTGGTGGCGGCGCCGAAATTGAGCCCCCCGGCGGGCACCCCGCCGATGGTGCCGGGCTCGGTGGTGAGGGTCAGCAGTTCGAGGATGCGCTCCTCGTTAGCCACGCTGGCGACCCCCTCGGGCATCCCGATCCCCAGGTTGACGACACTATTGGGCTTGAGTTCGCAGGCGGCGCGCCGGGCGATGATCTTGCGGGCGCCCATGGGCATGGCGGCGATCGACTGCATCGGCACCCGGACCTCGCTGCCGAAGGCGGCGTTGTACGGGGTGGCGAAGGTCTGCCAATGATGCTCCGGGGCCGGCGCGATCACGACGCAGTCCACCAGGATGCCGGGGATCTTGACCGCCTTGGCCGGCAGGGTGCCGCGCGCGGCAAGCCGCTCGACCTGGACGATGACCAGGCCGCCGGAGTTATGGGCGGCGCCGGCGATGGCCAATGCCTCCAAGAACAGCGCCTCCTTCTCCATCGTGATATTGCCGTCGGCGTCGCCGGTGGTGCCGCGCAGCAGCGCGACGTTCACCGGCCGGCTTGGGTAGAACAGGTACTCTTCGCCGTGGATGGTCATCAGTTCCA
>Ga0247839_1000404_pt1 | contig 75937 bp, 66 predicted proteins | sample LaCruzMarch2015__6_FD_192405 | JGI IMG/M metagenome (GOLD analysis project Ga0247839, IMG submission 192405) | Freshwater microbial communities from meromictic Lake La Cruz, Castile-La Mancha, Spain - LaCruzMarch2015_16m | ecosystem: Environmental > Aquatic > Freshwater > Lake | place: Spain...
GCACGCACAGGTCCCTCGAAGATATTAATCCTAGCGTCAGACTGAATGAAGGACTCTTGCTGCTTCTTGCTTAATTCCTGCATCTATAACGCCTTGAGTTTCTTGGCCAATTTCACTAAGGCAGATCCCCTATCCTCTCTACTTTTAAATGACTGAAAATACTCATTATGCGTCGTATTAAAACAAACCTGAAAAGGTCGAGCATATGATATCTCGCGGTCGTAAAAAGATATGGACTCAACGTGAACCAAATTTATTAGTATGTCGTCGTCTACCTTTATCCATGTACTATCCATTCTTTCTCCTATGTAAAGCTGAGGGTTTCTTTCAAGCCACCCTCAAAACCCTGATCTATATTTGGATGATCACTCCTCCTCGGTTTAGTGGGGCCAGTCGACATAATCCCCCCGAGCGTCCTCGGTTTTCTGTGCGGTCGATTTACCACACAATAGTCTTCTCAGACTAATTTCATGAGGCGTTCTGCCTCTTTAATCGAATCCTCTTTACTCATCCGATCTTCAACTTCGGACTTGTCTGCGGGAGGTAATGGGAATTCTACGCCAACCCAAGCAGCAAGGACCATAATTGCCTCGGAGAAGCCACACTTACGGGTGTTCATTAAGTAAGAGATCGGGTCCCCGTCCATGTTGCATCCATAGCAATGGTACTTAGATCCAAAGGCATGAAGCGTAGCTCCGCCCTTCTTGCACATAGGGCAATCTCCTATTCTAATCTGTCCTTGCATCTCTGAGTCATGGAAGACATCGGAGGCGAAAGCCTTATAGAACTGTATTCCCCTCTCCGTTACTTTCTTCTGCAGGTCCTGCAGGAACGTCTTTTTGTACATCATCTTTACCCCTTGCATACTTGTGCTTTAAAAAATCAATGAACTCTTTCAGCTCACCATTGAAGCCTTCGATTGTCTTCGGTTCGTCCTTCTGATCGAGCTTCTGCTTACCAAGCCAGATTGCCATTGAGGCATTAGTTTTACTCATGTTAAGCTGGTTCCTTCTTAAAGAAGCTTTTCCTCCGTCAGCAAACCTTTTATATACCTCCGAAAAACGCTCCCCCTTATAAGTTCGCTTACACCAGTTATCTAATGTATGCCTATCGCATTGAAGAATGTTCTCCATTTCTTCGAAGGTACACCACACATAGCAAAGCCCTTCAAAGGTCTTCTGATCGAAGTCTCTAACCGGCCTTCCTGGGGGTTTGCCTGTTGGTTTTCTAGGCATCTTCTTCCTCTCGATAGTGGTTAACTATCAAGGCTAATTGATCAGCAAGGTGTTGCTCCTCGGGATCATCAGCGATGATACTTATCTTTCCCTTAGGTCTTTCATTCAGAAGCTTCCGTATCATGTTGTGTTCGAACTTGGGCGCCTTGTAGGCAAATCCTTCTGTAAACTTCTTCATCTCTTCATCATATTCGGGGATGTCCATTGGCTGACCTGCCTGGTTTGGGTCCCAGAATCTAGCCGCTCTTTCGAACGCTTCTCCGAAGTCGTAAGCTTTTCTGTTATCCATAGGCCAATTGCACTCCCCGCACATTATTCTTTCTCTTTTATATCAAGCCGATCCATCAACTCATCCACCAATTTGATAATTTCCATCGGTGTTAATCTAATAGGTTTATCATGTCTGATTCGCATACAAAGTGGATCGTTATGCCCAAACTCCTGGGCTACATATCCTTTCCAAACCGTCATGATTTCATCGTTCTCGAACTTCTTCCAGTCTCTCATTCAATCACCCCTAAAACTCTCTCGCATTGGATGATGTAAAGCTTCTCGCCATCGATCTCTTTCTCAAGAGCGTCGTACTTGTCGATGAGGATCTTGTCCCCTACCTTTATACCTTGTTCGTTCTCGGCTACAGCCAAGACTTCGAAGGTATCTTTCTTCGGCTCTTTCACAGTGAGGATGATGGTCTTCTTCTCCTCTACAGGCTCAAAGAGTTTGGCTATAATTCTTTTGTTTACTGGTCTGATCATTTTACCTTCACCTTATAGGACGCAGAAGCATATAGGTCGATGATCGCAGCAATCTGCAATTCGGCCTGACGCAGGTCGTCTTCGTTTTCAAATTTAGCTGTAAGCTGACAAAGCTTTGGAGGTTCAGTCTGTTCTGGTATTGACTCTAGGTGGAGTTCTTCCATATCAAAACCCCAATTAATGAGATCTTGAGGATCGTATCCGTTAGCCAATAGATCAAAATCAAAACTTCCTGAGTTCTTGTTAAGACGTATGGTGAGCTCATCGACTTGGGCGGGGCTAAGGTCTTCCGAAGCTTCCATGCACCCCACCTCTTTTTCACCCTTTGTGCGAAGGATGTAAAATCTCTGGTGTCCTCCCAAGATGGTGCCATCTTTGGCGATGACGATGGGCTGACAGAGTCCAAACCTGGATAGGCTGGAAGTGATCTGCTCTTTTTGAACCTTAGAAATTTTTCTAGGATTTTTCTGCTGAGGACGTAACTCATCTATTCTCCTCTTAACGTAGTTCCATTTCATACAATCCCTATTGTGGTTGGGGGATTAGCGCACCTCGCATGCGGGGTAGCACTCCATTAAATTACATAACTTTTCCTTCCATCCTCTAGGTTTGGGAGGTTCATTATCATTAATAAGATCACTCAGCGTTACCAGCTGGGCTTTCATTAATTCTAGCTGCCTCTCCTGAACAAGCACCTTCGCATGGAGCTCCTTCAAGATTTGGTTGGCTAGATCCTTCCTGTTTTGCTTCATTGGCATCTCCTTGTCTTACGAACTCAGTAAAACGCACATCGGTAAGATTAGTCCAGAATCCTTGAGTAAAGGACTTGTCCCAGTACGGCTTTCGTTCGTTAAGGCACTTGAAGAACTCTTCGAAGCAATCCTCGGGTAAATTAATCCTTACGTCCTTTCCATCATTGTATACAAATCTAATACTTATCATAGTTGTTTTTCCTTTGTTTTCTGTATTCCATTAATAGATCATCCAAGGTTACGGGCGTATAATCCCATGCGTCGCATGACACATTAATTCTATTCATATGAACTCTTTTCTTGCCATGCACATGTCCATGAATGTTGATGAACGTGTGGTTGTTCGTATCGTAAAGCATGTCGCCATTCGGGTGATGGGTCATATGAAACGAGAAGTCTTTGTATTGCAGCTTAAGCTCGTCTGCTACCCCATTAAAGCCAGACTTGACGATGTTGCTTAGCCTATCATCGTGATTGCCTCGGATCAGGATAATGAAGCCATGAAGTTGCTTTCGGATCGCTGCCATATCTTCGGGTTTTCCTAGGCCAAAGTCACCGATATGATAGACAATGTCAAGCGGCTTTACATTTGCGTTCCATCTCGAAATCATCGACGCGTTCATCTCTTCGGTGTTCCGAAAGGGCCGGTTCTCGTACATGATGATGTTCGTGTGGCAAAAATGCGTGTCGCTTGTGATCCAAATATTACTCATTCATCTCTCCTGCACCAATAAATTGCGGCTACTCCACCTAAAAATCCACCTAGGGCTGAGCCCCCTAGCCAGAGTAAAACCAAACCAATGTCGTTTATTCCGTCAAACATTGCGCTGCCTCATAGTACTTCGTTCCTTCGTATATCCATCCTCTTCGGATCTTCCCTGTCTCAGGATCGTATTCTGCAAAGGGTTCACCTAGCATTCGTATCCCTAACCATCTAGCTAAATATTCAGGCAGCGGGGCCACCGTCGTTAGGTAGTTGTTCCGCGATCTTTTCTTCGGTAAACTTCTTGACTTGCTCGACACCTTCTTCGAAGCCGGGGCCTTCTTTCCATTCACGCCAGCTTTGAATTTGGCCGATCGGTGGATGTCTCGGGTCTCCGTAGAACATCGCTTGCCCTTCATTTGGTTTGTACCATCCTTTGCAGGTGACGGTGATTCGGTATTCGCAGCGTTCTCCTTCAGCGGGAGGGAATCTTTCGATGTCTTTCCACTCATGTTCATCTTCCTCTGGTCGGTGAGCAGTCGAGACGACTCTTTCGCAATCCTCGCAGCAAAGCTTGAGTCTTCGGCATCCTCGTTTGGTACATTCATTCATTGTTTCTCCAAATGTAAAGCGGCTTTACATTCAAGCCTGGTAAAAGATTGAGTCTGTTCTTGGGTGCTCTCCGCAGAACTTTTCGATCGCGGATAACACTCGGTTTGTAAATAAGTCCATGTGCGCCGTATTTTTGAATCGGATGTGAGGAATGTATTTTTTCTTACCATCTTCGTCCTCATATTCTCTCGTAGGGAAGCTAATCCAACGCTTGCCATCCTTCTGGAAGACTGTAATATTAAAGATTTCAATTCCCCACTTCTCCACAAAGACGCTGGCATACCCTAAGACCATTCCCTTTCCAACTTGTTTATATGCGGTGCATTCAATACTCAAAACGGAACCTCTTCATTAGAGAATCCATGTGACTCAACAACTGGCGCTTGAGGGTGCGGAGTGATAAACTTCTTCACATTAGCTCGCACCATCGCAACCATTTCCTCTTCATCACTTCGAGAGTCCAAGAGAAAGGCCGAAATATAAGCGTCTTCTCCACCGTTGCTTGGCATCTTGTAAGAAGCAGAAGCTGCAAAGAATCCTGAGCCGTCTTTGTTTGGGACGATCTTGTAGCGTAGAACAATCTTTCCGAATGCTTTCACTGTAGCAATCCCTAAGTGTTTCTCTCCGGGAGTAGCTTCGTATTTAACAAATTCAAACTGGCTCATACTTTTCCTTGTTTATGAACTCATGCCACTTATCTAGTGGAATCTGCAGCCTCTCATAAGGCCTATGGAAGTTGCAGCTATTCCAGTAAGAGGTCAAAAGCTCTAGTTTCTGTGCTATCTTGTCTAACGAATATCTCTGGCTCTTTCTTATTACGACGTGGCGCCCTTGAGGCTTGAAAGGGCATTCGCTATTTCCACATCCTACAGTCCAAATCCAGCTTATCCCTTCTAGTGGCATACTTAACTCTGGAGTCTTGCGGCACCAAGGGCATGGATTTAGATCTGCGAATAGAGCGAGCTGTTCAATAGTCATTATATTCTCTTAAACTTGGTTCCCTCATGTGGTTTATTGTGAGACGATGGATCTTTGAGGATTGCGAGGGCTTTTCTAAGCGCTGCAATCGTGATCTCTCCTCTTTCGCATTCTTTTTCCATTGCTCGAATCTCGCGACGTCGCATTTCCAGGTTATGCACTTGCCTTTCGATCTCGTAGTCGAGGATGTATTCGTTAGGATTCTTAGTAAGCTGGTCAACTTTTTCTTGAAGTATCGGATCATATGCCTCTGGTGACTGTTTATTCATGTTTTTCCTCTAGTGGACATATAGACTGGTAAAGTATCAAACATTCCTCCAGAGTTTCCTGTATGTAAGATAGATATGTGAGGATAGGAATGAATTGCGGAGGAATAATCTCATCGTCACAGATGGATAAATCCGCCTTTTCTGCTGCGTGCAAACACTCGGAAATCAGTCCCCATATCTTTCCAAGAATCAACAGTTTTTCTTCAATAGGCAAACAAACTTTCATATCTTAAACCTTTGCTTTTTAGGGCCCTTTTTTTTGGGCTTTCCTGCGACGTTTAACGCTATTGCTACCGCTTGTGCTTTCGGTTTTCCCGAAGCTATCTCCGTCTTTATGTTCGCTGACACTGCTTCCTGGCTCTTCCCTTTCTTTAAAGGCATACTTGTCCTCCACTACTTTGTCTAAAATTCCTTTCTCATCGCCCGGCTTGTACCTATCGGTCTTCGGGCCATTGAATCCAGCCTGACAACTCAAGCAAGTTCCCGTTGGGTTTACTTGGACTAAGAAGCCACAAGTTGTACAGTGCATAAAATCCATTAGCATTCCTCGGGTAATATGAAGCCCATATCTCGGAGCTTCTGTTTTTGTTGCTCAGTCGGTGGTCGATATACAAATTCTGCCGACTCTTTATTCAAGGGTGAGCAATCCGAACACCAAGCTACCATCGCCCCTTTTCCCATGGCCGCTGAACCTGCGGGCTTACCGCACTTGCATAAAACTACATTGCCTTCCGAGTCGTACATTCGGACGTTCTCAGGATTCAAGAACCTGACATTTCCACCATACTCGGCTTGCAAGTCTCTCATTTCTTTTCCTTGCTCTTTTTGTAATCGGCAACCAAAGCTTCGGTGTTCAGAATCAGCTCTTCAAGCGACTCGATGAACATCTTATCAATCACTTCGTAATGCTCGGGGCTTAGGTGAACTGACTGACGCATACAAGCCATTTCGTGTACGCCATCGTACTGTCCCCAGAATCTATTCCAAATTAAAGTCGAGTCATGTTCCTTGGCTTCCGATGCCATTGGCTTCATCATGTCCTTTCCCTTTTCCTCTTGTTTGAAACGCTTCAAAATATTCATTAGTTCATCCTGTCTAGGTTTATCTCTTCCCAGATCATAGATCTAATTTCATCAGCAAGCTTATGCCGGGGATGATCCTCTGGGATGTCTTCGTACTTAATTATCGACCTCATCTTCTGATCCAAATCAAATAGCAAACTATACATTTTCTGTGCATTTGTGTGAATCCATACTTCATCCGTATGTTCGGGTAGATAGTATTTAAAGGTCACTTCTGCCTGTGGATGGTGCTCTTCTTTGTAAAGCGGCTTTACATCTTCAGTCGACATAGTGTCTCTCCTTCATCGCTTCACATTCGAAGTAGATGTGCTTTCCCTCGCCATCTTCCTGGGAGTAAACGCGGGTTATTTCACGCCCTTGCTTTCCAAGTTTGTTGGCCTTTTTGATTATGTATTCCAAATCCGATGCCGAAATTTCATTCTTGATCGTAATGGCATGTTCATTAATCATATCGCCTCCTAACGGATAAATTATTATCTCAGTTCTAGGTATAGAACTTTTCTTTTTTTCTACCCATAGCCTAGAGATAAACCTATCATCCTGATAGGCGAGTTTGTTGAGGGTATCCATGTAAAACTTAGAGTAGTTATCGACGTCAGGAGCGCTTACATCCCAAGTACCATCCAAACGCGTTTGCTTGACTTTGGAGAAGCTTTCGCCTATTGGGGTATAAAGATTCACCTCAATAGCTAATGGCGCATCCTTGGGCAAGCTAGACCCATCCTTGCGCATTTCGGCAGCAAAGAACCACTTCAGGTTTTTCTTGATGTCTGAACGTGGGTCATAGGCTCTTCCATTTGAAGTACGATGACGGCATTGGGAAATAGGTTCACCCATAAGTTCAAATCGCATGAGCGCCCCATCTTTCTCGGTAGACTTTTGATCTGGCTACATGGTTAGCTTCGCTTCTGTGTGAGCTATCTCGAACGCATTCTTTGCACCAGCTGTAAGGTCTACCTGACTTTTTGTAGATGAAGTACTCCTCGACTGACTTGCATTCCTTGCATTGAAGGCATGTTTTTTTAGGCTGCTCCATAACGTCTCCTGATCTTCTTGGATTTGATTCTTTCGTCGATGGATTGCTGGGCTTTTTCGCGCCAGATGTCCTCGTGAATTCCATAGATCTTTTCAAGCATTTGAAGCTCATGACGATCGGGCATCGTTGCGAAAGTGGCAAGCTCAAGTGCTTTGAGACGCGGGGCTGTTACGCCCATGAACTCGGCGACGTTGTAGGCCCTCAAACCTAGGGTTTCCCGGCATCTACGCAAGAGCTCATCGAATGACAGCTTGTGCATTTCTTTCTTAACGTCGTTAAGTAAATCCTCAAAGACTACTAGAGGCATGGGTGCTCCTTTGCTTTTGTTTAAACTCTACGAAGGAATTCTTGCCTAAGTTGTGCTTTTCCCAGAAAGGCTCTGAACCTTTTCGTGTCCCTCGTATGTCGTAAAGTGTTTCATTGCTGCCACAGGTATAGGCCAGCACATCTTTATCCCTTGCAAAATAGTAGTTATTTCTGTTTTGATTTTCCATCTTTTCCGCAAACTGTCTTCGTATTTCGAACAATTCATCTGCATCCGCACTATCAAACTTCTGCAAATAAACCTTTTCCATCCATGAGGAAATAGACCCTACTTTTCCTATTGGCTGTTCGTTGTATGCCTGTAGGGTTGCTTCGATCACTTTCTGAGGACGACCTTCGGATTTCCATTTAGCGAGCAAATCTTTGAGTTCTTGCTCTCTTGTCTTGGTCTTCTTTTTAATTTTCGAAGAAAAATCATCATCATCTTTTTTGGGTGAAGAAGGGTCAGGATGATGTTTTTCTTTTGTAAGTCTTTCTTTTGTATAAGGTCTTTCTTTTGTGGGTGTAAATTTTACACTACCCCCCTGGTGTAAATTTTCCACTACCCCTAGTGTAATTTTTCCACTACCCCCCCCTACTGGTTCCTGTTGGGTATAGATGGTATCTACTGGCTTGTTTACATTTAGGGCGTAGTTATTGGGTAGGCAAGCGCCGTCAATGTCGCTCTGGGTTTTAATGATGAGTCCCTTCTCTTCAAGCTCCTTGATTGCCTTGATCACTGTCTTACGAGTCATTCCTGTTACGGTCTCAAGTTGTCCTAGGGATATATAGTCCGAGGTTTTGTGCCATCCATAGGTCTTACGGCACATAATTGAGATGACCTTAAAAGCCGCGCCACTAAGCTCCCGGCATAGGTCATCAAAGAGATTATTTGGAATTTGTGTGAATGGGCATACTGGGAATGGGGTGCTCATGCTTTCACTCCCTTATCGCGCGTAGCTATATGATAAAAAGAGTGGAATAAATTAGACGGTGTGCTACTATGTTTGACATCTAAGCATCTAAAGCTTGGGTAGGACATGGTTTCTCCTTGAACGGGTTAAATGTGTTCTTCTCATGGTTCTAGTTTGGTTAGTAATAAATGGCCCCCCTGGGGCTTTTTTATTAGTTTTTACTCTTAGTTAATAGGCCTGACTTAATTCGCATTTGGATCAGGTCTATCAAACATCCTCGTAGTTCAGGGTGGTAAAGTCGTGGTTGGCTTTACCCCCACCTTTTCCTTCCCTCTCAACATACAGTACGCATTCCACATATATCACAGAGCCTCTTATGTAGAAAGGACTTTCTTTAATTTCTCTCTATCTTCTTCATTTAGAAGTTCTTCTATTGTGACTGCGCCGTTAGTAAACTTTTCTATTGCTATTGCAGTGAATAAAGCGGGCGTTCTAGTCTTACTTAAAATGTTGAAAATAGTTTGATGGTGAATCCCGATAGCTCGGGCGATCTTTCTGCGAGTACACTTATTTCTCCATAGCCATTCATCTAAGTCCATGAGACACCTCCTAATGGCTGGGAGAATATCACAAGTTTAGTGAAAATAGCAAAAACTAATTTAACACGATAAAAGTGTTGCGCATAAATACGAACCTGTTGTAACATTCAGTCATCAAAGCAGCGGAATCTGCCTTGACAGAGATGATTGCGCCGATTATCGAAGATCTTTGGCAGCATGTCTTAACGAACTTGAAGGAGATGAAGATGAACGAATGGTACGAACCAAGCTTAAGGGACGATTTCTATGATCCCTCTTATCATGAAGACCACACACATGACGATTATGTCCATGTGGATGACCTTCCAGACTTAGATCACGCCCGTGATCACATGCAACAGGTTTTAGATGCTCTGTACTCAGGCGCATCGTTAGAAAGCCTAGAAAACTCACTTGAAGAAGTACTATCCATTTTAGAGATGAAGATGCCATCAGGGCCACTCACTATCCGGAAGGAGGGTGTATGAACGCTGATCTTGTGTATCGTCATACCTTTAATGCTTTAGCCGAGCTATTACAATACGGTAATGTTATTAACATGCACTGTAATAATAGAGATGAATGTGAAAAGACTTTGGATATTATTAAATTCATAGTTGAGACAATGAACAAACAAATAGAAAGAATGGAGAACTAAGATGAACGAGAAAGCCGTGGCCACAAAGCCGAACGATTACTTAAATGAGCTTGCAAATACGCAACAGCTCTGCAATATGCTTATGAAGACACCTCACTATGCCAAGATGGGTCCTGAGGGCATTTTCGCTGTTGTAGAGACCGCAAAGAGCCTTGGCATCGATCCTAGACAAGCGCTGGGTGGTGGACTTTACTACGTCAAAGGAAAGGTTGAAATGTCTGCCCGTATGATGAATTCCTTGATCAGATCTAGGAAGCACAGTGTTACCCGGGATAAGAAAAGCGATGAGCAGATCTGTATCCTTCATGGGAAACGTTCCGATAATGGGGACACTTGGACTGAGAGCTTTTCGATCCAAGATGCTACACGAGCTGGCTTAATGGGCTCCGCTGTTTGGAAGACTTACCCAAAGGACATGCTTTTTGCCCGGGCTTTATCTCGTCTAGCAAGACAGCTTTTCCCTGACATCATTGGGAATTGCTATGTCGAAGGAGAGATCCAATTCGATCCGGGAATCAAGGATGTGGCAGAAGTGGCTGATCTTCCTCAGATCGAAGCGCCAGGTGTACCCAAAACCGGTACAGTTAGTGAGGAGCAGTTCCGAAACCTAGACTTCTTTTTGAGTCAGGTTCCTGAATATAAACAGACCATAATCGATTTCCTTGGAAAAAAGGGGATCAATAATCTATGGGATATGCCAATCGAAATGTACGAAAAGGTCGTACAGATGGCTCAAAAGAAAATCGCAGAAGATGAAGGGAGGATCGCTTAATGGAACAGAACACACAAGAATGGCTCAAAATGCGCAAGAATTACATCGGGGGTAGTGATGCCCCGATCATCATGGGTAAGTGCAAATGGAAGCTCCCTGATGGGCGCTATAAGACTCCTGTGATCCTTTGGCAGGACAAATTAGGCTTGCTTGAAGAGCAGAAAGAAAATTCAGCCTGTAAATATGGAAAGGCAATGGAGGAACCAGCTCGTCTAGCTTATGAAGTCCTGACCGGAATCTTCATGGCTCCTGAGGTTGTGTATCATCCTGATGTCAAGTACATGATGGCATCGCTCGATGGTCTTTCTATGGAAAAGGATATTTCCGTAGAGATAAAAAATTGCAATGCGGAAGACCATGCAGTTGCTCGGGAAAAGCGAGTGCCTGAACATTATTACGCCCAAGTCCAGCATCAATTAGCGTGTCTTAACCATGACATCATGCACTACTTTTCTTTTCACAAGGGCGAAGGAATTGTTGTTGAAGTGAAAAAAGACTTAGACTATCTTGAACAATTATATGACAAGGAACAAAAGTTTTGGTCTTGTGTGCAGAACTTGGAAGAGCCTGAACTAATAGACCTAGACTTTCGGGAGATGAATAAAGAGTGGGAAGAAAAAGCGCAGCGTCTTTGGGAAATCGAAGAGGCTATGAAGCGCGATACAAGGCTCGCTAAAGAACTAAAAGATGAATTAAAGATCCTTTCCGAAGGACTTAATTCAAGAGCTGGTTCTTACAGGCTGGTTTCTTCTAACAGGAAAGGAACAATTGACTACGGGCTAGTGCCAGAGCTAGCAGGTAAGGACTTAGAATGTTACAGAAAGGCTGCTACAAAAGCTTGGTCTCTTCAGCGAGACCGCTAATCGATCCCCTACTGCAATCAGCGATTGTGAATGTGGTAGGGACTCGTATTTTCTGGCTGATTTTAGAAGAACTTGAAAAGGAAGAACATTGCTATGAAGCTGTCAGACAAGCCCGACGACTTAGAAAAGAAAGCAGTCCTAGACAAGAGGACTTTAAAAAGAAATACGGTTAAGAAGTTTTTAGAGATAATTGAATCCATTCCTTTAGAAAAAAACGGGTGTAAAATTTGGCCAATGGGAATATCTAGTTCAGGATATGGTAATTTTTCTATGAAAGATAAATCTTACGCTGTTCATCGATTAGTATATATTCTTAATTTCCCTGGAAGTCATAAAGGAAAAGTGATTCGTCATAAATGTGATGTGCGCTCTTGCTGTAATATAGAGCACTTAGAGATTGGTTCCCAAAAAGACAATATCCAAGATGCTTCTAAAAGAAATAGATTAAGATTTGGGGAAGATAATCATATATCCATATTTTGTGAAGAGGATGTTATAAAAATACGATCACTTTATCCTCAAAAGAGTACTAAAGAATTGGCTAATGAATACAACACTTCTCCTCCTGTTATATGTAGTCTAATTTCTGGAAGAACATGGAGACATGTTCCAGGTAAAAAGAAGGTTCTCAGAAATCGTAAAGCTATAGGAGAAAAAGCCCCAACATCTAAACTAACCGTTAAACAAGTTTTGTCTATTCGAGAAGAGTATCCCTCTCTTACAAAAGCAGATCTAGCTAAAAAATATGGAATTTCTCACCCGGCGATCTGTGCTATTATAAATAGAAAAACCTGGTGTCATATATGAAAAGACTTTGTATAGACCTGATTTCTGACATCCATGGGTACTTTCCGGAACTTCCAGGAGGAGACCTTCTAATCCTGTGCGGTGATTACACGGCTGCGGACAAAACCGTGCAATGGGGTCATTTCTTTGCATGGCTTAAGAAGCAGAAATACCGTAAGAAGATCCTAATCGGAGGCAATCACGACAATTTCATGATGAATGGTTGGCCTAAGAGTAAAAAGGAAGCTGAAGATCTGCAAGAAGTACAGTCCTGGCTAACAGAGCAAGAAAAAGATGGCCTTTATGATTTCGAATATCTATGCGATTCTGGGACTGAATTCGGAGGCTTGAAGATCTGGGGCTCACCTTGGACTAAGACTTTTAAAGGAATTAACCCAAAATGCTGCGCTTTTACCTTGGAAAACGACCAAGAATTGCGAGAACGGTTCGATAAGTGTCCGGTGAAGGTAGACATACTGGTAATGCACGGCCCTCCTTATGGTATTTTAGATGCCAATGCAGAAGGAGAAAGGTGTGGTTCGATTCCGGCTTTGGAGTTACTCGATCGTGTAAAGCCGCTTTACATGGTGTTCGGTCATATCCATGAGCAAGGGGGAAAGGAGCTGCTTTACAAGCATATAGGGCCAAATACTTGGTGTCTAAATGTGAGCTACGTAGATGAAAAGTACCGACCAAAGAACAAAGTAAAGCGGATTTACATTCCCGCTAAGTTAGGACAATTCAGTCAGTGACATTTTGTAACCGACTGAATTAAGGGATGATTGAAGCTGGGATGCTAATAGTCGGATCGACTTTTGCGCTCGTGCTTTGAGTTTCATCCACTACATCCGATGCTGTACCTTCGGTGTGTATCATTGTTATAGAATAGGTGCAGCCTGTTAGCAACAAACTCAAGGAGATTAAGCTTATGAAGAAACTGTGTTTAGCCATTTTTGCCTCACTTTTTATGTTCTCTGGACTCCACGCGGAAAAGCCCAAAGAAGATCAAATTAAAGCCCTCAAGGAGTGGCTCCATGAGAGAATCTGGGAGTATGAGACCTTCAAGAAAGACTTGACCGACTCATCTGATATATATACATACTACATGGTCTATGGCAAGCAATCTGCTTACGAAGAGATGCTTATTTTGCTCGATAAACTGGAGAAGCAGGGCGTTCCACAACCTGAAGGATCCTCCGAATCATATCAATAGTGACAGGTTGAGGCTCATCTTCTCTTAGCTTTACAATACGTGCATCTACTTCGCGAAGTACTTCTTCTCGATCACGTGCCCTATCTTCTGCCATACGAGCAATGATATGCTGCAGATTAGATACGCATCTTTTTAAGGATTCTGTCTCGTCATCGGCTTTTTTAGAATCGAACCTTACGACTTCTCCGTAAGAATTGACGTACACCTGAGTGTCGGGATTAACTCTTTTTCTCCACTGAAAGCAGCAGCAGTTACAAGAATCGTTGAGCTGAATATTCAGGTCTCTAGCGTGGGCTGAAACACTTAAAGGAGTTGCCATAATAACCTCCTAGGCTATTTGGCATTCTCCTTCGTTTCTGGACTTAAGTCAATATCAAGCCCAGTTTTTTGTTTGATTACTTCTTCCAATACTTCTTCAGCTATATTATCTTGAGGGTAATCTTTCCAAATCTTAGAGCACCCAGATATTGTTAGAAGTAAAGCCAATGAAATGATAGCTTTCATTTTCCTCCTAGCAGATTAGGTGTCCCGAGAAGCAGGTTCTTGCATCCCCTAAGTTTCCATAGATGTCCACAACCTTGGTCATATTTCCTACGATGGCTTTAAAGGATGCTGTATCTCCAGCTGTCATAGGAACATCTATCCCAAAGCCCATGGGCATATTTCCAACAAAGGAAGTGCCCGTATTTCCAAAAGTATAAGGACGTGCAGTTGTCAGCAATTGAATAGTGCAAGTAGCGGTAGCTAGCAGCTGTTGGAAAAGAAGCTGTAGGTTGAAATGATATCTTCCAGTTACAGGCGCGGTGAAAACGCCTGTTCCGTTGTCATAATCGGAACCCTGATCATAAAGCTCAGTGCCACAGATAACAGTATAGGCGGTTCCATCTCCGGTAACATCGGTCGCATCGGATGTTTGAATGGCGCTAAATGCAGGTTGAAGAGGCATTGTTTGCTCACCAGATGCAGTCATCTGCCTCAGAAGAGTTCCTGCCGAAGGACTGCCGTTCGCAGTTTCTTTTAAAACGTTTGAAGCGCTGACATCCATTCCCCATCCGAATGTTTGTCCGGCAGAGTTGCTGACTACATGATAAGGATCTCCTGCACTCGTTCCACCTACACGAGCTCTAACAATAGCATCGGAAGCCGTATTTGTGTTGTCTGTATTAAGAGATTCAAAAATTACAGTGCTTCCTACAAGCGCACCTATAGCCTGAACAGATCCACCGCCAGAAATAATCGCCTGGACATTTCCGTCAACGATAGGAATGAGTTGGACACTGCCAGAAGTATTTGTTGAACTAATGACGTTTCCATTTAGGTTCAGGTTATCCACCTGAAAGACTGTCGCGCTGTTATTCAGAGCATTATTTGTGCCTGCCATATGATCTCCTTAATTTAACGTAATATTGCCCTGTGGAGCTCTCGTAGCAATAAAGCTCGTATCAGCCACATAGCAGGTTAATAGTACACTATCTCCTAAAGCAGTCGATGTAGCATTGCCAGCAACCCCAGTAGTAGAGACAGTATTTCCTATGCGTATACTTTGACCCGCTGCTTGGCTGATTATAAATCCCCCGGCATTGACGGCGGTGACAATAAAACTATCTCCCACAGCTGCGGTAGCAGGTAAACTGAAAGTAACGCCAGCGCCATTATTAGCAAAATAACCATTGTTTTTAACAATAGCTTGCGTGCTACCTGTAACTGTACTCCAATCAAAAGCCCCTCCTTCTACGTTAATTGTAACCGTAGATCCTGGGCCTTGACCAGAAGTTGACGCACCTGTTCCACCTAAGATATTCACATTTCCATTTACATCGGGTTCAACTGCTGGGGAGCCATCATCTGTCGTGATAGTATCAATTCCCGGTGACCCCGCAGCTACAGAAAATTGTTTCCATACTGCAAGACCCGAGCTATCAAAATGAGATAGATACCAAAGGTCTCCCTCTGTTCCGGTGGATGGTGCCTTTCCTATGATTACTACAAAGCCAATAGGATATTTTACATCGCTTGGAAGAGGCTCTCTTTGAAATCTTTTTATCGGTACAACTGACCCTTGGTTTGGAGAAGGGTTCATCGGAATGGCTAATGGTACGCCTGGTATTGTCATGCTAGCACCCAATTCCCTTGTGACGCTCTTCCATGCCACGTTGTTCCTGTTGTTCGATAAGTGAGGGTTATCGAATCGCCTTGAGCCGAATTTGTAGCTGTACCCGCTGTCGAAGAAACAGTATTTCCCAGCCTAATCACCTGACCGGTATTTGCTTGTAAAACGACGGCGCTTGCTGTGTCTACATCGATTACGATGGTATCCCCTTGTGCAGGCGCAGCTGGTAAAGTAAGCGTAGCCGCTGCAGTGACAAAGTAATTAGTATTAGATGCGATCGTTGTGCTTGTGCCCTGGTCTGTCCATGTAGGGGTCGTTGCTGTAGCCGAGATTGTAATCGTTCCTGCACCGTTTGTGACGGTGATCCCTGCACCTTGAGTGATCGTAGCTAGGACTGGGTCAGCTCCTGTCGATCCGATTGGAATCTGACCATTGGTTGCTACACCAAGAGAGGTTAAGCTTCCACCTGCATTCCCTAGTTGAAGAGCATGGTTAGTGGTTCCACTTACTGCGATTGATGTCGCGCCGCCTAGGTTCCAAGAAGCGCTCGCCGTGATGTTCGCGCCGCTTGTCACTGTTATAGCATTAGAAACAACGTTTCCGGCTGTAGCGGTGAAATTGGTTACGTTGAATGAAGCGACGCCCTTTTGAGCATCAGTAGCATTTGCGGCTGTTACGGTAACAGTAGCGCCGCTACCCGAAGTTGAAATGCCCTGGACTGATGTTCCTAGAACGTTCAAATTGTTTGAAGTAGGTGTTGCTACGCCTGAATCCGTTGTGTAAGTAGTGGCGACAGAAGCGTCTAGGTTCACTGTAACCGTAGAGCCTGCTCCGCTAGTTGAGCATCCAGTTCCACCTAAAATTGATAGTGCATTGAGAGCTGGTGTAGCGGTTCCAGAATCTGTTGGAAAAGAGAGAGGTACTGTGGCGTCAAGATTTACAGTCACTACGTTAGTTGCGCCTGTGGTAGCGCATCCTACTCCTCCAAGAACCTGAAGAATTCCGGCGGCAGGGACGGCTGACCCCGAATCAGTAGCATATGAGGTTGCCACTGTGCCAGCTGTCTCAAGATTAATAGTATTTGATCCAAGAGTGACTGTAATAGTCATTCCGGTTGAAGTGATCTGTCCTGCAGCTGGCACCCCTGCGGTAGATCCAATAGCCAATTGGCCATCAGTAAGACCAGCGGTCCAAGCAAGAGCAGAAGTAGATCCAGCTCCATAAGCTATTCCTTTTGCGGTTTGAACACCTAACTTGGCGGTCAAAGAGGAAGGGATTATAGCTACGTTGGTGCTAATCGTACCCGCAATACTTTCCGAATTGGTGGCAAGTCTGACGACTCCCTTCTGTGTGGTCGTAGCATCTGCAGCTGTAAAAGTGACAGTGTTCCCAGAAGCTGACGTGGAAATACCCTGAGCTGCAGTACCAAAAAGGTTAAGCTCATTAGCCGCCGGGATTGCTGTACCGACATCCGCATTAAACTGGGTAGGAACCTCAGGAGGCAAATCAAAGGCGTCTACTCTATCAAGCTCGCCAGTGAATGGATTATATTTATAGCCCAATTGTTACCTCATGCGTAATCATAGTTTACCACTTCGCCGTAGGTAACAGTCCCCCCACTCGTATAGACTCCAAACGCCGTAGAGTTTATGCCTTGAAGTTGGAAGGTTGATCCTACAATGTTGGCCACAGTATAAATATTAGATCCATCAAAGTTGACCTCAGTCATTCCTTCAACACCCTGGATTACGATCTGATCTCCATTTTCTAAGCTTCCTATAGAAGAAACTGTGACAACGGCTGTTGCTGCATTCGTGATACCTGTGATCGTTAATGTGGCGAAGGTAGACCAGATGAACTCATAATCTGTAGAGGCTGCATCTTCATCATTAAGAGGCCATTCGACTCGAAGTACACCACCATTTTCATCATAGGTGATCTTTCGAATCTGCCATTTATTATCCGTTAGAGGCTCGCCCGCTTTAGCTCTTCCTAAGAAGATAGGGTTCCCATCTAAATCGTTGATTGCAACCAGGGAGACTTCGGAGTCTTGTACAATGAATTCTCGACGATCTTTTTCCCCAAACTTCATGGGGCGGTTGACTACTGATCTATTGCTCATCTTACCTCGTCGTGAGAATGTTTGCTATAATAGCTCCTGTTCCCGCCGCTGTTACTTGTTTAATGCTGAGTTGAACACCCTTCTTAAATACATAGGCAGCCTTCGTATTATCAAAGTGCCTACTATAGTTTTTAAGATCAAGGATTTGTCCTGGGGACAAACGAATTATATTATTGATGCCATCTATAGAAATGTACACCCCAACATCCGATTCATTCGAAATCACTGCATCGTAACAAGGATTAGCGAGAGCCGTCCCAAAGTTTTGGAACGACCCCGTCAGAGAAGCTGCGTTAAATTCTTTTAGCTCAAAGCCAGCGAATAAAGCCATGCTTCTATCTCCTTACGCTGTTTGTCTTACGATCATGTAAGCAATAGTTGAAGTATCGCCTGCTTCGCTAGAGTTGAACGTAAAGCTTGTAGCTGCACTGATTGTGTAGCTCAAGAAGCCCTCAGTTCCACCTGTAGTTGATCGACCATAAAGGATTCTGTCATCAGCCGATATGTTTGTGTTAGCCACAGTGACAGTTCCGCCTACTAGGACCGCTGTTCCGATGAAGTCAGTTACCGCACCACCATGAACTCTAAGCTGGGTAGCAGCTCCGTTCAGTGTTAGGTTGCTTGAAGCAGTGATGGCCCCTGTTGCTGTGATGCCACCAGAACCAGACTGAATTGTAGTCGCAGAGGTTGTGTTGGTCGATCCGAGTGTTACGGCTTTAGCCGCTGCACCAGTACCGATATTCAAGGTAGTTGCAGCTGCATCGGCTGAGATACTCATTGCACCTGTTCCAGAGAGAATTCCAAGAGCTCCACCGTTGGAGTTGATTGAAATACCACCAGAGCCAGATTGCAGAGTCGAAGCCGATGTAGTGTTTGTAGATCCAAGAGTCAAGGCTTTCGCCGCAGCTCCTGTACCAAGCAAGATTGTAGTTGCCGCAGCATCCGCAGAAATGCTCATTGCTCCTACACCGGACAAGATACCTAATGCACCACCGTTAGAGTTTACAGAAATTCCACCAGAACCTGATTGAAGTGTTGAAGTAGAAGTTGTATTGCTTGAACCCAAGGTCAGAGTTTTCGCACCAGCGCCGCTTGCAAGAACCACAGTTGTGGCTGCCGCATCAGCTGATATGCTAAGAGCTCCTGTTCCGGAAACAATTGAGAGCGCTCCACCATTTGAGTTAGCAGAGAGGCCGCCTGAACCAGAAGCAATCGCTGTAGTAGAAGTGGTGTTGCTTGAGCCAAGGTTTACTGTTTTAGCTCCTGCGCCAGTTCCAAGGTTCAACGTATTCGCCGTAGCGTCTGTGCTGATACCGATGGTTCCTGTGCCAGAGTTTATTGTGATTGCGCCAGTAGTTGACCATGTAAATCCACCAGATCCAGACTGTAAAGCCAGGGAAGAAGTAGAGTTCGTTGATCCAAGAGTAACTGTCTTAGCCCCTGCTCCTGTCGCAATGTTAACTGTGGTAGCCGCTGCGTCTGCAGAGATTCCTAAGGTTCCAGTTCCAGAAGCCAAAGTCATAGCTGAGTTCGTGGATGTTAAAGTCATTCCACCAGAACCTGCAGTGAGAGCTACTGAGGTAGCGCCGGTAGCATTACCTACCGCAATTACCCTTGCACCCGCTCCTGTACCTAGGTTGATTGCTCCTGTTGAAGCATCGGCACCTAAGTTAAGAGCTGCAGTACCTGTAATTATTGTAGCACTTGCATCGGCTGTAAGAAGTCCAGTAACCTCTAATGTTCCTGGCGCAACCATTGTACTAGAGAAAGACCAAGTGATCGTATGCGTCGCATCGTCGCCTGTGGTCGTCATTTGGTTAGCTGTTCCAGCCAGGGTTATGATACCCCCATCTGGGGCAACAGGGCTGTCACCTGCATCCGCGCCAAGGGCATCTACCTCAGAAGCTCCTGGACCTGTTATGATCCAGATCGCTTGTTGGCTAGAATTAAGACCACCGAACATATAAGCTTGGCGAGTCGTTGGACTTGAGTTGTAAACCCAGACTTGACCGACCTCGAAATCCCTATCTGTCGCAGTAGGCGATCTGGTCATAAATATTGGGAAAGGGAAAACGTCAATTAAGGGCAGGTTTTGACCGTAGGCCCTTACTCTGGTTGGTCTTGGCATAGGTTACTCCGTAAAAGGATTAATTTACTTTCCCTCATTGTGTACCCCTCCTTATTTACCTTGCAAGCAAATGTCGAATTTGTATATCATTAGATACAAAAATAATCAGGGGAACCATGGGCACAAACTACTATCACCGCTCCAAACCATGTGAAAAATGTGGTACACACAAGACAGAAAAGCACATAGGTAAAAGCTCTTGTGGATGGCAGTTCCATTTCAGAGGATATCGGGATGATGGAATCGTTAATTTCCAAGACTGGCTTAAAGAATTTGGAGATAGTAATAAAGAAATCTATGATGAGTATGGTGAGAAAATAGAAATTAAAGACTTTATTGATAGGGTAATATTAAAAAGGTCTGAGCTTCTGAACCATTATAATGTGTGCTGCAACCATCCAATGAATGAACACGAGCGTAAATATCTGTGCGAAAGGCCAAATATGTACCCTTCTGACGACCTTGAGCGAAGAACCTGGAAGGATGATGAGGGTTACTGCTTTACTGATTGGGAATTTTCATAATGACTCTAAACCGAAAGACCTCGGTTAAAAAGCTAAAGACGATGCCGGTGCGTTTGACCGAGGAAGAGCACAAGTTCGTAAAGAAGCTGGCCATCGATAGAGGATGGACTACCACTCGATTTGTTCTTGAAGCTGTTAGAGTTTATATAAAGGAAAAGACATAATGTTCTGCTCGAATATACCAGTTAAACCAGACCAAGGGCTAAATATAAACCTATCAGGACACCAAGGGGTGAGCCTATCCAAAGACTTAGGTGGCATTGTGATTGAGATCGATTATGCTAAGCTTTGTGAAGACGTTCTTAGAAAGGTTAAACGTACACAAGAAGGTCTAATCACATCCGAGGCATTAATTGACGTCTTTATGGAAATCACTAGAGAGAGCGAAGAGAAAAAATGAAGAATGAAGACATGCTCCTACAGCTTATAAGGGGCGCCATCCATGGAATAGAAATGAATCTTGAGTGCATCAAGAACCTTCCCGAAATCGTAGAGATCCCCGGGTTCGATGACGGTAAAATCTGCGGTCTAGCTATTGCTAGGAACGCAATGCTCGCTTCACTGCGAATATATGACCGCTGGCTGAAGGGAGAGCTTCCCGATGAGATGACCGAAAGACTAGAGCACCATGAGCCTCAGTAATGAAGGGGCTACAGACCATCACAGAAGAGGATCGAGCGGTTCTCATTTGGATCTGTACTAATGCACTGGCTCAATCTGAGAAGCAGCTGTGGCTTCCTGGAATAAAAAATACCGAGTCACCACGCATTAGACGTGTGCTAAACAAGCTAAAGAAGCTAAAAACTGACGCGAAACTGGCATAATGTGACAGTTTCGAGAGAAAAAATCTCGTAAAACAAAGGAATTTACCGCTTGGACAGGAAAATACCCCCTTGGCACGCCGAAATACAGGATTTTATACGAGAATTAGGCGTTATTTACTGCCTCAACAGTAAAGATCTGGTTCCTTTCTTCACGGCTACTCTGTGCGGACAGCTTGCACTAGCTGGTTACAAAGAGGAATTTGTGAAGGAGACTCTTGATAGGATGTTTGAATCTTACAAGAAAATTAAACTTAGAATGGAGAATGAAAAATGATGTGTTTTATTGGAATAGGTATTCTGTATTTGGCAGCATGCTTTTTTATTCCTTGCTTACTCGCTAGCGGCGAAGCTACAGAAGATGCAACAGAAAATCCATGGGGAATTTAGAAGTTTTCCCAATCAATCTCATCTATTTCATCGGCCATCTCGTCCGAGTATGGACGAATCTCTTTAGACATAGACTCGGCTATTTTTGCTGCCGCTCCCAGTTTATTTTGATTCAAGGAGCTCACTAACTTAGTACTGAGCTGTTGGAACCTAGGATTTACCAAAAACTCTGTGGCTAGTCTGGTAGCTGCTGCCTCTCCTGCAACGCTCGTAAGTACAGGGACATTTAAAGTCAGAAGTCCGTACATACCTGCTAACGCCTCTCCCTTGCTTACAAATTTATCTACGATAGAGGGCTTTAGTGCGCCTGAGATCTTCGCATACTGTTCGTATAGACGATTGATGCCATGGTATTCTTTGGCAAGCTGAGGGTTGCTTTTAAGGATAGAATCATCGATTGCCTTCTTCAAGGTAGAAAGTGTTTTGTACTGATCGGGATTCGAACTGATGGTTTGCTGAATCTTTTGACGATATCCAATGAGGTTCCTAGCATTTAGATTGGGCTCCTTCAAAAGCATTTCTGTGTCCTTTAAAATACCTTGACGAGCTACATCGGGAAGATCCTTTAACGTTTGCTGAATATTGGAAAGTGTTTCTTGTTGAAGGCCTTTTGAAAATGGTTGCTTAGCTAGATCTGATCCCTTTAAAGCATCGTAAGCATTACCTATCTTATCTCTGGTCTCGCTCAATAGCCTTTGTGGACGGGCTCCCTTGTTCGCGAATTTAGACAGAAATCTAGTTCTTCTTTCTGAGTTTAGAAGAGGAGCAATTTCAGTATCTGTCATTCCAAGCCTTCTGCCTTCGGCTATAATCTCACCTTGAGTAAACTTCTTGGCTAATTGCTGCTGTAAAGCCGGGCCAACAGATTTCTCGCTGACACCCTGAGTCTTTAGCTTGTTGGCTATATTGGAGAACTTCGAAGGCTGCGTAGTGAGCTTATTAAAAAGACCCGTTGCTCCGCCGGTTGCAATCTGAACTAGCTCATCGCCTAGACCTTTTGAAGCAGCTGGAATGCCGGTTGCGTTTTCTAATCCTCGAGAGATATTCTCTACGGTAGGAAAGGTCTTGGCCGCAGCTTCTACGCCTTGAAGGTAGCTATTTCGGAAATCATCATAGGTTGGGTACTTCTTATCGAACTCTTCCCAGCCAGCTGAGGGGAACTTATTACGAAGATCGGCTAGCCTTTCAGGAGAGAAGTCATCATCTAAAGCAGCTAAAGCTTCCCCAGTCCCGACCATGCTTAGAAAATTCGTAATAATCCCAGGTGTTGTGAGGTTTGCCAGCCCCTTTGGAATCTGAAGGATCTTTCTAAACACGCCTTTGAGTGTGCTATCGGGCTCTTCATTCTCTTTTTCAGCGTCGAACTTGGGAAGTGATTCAAACTCATCCCACTTAAAAGACTGATCCTGAGCTGTGGCTTGGGGTTGTACTCCTTGAGCAGGCTGTTGCCCAGGGGAACCAAGTCCTTGAAAGTCATCCCATTTGAAAGCACTAGTCATTTACTAATCTCCCTTTTGCATCTAAGGCCGCCTTTAGCTGGGTAAGAGGAATCGCTTTGACCTGACCGGTTGGGGATAAAACCCACTTTGTTCCATCAGGAGGAGGATTATTTCGAACGCGTCTTTCAGCTCTTCGCATTTGGACGGCGCTATTAGATCGAACCTTTCCACTTCTTAGTTCTTTACGAACCTTAGTCAGCTCGCCTAGCTTCTCTTTGATGAAGGGGTTGAGCTCGTCATCGATCAGCTTGTCTACGTTTCTTGGAAGTTCACGACCTGCTTTATCATAGGTCTCTGAAAGCTTATCGAATACAGAGATTCTTTCCTTCATGATGTCTTCGATCGCGTACAGAGTCTCTGTGATCTCTTGGTTCGCAGCCGGTGATTTGCCTACACTTTGGAAAGCTTTAAGCAAGTTCCCTTCAATGAGCTGGTTCAATCTTCCTCCTTGGATAGATTGAAGATCAGCTAGAAAAAGTTCCTTAACAGCCGAATCCAAGATCTGAGCTTGGGTAGTCTTTAAAGGATCAAGTCCTAATCGATCGGCTGCCCAGTCTGTGAATCGATTGATGTCTCCTGATTGGATAGCTTCATCAATCCTTTCTAGGGCGATCTCTTTCTCTGGAAGAGCACGACGCGTCTTAGCTATGGATTCATAAAGAGGCTTGTTGAGTTGGAAGTTTCTCTCTTCTCTCTTCTCATCTTTGTCCCTGCGAGTCTTAGCTTGGTCTTGTAAAACCTTAGCGATCTCTCGGTGTTCTTGATATGGGCTTCCTGCAAGCTGAACAATCTGGTCTTCCGTGAGCTTTGTAAAAGGGTTGCCTTGAGCTGGAACCTGTGCATTAGCAGGAGTACGATTTGGCTGAGCAGCTGCCATCGCCTGTTGCTGCTGACGCATCATGTCCCCACCCTCTGATGGAGGATTTAGACCCATACCATCTTGGCCACCTTGTTGGTAGACAGTCTGTTCTTGAGGCCCTACACGATTCGAATCGGCAAGAGGAGGACGTGAAGGAACCCCAGAAATGTCTGGTACATCGGATTGAGCACTTCTAGCCTCGGCAACAGCGGATACAGGGCCCGGTTGCTGAGGAGCTCCTCTTTGCATGAGATTAGCTTGCTCAATGGGCGATACTTGAGGAGCAGCCCCCATTCCCGGTTGTCCACCTCCACCAGAAGATGCACCTCCGGCTGGAAAGATATCCGGGAAAGCATTCGATAGCCAAGACCCAGCACCCTGTGATTTAGCCTGCTCTTTTAAGACAGGAGCAATCAAAGGACCAAACTGTTGAAGATATTGCATACCACCTGGCTCAGCTAAGATTTCTTGCAAAAGCGTAGCGGAGATAGGCTTATCCTTAATCTTTTCATTAATCTTAGTAAATTGATTTTTAAGGGTTCGCTCTTGCGCCTTTTGCATCAGAACTTGACCAAGTGCTCCGGTCGCCTGGTTTATCCCGCCGATCAGTCCTTGATCTCCTTGGTATACAATAGCCATATTAAGCCCCCTTAGCTTCGAGCTTCTCGATCTTAGCGTTCAGCTCGTTAATACAGTTGACCATAAAGCCGACGAGTGAGTAGATTTCGATCCCTTTGAGACCTTCTTCCTCTCTGACGATCTCTTTAGGACTATCTTCTACCATAACGCCTATTACGTCTCTTCTGTTGGAGTATTCAGGTTTGTAGTCATATTGGTAGGCCTTCATCTTTTTAAGAGCTTCTAGGCCTATTTCTAGCGGTCGAATATTTTCTTTGTACTCTCTTGAGGACATAGCGAGCCCTGCTCCTACAGTTCCGGCTGCTCCGATCAAAGGACCGAGGATACCTTGTTGTTGGTTGATCAAAGGTTGGAACGTTTGTGAACCAGCAAGTCCACCAAGGCCTGAGAGAGCGCTCAGACGATTAGCTTGATACTGATTGTACTGTCCCAATATGCCGGAACCAAGAGACGTAGAAAGATCGGTCGCACTTTGTGCAAGCGCTCGGTTTAAAGCAGACGAACCGCTTTCATCGAGACCTAAAAAGTTCTCTTTAATGCCGGGTATGATCTGACGCTGCAGAGTTTGCTGCGCTGGATCTATAAATGACTTCTGATAGAAATCCTGAAACTGCTCGGGGTTATACGGCTGCAAGAACTGGCTGTACGCCTGGCTCGCTGCTCCGCCCTGACCCCCCTGTGGTCCCAGAATCCCGCTCAGGAATTGTTTCTGTTCGGGAGTCAGAAGGTCTATGTTCCCCTCGTGAGTCGCTCCCCCCATGAATGTTTTGCCCATCTTCTTCCTCCGAATATTCCATTAATACGCTCTTAGACATTCTAAATCCATGTCTTTGCGAGTGTTTTGGATAATCTGTTATCCAATATATCTTATTTAATTTGCCTTTTTTTCTAATCTCTTTTATATGATCGGCCAGCTTTTTAACTGAACCACCTCCACCCCAATACTCTTTATCGACCGTATAGGTCTGAATCACGAGCGCTTGAGAGAGTGGGTCTACGGTAAACCATAGAAAACCTTTTATTAAATTAGCTTCATTTGCTAGCACCCAGAGGTGTGACAAAGGGTTCAATGTCGGTCCCTCTTTAGTCATTCTCAGACAAAGAGACTTCTGATAGCTATAGAAATCCTCTGTGGTGTAGTCCTTTTTCTTCACCTGTTCAACCAGGTATTTAGGGATGAGATCTGGTGTCATGACCCTGATCCATCTTAGCTCGTCAATCTTATTCATCGCTTACTCCAATGTAACGACAGTGCCCAATCAGTTGTCCTGCTGCCGCAACTGCTATATTTGCCGTAGCATTGCCTGATCCCGAAGACCATACTTCCAACCGGTATGTACTTGGGATGGCATTGCACGTCAGGACGGTTTGACCCGCACCATAAGCAATTGTCGCCGTTTGCAAAACCCCTACGAAAGGTTTTTGATTACTCTTTGTGACTATATAAGGCAGATCTATAAATAGATTTCCCGTGGCCGTAGTCGCGAACCACTGAATATCAAACCACACTTCTGTGATGATTCCTTGTCTTAAGACCCAACCGATCTGGTGAGTATAAGTCGTTGCACCAGCCCCACTTGTTCCATTGAGCGTCGGAATCCACTCCGAAGAGTCTACATCTGCGTAGCTTCTGATCGTTCCGTTGACGTTGTTAGCGATCTGCTCGTACATGTTCTGCAAATCAAAGACAAGGTCATTCAAATAGGAATCAGGATCAGAGTTGTTTTTATAATCCCTTGGCTGCGGCAGAAGTAGGTCTGTGGGAAGAGTCATTAGTTCACCGTTCTCTTACCGCGAGGTTTAAAATAAGGTTTAAAAGCATGAATCCTAAAGGGACGCTCTCCCCCTGTAAGAAGTAAGCGCACTCTATGTAAGTATCCAATTCCACCTCCAAATGCTCTGATCCATGTCTTGGTCTGATAGAACTGATTCCTATAAACAAATCCATCGCCTACATAGGCGGGATAGGCCGAGGAATCGACGCCATCTAAGGTGAAGGAGTCCTGATCTATGACAGTGATCACATAGCCATTTCCACTGTTAACCTGCTTCATGCCATCGACCCCATAGATGAAGATCGTTTCACCAGTAGAAAGTCCATGCTGAGGCGCTGTAACAAGGCAAGGATTCGATTGAGCTACTTGGGCAATGGCGGCCACAAAGTTAAGATTTGGTAAAAATAGGATGTCTTGTGAAGCGTAAGGATTCTCTTCGTCGTTCTTGTAAAACTCGACTGTTCCCTTAGTCTCCCGGTCTGTATCCACATAGAAGTCAATGAAGCTCATCTGAGCCTCTTTACCCTCAGATTGGAAAGGGTTCCAGGCAGCGCTAAAGATCTCGGCATTGATAGGAGCTCCTAAGTCTTCGGCTCCGAATTCAAGCTGATAAATGTTTCCGACTAGATCTCCTGCCAAGAGAATGTCTTGGGTTTCATCCCAATACCAGTCTTGAAGGGTGTCATCGCCCATTTCATCTAGGCTATAGTCCAGATTATTGAGGGCAGTGAAGTCATTTAGCCCATAATCTCTTGAAGCGTTCCCATATCCCATGCAGTTCAGGTTGATCGAATAGTTCGTATAGGCGCCAGATTCATCGTCGAATATGAGGGCTTTATTGTTCTCAGTTGCTTCTTCTGCACAATAAAGAGTCCACCATCTTTGTGTTTCATAACTTCTTTGACAGAAGACTTTTCCAAACTCAGCGATGTTGATCTCATTGATCGTAAATTCTTCGATTCTCTGGTCTATACGCTGTGTTTCGGTACCATCAGTAGCAGTGATTCCACGAATTCCAAGTGCTTTTGCAAAGCGATCGTAAGCCACTGAGGCCATCTTGCCATCGCAAGCTCTAAAGGAGTTGAGTCGTACCCATCGAAAGGCTTTGTTTGGGTCGGCTGTCGGTAACAAAGTCCATACAGAATTTGTGAAAAAGACGATGATTTGGTTCTGTAAACACTGAGCTGAGACGATATGGTCTCCTGTTGCGGCATCGGCGAAGTCTCCTCCCCCCGCTACAATGTCATTCCAGTTATTAGGGTCTTGCTTAGCGCACCATCTAGCTCTTTGGGGATGGTAGGTCGTAGAGCCATCATTCTCGAAGACCCCTAGGATGATAAGCCGAGAGGCTAGGGTGAAAATAAGTTTAGCACCATAGATGCTATTGCCTCCGCCCGTACTAGGAGTAAAAAGAGTCGTGATGGTAGGAGAAGAGGAAACGTAGAAACGTATGCCATTAACCGAGCCATCATAAGCAAGCCCATTAGTGAAGTAGAGACGGTTGATAACGTTTGAACTCTGCCAGTTGGCAGCTACTACATAGTCATATACCCCGCTTGAGAAGATGGGGGCAGCATCTAAAAGATCAAAAGCTTGGCTTCCTGTGTTATAAAGGTAAGCTCTTGTCGTATCAAAGGCGAGCGTAGCCTTACTCCCATCCGACTGAATATAGCGCCAGATTCCCATCACTCTAAGCATCTGAGAAAGGGTAGAAAATAGGGCTAATCCGGCTCTTTTTTGGATATATCCGTGCCGAATATGGACGTTATCCGCCACAGTGAACGAATCAGGTGGAGCAATCCAAGGCTCTAGGTCTGAATCTAGCCCTGTTTTGAAGGGCGCAATCATCTGAGGCGTTAATGTCATTTAGAATCCTCCGCAAACGTGGAAATATCCCCCACAATCCCGGTTATCATTATCTTCATTCACGATTCTGATCGTAAACTGAGAGGCACTATTCAAGTTTATCTTACACATCCTAGCATTTCCTTCATCAAAAGGTGTTGCTACTGGCACATAAAGGGTGTTAGTTGCCACTGGATTTAGAGTCACTCGGTATTGTCCTGTGCCTATCCTTGCAATCGAGCAGTTATTCGCTACGATCGTTCCTCCACCTGAATTAAATCTTCCATAGGCAATGATGATATTGCTTCGGGTATACGTTGTGGCTGTGCTTCCAAACATAAAATTGACCAAGGTCAAGTTCGTTGCCGGTCCACCCATTCTTCCGCCATATGAGTACTGAATAACGTTGGAATTCTCGTCGATACCGAAGAGTTCCGAGTTACCTGCAGTGTCCGTCTTGCAGAATGTGATGAAAGCATCCGCCAAAGCAGTAGGGTTCACAGGCAATCCTGCTACCGTTCTGTCCTTGAAATTCACAGCTTGAGGCCGAAAGGTCGTATCCGCCGTTTCAATGGCTACCCAGTTCGGTCGGATAACCACCCCAAGATTTCTAATCTTTGTCGTATCTGTTGGTTGGGTCGCATCCCACGCCATAGTTCTACTCCTTGTAAAGCCGCTTTACATCAAAAGGATGGTCCAGCCCTTCCTTCCATCATGTTTTGCATTGTACGGGTCAAAACGTAGGAAACCTGTTCCTTATAAAGCGCTGTGACCTCTGCATACGCATCTAACTCGCCGTAGTCAGCATGGATATCCCTAGCCGTTCCATAAGCGATGCAAGGACCCCATTCATTGAGTTCTGGAGTATCCGTAGCATTCACTAAGGGAGCGACAACCTGATAAGCTTTCATCCGGATGATGTAAGCTTGGTCAGGCACAGGGAAAAGCTGGAACTGGTTATTGTACATCAAGATCGCCTGCGGTCGATTAGGGGCAAACACCACATAGTTGAGGTAAATATTCTGCCCATTTGCAGGGGCATTCGCAAAATTTACATCTACTGATCCGGTGTTGTAGTTCAGGGTCATTGAGCCCCCAAGGCTACCGGTTACGACGACATTTGATGTGGTCCAGTTCTGGTTTGTATCCTCAAAAAGCTCGACGTTGTCCGTGACTGTGGTTGTCCCCGGAAAAATGGGGAAGCCCGTGACTGATGTCGTGAAGTTTGTGGTTACTCCATCGCCTGTCCATTGAGTTAAAAATGTGTATTGAAGAGGGTTCGATTCAAAGAAATAGGCTGGGTCTTGATACCATAGCATATTTAGATTGTTAGCGGTGACAGGGGGTGCAAAGTTAGTGTAAAGCTCCAAAGGCTGATCGTAATAAGCCTGATTTGCCTGAGTAGTGAACTGGTAGTACACCTCTTTCGCATCGATCTTTACCTCTGCAGGGAAAGTGAATTGAAAGAATTGATTTATGCGGCGACGCAACTCTTCTTGAGTCATTTCGGCCGCGGTGAATCTACCGGTCACTTGCCTAACTTTTAATTCTATCTGCGCTAAATTCCAAGTAGCCATTTAACCACCTACGCTCCGTTGTAAACCTGTCTCATTTGGAAACGTGGGTCGTTCCCGGTCTGTCTTTTAGTTAGTTTGCCAAGGCCATCTGGTCTCCACTCATAAAGAGGAGTAGAACAGCTCTCGATGTGTCTTGCAATGAATCTGGGCAGCTTGTAGCTAGCGCCGTGCATCAATGTAAAGCCACTATTTTTCTTGGTGCTTCCGTAAGAAAACTTATGGAATACCCCTGGTTCTTTCAGGTTAATGAATTCAAATTCGCAGACTTCTCGCAAAAAAGCCTCTTCTTTTTCAGATTTGGGCTGGTTTCCTACGATAGGCAGTGATCGGATGAATTCAATATCTTTAGCTTCATTAGCTTCTTGTTTGAATACGCTCATCTTTTTTCTCCTGTTAAAATGGGGGGATTGCTCCCCCCACCAAAATTAAACTACTGACATTTGTCCTTCAAAAACAGCAACCATAGCAGAGTTGTTACCCCCTACCATTCCTGTTCCAATAGTTCCGCCTTGAATTGCGACGTTAACTGTTGGGTACGGGATTCCGTTGATGTTAGAGATTTGGGACAAGAATCCACCGCTTACATAGGCGCTATAGCCTGAAGAGGTATCATCTGAGCAAGTAACCTGAGTTGCGCTGACGGACAAAACAGTGTAGTTACGGTTTAGCGTAAGTCCTGTTAAGTCGTCTGCGATCTCAGTTGCTTTTACGAGGTCGCCCACCGCAAAGCTGAATTGAGAAAGGAACGAACATGTAAATACAGTGTCCGCTGCTCTTGTTACAGCTGTGATAGGTGCTCCGAAAAGCGCTTGCTGGGCCAATGGAGTCCAACCATTCGAGGTTGTGACCGCACCGGTAGCGACGTTCATGTAATAGCCGTTAGGCATTCCATAAACCCAAACGAAAGCATTTCCTGCAGTAACGTCGTAAGTTGTTACGCGCGCTACAGAAAATCCAACTGACTGGTTCCTAGCCACTGCAGAGGCAGGGTTAGTCCAGCTGACTGTTTTTAACTGTGACATATTTCCTCCTCTTAGCTATGGGTTGCCATTAAGTTGATCATGAATGAGTCGTTCAATATACGAGCCACAAATGGGTGCTGCCAGCCGACTGAACCACGTTGATTTAACGGGTCAGCAGATCCTGCAGATCCAAGAGGCTTAATATAGAAGTCCCCTGTTTCGCTTCGTAAGTTCACGACAGCATACGCCTCTTTTCCAACAATAAAGTTGTTGTAAACAGGAGGTGTAGCAGCGCTTACGCTACCAACAGATGTATAGAGCCATCTGACGTTGCCGGTTGCGCCCCACTCAGAATCCAATACAACCTTTTGGTTGCCTGGGTACTGAGATGAAGACACAAAGTTAGCGACGGACTCGAGGTCATCCAACAAATCTGTGTCAATGTAGCCCCAAAAAGCGGGCCGAATTGGAGTAGTTCCTATCTGATTAGACGCTACTACCACCTCAGAAATCATCTCAGCGTCGTTACCAAGCAGGATTTTAACCGCTGCATCGATATCTGGCTTTGTGAGCTCTGTAGGAGTTTGGCCGTTTACCCCGTTTGAGCATTGGAGAACCGAGCTAGTCGATGCCAATACGTCGCGGGTTACTTCGTCCATCGTTTGGGCTAAGTTCTGCGCCAAAAGACGTGCTGATTCGTTAAGGACTCTGTCCTCAACAGTCAACTCGACTTGGTTTGTCACAGTTACAAAGTTACCATAAAAGGATACGCGCGCTTTCAAGTCTGTGACTGAAAGAGGCGATCCTGGCGGGGTGACTCCATCGACCAATGGAATTGGTACAGTAGGAAGTCTCGCATATCTACGGAACACAATAGTGTCGCCCATCTTCTCAGGAAGTACACGTTTCTGAGCGAATTTTGTATAAATCAGCGTTGGATACGCAGTCATTAACAAAAGACGATCATAGTACTCCCGAACAGCTGGAGGTAGAACAGCGACTGTAGTAATTGAGCTACTCATCGTTTATTCCTCGTTTAATACCCCATGTTCTTCTGAGTCAAATTCCTAAAATCCTCATCGCTCATGTCCTTGTATCTCTTAGCTTGCGAAACCGGTGTAGAGCTGCCCAAACTTGATAGACTACCCATTTGCTGGGAGTTCTTAATGATGCGATCTGCATCAGCGTTGCGCTCTTGTTTTTGGTTCGAGTTCCGATATGTATCGGAGTTTTTAGCTAAGTAATACGCCAGTTCATAGTCCTGAGACTTTTTAAGTGACTCCCGAAGCCCGGGATTGGTTTTAAAAAGTTCGGGTAAATACTTGGAGACAACCTCTTGATAATCGGGATGTCTTTGCGTCATTTTAAGTTCTTCCAGCGTCATCTGAAACTGACCTGCAATTCTGTTGGAGTGCTTTTTAAACTCTCCTACTGTCATTACGTCAGAGTCTTGGAGACCATCAAACTCATCCGGCTGTTGATGCTGGGGAGCTTGGGGTCTTGCTGTTTGAGCTTGCATGAGCGCAAAATGATCCTTCATCATTCGGTTCTCATCCTCCGTTTGCTGCCTCTTCGCACGCTCCGCTTCTAAGGCGGATAGGGGTACTACCCTTTCCTGAGCGCCTGGTGACGAATAATTAGCATCTGGTGACACGGCGGCTGTCTGTGTTTGTTCGCCCGAAACGTGGTTTTCATCCATCGTAGTTCTCCTGTTACGCCCGTTAAATCGGCGGCATTATTGTGTTACGTAAGAGCTAGCTATTGAGGTTGTATCCCTGACAATCTCATCGCATGCCTTACCACCTAAAGTGATGAGCTTAGCTTCATCGAAAGGACGATCGGGCATATTGACTTCCCAACTGATTTCACCAGTGGAGTTATCGACTTCCCCTACTATCATTCCGACTTGCGCCATTGGCTTTACACCGTAGGCTTTAATGTGTTTGATCATTACGGGCTTCCCTTCAACGTGACGATTAGACGGCTTAGCGAATACAACAACCCAATATTTCTCGCGTCGAGCACTATTGGCAGCGATGATTTGCTGTATTATCTTATTATCGTCTTCTATGATCGCGTCGCGGGTTTCCCCTGTTAATTGGACCATTCACTTTTCTCCTTAATACTTATAATTCCATGCCTCTGCAGGATAGCCTTTGCTACCGTCAGAGTATGGCTTGATTCTATTCAGGTCATATTGCTCAGAATTCGTGTTGATTTTTCGGACTTCGCCTGATTGGGCGTTGTCTTGTACATCAAACGTCTTAGAAGCCATACCTGAACGATCACCTCGGGATACGTCTCTTTTAGACATAGCCTTTTCAGCTTTATAATCGGCCATTGGGCACCTCATTGGTTTGGTTTACTTGACCCATCTGGCCCTGTTGACCAGCTAGGTACTCTTCTACCGAAGGAGTTGCTGCTTGCTCTCCTTGGGCGGAAATCTTGACGTCGTCAGCCTTAATCTGTTCTTCTTGCGCCTTATTGGACTGTTCCATCATGCGGACGATCGATAGGTATTTAATAAGGTTGTCATCATCGAGCATGGAAAGCTCGCGGACTGCCTTAGCTCTATCAAGGGCGGCAGAAGCTCTGTCATCGATAGCACGAGCTGCACGCTCGTCTTCGAGACCAAGGTTTGCCACGGCTCTTGTAAAGCGCTCTTTCGCTCCGGCGACCTTTTCGAGTGAAGAAGCCTTTTGGTTCTCCAATTGAGAGGCAAGAACGGCCTGTTGAACCTGTTGCTGTTGTTGTTGCTGTTGAGCGGCTTGTTTTTGGTTCTCTGCGATCTCTGCGTTGAGCTGGCTTCCACCTTGGATCGGGGCCGCTTTGACGAGCATTGCAGGGGTAATTGGGCTTCCTTGAGGACCACCTGTGAGCTGGTACACATCGACAAGCTGACGGAAGTGCATCTGACGTTGAGTATCGGTGAGCATTCCCTCTTGAACGGAGATGTCATACTTAATGAAATCTTTAGAATAGAACTGAGGAGTTGGCTGTCTGCCTAGGATTCTGGCTACCTTTTCTGGGCTCCATGTCTGGATGAGCTTCAATACTTTCTTAGAGAGGAGCTTCTGAGCGTAACGAAGGTTATCGAAGACTTGCTGTAGATTGTTTACCGAGGCTGCCTGTCTCATCATCATCATGACGCCTGTCTCATTGGCTGATGCAGGATTCCCGAAGGCAGCTTCATTTACCCCTAGGATTTCTGATGGGCCTTTAGAGAAGATCTCTTGAAGCTGGAAGAAGGAGGCTGGGATGTTTGCCGGTGCGATCTTTTCGATAGCGCCTGGTCTTGAGTTCTTATCGCGCCAGATAACGCGGCCTTGAGAAGTCTGGAAGAGGGAGCGAGGATTGATGACCGAATCCTCATCGGCGATGAATCCTGAGTTGATCTGCGAGTCATTTATATCGACCATTTGGGACAGAACTCGGTTTGTCAACCTCTGAGGACTGATCATGCAACGCGTAAGTGATTGTAGCTTGAGGCCCCAGAACTCTGATTCAGGTTCGAACACGCCGACGAAGGGTACAAAACTGTACTCGTCTAGGCCGAATTGGTTCTCCTGGGTCTTCATGTGAACATCGTTTAGGATGATGTGAGTCTCGATGAAGCGCTTGGGCTGTTGAACGACTTTGAGCTGAGGGTACTTGTCCAGCATGTAACGCATTGCGTCTTTTGGGCCTTTCCACTCGGTATATTCACCTGTCTGCTCATCCACTAAGACTGGGACTTTCTTCCACATCTGTTTATGAAATTCGTTATAGGCCATGAAGTCTTGACCATTAGGCTGGGTTTGGTAGGGAAGCCAGGTGAACTTATCATCTCTTGACCATCCAGATGAATGGATGTCCCACACGTCATTCTCCATTGTAGGAAGCAATGATGCTGCCATTTCAGGAGTCATGTACTTGCGGCGCATTACATAACCACAATCGCTGAGGTCTAATTGTGTGAAATATGGATCTGTGATAAACCCCGAATATGGTTCTCTTCCGAACTTTATGTCCCCATTTACTGGGTCTTCGCGGTAATCCATCCACACTGTGGCAAGGTTCCAGCCGGTTTTAATCCCGCCAGAGAAGGCATCTGAAATGTATTTGTAACCATCGCCTGCTTGATAAACGTATTGAAGTAGATCGGAGAGTTCATCAGCGGCTAGCTGGTCTTTTGATTCTTGGGGAACAACAATTGAACTTAGACGGTGCGACCTTTGATAGCCGTCAACCATATTGATATTTTTGCGGACGAGGTTGTAAACCCATTGGTTACGTCCAGCATCGAAGAGAAGCTGCTTTTCCTGAGCATCCCACTGGTCCCCGAGAAACATTCGCAGATCCGTATCAGCCAATGGATAGAACGGATTCCAGGCGTAGTACGCCTCCTGATAGAAGTCATTGTATTCATTGACGATGTTTATGCCTGTAGCCAAGTCAGCACCTTCGGTTAAGTATAGCTGTACGATATAGTCGTACGACTACCTTCCAATAAAGGTGCGGGTGCTACGTATTGGCATAGCTGTGAGATGATCAGTCTCGACCCGCGAAGTTCATTTTGCGCCGGCCTTCTTGTTTCTTATTTCCCTAAGGAAATCGGAAATCGGAAGGGTGGTTGGGCGCCTACTTTTTCTTCTTGCTCATTTTACTAAGAGTCTCAGCAAGTATCGCACGTTTTCGCATAGTCGGGTTAGACGAATCAGCCGCTTTCTTTAACTTGGCCGCTGGGATGTCTTCACCTTTCTTGACGTGCAATGCTTTCCTAAGAGCTCCGGGATGCTCTACAGCACCCTTAATCCAGTTCTTTGGCATTAGCATTTGCCTTTTTTCATTGGCTTTTTCTTAACTTCGACCATCGCAACTACAGCCTTCGCAGGGGCCTTAGCTGGTTTAGCCTTAGGTTTATCTTTCTTTTTCATACCGTACTCCAAATTTAGCTTGCAATAAATTCTTTATTCTAACGCCTAATATACATTCTTTCCATTTCCACAGCATCACTTTCTGTCATTCTTGTTGACTTTTGGTGAAAAAAGTGCGTGAACAATGCGTAACGTTGAGCATCCAAACTATGATCGAACTTCTTAATAGGTTCATCGAGTCCCCTTTCCGAGGCTTTTGAGTCCCACAAATAGTTACTGTATTCTTTTATTGATTCAACACAATTCGAACATATTTTGTAAGTACCATTTGTTAAAAGCTGGCCTTGGAAGCGAATACCAGGCAAAACGTCGTTTGCTGCATCCGCTACATTCTTGACTCCGTTGCGCATCATCTCCTGACGAAGAGATGCGGCAGATGGGTCAATGTAAATCTGCTTTACATGGTAGCCGTCGATGAAATCGATGAAGTCTTTGACGTATTCATAGTCGGACTTCTGTCTCATGGTCTTCTTCGAATCGTAATAGTATTCCTTTTCCAACCACATATTAGGATAATTACCAGCGTTATAGCCAATAAGTACAAAAGCACAAGGGTTCGTGGTGCCATAGTCCACGCCCACAATGTAATAGCTTGCAGGTGCGTTGGGGTAAGGGATAACGTGAATTTTCTCGTCGAAGAAGTCATAGACGGCTCCTTCGGCAAGCACCCACTTTCCCTCGATGTATCGCTTGTGCCACAGTCCTTGATACTCGTTGGACAAGTCTTTGATGTACTTTTCCGAGAGCGACGGATTGTCTGTAATATTGAAGCTGAATGTTTTGAGATCAAGTTCCTTCTCCCGGTCTATGAAATCTCTCTTGAGCCAATGATACGGCGAATCAGGGTTAGTAGAAGCAAACAATTGGGCGCCCCTAACTGACAGACGAGAAAGCAGCATCTTAAAAAAGCTCTCTGGAAGTAATGTGGCCTCATCAATAAGACCACCTGAAAACTCAGATCCTCTAATCTTTGCCTCTGCCCTATCATCGTTCGCACCAACAACGTACATAACGCGATCATATAACTGAACTTCCCCCTTCCCTTGCTTGTAAACCACAGCCGATCCGACCAGGTCTTGAAGCGGGGCAATGATATTTCGTTTGATCGTCTTGTCTGTCCTTCCGCAAATCACAAGCGGTCCAGGTGGACCATTGGCGCAGAAATCTAGCCAGCGAAGCAGGGACACAAAGGATTTCCCGGCACGCACAGGTCCCTCGAAGATATTAATCCTAGCGTCAGACTGAATGAAGGACTCTTGCTGCTTCTTGCTTAATTCCTGCATCTATAACGCCTTGAGTTTCTTGGCCAATTTCACTAAGGCAGATTCCCTATCCTCTCTACTTTTAAATGACTGAAAATATTCATTATGCGTCGTATTAAAACAAACCTGAAAAGGTCGGGCATATGATATCTCTCGGTCGTAAAAAGATATGGACTCAACATGAACCAAATTTATTAATATGTTGTCGTCTACCTTTATCCATGTACTATCCATTCTCTCTCCTTTGTAAAGCTGAGGGTTTCTTTCTAGCCACCCTCAAAACCTTGGTTCCTTATGCTTTGGCTACCATAGCCGCCTCAAATAATCCTGATTGTCGACATACAGGCCGAGCGTCCTCGGTTTTTAGTGCAGATGATTCCTCGCACCCTATCGGGTCTCCCCTAGATTTAATAGGCGTTCAGCCTCTTTAATTGATTCGTCTTTGTCCATGATTGCGGCCACTTCCCCTTTCTCTGCGGGAGGTAATGGGAATTCTACCCCAACCCAAGCAGCAAGGATCATGATAGCTTCGGAGAGGGCGCACTTCCTGGTGTTCATTAGGTAAGAGATTGGGTCCCCGTCCATGTTGCATCCATAGCAATGGTACTTAGATCCAAAGGCATGAAGAATAGAGCCACCCTTCTTGCACATAGGGCAATCACCTATTCTAATCTGGCCCTGCATCTCTGAGTCATGGAAGATATCAGAAGCGAAGGCCTTATAGAACTGTATGCCCTTCTCCGTTACTTTCTTCTGCAGGTCCTGCAGGAACGCTTTTTTGTACATCATCTTTACCCCTTGCATACTTGTGCTTTAAAAAATCAATGAACTCTTTCAGCTCACCATTGAAGCCTTCGATTGTCTTAGGTTCTTCTTTCTGACCCAGCCATTGTTTACCGAGCCAGATTCCCATAGTTGCATTAGTTTTGGTTAGATTAAATTGGTTCTTTCTAAGTGCAATTTTGGCAGCTCCACAAACCTTTTCTTTTAATTCGCCAAACCCCATTCCAGTATGCTCTTGTAATCTTCGGTCTAAAGTCCTTACTCCTACCCGAAAAGCCCCGGCTATTTCCTCAGCAGTCGCCCCTAAATCCATCCAGTGAAGGACTGCTTCAAAGTCGATTGGCTTTGGAGGTAGCTTATCTGTTAGACCTTCCTGATCAAGGTCTGGTGTGATCAAAGGAATCCTAGGGCGTCCACTTGACTTCTTAGAGTTGACTCTATTTGCAGCTACCTGCTTCTCAGTCATTGGTTTCTTGCCCTTGGATTTGGTCATTCTTCGTTCTCGCGATAGTGGTTAACTATCAAAGCCAACTGATCAGCGAGGTGTTGTTCCTCTGGATCGTCGGCGATGATTCTTATCTTTCCCTTAGGTCTTTCATTCAGAAGCTTCCGTATCATGTTGTGCTCGAACTTGGGCGCCTTGTAAGCAAATCCTTCGGTGAACTTCTTTAGCTCCTCATCAACTTCAGGATTTGGCTCGTATGGCTGTCCTGTCTGGTTTGGGTCCCAGAACTTGGCGGCTCTTTCGAACGCGTCTCCGAAGTCGTAAGCTTTCCTATTATCCATAGGCCAGTTGCACTCCCCGCACATTATTCGATTACTCCGAGCACACGCTCGCACTGGATGATGTAAAGCTTCTCGCCGTCGATCTCTTTCTCAAGGGCGTCGTACTTGTCGATGAGGATCTTGTCCCCTACCTTTATGCCCTGTTCGTTCTCGGCTACCGCCAAGACTTCGAAGGTATCTTTCTTCGGCTCTTTCACAGTGAGGATGATGGTCTTCTTCTCCTCTACAGGCTCAAAGAGTTTGGCTATAATTCTTTTGTTTACCGGTCTGATCATCATGGCTCCATAAAATCTTTCATGTATTTTCTTGCTTCGTCTTCGTTGTAATTAGAGTATAAAATTATCGTGCTCTCATAGGGGTTTATTCCTCTATCCGACGCCTGAACAAACCACATATCGTCGTCTTTTATTGTTTCAACAAAAGAAAACTTATCTAGGTTGACCCAGAACTCAAAGGTTGAGCAATATTTCCAGTTCATTTTACCTTCACCTTATAGGACGCAGAAGCATACAGGTCGATGATCGCAGCAATCTGCAATTCGGCCTGACGCAGGTCGTCTTCGTTTTCAAATTTAGCTGTAAGCTGACAAAGCTTTGGAGGTTCAGTCTGTTCTGGTATTGACTCTAGGTGGAGTTCTTCCATATCAAAACCCCAATTAATGAGATCTTGAGGATCGTATCCGTTAGCCAATAGATCAAAATCAAAACTTCCTGAGTTCTTGTTAAGACGTATGGTGAGCTCATCGACTTGGGCGGGGCTAAGGTCTTCCGAAGCTTCCATGCACCCCACCTCTTTTTCACCCTTTGTGCGAAGGATGTAAAATCTCTGGTGTCCTCCCAAGATGGTGCCATCTTTGGCGATGACGATGGGCTGACAGAGTCCAAACCTGGATAGGCTGGAAGTGATCTGCTCTTTTTGAACCTTAGAAATTTTTCTAGGATTTTTCTGCTGAGGACGTAACTCATCTATTCTCCTCTTAACGTAGTTCCATTTCATACAATCCCTATTGTGGTTGGGGGATTAGCGCACCTCGCATGCGGGGTAGCACTCCATTAAATTACATAACTTTTCCTTCCATCCTCTAGGTTTGGGAGGTTCATTATCATTAATAAGATCACTCAGCGTTACCAGCTGGGCTTTCATTAATTCTAGCTGCCTCTCCTGAACAAGCACCTTCGCATGGAGCTCCTTCAAGATTTGGTTGGCTAGATCCTTCCTGTTTTGCTTCATTGGCATCTCCTTGTCTTACGAACTCAGTAAAACGCACATCGGTAAGATTAGTCCAGAATCCTTGAGTAAAGGACTTGTCCCAGTACGGCTTTCGTTCGTTAAGGCACTTGAAGAACTCTTCGAAGCAATCCTCGGGTAAATTAATCCTTACGTCCTTTCCATCATTGTATACAAATCTAATACTTATCATAGTTGTTTTTCCTTTGTTTTCTGTATTCCATTAATAGATCATCCAAGGTTACGGGCGTATAATCCCATGCGTCGCATGACACATTAATTCTATTCATATGAACTCTTTTCTTGCCATGCACATGTCCATGAATGTTGATGAACGTGTGGTTGTTCGTATCGTAAAGCATGTCGCCATTCGGGTGATGGGTCATATGAAACGAGAAGTCTTTGTATTGCAGCTTAAGCTCGTCTGCTACCCCATTAAAGCCAGACTTGACGATGTTGCTTAGCCTATCATCGTGATTGCCTCGGATCAGGATAATGAAGCCATGAAGTTGCTTTCGGATCGCTGCCATATCTTCGGGTTTTCCTAGGCCAAAGTCACCGATATGATAGACAATGTCAAGCGGCTTTACATTTGCGTTCCATCTCGAAATCATCGACGCGTTCATCTCTTCGGTGTTCCGAAAGGGCCGGTTCTCGTACATGATGATGTTCGTGTGGCAAAAATGCGTGTCGCTTGTGATCCAAATATTACTCATTCATCTCTCCTGCACCAATAAATTGCGGCTACTCCACCTAAAAATCCACCTAGGGCTGAGCCCCCTAGCCAGAGTAAAACCAAACCAATGTCGTTTATTCCGTCAAACATTGCGCTGCCTCATAGTACTTCGTTCCTTCGTATATCCATCCTCTTCGGATCTTCCCTGTCTCAGGATCGTATTCTGCAAAGGGTTCACCTAGCATTCGTATCCCTAACCATCTAGCTAAATATTCAGGCAGCGGGGCCACCGTCGTTAGGTAGTTGTTCCGCGATCTTTTCTTCGGTAAACTTCTTGACTTGCTCGACACCTTCTTCGAAGCCGGGGCCTTCTTTCCATTCACGCCAGCTTTGAATTTGGCCGATCGGTGGATGTCTCGGGTCTCCGTAGAACATCGCTTGCCCTTCATTTGGTTTGTACCATCCTTTGCAGGTGACGGTGATTCGGTATTCGCAGCGTTCTCCTTCAGCGGGAGGGAATCTTTCGATGTCTTTCCACTCATGTTCATCTTCCTCTGGTCGGTGAGCAGTCGAGACGACTCTTTCGCAATCCTCGCAGCAAAGCTTGAGTCTTCGGCATCCTCGTTTGGTACATTCATTCATTGTTTCTCCAAATGTAAAGCGGCTTTACATTCAAGCCTGGTAAAAGATTGAGTCTGTTCTTGGGTGCTCTCCGCAGAACTTTTCGATCGCGGATAACACTCGGTTTGTAAATAAGTCCATGTGCGCCGTATTTTTGAATCGGATGTGAGGAATGTATTTTTTCTTACCATCTTCGTCCTCATATTCTCTCGTAGGGAAGCTAATCCAACGCTTGCCATCCTTCTGGAAGACTGTAATATTAAAGATTTCAATTCCCCACTTCTCCACAAAGACGCTGGCATACCCTAAGACCATTCCCTTTCCAACTTGTTTATATGCGGTGCATTCAATACTCAAAACGGAACCTCTTCATTAGAGAATCCATGTGACTCAACAACTGGCGCTTGAGGGTGCGGAGTGATAAACTTCTTCACATTAGCTCGCACCATCGCAACCATTTCCTCTTCATCACTTCGAGAGTCCAAGAGAAAGGCCGAAATATAAGCGTCTTCTCCACCGTTGCTTGGCATCTTGTAAGAAGCAGAAGCTGCAAAGAATCCTGAGCCGTCTTTGTTTGGGACGATCTTGTAGCGTAGAACAATCTTTCCGAATGCTTTCACTGTAGCAATCCCTAAGTGTTTCTCTCCGGGAGTAGCTTCGTATTTAACAAATTCAAACTGGCTCATACTTTTCCTTGTTTATGAACTCATGCCACTTATCTAGTGGAATCTGCAGCCTCTCATAAGGCCTATGGAAGTTGCAGCTATTCCAGTAAGAGGTCAAAAGCTCTAGTTTCTGTGCTATCTTGTCTAACGAATATCTCTGGCTCTTTCTTATTACGACGTGGCGCCCTTGAGGCTTGAAAGGGCATTCGCTATTTCCACATCCTACAGTCCAAATCCAGCTTATCCCTTCTAGTGGCATACTTAACTCTGGAGTCTTGCGGCACCAAGGGCATGGATTTAGATCTGCGAATAGAGCGAGCTGTTCAATAGTCATTATATTCTCTTAAACTTGGTTCCCTCATGTGGTTTATTGTGAGACGATGGATCTTTGAGGATTGCGAGGGCTTTTCTAAGCGCTGCAATCGTGATCTCTCCTCTTTCGCATTCTTTTTCCATTGCTCGAATCTCGCGACGTCGCATTTCCAGGTTATGCACTTGCCTTTCGATCTCGTAGTCGAGGATGTATTCGTTAGGATTCTTAGTAAGCTGGTCAACTTTTTCTTGAAGTATCGGATCATATGCCTCTGGTGACTGTTTATTCATGTTTTTCCTCTAGTGGACATATAGACTGGTAAAGTATCAAACATTCCTCCAGAGTTTCCTGTATGTAAGATAGATATGTGAGGATAGGAATGAATTGCGGAGGAATAATCTCATCGTCACAGATGGATAAATCCGCCTTTTCTGCTGCGTGCAAACACTCGGAAATCAGTCCCCATATCTTTCCAAGAATCAACAGTTTTTCTTCAATAGGCAAACAAACTTTCATATCTTAAACCTTTGCTTTTTAGGGCCCTTTTTTTTGGGCTTTCCTGCGACGTTTAACGCTATTGCTACCGCTTGTGCTTTCGGTTTTCCCGAAGCTATCTCCGTCTTTATGTTCGCTGACACTGCTTCCTGGCTCTTCCCTTTCTTTAAAGGCATACTTGTCCTCCACTACTTTGTCTAAAATTCCTTTCTCATCGCCCGGCTTGTACCTATCGGTCTTCGGGCCATTGAATCCAGCCTGACAACTCAAGCAAGTTCCCGTTGGGTTTACTTGGACTAAGAAGCCACAAGTTGTACAGTGCATAAAATCCATTAGCATTCCTCGGGTAATATGAAGCCCATATCTCGGAGCTTCTGTTTTTGTTGCTCAGTCGGTGGTCGATATACAAATTCTGCCGACTCTTTATTCAAGGGTGAGCAATCCGAACACCAAGCTACCATCGCCCCTTTTCCCATGGCCGCTGAACCTGCGGGCTTACCGCACTTGCATAAAACTACATTGCCTTCCGAGTCGTACATTCGGACGTTCTCAGGATTCAAGAACCTGACATTTCCACCATACTCGGCTTGCAAGTCTCTCATTTCTTTTCCTTGCTCTTTTTGTAATCGGCAACCAAAGCTTCGGTGTTCAGAATCAGCTCTTCAAGCGACTCGATGAACATCTTATCAATCACTTCGTAATGCTCGGGGCTTAGGTGAACTGACTGACGCATACAAGCCATTTCGTGTACGCCATCGTACTGTCCCCAGAATCTATTCCAAATTAAAGTCGAGTCATGTTCCTTGGCTTCCGATGCCATTGGCTTCATCATGTCCTTTCCCTTTTCCTCTTGTTTGAAACGCTTCAAAATATTCATTAGTTCATCCTGTCTAGGTTTATCTCTTCCCAGATCATAGATCTAATTTCATCAGCAAGCTTATGCCGGGGATGATCCTCTGGGATGTCTTCGTACTTAATTATCGACCTCATCTTCTGATCCAAATCAAATAGCAAACTATACATTTTCTGTGCATTTGTGTGAATCCATACTTCATCCGTATGTTCGGGTAGATAGTATTTAAAGGTCACTTCTGCCTGTGGATGGTGCTCTTCTTTGTAAAGCGGCTTTACATCTTCAGTCGACATAGTGTCTCTCCTTCATCGCTTCACATTCGAAGTAGATGTGCTTTCCCTCGCCATCTTCCTGGGAGTAAACGCGGGTTATTTCACGCCCTTGCTTTCCAAGTTTGTTGGCCTTTTTGATTATGTATTCCAAATCCGATGCCGAAATTTCATTCTTGATCGTAATGGCATGTTCATTAATCATATCGCCTCCTAACGGATAAATTATTATCTCAGTTCTAGGTATAGAACTTTTCTTTTTTTCTACCCATAGCCTAGAGATAAACCTATCATCCTGATAGGCGAGTTTGTTGAGGGTATCCATGTAAAACTTAGAGTAGTTATCGACGTCAGGAGCGCTTACATCCCAAGTACCATCCAAACGCGTTTGCTTGACTTTGGAGAAGCTTTCGCCTATTGGGGTATAAAGATTCACCTCAATAGCTAATGGCGCATCCTTGGGCAAGCTAGACCCATCCTTGCGCATTTCGGCAGCAAAGAACCACTTCAGGTTTTTCTTGATGTCTGAACGTGGGTCATAGGCTCTTCCATTTGAAGTACGATGACGGCATTGGGAAATAGGTTCACCCATAAGTTCAAATCGCATGAGCGCCCCATCTTTCTCGGTAGACTTTTGATCTGGCTACATGGTTAGCTTCGCTTCTGTGTGAGCTATCTCGAACGCATTCTTTGCACCAGCTGTAAGGTCTACCTGACTTTTTGTAGATGAAGTACTCCTCGACTGACTTGCATTCCTTGCATTGAAGGCATGTTTTTTTAGGCTGCTCCATAACGTCTCCTGATCTTCTTGGATTTGATTCTTTCGTCGATGGATTGCTGGGCTTTTTCGCGCCAGATGTCCTCGTGAATTCCATAGATCTTTTCAAGCATTTGAAGCTCATGACGATCGGGCATCGTTGCGAAAGTGGCAAGCTCAAGTGCTTTGAGACGCGGGGCTGTTACGCCCATGAACTCGGCGACGTTGTAGGCCCTCAAACCTAGGGTTTCCCGGCATCTACGCAAGAGCTCATCGAATGACAGCTTGTGCATTTCTTTCTTAACGTCGTTAAGTAAATCCTCAAAGACTACTAGAGGCATGGGTGCTCCTTTGCTTTTGTTTAAACTCTACGAAGGAATTCTTGCCTAAGTTGTGCTTTTCCCAGAAAGGCTCTGAACCTTTTCGTGTCCCTCGTATGTCGTAAAGTGTTTCATTGCTGCCACAGGTATAGGCCAGCACATCTTTATCCCTTGCAAAATAGTAGTTATTTCTGTTTTGATTTTCCATCTTTTCCGCAAACTGTCTTCGTATTTCGAACAATTCATCTGCATCCGCACTATCAAACTTCTGCAAATAAACCTTTTCCATCCATGAGGAAATAGACCCTACTTTTCCTATTGGCTGTTCGTTGTATGCCTGTAGGGTTGCTTCGATCACTTTCTGAGGACGACCTTCGGATTTCCATTTAGCGAGCAAATCTTTGAGTTCTTGCTCTCTTGTCTTGGTCTTCTTTTTAATTTTCGAAGAAAAATCATCATCATCTTTTTTGGGTGAAGAAGGGTCAGGATGATGTTTTTCTTTTGTAAGTCTTTCTTTTGTATAAGGTCTTTCTTTTGTGGGTGTAAATTTTACACTACCCCCCTGGTGTAAATTTTCCACTACCCCTAGTGTAATTTTTCCACTACCCCCCCCTACTGGTTCCTGTTGGGTATAGATGGTATCTACTGGCTTGTTTACATTTAGGGCGTAGTTATTGGGTAGGCAAGCGCCGTCAATGTCGCTCTGGGTTTTAATGATGAGTCCCTTCTCTTCAAGCTCCTTGATTGCCTTGATCACTGTCTTACGAGTCATTCCTGTTACGGTCTCAAGTTGTCCTAGGGATATATAGTCCGAGGTTTTGTGCCATCCATAGGTCTTACGGCACATAATTGAGATGACCTTAAAAGCCGCGCCACTAAGCTCCCGGCATAGGTCATCAAAGAGATTATTTGGAATTTGTGTGAATGGGCATACTGGGAATGGGGTGCTCATGCTTTCACTCCCTTATCGCGCGTAGCTATATGATAAAAAGAGTGGAATAAATTAGACGGTGTGCTACTATGTTTGACATCTAAGCATCTAAAGCTTGGGTAGGACATGGTTTCTCCTTGAACGGGTTAAATGTGTTCTTCTCATGGTTCTAGTTTGGTTAGTAATAAATGGCCCCCCTGGGGCTTTTTTATTAGTTTTTACTCTTAGTTAATAGGCCTGACTTAATTCGCATTTGGATCAGGTCTATCAAACATCCTCGTAGTTCAGGGTGGTAAAGTCGTGGTTGGCTTTACCCCCACCTTTTCCTTCCCTCTCAACATACAGTACGCATTCCACATATATCACAGAGCCTCTTATGTAGAAAGGACTTTCTTTAATTTCTCTCTATCTTCTTCATTTAGAAGTTCTTCTATTGTGACTGCGCCGTTAGTAAACTTTTCTATTGCTATTGCAGTGAATAAAGCGGGCGTTCTAGTCTTACTTAAAATGTTGAAAATAGTTTGATGGTGAATCCCGATAGCTCGGGCGATCTTTCTGCGAGTACACTTATTTCTCCATAGCCATTCATCTAAGTCCATGAGACACCTCCTAATGGCTGGGAGAATATCACAAGTTTAGTGAAAATAGCAAAAACTAATTTAACACGATAAAAGTGTTGCGCATAAATACGAACCTGTTGTAACATTCAGTCATCAAAGCAGCGGAATCTGCCTTGACAGAGATGATTGCGCCGATTATCGAAGATCTTTGGCAGCATGTCTTAACGAACTTGAAGGAGATGAAGATGAACGAATGGTACGAACCAAGCTTAAGGGACGATTTCTATGATCCCTCTTATCATGAAGACCACACACATGACGATTATGTCCATGTGGATGACCTTCCAGACTTAGATCACGCCCGTGATCACATGCAACAGGTTTTAGATGCTCTGTACTCAGGCGCATCGTTAGAAAGCCTAGAAAACTCACTTGAAGAAGTACTATCCATTTTAGAGATGAAGATGCCATCAGGGCCACTCACTATCCGGAAGGAGGGTGTATGAACGCTGATCTTGTGTATCGTCATACCTTTAATGCTTTAGCCGAGCTATTACAATACGGTAATGTTATTAACATGCACTGTAATAATAGAGATGAATGTGAAAAGACTTTGGATATTATTAAATTCATAGTTGAGACAATGAACAAACAAATAGAAAGAATGGAGAACTAAGATGAACGAGAAAGCCGTGGCCACAAAGCCGAACGATTACTTAAATGAGCTTGCAAATACGCAACAGCTCTGCAATATGCTTATGAAGACACCTCACTATGCCAAGATGGGTCCTGAGGGCATTTTCGCTGTTGTAGAGACCGCAAAGAGCCTTGGCATCGATCCTAGACAAGCGCTGGGTGGTGGACTTTACTACGTCAAAGGAAAGGTTGAAATGTCTGCCCGTATGATGAATTCCTTGATCAGATCTAGGAAGCACAGTGTTACCCGGGATAAGAAAAGCGATGAGCAGATCTGTATCCTTCATGGGAAACGTTCCGATAATGGGGACACTTGGACTGAGAGCTTTTCGATCCAAGATGCTACACGAGCTGGCTTAATGGGCTCCGCTGTTTGGAAGACTTACCCAAAGGACATGCTTTTTGCCCGGGCTTTATCTCGTCTAGCAAGACAGCTTTTCCCTGACATCATTGGGAATTGCTATGTCGAAGGAGAGATCCAATTCGATCCGGGAATCAAGGATGTGGCAGAAGTGGCTGATCTTCCTCAGATCGAAGCGCCAGGTGTACCCAAAACCGGTACAGTTAGTGAGGAGCAGTTCCGAAACCTAGACTTCTTTTTGAGTCAGGTTCCTGAATATAAACAGACCATAATCGATTTCCTTGGAAAAAAGGGGATCAATAATCTATGGGATATGCCAATCGAAATGTACGAAAAGGTCGTACAGATGGCTCAAAAGAAAATCGCAGAAGATGAAGGGAGGATCGCTTAATGGAACAGAACACACAAGAATGGCTCAAAATGCGCAAGAATTACATCGGGGGTAGTGATGCCCCGATCATCATGGGTAAGTGCAAATGGAAGCTCCCTGATGGGCGCTATAAGACTCCTGTGATCCTTTGGCAGGACAAATTAGGCTTGCTTGAAGAGCAGAAAGAAAATTCAGCCTGTAAATATGGAAAGGCAATGGAGGAACCAGCTCGTCTAGCTTATGAAGTCCTGACCGGAATCTTCATGGCTCCTGAGGTTGTGTATCATCCTGATGTCAAGTACATGATGGCATCGCTCGATGGTCTTTCTATGGAAAAGGATATTTCCGTAGAGATAAAAAATTGCAATGCGGAAGACCATGCAGTTGCTCGGGAAAAGCGAGTGCCTGAACATTATTACGCCCAAGTCCAGCATCAATTAGCGTGTCTTAACCATGACATCATGCACTACTTTTCTTTTCACAAGGGCGAAGGAATTGTTGTTGAAGTGAAAAAAGACTTAGACTATCTTGAACAATTATATGACAAGGAACAAAAGTTTTGGTCTTGTGTGCAGAACTTGGAAGAGCCTGAACTAATAGACCTAGACTTTCGGGAGATGAATAAAGAGTGGGAAGAAAAAGCGCAGCGTCTTTGGGAAATCGAAGAGGCTATGAAGCGCGATACAAGGCTCGCTAAAGAACTAAAAGATGAATTAAAGATCCTTTCCGAAGGACTTAATTCAAGAGCTGGTTCTTACAGGCTGGTTTCTTCTAACAGGAAAGGAACAATTGACTACGGGCTAGTGCCAGAGCTAGCAGGTAAGGACTTAGAATGTTACAGAAAGGCTGCTACAAAAGCTTGGTCTCTTCAGCGAGACCGCTAATCGATCCCCTACTGCAATCAGCGATTGTGAATGTGGTAGGGACTCGTATTTTCTGGCTGATTTTAGAAGAACTTGAAAAGGAAGAACATTGCTATGAAGCTGTCAGACAAGCCCGACGACTTAGAAAAGAAAGCAGTCCTAGACAAGAGGACTTTAAAAAGAAATACGGTTAAGAAGTTTTTAGAGATAATTGAATCCATTCCTTTAGAAAAAAACGGGTGTAAAATTTGGCCAATGGGAATATCTAGTTCAGGATATGGTAATTTTTCTATGAAAGATAAATCTTACGCTGTTCATCGATTAGTATATATTCTTAATTTCCCTGGAAGTCATAAAGGAAAAGTGATTCGTCATAAATGTGATGTGCGCTCTTGCTGTAATATAGAGCACTTAGAGATTGGTTCCCAAAAAGACAATATCCAAGATGCTTCTAAAAGAAATAGATTAAGATTTGGGGAAGATAATCATATATCCATATTTTGTGAAGAGGATGTTATAAAAATACGATCACTTTATCCTCAAAAGAGTACTAAAGAATTGGCTAATGAATACAACACTTCTCCTCCTGTTATATGTAGTCTAATTTCTGGAAGAACATGGAGACATGTTCCAGGTAAAAAGAAGGTTCTCAGAAATCGTAAAGCTATAGGAGAAAAAGCCCCAACATCTAAACTAACCGTTAAACAAGTTTTGTCTATTCGAGAAGAGTATCCCTCTCTTACAAAAGCAGATCTAGCTAAAAAATATGGAATTTCTCACCCGGCGATCTGTGCTATTATAAATAGAAAAACCTGGTGTCATATATGAAAAGACTTTGTATAGACCTGATTTCTGACATCCATGGGTACTTTCCGGAACTTCCAGGAGGAGACCTTCTAATCCTGTGCGGTGATTACACGGCTGCGGACAAAACCGTGCAATGGGGTCATTTCTTTGCATGGCTTAAGAAGCAGAAATACCGTAAGAAGATCCTAATCGGAGGCAATCACGACAATTTCATGATGAATGGTTGGCCTAAGAGTAAAAAGGAAGCTGAAGATCTGCAAGAAGTACAGTCCTGGCTAACAGAGCAAGAAAAAGATGGCCTTTATGATTTCGAATATCTATGCGATTCTGGGACTGAATTCGGAGGCTTGAAGATCTGGGGCTCACCTTGGACTAAGACTTTTAAAGGAATTAACCCAAAATGCTGCGCTTTTACCTTGGAAAACGACCAAGAATTGCGAGAACGGTTCGATAAGTGTCCGGTGAAGGTAGACATACTGGTAATGCACGGCCCTCCTTATGGTATTTTAGATGCCAATGCAGAAGGAGAAAGGTGTGGTTCGATTCCGGCTTTGGAGTTACTCGATCGTGTAAAGCCGCTTTACATGGTGTTCGGTCATATCCATGAGCAAGGGGGAAAGGAGCTGCTTTACAAGCATATAGGGCCAAATACTTGGTGTCTAAATGTGAGCTACGTAGATGAAAAGTACCGACCAAAGAACAAAGTAAAGCGGATTTACATTCCCGCTAAGTTAGGACAATTCAGTCAGTGACATTTTGTAACCGACTGAATTAAGGGATGATTGAAGCTGGGATGCTAATAGTCGGATCGACTTTTGCGCTCGTGCTTTGAGTTTCATCCACTACATCCGATGCTGTACCTTCGGTGTGTATCATTGTTATAGAATAGGTGCAGCCTGTTAGCAACAAACTCAAGGAGATTAAGCTTATGAAGAAACTGTGTTTAGCCATTTTTGCCTCACTTTTTATGTTCTCTGGACTCCACGCGGAAAAGCCCAAAGAAGATCAAATTAAAGCCCTCAAGGAGTGGCTCCATGAGAGAATCTGGGAGTATGAGACCTTCAAGAAAGACTTGACCGACTCATCTGATATATATACATACTACATGGTCTATGGCAAGCAATCTGCTTACGAAGAGATGCTTATTTTGCTCGATAAACTGGAGAAGCAGGGCGTTCCACAACCTGAAGGATCCTCCGAATCATATCAATAGTGACAGGTTGAGGCTCATCTTCTCTTAGCTTTACAATACGTGCATCTACTTCGCGAAGTACTTCTTCTCGATCACGTGCCCTATCTTCTGCCATACGAGCAATGATATGCTGCAGATTAGATACGCATCTTTTTAAGGATTCTGTCTCGTCATCGGCTTTTTTAGAATCGAACCTTACGACTTCTCCGTAAGAATTGACGTACACCTGAGTGTCGGGATTAACTCTTTTTCTCCACTGAAAGCAGCAGCAGTTACAAGAATCGTTGAGCTGAATATTCAGGTCTCTAGCGTGGGCTGAAACACTTAAAGGAGTTGCCATAATAACCTCCTAGGCTATTTGGCATTCTCCTTCGTTTCTGGACTTAAGTCAATATCAAGCCCAGTTTTTTGTTTGATTACTTCTTCCAATACTTCTTCAGCTATATTATCTTGAGGGTAATCTTTCCAAATCTTAGAGCACCCAGATATTGTTAGAAGTAAAGCCAATGAAATGATAGCTTTCATTTTCCTCCTAGCAGATTAGGTGTCCCGAGAAGCAGGTTCTTGCATCCCCTAAGTTTCCATAGATGTCCACAACCTTGGTCATATTTCCTACGATGGCTTTAAAGGATGCTGTATCTCCAGCTGTCATAGGAACATCTATCCCAAAGCCCATGGGCATATTTCCAACAAAGGAAGTGCCCGTATTTCCAAAAGTATAAGGACGTGCAGTTGTCAGCAATTGAATAGTGCAAGTAGCGGTAGCTAGCAGCTGTTGGAAAAGAAGCTGTAGGTTGAAATGATATCTTCCAGTTACAGGCGCGGTGAAAACGCCTGTTCCGTTGTCATAATCGGAACCCTGATCATAAAGCTCAGTGCCACAGATAACAGTATAGGCGGTTCCATCTCCGGTAACATCGGTCGCATCGGATGTTTGAATGGCGCTAAATGCAGGTTGAAGAGGCATTGTTTGCTCACCAGATGCAGTCATCTGCCTCAGAAGAGTTCCTGCCGAAGGACTGCCGTTCGCAGTTTCTTTTAAAACGTTTGAAGCGCTGACATCCATTCCCCATCCGAATGTTTGTCCGGCAGAGTTGCTGACTACATGATAAGGATCTCCTGCACTCGTTCCACCTACACGAGCTCTAACAATAGCATCGGAAGCCGTATTTGTGTTGTCTGTATTAAGAGATTCAAAAATTACAGTGCTTCCTACAAGCGCACCTATAGCCTGAACAGATCCACCGCCAGAAATAATCGCCTGGACATTTCCGTCAACGATAGGAATGAGTTGGACACTGCCAGAAGTATTTGTTGAACTAATGACGTTTCCATTTAGGTTCAGGTTATCCACCTGAAAGACTGTCGCGCTGTTATTCAGAGCATTATTTGTGCCTGCCATATGATCTCCTTAATTTAACGTAATATTGCCCTGTGGAGCTCTCGTAGCAATAAAGCTCGTATCAGCCACATAGCAGGTTAATAGTACACTATCTCCTAAAGCAGTCGATGTAGCATTGCCAGCAACCCCAGTAGTAGAGACAGTATTTCCTATGCGTATACTTTGACCCGCTGCTTGGCTGATTATAAATCCCCCGGCATTGACGGCGGTGACAATAAAACTATCTCCCACAGCTGCGGTAGCAGGTAAACTGAAAGTAACGCCAGCGCCATTATTAGCAAAATAACCATTGTTTTTAACAATAGCTTGCGTGCTACCTGTAACTGTACTCCAATCAAAAGCCCCTCCTTCTACGTTAATTGTAACCGTAGATCCTGGGCCTTGACCAGAAGTTGACGCACCTGTTCCACCTAAGATATTCACATTTCCATTTACATCGGGTTCAACTGCTGGGGAGCCATCATCTGTCGTGATAGTATCAATTCCCGGTGACCCCGCAGCTACAGAAAATTGTTTCCATACTGCAAGACCCGAGCTATCAAAATGAGATAGATACCAAAGGTCTCCCTCTGTTCCGGTGGATGGTGCCTTTCCTATGATTACTACAAAGCCAATAGGATATTTTACATCGCTTGGAAGAGGCTCTCTTTGAAATCTTTTTATCGGTACAACTGACCCTTGGTTTGGAGAAGGGTTCATCGGAATGGCTAATGGTACGCCTGGTATTGTCATGCTAGCACCCAATTCCCTTGTGACGCTCTTCCATGCCACGTTGTTCCTGTTGTTCGATAAGTGAGGGTTATCGAATCGCCTTGAGCCGAATTTGTAGCTGTACCCGCTGTCGAAGAAACAGTATTTCCCAGCCTAATCACCTGACCGGTATTTGCTTGTAAAACGACGGCGCTTGCTGTGTCTACATCGATTACGATGGTATCCCCTTGTGCAGGCGCAGCTGGTAAAGTAAGCGTAGCCGCTGCAGTGACAAAGTAATTAGTATTAGATGCGATCGTTGTGCTTGTGCCCTGGTCTGTCCATGTAGGGGTCGTTGCTGTAGCCGAGATTGTAATCGTTCCTGCACCGTTTGTGACGGTGATCCCTGCACCTTGAGTGATCGTAGCTAGGACTGGGTCAGCTCCTGTCGATCCGATTGGAATCTGACCATTGGTTGCTACACCAAGAGAGGTTAAGCTTCCACCTGCATTCCCTAGTTGAAGAGCATGGTTAGTGGTTCCACTTACTGCGATTGATGTCGCGCCGCCTAGGTTCCAAGAAGCGCTCGCCGTGATGTTCGCGCCGCTTGTCACTGTTATAGCATTAGAAACAACGTTTCCGGCTGTAGCGGTGAAATTGGTTACGTTGAATGAAGCGACGCCCTTTTGAGCATCAGTAGCATTTGCGGCTGTTACGGTAACAGTAGCGCCGCTACCCGAAGTTGAAATGCCCTGGACTGATGTTCCTAGAACGTTCAAATTGTTTGAAGTAGGTGTTGCTACGCCTGAATCCGTTGTGTAAGTAGTGGCGACAGAAGCGTCTAGGTTCACTGTAACCGTAGAGCCTGCTCCGCTAGTTGAGCATCCAGTTCCACCTAAAATTGATAGTGCATTGAGAGCTGGTGTAGCGGTTCCAGAATCTGTTGGAAAAGAGAGAGGTACTGTGGCGTCAAGATTTACAGTCACTACGTTAGTTGCGCCTGTGGTAGCGCATCCTACTCCTCCAAGAACCTGAAGAATTCCGGCGGCAGGGACGGCTGACCCCGAATCAGTAGCATATGAGGTTGCCACTGTGCCAGCTGTCTCAAGATTAATAGTATTTGATCCAAGAGTGACTGTAATAGTCATTCCGGTTGAAGTGATCTGTCCTGCAGCTGGCACCCCTGCGGTAGATCCAATAGCCAATTGGCCATCAGTAAGACCAGCGGTCCAAGCAAGAGCAGAAGTAGATCCAGCTCCATAAGCTATTCCTTTTGCGGTTTGAACACCTAACTTGGCGGTCAAAGAGGAAGGGATTATAGCTACGTTGGTGCTAATCGTACCCGCAATACTTTCCGAATTGGTGGCAAGTCTGACGACTCCCTTCTGTGTGGTCGTAGCATCTGCAGCTGTAAAAGTGACAGTGTTCCCAGAAGCTGACGTGGAAATACCCTGAGCTGCAGTACCAAAAAGGTTAAGCTCATTAGCCGCCGGGATTGCTGTACCGACATCCGCATTAAACTGGGTAGGAACCTCAGGAGGCAAATCAAAGGCGTCTACTCTATCAAGCTCGCCAGTGAATGGATTATATTTATAGCCCAATTGTTACCTCATGCGTAATCATAGTTTACCACTTCGCCGTAGGTAACAGTCCCCCCACTCGTATAGACTCCAAACGCCGTAGAGTTTATGCCTTGAAGTTGGAAGGTTGATCCTACAATGTTGGCCACAGTATAAATATTAGATCCATCAAAGTTGACCTCAGTCATTCCTTCAACACCCTGGATTACGATCTGATCTCCATTTTCTAAGCTTCCTATAGAAGAAACTGTGACAACGGCTGTTGCTGCATTCGTGATACCTGTGATCGTTAATGTGGCGAAGGTAGACCAGATGAACTCATAATCTGTAGAGGCTGCATCTTCATCATTAAGAGGCCATTCGACTCGAAGTACACCACCATTTTCATCATAGGTGATCTTTCGAATCTGCCATTTATTATCCGTTAGAGGCTCGCCCGCTTTAGCTCTTCCTAAGAAGATAGGGTTCCCATCTAAATCGTTGATTGCAACCAGGGAGACTTCGGAGTCTTGTACAATGAATTCTCGACGATCTTTTTCCCCAAACTTCATGGGGCGGTTGACTACTGATCTATTGCTCATCTTACCTCGTCGTGAGAATGTTTGCTATAATAGCTCCTGTTCCCGCCGCTGTTACTTGTTTAATGCTGAGTTGAACACCCTTCTTAAATACATAGGCAGCCTTCGTATTATCAAAGTGCCTACTATAGTTTTTAAGATCAAGGATTTGTCCTGGGGACAAACGAATTATATTATTGATGCCATCTATAGAAATGTACACCCCAACATCCGATTCATTCGAAATCACTGCATCGTAACAAGGATTAGCGAGAGCCGTCCCAAAGTTTTGGAACGACCCCGTCAGAGAAGCTGCGTTAAATTCTTTTAGCTCAAAGCCAGCGAATAAAGCCATGCTTCTATCTCCTTACGCTGTTTGTCTTACGATCATGTAAGCAATAGTTGAAGTATCGCCTGCTTCGCTAGAGTTGAACGTAAAGCTTGTAGCTGCACTGATTGTGTAGCTCAAGAAGCCCTCAGTTCCACCTGTAGTTGATCGACCATAAAGGATTCTGTCATCAGCCGATATGTTTGTGTTAGCCACAGTGACAGTTCCGCCTACTAGGACCGCTGTTCCGATGAAGTCAGTTACCGCACCACCATGAACTCTAAGCTGGGTAGCAGCTCCGTTCAGTGTTAGGTTGCTTGAAGCAGTGATGGCCCCTGTTGCTGTGATGCCACCAGAACCAGACTGAATTGTAGTCGCAGAGGTTGTGTTGGTCGATCCGAGTGTTACGGCTTTAGCCGCTGCACCAGTACCGATATTCAAGGTAGTTGCAGCTGCATCGGCTGAGATACTCATTGCACCTGTTCCAGAGAGAATTCCAAGAGCTCCACCGTTGGAGTTGATTGAAATACCACCAGAGCCAGATTGCAGAGTCGAAGCCGATGTAGTGTTTGTAGATCCAAGAGTCAAGGCTTTCGCCGCAGCTCCTGTACCAAGCAAGATTGTAGTTGCCGCAGCATCCGCAGAAATGCTCATTGCTCCTACACCGGACAAGATACCTAATGCACCACCGTTAGAGTTTACAGAAATTCCACCAGAACCTGATTGAAGTGTTGAAGTAGAAGTTGTATTGCTTGAACCCAAGGTCAGAGTTTTCGCACCAGCGCCGCTTGCAAGAACCACAGTTGTGGCTGCCGCATCAGCTGATATGCTAAGAGCTCCTGTTCCGGAAACAATTGAGAGCGCTCCACCATTTGAGTTAGCAGAGAGGCCGCCTGAACCAGAAGCAATCGCTGTAGTAGAAGTGGTGTTGCTTGAGCCAAGGTTTACTGTTTTAGCTCCTGCGCCAGTTCCAAGGTTCAACGTATTCGCCGTAGCGTCTGTGCTGATACCGATGGTTCCTGTGCCAGAGTTTATTGTGATTGCGCCAGTAGTTGACCATGTAAATCCACCAGATCCAGACTGTAAAGCCAGGGAAGAAGTAGAGTTCGTTGATCCAAGAGTAACTGTCTTAGCCCCTGCTCCTGTCGCAATGTTAACTGTGGTAGCCGCTGCGTCTGCAGAGATTCCTAAGGTTCCAGTTCCAGAAGCCAAAGTCATAGCTGAGTTCGTGGATGTTAAAGTCATTCCACCAGAACCTGCAGTGAGAGCTACTGAGGTAGCGCCGGTAGCATTACCTACCGCAATTACCCTTGCACCCGCTCCTGTACCTAGGTTGATTGCTCCTGTTGAAGCATCGGCACCTAAGTTAAGAGCTGCAGTACCTGTAATTATTGTAGCACTTGCATCGGCTGTAAGAAGTCCAGTAACCTCTAATGTTCCTGGCGCAACCATTGTACTAGAGAAAGACCAAGTGATCGTATGCGTCGCATCGTCGCCTGTGGTCGTCATTTGGTTAGCTGTTCCAGCCAGGGTTATGATACCCCCATCTGGGGCAACAGGGCTGTCACCTGCATCCGCGCCAAGGGCATCTACCTCAGAAGCTCCTGGACCTGTTATGATCCAGATCGCTTGTTGGCTAGAATTAAGACCACCGAACATATAAGCTTGGCGAGTCGTTGGACTTGAGTTGTAAACCCAGACTTGACCGACCTCGAAATCCCTATCTGTCGCAGTAGGCGATCTGGTCATAAATATTGGGAAAGGGAAAACGTCAATTAAGGGCAGGTTTTGACCGTAGGCCCTTACTCTGGTTGGTCTTGGCATAGGTTACTCCGTAAAAGGATTAATTTACTTTCCCTCATTGTGTACCCCTCCTTATTTACCTTGCAAGCAAATGTCGAATTTGTATATCATTAGATACAAAAATAATCAGGGGAACCATGGGCACAAACTACTATCACCGCTCCAAACCATGTGAAAAATGTGGTACACACAAGACAGAAAAGCACATAGGTAAAAGCTCTTGTGGATGGCAGTTCCATTTCAGAGGATATCGGGATGATGGAATCGTTAATTTCCAAGACTGGCTTAAAGAATTTGGAGATAGTAATAAAGAAATCTATGATGAGTATGGTGAGAAAATAGAAATTAAAGACTTTATTGATAGGGTAATATTAAAAAGGTCTGAGCTTCTGAACCATTATAATGTGTGCTGCAACCATCCAATGAATGAACACGAGCGTAAATATCTGTGCGAAAGGCCAAATATGTACCCTTCTGACGACCTTGAGCGAAGAACCTGGAAGGATGATGAGGGTTACTGCTTTACTGATTGGGAATTTTCATAATGACTCTAAACCGAAAGACCTCGGTTAAAAAGCTAAAGACGATGCCGGTGCGTTTGACCGAGGAAGAGCACAAGTTCGTAAAGAAGCTGGCCATCGATAGAGGATGGACTACCACTCGATTTGTTCTTGAAGCTGTTAGAGTTTATATAAAGGAAAAGACATAATGTTCTGCTCGAATATACCAGTTAAACCAGACCAAGGGCTAAATATAAACCTATCAGGACACCAAGGGGTGAGCCTATCCAAAGACTTAGGTGGCATTGTGATTGAGATCGATTATGCTAAGCTTTGTGAAGACGTTCTTAGAAAGGTTAAACGTACACAAGAAGGTCTAATCACATCCGAGGCATTAATTGACGTCTTTATGGAAATCACTAGAGAGAGCGAAGAGAAAAAATGAAGAATGAAGACATGCTCCTACAGCTTATAAGGGGCGCCATCCATGGAATAGAAATGAATCTTGAGTGCATCAAGAACCTTCCCGAAATCGTAGAGATCCCCGGGTTCGATGACGGTAAAATCTGCGGTCTAGCTATTGCTAGGAACGCAATGCTCGCTTCACTGCGAATATATGACCGCTGGCTGAAGGGAGAGCTTCCCGATGAGATGACCGAAAGACTAGAGCACCATGAGCCTCAGTAATGAAGGGGCTACAGACCATCACAGAAGAGGATCGAGCGGTTCTCATTTGGATCTGTACTAATGCACTGGCTCAATCTGAGAAGCAGCTGTGGCTTCCTGGAATAAAAAATACCGAGTCACCACGCATTAGACGTGTGCTAAACAAGCTAAAGAAGCTAAAAACTGACGCGAAACTGGCATAATGTGACAGTTTCGAGAGAAAAAATCTCGTAAAACAAAGGAATTTACCGCTTGGACAGGAAAATACCCCCTTGGCACGCCGAAATACAGGATTTTATACGAGAATTAGGCGTTATTTACTGCCTCAACAGTAAAGATCTGGTTCCTTTCTTCACGGCTACTCTGTGCGGACAGCTTGCACTAGCTGGTTACAAAGAGGAATTTGTGAAGGAGACTCTTGATAGGATGTTTGAATCTTACAAGAAAATTAAACTTAGAATGGAGAATGAAAAATGATGTGTTTTATTGGAATAGGTATTCTGTATTTGGCAGCATGCTTTTTTATTCCTTGCTTACTCGCTAGCGGCGAAGCTACAGAAGATGCAACAGAAAATCCATGGGGAATTTAGAAGTTTTCCCAATCAATCTCATCTATTTCATCGGCCATCTCGTCCGAGTATGGACGAATCTCTTTAGACATAGACTCGGCTATTTTTGCTGCCGCTCCCAGTTTATTTTGATTCAAGGAGCTCACTAACTTAGTACTGAGCTGTTGGAACCTAGGATTTACCAAAAACTCTGTGGCTAGTCTGGTAGCTGCTGCCTCTCCTGCAACGCTCGTAAGTACAGGGACATTTAAAGTCAGAAGTCCGTACATACCTGCTAACGCCTCTCCCTTGCTTACAAATTTATCTACGATAGAGGGCTTTAGTGCGCCTGAGATCTTCGCATACTGTTCGTATAGACGATTGATGCCATGGTATTCTTTGGCAAGCTGAGGGTTGCTTTTAAGGATAGAATCATCGATTGCCTTCTTCAAGGTAGAAAGTGTTTTGTACTGATCGGGATTCGAACTGATGGTTTGCTGAATCTTTTGACGATATCCAATGAGGTTCCTAGCATTTAGATTGGGCTCCTTCAAAAGCATTTCTGTGTCCTTTAAAATACCTTGACGAGCTACATCGGGAAGATCCTTTAACGTTTGCTGAATATTGGAAAGTGTTTCTTGTTGAAGGCCTTTTGAAAATGGTTGCTTAGCTAGATCTGATCCCTTTAAAGCATCGTAAGCATTACCTATCTTATCTCTGGTCTCGCTCAATAGCCTTTGTGGACGGGCTCCCTTGTTCGCGAATTTAGACAGAAATCTAGTTCTTCTTTCTGAGTTTAGAAGAGGAGCAATTTCAGTATCTGTCATTCCAAGCCTTCTGCCTTCGGCTATAATCTCACCTTGAGTAAACTTCTTGGCTAATTGCTGCTGTAAAGCCGGGCCAACAGATTTCTCGCTGACACCCTGAGTCTTTAGCTTGTTGGCTATATTGGAGAACTTCGAAGGCTGCGTAGTGAGCTTATTAAAAAGACCCGTTGCTCCGCCGGTTGCAATCTGAACTAGCTCATCGCCTAGACCTTTTGAAGCAGCTGGAATGCCGGTTGCGTTTTCTAATCCTCGAGAGATATTCTCTACGGTAGGAAAGGTCTTGGCCGCAGCTTCTACGCCTTGAAGGTAGCTATTTCGGAAATCATCATAGGTTGGGTACTTCTTATCGAACTCTTCCCAGCCAGCTGAGGGGAACTTATTACGAAGATCGGCTAGCCTTTCAGGAGAGAAGTCATCATCTAAAGCAGCTAAAGCTTCCCCAGTCCCGACCATGCTTAGAAAATTCGTAATAATCCCAGGTGTTGTGAGGTTTGCCAGCCCCTTTGGAATCTGAAGGATCTTTCTAAACACGCCTTTGAGTGTGCTATCGGGCTCTTCATTCTCTTTTTCAGCGTCGAACTTGGGAAGTGATTCAAACTCATCCCACTTAAAAGACTGATCCTGAGCTGTGGCTTGGGGTTGTACTCCTTGAGCAGGCTGTTGCCCAGGGGAACCAAGTCCTTGAAAGTCATCCCATTTGAAAGCACTAGTCATTTACTAATCTCCCTTTTGCATCTAAGGCCGCCTTTAGCTGGGTAAGAGGAATCGCTTTGACCTGACCGGTTGGGGATAAAACCCACTTTGTTCCATCAGGAGGAGGATTATTTCGAACGCGTCTTTCAGCTCTTCGCATTTGGACGGCGCTATTAGATCGAACCTTTCCACTTCTTAGTTCTTTACGAACCTTAGTCAGCTCGCCTAGCTTCTCTTTGATGAAGGGGTTGAGCTCGTCATCGATCAGCTTGTCTACGTTTCTTGGAAGTTCACGACCTGCTTTATCATAGGTCTCTGAAAGCTTATCGAATACAGAGATTCTTTCCTTCATGATGTCTTCGATCGCGTACAGAGTCTCTGTGATCTCTTGGTTCGCAGCCGGTGATTTGCCTACACTTTGGAAAGCTTTAAGCAAGTTCCCTTCAATGAGCTGGTTCAATCTTCCTCCTTGGATAGATTGAAGATCAGCTAGAAAAAGTTCCTTAACAGCCGAATCCAAGATCTGAGCTTGGGTAGTCTTTAAAGGATCAAGTCCTAATCGATCGGCTGCCCAGTCTGTGAATCGATTGATGTCTCCTGATTGGATAGCTTCATCAATCCTTTCTAGGGCGATCTCTTTCTCTGGAAGAGCACGACGCGTCTTAGCTATGGATTCATAAAGAGGCTTGTTGAGTTGGAAGTTTCTCTCTTCTCTCTTCTCATCTTTGTCCCTGCGAGTCTTAGCTTGGTCTTGTAAAACCTTAGCGATCTCTCGGTGTTCTTGATATGGGCTTCCTGCAAGCTGAACAATCTGGTCTTCCGTGAGCTTTGTAAAAGGGTTGCCTTGAGCTGGAACCTGTGCATTAGCAGGAGTACGATTTGGCTGAGCAGCTGCCATCGCCTGTTGCTGCTGACGCATCATGTCCCCACCCTCTGATGGAGGATTTAGACCCATACCATCTTGGCCACCTTGTTGGTAGACAGTCTGTTCTTGAGGCCCTACACGATTCGAATCGGCAAGAGGAGGACGTGAAGGAACCCCAGAAATGTCTGGTACATCGGATTGAGCACTTCTAGCCTCGGCAACAGCGGATACAGGGCCCGGTTGCTGAGGAGCTCCTCTTTGCATGAGATTAGCTTGCTCAATGGGCGATACTTGAGGAGCAGCCCCCATTCCCGGTTGTCCACCTCCACCAGAAGATGCACCTCCGGCTGGAAAGATATCCGGGAAAGCATTCGATAGCCAAGACCCAGCACCCTGTGATTTAGCCTGCTCTTTTAAGACAGGAGCAATCAAAGGACCAAACTGTTGAAGATATTGCATACCACCTGGCTCAGCTAAGATTTCTTGCAAAAGCGTAGCGGAGATAGGCTTATCCTTAATCTTTTCATTAATCTTAGTAAATTGATTTTTAAGGGTTCGCTCTTGCGCCTTTTGCATCAGAACTTGACCAAGTGCTCCGGTCGCCTGGTTTATCCCGCCGATCAGTCCTTGATCTCCTTGGTATACAATAGCCATATTAAGCCCCCTTAGCTTCGAGCTTCTCGATCTTAGCGTTCAGCTCGTTAATACAGTTGACCATAAAGCCGACGAGTGAGTAGATTTCGATCCCTTTGAGACCTTCTTCCTCTCTGACGATCTCTTTAGGACTATCTTCTACCATAACGCCTATTACGTCTCTTCTGTTGGAGTATTCAGGTTTGTAGTCATATTGGTAGGCCTTCATCTTTTTAAGAGCTTCTAGGCCTATTTCTAGCGGTCGAATATTTTCTTTGTACTCTCTTGAGGACATAGCGAGCCCTGCTCCTACAGTTCCGGCTGCTCCGATCAAAGGACCGAGGATACCTTGTTGTTGGTTGATCAAAGGTTGGAACGTTTGTGAACCAGCAAGTCCACCAAGGCCTGAGAGAGCGCTCAGACGATTAGCTTGATACTGATTGTACTGTCCCAATATGCCGGAACCAAGAGACGTAGAAAGATCGGTCGCACTTTGTGCAAGCGCTCGGTTTAAAGCAGACGAACCGCTTTCATCGAGACCTAAAAAGTTCTCTTTAATGCCGGGTATGATCTGACGCTGCAGAGTTTGCTGCGCTGGATCTATAAATGACTTCTGATAGAAATCCTGAAACTGCTCGGGGTTATACGGCTGCAAGAACTGGCTGTACGCCTGGCTCGCTGCTCCGCCCTGACCCCCCTGTGGTCCCAGAATCCCGCTCAGGAATTGTTTCTGTTCGGGAGTCAGAAGGTCTATGTTCCCCTCGTGAGTCGCTCCCCCCATGAATGTTTTGCCCATCTTCTTCCTCCGAATATTCCATTAATACGCTCTTAGACATTCTAAATCCATGTCTTTGCGAGTGTTTTGGATAATCTGTTATCCAATATATCTTATTTAATTTGCCTTTTTTTCTAATCTCTTTTATATGATCGGCCAGCTTTTTAACTGAACCACCTCCACCCCAATACTCTTTATCGACCGTATAGGTCTGAATCACGAGCGCTTGAGAGAGTGGGTCTACGGTAAACCATAGAAAACCTTTTATTAAATTAGCTTCATTTGCTAGCACCCAGAGGTGTGACAAAGGGTTCAATGTCGGTCCCTCTTTAGTCATTCTCAGACAAAGAGACTTCTGATAGCTATAGAAATCCTCTGTGGTGTAGTCCTTTTTCTTCACCTGTTCAACCAGGTATTTAGGGATGAGATCTGGTGTCATGACCCTGATCCATCTTAGCTCGTCAATCTTATTCATCGCTTACTCCAATGTAACGACAGTGCCCAATCAGTTGTCCTGCTGCCGCAACTGCTATATTTGCCGTAGCATTGCCTGATCCCGAAGACCATACTTCCAACCGGTATGTACTTGGGATGGCATTGCACGTCAGGACGGTTTGACCCGCACCATAAGCAATTGTCGCCGTTTGCAAAACCCCTACGAAAGGTTTTTGATTACTCTTTGTGACTATATAAGGCAGATCTATAAATAGATTTCCCGTGGCCGTAGTCGCGAACCACTGAATATCAAACCACACTTCTGTGATGATTCCTTGTCTTAAGACCCAACCGATCTGGTGAGTATAAGTCGTTGCACCAGCCCCACTTGTTCCATTGAGCGTCGGAATCCACTCCGAAGAGTCTACATCTGCGTAGCTTCTGATCGTTCCGTTGACGTTGTTAGCGATCTGCTCGTACATGTTCTGCAAATCAAAGACAAGGTCATTCAAATAGGAATCAGGATCAGAGTTGTTTTTATAATCCCTTGGCTGCGGCAGAAGTAGGTCTGTGGGAAGAGTCATTAGTTCACCGTTCTCTTACCGCGAGGTTTAAAATAAGGTTTAAAAGCATGAATCCTAAAGGGACGCTCTCCCCCTGTAAGAAGTAAGCGCACTCTATGTAAGTATCCAATTCCACCTCCAAATGCTCTGATCCATGTCTTGGTCTGATAGAACTGATTCCTATAAACAAATCCATCGCCTACATAGGCGGGATAGGCCGAGGAATCGACGCCATCTAAGGTGAAGGAGTCCTGATCTATGACAGTGATCACATAGCCATTTCCACTGTTAACCTGCTTCATGCCATCGACCCCATAGATGAAGATCGTTTCACCAGTAGAAAGTCCATGCTGAGGCGCTGTAACAAGGCAAGGATTCGATTGAGCTACTTGGGCAATGGCGGCCACAAAGTTAAGATTTGGTAAAAATAGGATGTCTTGTGAAGCGTAAGGATTCTCTTCGTCGTTCTTGTAAAACTCGACTGTTCCCTTAGTCTCCCGGTCTGTATCCACATAGAAGTCAATGAAGCTCATCTGAGCCTCTTTACCCTCAGATTGGAAAGGGTTCCAGGCAGCGCTAAAGATCTCGGCATTGATAGGAGCTCCTAAGTCTTCGGCTCCGAATTCAAGCTGATAAATGTTTCCGACTAGATCTCCTGCCAAGAGAATGTCTTGGGTTTCATCCCAATACCAGTCTTGAAGGGTGTCATCGCCCATTTCATCTAGGCTATAGTCCAGATTATTGAGGGCAGTGAAGTCATTTAGCCCATAATCTCTTGAAGCGTTCCCATATCCCATGCAGTTCAGGTTGATCGAATAGTTCGTATAGGCGCCAGATTCATCGTCGAATATGAGGGCTTTATTGTTCTCAGTTGCTTCTTCTGCACAATAAAGAGTCCACCATCTTTGTGTTTCATAACTTCTTTGACAGAAGACTTTTCCAAACTCAGCGATGTTGATCTCATTGATCGTAAATTCTTCGATTCTCTGGTCTATACGCTGTGTTTCGGTACCATCAGTAGCAGTGATTCCACGAATTCCAAGTGCTTTTGCAAAGCGATCGTAAGCCACTGAGGCCATCTTGCCATCGCAAGCTCTAAAGGAGTTGAGTCGTACCCATCGAAAGGCTTTGTTTGGGTCGGCTGTCGGTAACAAAGTCCATACAGAATTTGTGAAAAAGACGATGATTTGGTTCTGTAAACACTGAGCTGAGACGATATGGTCTCCTGTTGCGGCATCGGCGAAGTCTCCTCCCCCCGCTACAATGTCATTCCAGTTATTAGGGTCTTGCTTAGCGCACCATCTAGCTCTTTGGGGATGGTAGGTCGTAGAGCCATCATTCTCGAAGACCCCTAGGATGATAAGCCGAGAGGCTAGGGTGAAAATAAGTTTAGCACCATAGATGCTATTGCCTCCGCCCGTACTAGGAGTAAAAAGAGTCGTGATGGTAGGAGAAGAGGAAACGTAGAAACGTATGCCATTAACCGAGCCATCATAAGCAAGCCCATTAGTGAAGTAGAGACGGTTGATAACGTTTGAACTCTGCCAGTTGGCAGCTACTACATAGTCATATACCCCGCTTGAGAAGATGGGGGCAGCATCTAAAAGATCAAAAGCTTGGCTTCCTGTGTTATAAAGGTAAGCTCTTGTCGTATCAAAGGCGAGCGTAGCCTTACTCCCATCCGACTGAATATAGCGCCAGATTCCCATCACTCTAAGCATCTGAGAAAGGGTAGAAAATAGGGCTAATCCGGCTCTTTTTTGGATATATCCGTGCCGAATATGGACGTTATCCGCCACAGTGAACGAATCAGGTGGAGCAATCCAAGGCTCTAGGTCTGAATCTAGCCCTGTTTTGAAGGGCGCAATCATCTGAGGCGTTAATGTCATTTAGAATCCTCCGCAAACGTGGAAATATCCCCCACAATCCCGGTTATCATTATCTTCATTCACGATTCTGATCGTAAACTGAGAGGCACTATTCAAGTTTATCTTACACATCCTAGCATTTCCTTCATCAAAAGGTGTTGCTACTGGCACATAAAGGGTGTTAGTTGCCACTGGATTTAGAGTCACTCGGTATTGTCCTGTGCCTATCCTTGCAATCGAGCAGTTATTCGCTACGATCGTTCCTCCACCTGAATTAAATCTTCCATAGGCAATGATGATATTGCTTCGGGTATACGTTGTGGCTGTGCTTCCAAACATAAAATTGACCAAGGTCAAGTTCGTTGCCGGTCCACCCATTCTTCCGCCATATGAGTACTGAATAACGTTGGAATTCTCGTCGATACCGAAGAGTTCCGAGTTACCTGCAGTGTCCGTCTTGCAGAATGTGATGAAAGCATCCGCCAAAGCAGTAGGGTTCACAGGCAATCCTGCTACCGTTCTGTCCTTGAAATTCACAGCTTGAGGCCGAAAGGTCGTATCCGCCGTTTCAATGGCTACCCAGTTCGGTCGGATAACCACCCCAAGATTTCTAATCTTTGTCGTATCTGTTGGTTGGGTCGCATCCCACGCCATAGTTCTACTCCTTGTAAAGCCGCTTTACATCAAAAGGATGGTCCAGCCCTTCCTTCCATCATGTTTTGCATTGTACGGGTCAAAACGTAGGAAACCTGTTCCTTATAAAGCGCTGTGACCTCTGCATACGCATCTAACTCGCCGTAGTCAGCATGGATATCCCTAGCCGTTCCATAAGCGATGCAAGGACCCCATTCATTGAGTTCTGGAGTATCCGTAGCATTCACTAAGGGAGCGACAACCTGATAAGCTTTCATCCGGATGATGTAAGCTTGGTCAGGCACAGGGAAAAGCTGGAACTGGTTATTGTACATCAAGATCGCCTGCGGTCGATTAGGGGCAAACACCACATAGTTGAGGTAAATATTCTGCCCATTTGCAGGGGCATTCGCAAAATTTACATCTACTGATCCGGTGTTGTAGTTCAGGGTCATTGAGCCCCCAAGGCTACCGGTTACGACGACATTTGATGTGGTCCAGTTCTGGTTTGTATCCTCAAAAAGCTCGACGTTGTCCGTGACTGTGGTTGTCCCCGGAAAAATGGGGAAGCCCGTGACTGATGTCGTGAAGTTTGTGGTTACTCCATCGCCTGTCCATTGAGTTAAAAATGTGTATTGAAGAGGGTTCGATTCAAAGAAATAGGCTGGGTCTTGATACCATAGCATATTTAGATTGTTAGCGGTGACAGGGGGTGCAAAGTTAGTGTAAAGCTCCAAAGGCTGATCGTAATAAGCCTGATTTGCCTGAGTAGTGAACTGGTAGTACACCTCTTTCGCATCGATCTTTACCTCTGCAGGGAAAGTGAATTGAAAGAATTGATTTATGCGGCGACGCAACTCTTCTTGAGTCATTTCGGCCGCGGTGAATCTACCGGTCACTTGCCTAACTTTTAATTCTATCTGCGCTAAATTCCAAGTAGCCATTTAACCACCTACGCTCCGTTGTAAACCTGTCTCATTTGGAAACGTGGGTCGTTCCCGGTCTGTCTTTTAGTTAGTTTGCCAAGGCCATCTGGTCTCCACTCATAAAGAGGAGTAGAACAGCTCTCGATGTGTCTTGCAATGAATCTGGGCAGCTTGTAGCTAGCGCCGTGCATCAATGTAAAGCCACTATTTTTCTTGGTGCTTCCGTAAGAAAACTTATGGAATACCCCTGGTTCTTTCAGGTTAATGAATTCAAATTCGCAGACTTCTCGCAAAAAAGCCTCTTCTTTTTCAGATTTGGGCTGGTTTCCTACGATAGGCAGTGATCGGATGAATTCAATATCTTTAGCTTCATTAGCTTCTTGTTTGAATACGCTCATCTTTTTTCTCCTGTTAAAATGGGGGGATTGCTCCCCCCACCAAAATTAAACTACTGACATTTGTCCTTCAAAAACAGCAACCATAGCAGAGTTGTTACCCCCTACCATTCCTGTTCCAATAGTTCCGCCTTGAATTGCGACGTTAACTGTTGGGTACGGGATTCCGTTGATGTTAGAGATTTGGGACAAGAATCCACCGCTTACATAGGCGCTATAGCCTGAAGAGGTATCATCTGAGCAAGTAACCTGAGTTGCGCTGACGGACAAAACAGTGTAGTTACGGTTTAGCGTAAGTCCTGTTAAGTCGTCTGCGATCTCAGTTGCTTTTACGAGGTCGCCCACCGCAAAGCTGAATTGAGAAAGGAACGAACATGTAAATACAGTGTCCGCTGCTCTTGTTACAGCTGTGATAGGTGCTCCGAAAAGCGCTTGCTGGGCCAATGGAGTCCAACCATTCGAGGTTGTGACCGCACCGGTAGCGACGTTCATGTAATAGCCGTTAGGCATTCCATAAACCCAAACGAAAGCATTTCCTGCAGTAACGTCGTAAGTTGTTACGCGCGCTACAGAAAATCCAACTGACTGGTTCCTAGCCACTGCAGAGGCAGGGTTAGTCCAGCTGACTGTTTTTAACTGTGACATATTTCCTCCTCTTAGCTATGGGTTGCCATTAAGTTGATCATGAATGAGTCGTTCAATATACGAGCCACAAATGGGTGCTGCCAGCCGACTGAACCACGTTGATTTAACGGGTCAGCAGATCCTGCAGATCCAAGAGGCTTAATATAGAAGTCCCCTGTTTCGCTTCGTAAGTTCACGACAGCATACGCCTCTTTTCCAACAATAAAGTTGTTGTAAACAGGAGGTGTAGCAGCGCTTACGCTACCAACAGATGTATAGAGCCATCTGACGTTGCCGGTTGCGCCCCACTCAGAATCCAATACAACCTTTTGGTTGCCTGGGTACTGAGATGAAGACACAAAGTTAGCGACGGACTCGAGGTCATCCAACAAATCTGTGTCAATGTAGCCCCAAAAAGCGGGCCGAATTGGAGTAGTTCCTATCTGATTAGACGCTACTACCACCTCAGAAATCATCTCAGCGTCGTTACCAAGCAGGATTTTAACCGCTGCATCGATATCTGGCTTTGTGAGCTCTGTAGGAGTTTGGCCGTTTACCCCGTTTGAGCATTGGAGAACCGAGCTAGTCGATGCCAATACGTCGCGGGTTACTTCGTCCATCGTTTGGGCTAAGTTCTGCGCCAAAAGACGTGCTGATTCGTTAAGGACTCTGTCCTCAACAGTCAACTCGACTTGGTTTGTCACAGTTACAAAGTTACCATAAAAGGATACGCGCGCTTTCAAGTCTGTGACTGAAAGAGGCGATCCTGGCGGGGTGACTCCATCGACCAATGGAATTGGTACAGTAGGAAGTCTCGCATATCTACGGAACACAATAGTGTCGCCCATCTTCTCAGGAAGTACACGTTTCTGAGCGAATTTTGTATAAATCAGCGTTGGATACGCAGTCATTAACAAAAGACGATCATAGTACTCCCGAACAGCTGGAGGTAGAACAGCGACTGTAGTAATTGAGCTACTCATCGTTTATTCCTCGTTTAATACCCCATGTTCTTCTGAGTCAAATTCCTAAAATCCTCATCGCTCATGTCCTTGTATCTCTTAGCTTGCGAAACCGGTGTAGAGCTGCCCAAACTTGATAGACTACCCATTTGCTGGGAGTTCTTAATGATGCGATCTGCATCAGCGTTGCGCTCTTGTTTTTGGTTCGAGTTCCGATATGTATCGGAGTTTTTAGCTAAGTAATACGCCAGTTCATAGTCCTGAGACTTTTTAAGTGACTCCCGAAGCCCGGGATTGGTTTTAAAAAGTTCGGGTAAATACTTGGAGACAACCTCTTGATAATCGGGATGTCTTTGCGTCATTTTAAGTTCTTCCAGCGTCATCTGAAACTGACCTGCAATTCTGTTGGAGTGCTTTTTAAACTCTCCTACTGTCATTACGTCAGAGTCTTGGAGACCATCAAACTCATCCGGCTGTTGATGCTGGGGAGCTTGGGGTCTTGCTGTTTGAGCTTGCATGAGCGCAAAATGATCCTTCATCATTCGGTTCTCATCCTCCGTTTGCTGCCTCTTCGCACGCTCCGCTTCTAAGGCGGATAGGGGTACTACCCTTTCCTGAGCGCCTGGTGACGAATAATTAGCATCTGGTGACACGGCGGCTGTCTGTGTTTGTTCGCCCGAAACGTGGTTTTCATCCATCGTAGTTCTCCTGTTACGCCCGTTAAATCGGCGGCATTATTGTGTTACGTAAGAGCTAGCTATTGAGGTTGTATCCCTGACAATCTCATCGCATGCCTTACCACCTAAAGTGATGAGCTTAGCTTCATCGAAAGGACGATCGGGCATATTGACTTCCCAACTGATTTCACCAGTGGAGTTATCGACTTCCCCTACTATCATTCCGACTTGCGCCATTGGCTTTACACCGTAGGCTTTAATGTGTTTGATCATTACGGGCTTCCCTTCAACGTGACGATTAGACGGCTTAGCGAATACAACAACCCAATATTTCTCGCGTCGAGCACTATTGGCAGCGATGATTTGCTGTATTATCTTATTATCGTCTTCTATGATCGCGTCGCGGGTTTCCCCTGTTAATTGGACCATTCACTTTTCTCCTTAATACTTATAATTCCATGCCTCTGCAGGATAGCCTTTGCTACCGTCAGAGTATGGCTTGATTCTATTCAGGTCATATTGCTCAGAATTCGTGTTGATTTTTCGGACTTCGCCTGATTGGGCGTTGTCTTGTACATCAAACGTCTTAGAAGCCATACCTGAACGATCACCTCGGGATACGTCTCTTTTAGACATAGCCTTTTCAGCTTTATAATCGGCCATTGGGCACCTCATTGGTTTGGTTTACTTGACCCATCTGGCCCTGTTGACCAGCTAGGTACTCTTCTACCGAAGGAGTTGCTGCTTGCTCTCCTTGGGCGGAAATCTTGACGTCGTCAGCCTTAATCTGTTCTTCTTGCGCCTTATTGGACTGTTCCATCATGCGGACGATCGATAGGTATTTAATAAGGTTGTCATCATCGAGCATGGAAAGCTCGCGGACTGCCTTAGCTCTATCAAGGGCGGCAGAAGCTCTGTCATCGATAGCACGAGCTGCACGCTCGTCTTCGAGACCAAGGTTTGCCACGGCTCTTGTAAAGCGCTCTTTCGCTCCGGCGACCTTTTCGAGTGAAGAAGCCTTTTGGTTCTCCAATTGAGAGGCAAGAACGGCCTGTTGAACCTGTTGCTGTTGTTGTTGCTGTTGAGCGGCTTGTTTTTGGTTCTCTGCGATCTCTGCGTTGAGCTGGCTTCCACCTTGGATCGGGGCCGCTTTGACGAGCATTGCAGGGGTAATTGGGCTTCCTTGAGGACCACCTGTGAGCTGGTACACATCGACAAGCTGACGGAAGTGCATCTGACGTTGAGTATCGGTGAGCATTCCCTCTTGAACGGAGATGTCATACTTAATGAAATCTTTAGAATAGAACTGAGGAGTTGGCTGTCTGCCTAGGATTCTGGCTACCTTTTCTGGGCTCCATGTCTGGATGAGCTTCAATACTTTCTTAGAGAGGAGCTTCTGAGCGTAACGAAGGTTATCGAAGACTTGCTGTAGATTGTTTACCGAGGCTGCCTGTCTCATCATCATCATGACGCCTGTCTCATTGGCTGATGCAGGATTCCCGAAGGCAGCTTCATTTACCCCTAGGATTTCTGATGGGCCTTTAGAGAAGATCTCTTGAAGCTGGAAGAAGGAGGCTGGGATGTTTGCCGGTGCGATCTTTTCGATAGCGCCTGGTCTTGAGTTCTTATCGCGCCAGATAACGCGGCCTTGAGAAGTCTGGAAGAGGGAGCGAGGATTGATGACCGAATCCTCATCGGCGATGAATCCTGAGTTGATCTGCGAGTCATTTATATCGACCATTTGGGACAGAACTCGGTTTGTCAACCTCTGAGGACTGATCATGCAACGCGTAAGTGATTGTAGCTTGAGGCCCCAGAACTCTGATTCAGGTTCGAACACGCCGACGAAGGGTACAAAACTGTACTCGTCTAGGCCGAATTGGTTCTCCTGGGTCTTCATGTGAACATCGTTTAGGATGATGTGAGTCTCGATGAAGCGCTTGGGCTGTTGAACGACTTTGAGCTGAGGGTACTTGTCCAGCATGTAACGCATTGCGTCTTTTGGGCCTTTCCACTCGGTATATTCACCTGTCTGCTCATCCACTAAGACTGGGACTTTCTTCCACATCTGTTTATGAAATTCGTTATAGGCCATGAAGTCTTGACCATTAGGCTGGGTTTGGTAGGGAAGCCAGGTGAACTTATCATCTCTTGACCATCCAGATGAATGGATGTCCCACACGTCATTCTCCATTGTAGGAAGCAATGATGCTGCCATTTCAGGAGTCATGTACTTGCGGCGCATTACATAACCACAATCGCTGAGGTCTAATTGTGTGAAATATGGATCTGTGATAAACCCCGAATATGGTTCTCTTCCGAACTTTATGTCCCCATTTACTGGGTCTTCGCGGTAATCCATCCACACTGTGGCAAGGTTCCAGCCGGTTTTAATCCCGCCAGAGAAGGCATCTGAAATGTATTTGTAACCATCGCCTGCTTGATAAACGTATTGAAGTAGATCGGAGAGTTCATCAGCGGCTAGCTGGTCTTTTGATTCTTGGGGAACAACAATTGAACTTAGACGGTGCGACCTTTGATAGCCGTCAACCATATTGATATTTTTGCGGACGAGGTTGTAAACCCATTGGTTACGTCCAGCATCGAAGAGAAGCTGCTTTTCCTGAGCATCCCACTGGTCCCCGAGAAACATTCGCAGATCCGTATCAGCCAATGGATAGAACGGATTCCAGGCGTAGTACGCCTCCTGATAGAAGTCATTGTATTCATTGACGATGTTTATGCCTGTAGCCAAGTCAGCACCTTCGGTTAAGTATAGCTGTACGATATAGTCGTACGACTACCTTCCAATAAAGGTGCGGGTGCTACGTATTGGCATAGCTGTGAGATGATCAGTCTCGACCCGCGAAGTTCATTTTGCGCCGGCCTTCTTGTTTCTTATTTCCCTAAGGAAATCGGAAATCGGAAGGGTGGTTGGGCGCCTACTTTTTCTTCTTGCTCATTTTACTAAGAGTCTCAGCAAGTATCGCACGTTTTCGCATAGTCGGGTTAGACGAATCAGCCGCTTTCTTTAACTTGGCCGCTGGGATGTCTTCACCTTTCTTGACGTGCAATGCTTTCCTAAGAGCTCCGGGATGCTCTACAGCACCCTTAATCCAGTTCTTTGGCATTAGCATTTGCCTTTTTTCATTGGCTTTTTCTTAACTTCGACCATCGCAACTACAGCCTTCGCAGGGGCCTTAGCTGGTTTAGCCTTAGGTTTATCTTTCTTTTTCATACCGTACTCCAAATTTAGCTTGCAATAAATTCTTTATTCTAACGCCTAATATACATTCTTTCCATTTCCACAGCATCACTTTCTGTCATTCTTGTTGACTTTTGGTGAAAAAAGTGCGTGAACAATGCGTAACGTTGAGCATCCAAACTATGATCGAACTTCTTAATAGGTTCATCGAGTCCCCTTTCCGAGGCTTTTGAGTCCCACAAATAGTTACTGTATTCTTTTATTGATTCAACACAATTCGAACATATTTTGTAAGTACCATTTGTTAAAAGCTGGCCTTGGAAGCGAATACCAGGCAAAACGTCGTTTGCTGCATCCGCTACATTCTTGACTCCGTTGCGCATCATCTCCTGACGAAGAGATGCGGCAGATGGGTCAATGTAAATCTGCTTTACATGGTAGCCGTCGATGAAATCGATGAAGTCTTTGACGTATTCATAGTCGGACTTCTGTCTCATGGTCTTCTTCGAATCGTAATAGTATTCCTTTTCCAACCACATATTAGGATAATTACCAGCGTTATAGCCAATAAGTACAAAAGCACAAGGGTTCGTGGTGCCATAGTCCACGCCCACAATGTAATAGCTTGCAGGTGCGTTGGGGTAAGGGATAACGTGAATTTTCTCGTCGAAGAAGTCATAGACGGCTCCTTCGGCAAGCACCCACTTTCCCTCGATGTATCGCTTGTGCCACAGTCCTTGATACTCGTTGGACAAGTCTTTGATGTACTTTTCCGAGAGCGACGGATTGTCTGTAATATTGAAGCTGAATGTTTTGAGATCAAGTTCCTTCTCCCGGTCTATGAAATCTCTCTTGAGCCAATGATACGGCGAATCAGGGTTAGTAGAAGCAAACAATTGGGCGCCCCTAACTGACAGACGAGAAAGCAGCATCTTAAAAAAGCTCTCTGGAAGTAATGTGGCCTCATCAATAAGACCACCTGAAAACTCAGATCCTCTAATCTTTGCCTCTGCCCTATCATCGTTCGCACCAACAACGTACATAACGCGATCATATAACTGAACTTCCCCCTTCCCTTGCTTGTAAACCACAGCCGATCCGACCAGGTCTTGAAGCGGGGCAATGATATTTCGTTTGATCGTCTTGTCTGTCCTTCCGCAAATCACAAGCGGTCCAGGTGGACCATTGGCGCAGAAATCTAGCCAGCGAAGCAGGGACACAAAGGATTTCCCGGCACGCACAGGTCCCTCGAAGATATTAATCCTAGCGTCAGACTGAATGAAGGACTCTTGCTGCTTCTTGCTTAATTCCTGCATCTATAACGCCTTGAGTTTCTTGGCCAATTTCACTAAGGCAGATTCCCTATCCTCTCTACTTTTAAATGACTGAAAATATTCATTATGCGTCGTATTAAAACAAACCTGAAAAGGTCGGGCATATGATATCTCTCGGTCGTAAAAAGATATGGACTCAACATGAACCAAATTTATTAATATGTTGTCGTCTACCTTTATCCATGTACTATCCATTCTCTCTCCTTTGTAAAGCTGAGGGTTTCTTTCTAGCCACCCTCAAAACCTTGGTTCCTTATGCTTTGGCTACCATAGCCGCCTCAAATAATCCTGATTGTCGACATACAGGCCGAGCGTCCTCGGTTTTTAGTGCAGATGATTCCTCGCACCCTATCGGGTCTCCCCTAGATTTAATAGGCGTTCAGCCTCTTTAATTGATTCGTCTTTGTCCATGATTGCGGCCACTTCCCCTTTCTCTGCGGGAGGTAATGGGAATTCTACCCCAACCCAAGCAGCAAGGATCATGATAGCTTCGGAGAGGGCGCACTTCCTGGTGTTCATTAGGTAAGAGATTGGGTCCCCGTCCATGTTGCATCCATAGCAATGGTACTTAGATCCAAAGGCATGAAGAATAGAGCCACCCTTCTTGCACATAGGGCAATCACCTATTCTAATCTGGCCCTGCATCTCTGAGTCATGGAAGATATCAGAAGCGAAGGCCTTATAGAACTGTATGCCCTTCTCCGTTACTTTCTTCTGCAGGTCCTGCAGGAACGCTTTTTTGTACATCATCTTTACCCCTTGCATACTTGTGCTTTAAAAAATCAATGAACTCTTTCAGCTCACCATTGAAGCCTTCGATTGTCTTAGGTTCTTCTTTCTGACCCAGCCATTGTTTACCGAGCCAGATTCCCATAGTTGCATTAGTTTTGGTTAGATTAAATTGGTTCTTTCTAAGTGCAATTTTGGCAGCTCCACAAACCTTTTCTTTTAATTCGCCAAACCCCATTCCAGTATGCTCTTGTAATCTTCGGTCTAAAGTCCTTACTCCTACCCGAAAAGCCCCGGCTATTTCCTCAGCAGTCGCCCCTAAATCCATCCAGTGAAGGACTGCTTCAAAGTCGATTGGCTTTGGAGGTAGCTTATCTGTTAGACCTTCCTGATCAAGGTCTGGTGTGATCAAAGGAATCCTAGGGCGTCCACTTGACTTCTTAGAGTTGACTCTATTTGCAGCTACCTGCTTCTCAGTCATTGGTTTCTTGCCCTTGGATTTGGTCATTCTTCGTTCTCGCGATAGTGGTTAACTATCAAAGCCAACTGATCAGCGAGGTGTTGTTCCTCTGGATCGTCGGCGATGATTCTTATCTTTCCCTTAGGTCTTTCATTCAGAAGCTTCCGTATCATGTTGTGCTCGAACTTGGGCGCCTTGTAAGCAAATCCTTCGGTGAACTTCTTTAGCTCCTCATCAACTTCAGGATTTGGCTCGTATGGCTGTCCTGTCTGGTTTGGGTCCCAGAACTTGGCGGCTCTTTCGAACGCGTCTCCGAAGTCGTAAGCTTTCCTATTATCCATAGGCCAGTTGCACTCCCCGCACATTATTCGATTACTCCGAGCACACGCTCGCACTGGATGATGTAAAGCTTCTCGCCGTCGATCTCTTTCTCAAGGGCGTCGTACTTGTCGATGAGGATCTTGTCCCCTACCTTTATGCCCTGTTCGTTCTCGGCTACCGCCAAGACTTCGAAGGTATCTTTCTTCGGCTCTTTCACAGTGAGGATGATGGTCTTCTTCTCCTCTACAGGCTCAAAGAGTTTGGCTATAATTCTTTTGTTTACTGGTCTGATCATTTTACCTTCACCTTATAGGACGCAGAAGCATATAGGTCGATGATCGCAGCAATCTGCAATTCGGCCTGACGCAGGTCGTCTTCGTTTTCAAATTTAGCTGTAAGCTGACAAAGCTTTGGAGGTTCAGTCTGTTCTGGTATTGACTCTAGGTGGAGTTCTT